>Ga0207644_10001253_pt1 | contig 16324 bp, 11 predicted proteins | sample KBSS73metaG_FD_184326 | JGI IMG/M metagenome (GOLD analysis project Ga0207644, IMG submission 184326) | Switchgrass rhizosphere microbial communities from Kellogg Biological Station, Michigan, USA - KBS S7-3 metaG (SPAdes) (version 2) | ecosystem: Host-associated > Plants > Roots > Rhizosphere... | reverse complement strand
AGCCACTCATTGCAGCGATCCGCACCTGATCGCGATCCGCGACTTAAGCGAAAATCGTGCGGAGCCTGTCACCGCGCTAAGATCCGACACCTCCTCCTTTACGCGTTTTTACACAGCCTCGTCCAAGGGCGGCCATTTCGCGGCCATGGAGCCGCCGCAAGCGCTCGTGGACGAAATCCGACGATTTGCTCGCGCCTTCCGGCCAGTCCACAAAAGCCGCCGGACTAATCTTTGACAGTACTGCTCAGCGGCAGGACCTAACGCGGGCGGCCTCACGACGACAGGAGCGGCAGCCTCCGAAGCCAGTCAGTTTCAATCATCCAGTCTGTTTCAATCATGGAGAGAGCGATGCAACGACGGGTTAACAGGACCGAAGGGTCGAACTGGGGAGATTTCGGTGCCGATGATCAGATCGGCCGGATGAACCTGTTGACACCTGAGAGACGGTTGGCTGCCGGCGGGAAGTCCAGGAAGGGATCGCGTTCAGCCTCAGCCTCCCGCTTGATTTCCCGGGCGGCAAACTCGTGGATTTCCGAGCGCCGCCTCAGCTGTTTGGATCGCGCAGCGACAGCTGCTGTCACTATAACATGAATTGGAAGCAGGGATCGGAAGTTACTTGCGATGATTATGTCGTGTTGCATAGCCAATACTCCACGCAGTGTGACTCCTTGGCTCATCACGGCCACATGTCGATGCCGATGGCGACGGGGTGGCTGAGAAGGTTTACTACAACGGCTACCGCGCGGACGATCACCTTGTCGGTCCGGACGCTGAGGGCCGCGTCTATGCGCGCGCGCTGGGAATTGACTCGCTCGCTACCGCCGGTGTGCAAGGACGTGCGACGTCCTCATAAACCTGAAGGCGGAATTCGGCATGGACTTGCGGCCGACAGGGTATGAGGAGCTGATGCAGACGATCGAACGCCAGCAGGTCGTCGTAAAGCCGGTCGATTTGGCGCTTTTTTATTCTGGTTTCGATCGCCTGCTCCTGGACATGGACCGGAAGCCTGATCGGGAACGCCTGTTCAGCCAATGTGCCACGCTCGATGGCAATGACCCCCGTCTACGTCAGTGGATCGTCGACAGCGGGGTCGTAGCCTTGTGCTCGGACACGATTGCAGTCGAATGGCTGGGAAACATGCTGGCCGACACCGGAGCGGCTCGTTTGCCGATCCACGATCTGTGCCTGTTCAAGCAAGGCATATTCCTGGGGGAACTGCGGTACCTCGAGGAGCTTGCCGACTGGCTTGCAGCACACCGGCGCTCCTCCTTCCTCCTTCCTGCTTACAGCACCGCCACTGCGCCTTCCCGGCAGCGTGGGTTCACCTTCGACCACGATCGCGACCCTGTGATCCCCCTGCAATCGCATGACCTTGCGCGTTTCGACACAGAGTAGACGGCAAGGGAAGCGGCGCGTGATCGCGCCGGTCTCGTCCGCCTCCAGGATGGTCGCGCGCAAAGTCGGAAGGCCAACGTCTCCCCATGGCGGACCGGGACGCCTCTGCCCTGCGGCCGTCCTGCTTCGAAGGATCGCCCGCGATGGTCAAACCATCACGATGCCGCCGTTCGGCCGCAGAACTTGGCCGGTCATGAAACGGCTTGCGTCCGCCACGAGGTAAAGCGCGGCGAGGGCCATGTCCCGCGCCGTGCCGATCGTCCCCAGTGGGGTTCCGGCGGCGCGTTGACTGACCAGCTTCTCGCGCGCGGCCTGATCGACCGCGCCGTCCTGCGCGGTCACCGAGTGGAGCGCGAGCGGCGTTTCGACCCAGCCCGGAGCAACCGCATTGGCCCTGACCCCGAACGGCGCGAGTTCGTGGGCAAGGGTCCGCGTGAGCGCGACGACGCCAGCCTTCGTCATTGAGTAAACCGAGAGGCCAGGTGCCGGGATTTCCGCGCCGGCCGAGGAGAAGTTCACGATCGCCCCGCGCCCCTGCGCCTGCATGATCCGCCCAGCGGCCGCGCAGCCCCAGTAGGTGCCCTTGAGATTCACGTCGAGCAACCGCTCGACTTCATCCTCACGCGCTTCGATCACGGGACGCGAAAAGATGGCCCCAGCACAGTTGACCCACGCATCGAGCCGGCCGTGCTCGGTGAAGACGCGATCCGCAAGGACATCGACCGCGCAGCGATCGGTCACATCGAGTTGATGGCAGGAAGCGGCAAGGCCGATCTCAGCAACCGAGGCGGCCGTGCCGTCCATGCCGGCCTGATCGCGATCCGCCAGGACCGGGATCGCGCCCGCCTCGGCCAAGGTGCTCGCCACTACGCGACCGATACCCGAAGCCGCCCCGGTGATTACCGCTACACGACCTGACAAGTCGAACTCCGCCAAAAGTCGTTCATGCATCCTGCGTTCTCCGCTTACTTCTCATTTCCCGCGAAGTTGCCGCAATTATCCGACATTGCAATTCACAGACGCGATCAGCACACTTACGATCGAAATAACGTTCTGTGTCGGCAGCACGTCGTCACCAGCGAGCGCGACTTGCCGCGCCGATGATATGCCCAATCAACCGCAGGCTGGGCAAAGACGATGTCTGGTTCCGTGTTGACGACCGTCGCGGCACGATGCGTGTCGATCGATGCTAAGCCAGTCGGCGCGATTCCTGGCTAGGTAGAGGGCCGATCACCCTCCCGGTCTTGCTCCGACGAATGCTGGCTGGCATCGATCCATCGCTCGACCGCGGCCCGCATAAGCTGATGCAACTCGTCGATACGCGGAATGACCTCCTCACGCGAGCCTGAGAGACCCAGGACGGCGGGTACATGCAATCCGGTAAGAGGCACCGCGATCGACCAGTTGGCTTGGCCATCGATCGTTCCATCGGCATAGCCGTCGCTCCGAATCTGGATGATCCGGCACATGAGGTCAGCGAAATCGGCTGGGTCGATCCGCGCACGCTGCGCGAGCCGGGCAATCTCGACGTCATCCAGCATCGTCAACAGGGCACTGCCCGTGGCCGAGCCGAAAATCCCGATCTGCATCCCACGCTCGATGCCCGAACCGGCCACGGCGGAAACATCGAGCAGTTGCATGAACAGGTCGTTCTGCACGCAGATCGTGACGGTCATCCCAGTCTGCGACTGCACATCGCGTACGAGTGTCTCCAGATTTCCGCCATCGCCATAGAGCTCCCTCAGCCAGCGGGAGAACAGGGCAAGTCTTGGAGAGGGAAGGTAGGCCTTGCTGCGTGCATCAAAGACAAGATGCGAAGAAGCCACCATGGTCTTGAGCAGCTGATTTGTCGTAGAGGGGCTCATGCCAAGCCGGCGCGAGATTTTGAAGGCCCGCAACGGCTCTCGAGCCAGGCCGAAATATTCGAGCACATCCAGCGCTCGCGTGGCCGAGCGCGACACATTCGTTCGATCGCCGGGACGCCGCACAACTACCCCGCGCGATCGGCCCCGATATTTCGGCGCATCGACAATGCTCACACCACGTCCCTCACCGCCCACTTAGAAGCGAGTGGAGAACGGTTGTCAATCAAGCGGAGCACGCTGCAAAACAACGATCGCCCGCTCCAGATGACCGCAGCCGTGCCCAGAACGCCCGGCAGCTCGGGCTGGAGTGGACCGAAGTCGATACCGTGGGGGTGCCGCTTCAACATGTCCAGCGTCAGCCCCCCTTCAACCCGTCCGAAGGCGTCGCCGTAAGGCCCGGCGCGAAGCATGATGTCGAACAGGCGGTCTCCCCCTGGGGCCGCGGTCAAGGCGTCGCGCATCTCCGCCTCGGCCATCCCTCGGCATTCGGGACGGCCGCGCGCCCGCGCCATATCCAGCATCCGCACGAGCATCTCTTCCTCGACGTCATCAGGCGAAACACCCCGCAGGCCTGCGGCAAGCCGGACCATGAGCTCGGCATCGGAAGGGATATCGTCCGCCGCGGCAAACAGCGGAGGAGACCACTTCGCGTAATGTCGCACCATCGATGCCGAGGTGGAGGCGGGATAGTCGGACTCCTCAAGGTAGTCGCGGCTCGGGAGCACCAAGTCGGCGAGGCGCGACGTCTCGTTGAGGTAGATATCGATGGACAGCAGGAAATCCAGCCGAGACAGTCCTTCCGCGATCCCCCGCCCGTTCGGGTTGGAGAGAACGGGATTGCCTGCCAAGATCACAAAGCCGCGCATGGCGCCGCGCCCGCGCGCCAGCAATTCCTCCGCCAGTACGGCCGAAGGCATCATTCCCATGAACTCGGGCAGGCCCCGCACGCGTGATCGCCAACGCCCCAGCGGTAGCGTGCCCACGTCCACACGGGTCGACAGCGGAACACCGTGATTGAACATGGCACCGCCCGGACGGTCTAGGTTTCCGGTCAGGATGTTGATGCAGTCCATCAGCCAATTCGTCAGGCTCCCGAATTGCTGGACGCAAGCCCCCAGCCGCCCGTAGACCACGGCACTCGGAGCCGCGGCGATGGTATGTGCAAGCTCTCGAATGTCCCCGCTGGCGATCCCGGTCACTTGCTCCGTGCGCTCGATCGGCATCCCTGCCGCGGCATCGCGCAGCGCACCGATGCCCTTGACCAGACCTTCGCAAGCGCCAAGGTTGACCAGCTCTTCGGCAAACAACACGTTGATGACCGCCAGCAGCAGGGCGGCATCGGACCCTGGCCGGACCGCGAGGTGCGCGTCGGCGATGCCCGCCGTCTCGGTGCGCCGTGGGTCGATCACGATCAGCTTGCCTCCGCGGGATCGCAGCGCATCGAGCCGGCGGCGGAAACCGGGGGCGACGAGGCTGCCATTGGACACGACCGGATTGGCGCCGACGATCACCATGCACATCGTGCGATCGATGTCGGGGATCGGCCGATAGACCGAACTTCCGAACATCAGCAGGCACGACAGCAGCCGGGGCGCCTGATCGATAGGGCCGACCCAGTATGTCTGGCGCGTCGCGAGCGCCCCGGCGAGGGCCGCCATGTACAAGGCGAGATTGGGACGATGCCCAAGGGGATTGCCGAAATAGAACCCTACGGCATCGTTGCCGTCCGCCTTGCGGATGGCGTTGAGCCGGTCGCAAGCCTCTGCGATCGCCTCATCCCATCCGATCTCCTCGAAATCCCGACCGGTCCTTCGAAGGGGCCGGCGCAGCCTGTCGGGATCGGTTCGCAATCCCAGGATAGCCTGCGACTTGGGACAGACGCGGCCCCGGCTGAGGGGGTGGTGACCATCTCCTCGAGCGCCAATGGCGAGCCCCGCGCCTTGGTCGGCATCCACCAGCAATCCGCACATTGCTTCACACAAGGGGCAGTTGCGCGCTTGGGTCACCCTGGTCATTGCCGTTTCTCCCATCGACGTCGTCTGGCATCGCGTAAGGCCCTATACGGGGGTCGCGCGGTGGACGACCGGCCTCGAGCTATCTGCCAAGCGATTTTTCCGGATCCAGCCTTGATTCCGACGCGCATCGGATGTGCGTTGCAAGCTGCAGACCGAGCTCAACCGAGCCTTTGCCGCCTTTGACGCGCACTCTATCGCTCGTAACGAACCGCCATCGCCATGCGGCCGCAACTAAGAACATATATGAGTTGAGTGATTAATCAGGATCGCAGTTGGATTGTCAGGTCCCCGAAATACTCGGACCATGACGTCCTGGATTGGACGTTGATAAAATCAATGCAAGAATCGGCGAGAGGCTCGGCAATCCTGATTACCGGCGCCACGGGCAGCATAGGGTTGGAGATCGCTGCTCGGACCGCCGCAGAGGGTGCCGTGGTGGGCGTTCACGGATCTCGACCGGAATCAGTCGGTGGCGCGCTGGAGAAGCTGCGTCGGCGTGTTCCGGCAGGACAATTCGTGCCCTTGCCTGCTGACTTCAGGGAGAATGGCGCCATCGCAGCCTTGGTCGAGCAATTTGTCGCGGATGCGGGGCGGCTGGATGGCGTTGTGGATTGTGCGCTCGGCGGTCCATCCGGCCAAGTCACCGGGCCCTTCGCCGCGACCAACCCTCGACATTTTTTGAGGCTCATGCCGCAGCGGCGCTCGGCAACCTGCAGACCCTGTGTTTCGCGGCTTTGCCTCATTTGGCAAGGCAGGGCGGTTCATTCGTGGCCTTCGCCTCGGACTCCGGTCGTTTCGCCGCGCCTCGCCAAGCAGTGGTAGGCGCGAGCATGGCGGGCATCATCGGCTTCGTCCGCAATATCGCGCTGGAAGTGGCGCGGGACAACATCCGCGTGAACTGCGTCACCCCGAGCTTCGTTGCGGAGACGGCAATTTTCGAGCGGTTCTCGCAAGTAGCCGAAGGGCGCGCGCAAGCGGCCTCGCGGCGGCCGGGCTGGGCTTGCCGAAGCCATCCGACATCTCTCCACTGGTACTGTTCCTGCTCGGGCCGGGCTCAGCCTGCATCACCGGCCAAGTGATCAGCGTGAATGGCGGTCTGAATGCCTGACCCTGAACGAAGCCCGATTTCACGACTGCTGCGTCGTGAGCGAGATCTGGACCGTCCGACCGCCCTGCCTCTCGAAGGCGTCCGGATCCTCGACTTCACGCGCGCGCTTGCGGGACCGCAAGCGACCCAGGTGCTTGGCGACTTCGGCGCCGATGTCATCAAGGTGGAAAGGCCGGGCAAGGGCGACGATTCGCGAATGTCGCCTCCGGAACATTGCATCGGCGATGTGTCCGCCTTCTTTCTCGCGTTAAACCGCAACAAGCGCTCGATCGCCATCGACATCAATTCGGCGGCTGGGCGTGAAGTGATCCTTGACCTCTTGGAGTCCTGCGACGTCCTTGTGGAGAATTTCACAAGCCGGGTCATGCGGCGCTGCGGACTCGACTACGAAAGCATCAAAGGCCGTTTCCCTCGTCTGATCTACTGCTCTATTTCAGCGTATGGCCGGACCGGCAGTCTTGCCGAGGCAGCAGGATTTGACACGCCCGTCTCGGCCGAAGCAGGCCTGTGTCGGCTCAATTCTCGGCCAGGCGAGGCGCCCACGATCGGCGGTACGCCCTGGACGGATCTGACGACCGGCCTCAATGCTGCGATCGCCATCCTGATGGCTCTGCAGGCGCGAACTCGGACCGGCAACGGCCAGATGGTAGAAGCGGCGATGTATGACACGGCGCTCTCCAACCTCACCTTCCGGGGGTATGAATGCCTCGTTTCCGGTGAGGAGCCGCGCGCCATCCCGGTGCAGGCCAGGCGGGGCATACCGCGAGGCCAGTTTCAGACTCTGGACGGAGTCGTCGTGATCACCGGTGGCGGTGACAAGATGTTTCGGGCCTTTGCCGAACAGGTTGTGGAACGGCCGGAATGGGCGAGCGACTCTCGTTTGACCACCGAGAGCCGCCGCGCTGAACATGCCGACGAGTTGCTTGGAGAAATAAACGCGATACTGGCCACGCGCTCGAGCGCCTTCTGGGCAGAGCGTTGCAAGGCTGCCGGCGTACCTTGCGGCGTAATGAAGGACGTCGGAGAGGCGCTACTCGATCCGCTCACGGCAGAGCGGCAAATGGTCTACCGCATCCCTCACCCGACAGCGGGAGATGTGCCTGTCATCGCCAATCCCGCGCGCCTTTGGAGCACACCCCAGGCGACTGCGACCGCCCCACCGTTACTGGGGCAACATTCGCGCGAGATCATGGCCGAATTGCTCGGCTATGACGATGTGCGCATTGCCCGCTTGCTGGAACAGCAAGCGGTTGCGGAATGGGAACCGTGACGGACGGGTATTTGCCGACGACTGAAGGGTCGCGACCAATGCAGAGATCTGCAGCTTCCATATAAACGGGAAAATTGCCGGCTATATGTATTTTGAGGCCAGAAGATCGCACCGTTGACACCGAACTTCCGGGAGTGCGACTGATTAAACCATAAAGCCTCTTCGATGTTTTCCGCCTGAACGATATGTATAAATGATAGGCGGACAGAAGATTTGCTTGAGAAGGATGCGGATAGGCGAACATGCGACTCATACTCTTCGCCAGTGATCACCCCTGACATGGCCTTCAAAGGGAATTCCCATGCCACGGCTGGATGAGGATGCTTGCGACCTGGTCATCCGGAACGGACTTGTCGTCGATGGCAGTGGGGCAGAGCCTCGCATCGCCGATGTCGCCATTCGTGACGGCATGATCGCACAAGTTGGCTCCGTAACCAGGCAAGGCCGCGAAGAACTGGATGCCCGCGACCGGATCGTAACGCCCGGGTTCGTGGACATTCACACCCATTACGATGGTCACGCCATCTGGGAAGACCGGCTCAATCCGTCTTCCTTCCACGGCGTTACGACAGTGGTGATGGGCAACTGCGGGGTAGGCTTCGCGCCATGCAAGCCCCATGACCGCGATCGGCTAGTATCCCTCATGGAGGGTGTCGAAGACGTTCCAGAGGTCGTCATGACTTCGGGGCTGACGTGGGATTGGGAGAGCTTTCCCGACTACCTCGACCGCCTCGGCGAGCGAACGTACGACATGGACGTTGCCGCGTATCTACCCCACGCACCGCTGCGCGTCTTCGTCATGGGTGAGCGTGCCACCGCGCGCGATGCCGCGACGCCAGAAGATGTCGCCGTTATGCGGACCATAGCGCGCGAGGCCATCGCTGCCGGCGCGCTCGGCTTCTCCACATCGCGTACGCTCAACCATCGGGCACGCGATGGGTGGCTCACCCCCTCCTACGCGGCGGGCGAAAGAGAGCTGACCGGGATCGCCGCCGGTTTGGCCGATGCGGGGAGCGGCGTACTCCAACTCATCTCCGATTTCGACACGGTCGAGCCGGAGTTTGCGATGCTCCAACGCGTCGCTCAATCCTCGGGGCGGCCGCTGTCCATCTCGTTGATGCAGCAAAGCCATGCACCCGAGCGTTGGAAATCGGTCCTGCAACTGATCGATCGGGCAAATTCGGACGGCATCGAAGTCACCGCGCAAGTCGCGCCTCGCCCAGTCGGCGCGATCCTCGGCTTGGAAGCCTTCCACAATCCATTCTCGTTCTGCCCAGCCTACGGCGCGATCGAAGATCTCTCCTTCGGCGAGCGCCTCCAGGCCATGCGTGACCCCGAGGTCCGACGCCGTCTCGTCGCGGAGTTTCCAGAGGCCGTCTCAGGAAAGCGGGCAAGCTACTGGCGCTTGGAAAACATGTATCCCATGGCCGATCGTCCAGATTATGAGCCGCTTGCAGGGGACAGCATCGCGGGTCAGGCCAAAAACCTGGGTATATCGCCGGTGGAGCATGCCTACGACCTCACGATCGCCGAAGGTGGCAAGCGCATGATCTATATGCCGACCAGCAACTATGTTGGAGGCAGGATTGATGCGGTGCGTACGATGTTGGCTAATCCCCATACTCTGATTGGCCTTGGTGACGGGGGCGCACATTGTAGCTCTATTTGCGATGCGAGTTTCCAAACTTACGCCATGTCTCGATGGGCAAAAGGAGACGATGGACTGACAATGGCGCAGGTCGTGGGAAAGCTCACTTGGAATAACGCAAAGTTCATGCGTTTGGCTGATCGTGGGCTACTCAAACCTGGAATGCGGGCCGACATCAACGTCATCAATCCAGACGAGGTCGGTCTGTTCGCGCCGGAAATGGTATATGATCTGCCGACTGGGCGCGGCCGGCTTCGGCAGCGGGCGAGCGGCTATGACCTGACTATCGTCGCAGGGGTACCGACTTATCGAGACGGCCTCGCGACTGATGAATTGCCTGGCCGGCTCGTGCGTGGCTCGGGATACAGGCGATGACCCGTGGCACTTAAACCCATACGGATGAGAGCGGCGCAATGAAGATTTTCAGTTCGGCGCCCTCTGCAGGCATCCACCTCGACAGACGGGCTCTCAGCCCTATGCCCAAGGCTTACACCGCAACCTGCTAAATGTTTTTGTCGGTCTACTTGCGGGGCTCATCGCGAACTCGCGATGGTCTTGGCCTGACTGAAGCAGTTCCGGATTGGCCGACGCCACAAGCGCGTTCGTCTCAAATTGCGTAATTACAGATTTTCAGCAAGCGGCCTTACGGCGTTGTCAATTGCCCCCCAGGCTAGCAAGACGATGCGGGCGCGGCAGACTGGCGTGGAAACGCCTCTCGGCTCCGTCACAAACGAAAAGGGGCGGAGTTGGTGCACGAAGGATCCAGGATTGCAGGAAAGGTCGCGGTCGTCACTGGGGCGGCGGAAGGGATTGGCGAGGCCTGCGCCCGCGCGCTGGCCGCGCAAGGCGCCACGGTCTTCGTTACCGATATCAACGCTGCAAGGGGCGAACACTTGGCGCGGGAAATCGGCGGTGGCAGCACTTTCACCGCCCTGGATGTGACCGACCTTGCCGCGTGGGAGGCCCTGATCGCGCTGGTAACCGAGGCTCATGGCGGTCTCGACATACTGGTGAACAACGCCGGAGGGGCCCACGCCATTGGTTCCATCCAGAAGCAGACTCCAGCCTCACACGCGATGACGCTCGACATCAACGTGACCGGCACATGGAACGGTATCCGCAGCGCCATCCCGGCCATGGCGGCTAAGGGCGGAGGCTCGGTGGTCAACATCTCCTCGATCGACGGACTCGTGGGCATCCGAAACCTGTCGAGCTACGTTGCGGCGAAGCATGCGGTGCTCGGGCTCACACGCTCGTTGGCGCTCGAGTTGGGCGACAAGGGCATCCGCGTGAACAGCGTGCACCCAGGAATTACCGCGACCCCGACTGTGCTTGGAACCACTCCGGAATCGTTAGCTCGGTTGCAGGAGCCGATCGCACGGCAGCCGATACCGCGCATGGGTCGGCCGGAGGAAGTCGCCATGGCCGTGCTGTTCTTCGCCAGTGACGAGAGCAGTTACTGCACAGGCACGTCGCTTGTGGTCGATGGCGGGCAGCTTGCCGGGATGTACCGTGAGGCGCTCGACTAGCGCGGTCCCGGACGAGAGAATTCAAGCGGGTCCGGCACAATGCCGGTCGCTACGATACAAAGTGAAGGAAAAGTGATGCGCGAACTGTTCGGCCTTGAGGGCAAATCATTTCTTGTAGTGGGCGGCGGCCAGGGGATGGGATCGTCGACCGTTCACCGCCTCGCCTCGCTCGGCGCAAACGTAGCGGTGCTTGATGTTGATCAGGACCGGGCAGAGGCCAGTGCCACCGAAGCGGATGCGGCGGGCGTGCGCAGTGCCGCGATCGTGGCCGATGTGCTCGATGACGACCAGATCGCCGGCGCTGTCACGGAAGCGGAGGCCCGGGTGGGGCCGCTAAGCGGGATGGCCGCGATCGTCGGGATGGCCGGTTGGAGCACGCTACTCGAGATGACCCCGCAGATGTGGGACAACGACCAGCATCGCAATCTTCGCTATTTCTTCCTCGTTGCCCAGGCCGTCGCGCGCCGCTTGGTGGCACGCGGCGCACCGGGATCGATCGTCGGGGTCTGCTCGGTCGACGGCATGCGCTCTGCCCCCAGCCATGCCTCCTACGGCGCCGCAAAGGCAGGCCTCATGAACCTTGCGCGGTCCATGACGATGGAATGGGCGGAACGGGGCATCAGGGTCAACCTGGTCGCGCCGGGGGCCATTGTAACTCCCCGCATTCCCCTTCGGGATCCCGAGGCGGAGCGGCAGTCTTCGAAGATCATCCCAATGGGTCGACGTGGCACGACCGACGAAATCGCGAACGCGATCACCTTCTTCCTCTCGGACATGTCGAGTTATGTCAGTGGACAGACCCTGGCTGTGGATGGTGGGTACCTTGCGGCGGGACTGTTTCCCACGCCGGAAGTGGCCAGCGCCGGTGCCGTCCTCGGAGTGAATGCCGATAAATGACTGAGCGCACCACAGTCCCGTGTCGTAGGGCCTCGTATGACTCGCCCACTCCGCACAACGGAGCCGAATTAACGGATTGGCTAAGCGGATACTTCCGCGGCTGATCGACGCCGCCCCAGGTATTTGCGCAGCCAAGAACAGCTTTAGAGCCAAGGACAAGAACACCATGCGGACTTTTGAAGATAGCACGCGTGTCAGCGAAAGGCATGTCACCGGCCGCAACGGCCTCAACTTGGCGGCGAAAGCGCGCGTCGGCGACGAGTTGCGCCAGGCCAGCGATGCCACGATCGAGGAATGCGTGCGACACGCCGATGCGGTGGTGCTGCGTGGGCTCGTCTATCAGCTTACCGGCGACGAGAAACTTGCCGACATCCACGTCGAGCAGGTGGCTTTCGGCTATTCGTTCCAGGACCGTATCGCCAGCGAGGACGATCTGCGCCTCGTGCGTGACAAGGCGACCGCCCTGCTCCGGCATCTGCGCGACAGTGGCGCAACCGAAGTGGATATCGGCCCGCTGGAACGGCTCCCCCGCAGCCTCGAGCTTATCGCCAATGCCGCGATCCCTCAATCCGAGATGGAGATGTGGCTGGAGGAGACCGGGCTCGATCCCCTCGCACGTGGGTTGCGGTGGAAGGGCCAGCCGACGCCCGCGCAAAAGGAGGCGTTTCAGGTCGTCGTCATCGGGAGCGGTATCTCGGGCGTCAACGCGGCGGTTCATCTGAAGGCCGCGGGGATCCCGTTCGTGGTCATCGAGAAGAACTCCGGCGTCGGCGGCGTCTGGTTTGAGAACCGCTATCCCGGAATTCGCGTCGATTCACCAAGCCGCGGCTACCTGCACCTGTTCGGGTTGGAATACCCGCAGCCCTATTCCTTCTGCCCGGGGGCCGAGAACGTCCGTTACCTCGAATGGGTGATCGACAAGTACGACCTGCGTTCACACTTCATCTTCGATACCGAGGTTTCGGACATGCGGTGGGATGAGGACAGCGCCACCTGGCAGATCGCCGCGCGGGGGAAGGACGCCCCCCTGACGCTGCATGGCAATGCGGTATTCACTTGTGTCGGCTTCTTGTCGCGTCCCCGCAAGGCGCAGATCGCCGGGCTTGATACGTTCCGCGGCACGGTAACCCACACGGCCGAGTGGCCCGCGGACCTTGACCTTTCGGGCAAGCGCGTGGCGATCATCGGCACGGGTGCATCCGGTTACCAGACCCTGCCGGTTATCGCCAAGCTCGCCGCGCATACGACCCTGTTCCAGCGTCAGCCAAGCTGGTGCTACGCGACGCCGGGGTATATCGACCCCTTGCCGGATGAAGTGCTGTGGGGCGAGCGCAACATACCCTTCTACGTCAATTTCTCCCGCTTCCGCACTGCGCGCATGTACGGTCCGGAGAGTTCGTTGCGCAGCCAGCACGTCGACCCGGATTTCAAGGATCCCCATGCCCGCAGCGCCGTGAACAAGGCGATGCGTGACGGCTGTCTGGCCTTCATCAACGAGGTGTTGGCTGGCCATCCGGACCTGATTGAAAAGATGACCCCGAAAATTCCGCCGATGACATCCAGGCCTATCCGGATTGATCCCAAGGATAACGTCTACACGGCGCTGCTGCGGGACGATTGTGACTTGGTGACCGATGCGATCGAACGGGTTACGCCCGATGGGATCGTGGCCGGCGGCAAGGAAATCCCGCTTGACGTGATCGTGCTCGCCACCGGGTTCAGAGCTAACGACTTCCTCTGGCCGATGAATATCGAAGGCCGGGACGGAGTGCGGCCCGAAACCCTGTGGGCGAAGGATGGGCCACGCGCTTACATTGGCTCGATGATGCCCGGTTTTCCGAACCTGTTCATGGCTTACGGACCCAACACAAACGGTTTTGGCGGACTGCAAATCATCGATCTGCTGGAAATGGAGATCCGGTTCGCAATGCAGTGCGTTGCCGGCATGATCGAGACCGGGCACCGCAGCGTCGAAGTGAGCGAGGAGGCCTATTGGCGCTTCAACGACGAGCTAGACCGCGCCGAGAAGAAGATGATCTATGCCGATCCGCGCGTGACGAGCTACTATCGCAACGAACATGGGCGCTCCAGCGTCAACGGTCCGATCGACATTCGTCGGATGTGGCGCTGGCTGCGGGACCCGGCCGGGCCGCCCCAGGCGGAGACCGACGCAGGCATTCGGCCCTGGTTTGGCGGTGACCTCGAAGTGGCGTAGGCGCTGTTTTGCGTTCGGCGTATCGATGTCACGGGCCCGCCGCTACAGCGGGCCCGTGACTGTAGCGCGATAACAGCGTGGTTAGAAGACAGCTTTCTGGCTCGACGTTGGCAATGGCACACCAAGGATGCGTGCGATCGATGGGGCGATTGCACGCATGTCGACCGTCCCCAAACTCCCACGCCTGAGCAGCGAAGGTCCGCTTACGATCAACGTCGAGTGCATCTCGGGCAGACTGGGCACATAGCCGTGCATTCCCTTGTAGGTCGACGGCGATGCAAGCGGGGCTTTGGGATCGCGCCCGGTCTCGTACCCCGGCTCCATGACGATCGTCAGCGCGGCCTCGACAGGTCCGCCCATGGCGCGCGTCTCCGCGCGATCGAGCAGACCCGCGATGTGATAGCGCGGGTCGGCCGCCAGCTTGCGCATCAGCGTCGTCGCGCGCGCGAGCAGTGCCGGATCCTCGGGCTGCGACAGCACCACGAAGGCGGTGCCGCCCGCCAGCCAAGGCTCTGCTTGCCATGACGTGACTTTGCCTGCCTCGTCCAACGCAATCAGGCCCGCTTCGACGAAGGGTGCGAACACGTTGATGTCCGTCGCGACCGGCAGGAAGCCATGGTCCGAGACGATGACCACAGTAACATCCGGCATCGCCTTGCGCGCGGACGCGGTGAGTTCGCCCACCAGCACGTCGGTCTTTTCGATCGTTGCCTCCGCCTCAGGAGAGCCGGGGCCGCCGTGGTGCTCGGCATGGTCGATGCCGGCGAGGTAGACGGTCGTGAAGTCCGGCCGGTCGGCTAGCATGGCCTGAGCGAAGCGCACCCGGTTGGCATCGCCTTCGACCGTCTCGTCGATCCCTTGGGCATAAGCTCCAAGCTTCGCCTCCAGGCGCGGCAGCAGCCCCGGCGTGGCAAGGGCGGCGAGCAGCTTGGAATCGTCGGGCGTGCCGGTTCGCCATATCTGCGGGAGGTTCTCGTCGATCCCCGTGGTGCCGACGCTGACCGGCCAGTGGACGTTGGCGGTCTTCAGTCCTGCGGCATGTGCAGCCTGCCACAAGGTCGGCACGCGGATGTCGCTCGCGTACCAGTACCAGCCCTGCTGGTTCTTCGCCTCGGGATCGAAGGTCTGGTTGTTCGAGACGCCGTGTTCAGCGGGGGCCACGCCGGTCACCAGCGTGGTGTGGCTGGGGTACGTGAGCGTCGGCAGGACGCCGGTGACACCGCTGGCGTAAGCGCCTTCGCGCATCAGCGCCTGCAGGTTGGGAACCTTGATGCCACGCTCGGCGGCCTTCGCCACGTCGTCGGGACGCAGGCCATCGAGCGAGATCATCAGCACGGGTGAGGCTTGCGCCCCACCCGCGAACATGATGAGCGCGCCCAGCGTGGCAGCGAGAGCGGCTGTCCAGGCGCGCCGGGCCATCGTCAGAAGCCCTTCTTGATCGAGACGAAGAACTGGCGCGGTGCGCCGGCCAGCAGCGTCTGGTTGTCGCCATTGGCGGTGAAGCCGTTGGAGCCGATCGTGGAAATGTACTTCTTGTCGGTCAGGTTGGTCACGCTGCCTTCGATGCCCACGCCGTGGAGCGGGCCGTCACCCTGGAACTGGTAGCCGATGCTGGCATCGACCAGCACCCGCGAGGGCACCGACTGATCGTTGAGGTAGGTGAAGTAGCGCTTGCTCATGTAGTCGGCGCCGGCCCGGGCGGTGAAGCCGTCCTGCTCGAACACGACTTCGCCCTTGAGCATGTGCTTGGGCGTGTCGACCACCGCCTTGCCGTCGGTCGGAGCCAGCACCGCGCCTGAGGCGCTGAGCACGTCGTCGGCGTACTCGGAGTGGTTGTAGGAGTAGCTGGCGAAGATCGAAAGCGGCGGCGCCACGCGCAAGTTGGCCGACACCTCCGCGCCGTAGGTATGCACGCCACCGACGTTGTTCAGCGTCGAGGGATTGCCGACGATGCCGGCACCGTTGGCAAAGGCGAGCAGGCGGTTCGAGAAGTCGACATAGTAGCCGACCGCCGATGCCTGGAACGGTCCGCTTCGGAAGCGCACACCGCCCTCGACCGTCTTCGACCGCTCGGGCTTCAGCTGGCTGCGGATGGCGTCGAAGCCGGCCTGCGTTGTCGAGAACGGACCGGTCGTTGCCGAAGACACGAAGGCGCGCATGTTCTCGTTGTAGTCGGCGAACAGCTCGGCCGTCGGGCTCACCTTGAACACCACGCCGACTTGCGGCTGGAACAGGTCACGCGCGGTGATGCGACCCGTTGCGAGCGGCGAGGTCGTGTCGGGCAGCATGATCGCCCGGTTGATCACGTAGACGCCCTTCCAGCCGAGATTGAACACCAGCCGCTCGTCCATTAGGCGGACGGTGTCCTCGACATGGTACTGG
>Ga0207644_10001252_pt1 | contig 16325 bp, 13 predicted proteins | sample KBSS73metaG_FD_184326 | JGI IMG/M metagenome (GOLD analysis project Ga0207644, IMG submission 184326) | Switchgrass rhizosphere microbial communities from Kellogg Biological Station, Michigan, USA - KBS S7-3 metaG (SPAdes) (version 2) | ecosystem: Host-associated > Plants > Roots > Rhizosphere... | reverse complement strand
GGCTGGTGGTCTCGTCGGCTGACGGCGGATTGTCGGATCGACCTTGAGAACGGCATCTTCGTCGATCAGAAATACATGGATTTCGCGCCCTCCTTTCTGGACAAGGCGGTCGTGCTGCGCGCTCCCGGCCTGAATGTCGCTTATTGGAATCTCCCTCATCGCAAGGTCGTTAGAGCCGAAGACGGGCAATATACCGTCAACGGAGAAACCTTGCGGTTCTTCCATTTCAGTGGTGTGGATCCATTGCGGCCCACGCTTCTTTCCAAGCACCAAGAGCGCTATCCGAGTGCGGCCGACGCCGGCCCTGCCGTTGCTGAACTCGTCGAGATGTACGCGGGTGCTCTGCTCCGACACGGCTATCAGGACTTACGGAAGGCACCCTACGCTTACGCGCGTCTGTCTGACGGCACCCCAATCACGCGTGAGATGCGCCGTATTTATGGGCGAATGCGGAGGCCAGACGCGCGGACGCGCGAGGAAGCATTCGCCCCTGATTTGACGCCATATAACAGGGCTGCCGCGGACGTGGAGTTTCGTCTGGATGTTCCGGTGACGGAACTGATGCACGAGATCTGGCGCAGCCGGCAAGATTTGCAGCACGCATTTCCGCTTTCTACGCCCGAAGGACGTCGCGGTTATTATTTCTGGTTCAAAGGCACCGCCGCGAAAGAACACGGGGTTCCCGAGCCGTTGCTCGAGCCGCTCAAATTGGCGGAACACGCTTCTCCTGACGGAGCCTCAGAAAATCGATGGGCGGTCAAAGGCACGCGCAAGCCGTCGTACGGCGCGACGCTTTTCGGATTTTTACGTGCGGAGACGGGTGTCGGCGAGGTCGGCAGGCGGACTTTGCGGGCGCTTGAGGCAACGGCCATGCCTATTACGGCCCGGAATTTTTCTTCGCCCGTATTTGAAGAACCGGACAAGTCCGCGGAGCCCTATTTATCGCACCGCCTCCCGTATTTGTACCACCTTTATCAGATCAACGCCGATAATACTGCGCGACTCCCTTTCATGACCTCGTATGGCGATTGGTTCGGTCGCTACAATATCGGCATGTGGGCGTGGGAGTTGCCGCGGTTTCCATCGGCTTTCCGTGCAGCTTTCGACTATGTGGACGAGGTCTGGACGCCCAGCGAATTCGTTCGGGACTCGGTGAGGCAGGCTACCGACAAGCCCGTCGTCACAATACCGCATGCCGTGCCGATCGAAGAGCCTGATCCACGCTATGACCGATCCTATTTTGGTCTGGCTGAGGACGGCCTTGTGGTGCTCGCCACCCTGGACTTCAACTCGTTCAGCACACGAAAGAACCCGTTCGGGGCGATAGATGCGTTCCGCCTGGCGTTCAATGGGCGCGAAAGCGGCGTTCAACTTGCTCTGAAGGTCCATGGGCGTAGCGCGTCGGATGACCGCGTCGCCTTGTCCGAGCGGATCTGTGGTGCTGATAATATCACCCTCATCGACAGAGTGCTTTCCAGAGCGGAGATGACAGGGCTGCAAGCGGCCTGCGACGTCTTTCTGTCGCTCCACCGATCCGAGGGTTTTGGGTTGAACATCGCTGAGTGCATGGGCCAGGGGAAACTCGTCATCGCCACGAATTTTTCGGGCAACCGGGATTTCTTGGATGCGAGTTGCGGCGCGCCCGTCGACTTCTCGCTCGTTCCTGTTCGTGCGGGGGAATACCCTCATGGCGAAGGTCAGTGGTGGGCCGACCCGGATGTCGATCAAGCGGGGGAATTGTTGCGTCGTTCGGCCGACGACAAGGCTTGGCGGCTTAACTTGGCAGCATCGGCGCGCCGTCGGGTCGCTACGCGGCTGAGCTTGAGGGCCGTAGGTTACGCAATGCGCGGGCGCATCGACGACCTTGAGTTCGCCAGAGGCTAAGCCTCAAATCAGCTTGAGCGCATCAGGGTGTTCAAAGCGAATGCGCGCATTGCACCTTCGAATTGAACGCCGACGCCGTCCGGAAAAATTTCCTTGGGATACGCTGGCCGATCGATGGATTGGATCTTGCGGGCCCGCACAAGCAGGCATTCACCCATAAGATCCGGGTAGGGCGAAATACTCGTGACAAACTTCACAATATCGTCGTGTTTTTGCGTGTAGCGGTAAGGGTCGAACGACGTCATTTCGTCGATTGCGAAGCCATTTCCTTCTATCAGAAGGCGCAAATCAGGTGACGACCACAGGTGCACGTGCCCCGATTCGAGGGTACGGAAAATCTGGCTGCGTTGGTTTGGGTTCGCTTGCCAAAGAATACAGGTTATCGCGTGAAGCTCACAAGGATTTGGAGTGGTCAGATACATCACACCGTCCCGACGCAGGACTCTATTAATCTCATAGATTGCGTGAGATGGATCTCTCCAAAGATGTTCAAGAACCTCAGCAAATAAAACGACATCAGCCGATTCGGTCGTAAATGGAAATTTCTCCGATTCTATATCAACCGCGTAAAGGTCATATGGGCTTTGCGGGATTTCAAAACTTATAGTCTTTATATCTGCATCTGGATGCAAGGCGTGCATATAAAATGATAGGAATGGCTTATCATTTCCAACATCTATCACTATGCCTTTGAGGGGCTCCCGCACGAGCGAGCAGTACCGCCATTTGTGGAAGGCCGCATTTTCGACCCCATGCTCGCGAACTCCATCTTGGAAGTGCGCATGAAAGGCGAGGTTCAACTCATCGTAGCGTTGCTCGAACTCGTCTGCGTCATTCACGACAAGCGCAGGATCGGACTCAAGCGCCGCACGCAGTTGTCGATCACCGTGGATAATTTGCATGCGGGATCCTGAGCGGTGATGACGCGATCTTACGACGAAGGCTCAAATAGGGATTACGTTGCGCCGCGCGCGGGGACAAGTCCGTCGGCAGCGCCTAGGCTTTGGGGACGATCTTTGTAAATTGCTTCAGAATTTTATCTTTTTCACGCAGGAGCTTCTGCATCACGGCCGCCTCGCTTTCCTTGTGGCGGATGCTCTCCTGTAATTGGGCGGCATAGGCGTCTTTCGCCTCTACGGCTCGAACCAGGGCGGTATTGTACTCCGCAATTTCTCTCTGCGTCTTCTGCTGGGCCGTCATCCAGTTTGAAAGAGACTCGTTTTCGGCGGCCTTCACTTCGATAGCCCGTTGCAACCCGAGAATTTCCTGCTCCTTGGCCGCAAGGTAGGAGGAAAGGGCCTTGAAATCCTGTTCTCGGACCTTGAGCGCGTCTTGAAGAGCGGAAAGCTCGTCGTCCTTTCCTTTCAGGGCGACGCAAAGCGCCTCGCAGTACCGTTGCTGCTCGGCCGTTTCCCGCTCTAGGCTGGCAGCGTGTCGTGCTAGACCGGTTAGGTTTTCCAGCCTTCCATCCAGCCAGTCGAATATGTGGTCATCCGCCTGCAATTGCGTCGGCTTGGCTTTAAACCAGTAAAGCGCCGAGACGGTGAGCAGAGCCTGCCCCTCCGCAGCCGCCTTGGACTTTTTTGAAACCTTACGGTCCGTTGCAGCGGAGGCGACGATGCCGAGGGTAGCCATTGCATTTTCAACGCGAGGTGGGCAGCGCACCCGTAGAAGCGCGTGCTGATCGCACTGAAGCGTGCGGACCTCACAGGCCTCGCCGTCAAGCGTCACTTGCAAACGAGCTGGGTTTACGTCGTCCGCAACATCGACCAGATGGATGAACAACGTGCTTGCGCCCTTGCAGGGCCATGCGACGTGAATAGTGCTCGGGCCCGGCAGCGCCAACACTCGACCGTCATCCCGATGTTCGCGAGCAAGCCACCCCGTCCCAAGCAGGGGAGCAGCACCCAAGGAATATTCGGCCCCGCCGGCGAACCGCTCGGGGTGGAACCTTTCCAGGGCATTGGGCACTGCTGCTGCCTCGTAGGGTGTTTTGCTCTGCACGTTTTCATCGAGGCCCTGGTTGGCGGCGCGCCAAAGAGTCAGGTCGTCTACGTTAAGTTGCAAGATGCGCTCAATGAGAGGCGGGTCGACATCTTCTTCCCGCCAGCGGATTGAGGTGACATTCTCCTCGGGGAGCGGCGCCCCTGCCGGCAGGCCAAAGCAGCGGCGGAACTGCTCGACGCTCTCCTCCATGCGTTCCGCGACGCCGACGAAATCCATCTCCTTCAACCGAGTCAAGGCGAGCGCGGTGTGCTCTGGGCGCCAAACACCATCGAAAGGTTCATCCGACAGTTGTCCGAGCGACGCGCACGCGACGTTCGAAATGAAGGGTCGAACAACGCGGTCTTCCAAAAAGTCCGCAAGGGACATTTTCTTCACCCTGCGAAGCATGCGTGCGACCCCACGCTTCTCCTTGCCGACCTCCACCGTCTGCCAGTAGAAATAGGTGGACAGGACGCGGCCCACCGGGTGTCGAAGTATGCAGATCGTCCACGGTTCTTGCGAAAAATATTTCGCAAACCCGTAACCGAAGTGTCCGCTAACAAAGCTAGTTTCAGCGCCGATTGGTTGTTTTTCGAGACGTTTCTGCTCCGTCTCAAGATCCATGATCCTGAGGATTTCCGAAGGACGATAGAGAGACTCCACATAGTGGCGGAACGCAGTCCCTCCGGTCTTTGGGATGTGTATGAAGCACACTGGCCGTTGAAAGATACGCATAGCCTGTATGGCGGGCGGCGAAACGCCGGCGCGTCCGCCAGGCGGACGATCCCTGACAACTCTCTCTACGGAAATGATGTTGGGAAAAGCTTCCGCCACGAAACAAACCTAAACCTAAAGGTGCGTGGGCAAATGCCCATCTCCGATCTGCAGCGTCAACCACGCCTGGCCGTGCAGAGACGGCTTTCGTTCGATCTTCCCCAATTTGCGTAAAGTTCGAAAGCGCAACCATGAGCGATTGGCGCTGAGCCGACCATTCGCCGCAGCCTGCTAAGAACATTGGTCAGGAGCCCAACGCCCCCGCCATCGCCGCGCGGTGGGCCTCCTCGAACCAGCCGATGCGCTCTTCCAGCGCCCCCAGCATCGGCGCCGCCTGCGCCTGGGAGGCCGCCGTCTGGACGCGCTCGCAGGCGGCGTTGTCTTCGTGGCCGATCTGGTGGGCGGCGCGCAGCACCAGGTGGTGGCGCAGGGGGGTGATGGCGGGTTCGGTCCAGCGGTAGTGGGCGGGGCGCGGGCGGGCCGGCTCGAAGGGCGCGGCGGCGAGCCATCCGCGCAGTTGGGTGCGGTCGGGCGCCAGGGGGTCGAACTGCTCGATCGCCACGTACCAGTGCTGGTCGTAGCCGTGGAAGTGGGCGACCACCAGGTTGGGGAAGATCTGGAAGACGCGGTAGTGCTCGGAGCGCCAGGTTCCGGCTTCGCAGGCCCGCGCCATCTGCGAGAAGGCGTCCGCCGCGGTCGGGCCGATCCGGGCGCTGTGGGCGCCCCCCGCGCCGAAGCGGAAGTAGCCCATGTCGCCACGGTTCTGGTAGCCGTCGCGGCCGAAGGTCCGCGGGTGCACGGCGACGATGTGGTAGTCCTCCAGCGAGACGTGCATCCGCAGCCGCCAGTTGGCCGCGAAGGCCATCCCGTAGGGCTTCCACCCGCCGTTCGGCCCGGGCCCCCCGGCGCCCGGCCGGGACATGGCCTGAAGGATCGGGAAGCCTTCGCCCAGCCAGTCCTCCAGGCTGACCCGGCCGCCCGCAAACCGACCGAAGACGAAGTCGCCGCAGGTGGCGATCTCGATCGGGTTCAGGCGCACGCCCAGCGCGCCCGCCGGCGCGCCGAACATCTGCTCGCACTTGGGCGCGCCCGCCAGCCGGCCCTGCGCGTCGTAGCGCCAGTGATGGAAGCCGCAGACGATGGGGCCGTGGCCGCGGACCGCCGTGCGCAGGGGATGGAAGCGGTGCAGGCAGAGGTTCTCGAACCCGCGCAGCACCTCCCCGTCGCGCTGGACGAAGACCGAGCGGGTCGCCAGCCGGGCGCGGAACCAGTCGCCGTCGTCGGCCGCCTCGCTGGCAAATCCCAGGAAGGTCCAGACCTGGGCGAGGCGCGACTGTTCCTCGGCGAAGGCGGCGGGGTCGACCATGGGCTTCGCCCAATCCGCGGGCATGCCGATGGTGCCGGCCGCGCTCGCGGAGGGCGTGCCCGGCGAGAGCGATGCGGACCCCAGGTTCATGCCCGCAAGTCTATCGCCCGGCGGTGAATGGACAAGCTTGGCCGCGCGGCTCCGACCGGAGAAGAACATCTTGCGAACTCGGAACAAAGGGGGTACGACCGAGTCCTGGTCGCGGAGCGCGGCGTCGGGGGGACCGGTTCTTCGCGGCGGGTGACGGAATCGCGGGTATAGAGGGGCTCTGGACATGACTCAGTCGGCGTTGAGGCTCGTGGGCAAGGAAGACGGTGACAAGCAGCGGGCGCTCGAGGCGGCGCTGGCGCAGATCGATCGGGCCTTCGGCAAGGGCTCGGTGATGAAGCTTGGCGACAAGGGCAAGGTGGTGGAGATCGAGTCGGTGTCGACCGGCTCGCTCGGCCTCGACCTGGCGCTGGGCATCGGCGGCCTGCCGCGCGGGCGGATCGTGGAGATCTACGGGCCGGAGAGCTCCGGCAAGACGACGCTAGCGCTGCACGTGGTGGCCGAGGTGCAGAAGGCCGGTGGGACCGCCGCCTTCGTCGACGCCGAGCACGCGCTCGACCCCTCCTACGCGCACAAGCTGGGGGTCAACCTCGACGACCTGCTGGTGTCCCAGCCGGACACCGGCGAGCAGGCGCTGGAGATCACCGACACCCTGGTGCGCTCGGGCGCCATCGACGTGATCGTCATCGACTCGGTGGCGGCGCTGACGCCCCGGGCCGAGATCGAGGGCGAGATGGGCGACCAGTTGCCCGGGCTGCAGGCGCGCCTGATGAGCCAGGCGCTGCGCAAGCTCACCGCGTCCATCTCCAAGGCCAAGACGCTCGTCATCTTCATCAACCAGATCCGCATGAAGATCGGGGTGATGTACGGCAGCCCCGAGACCACCACCGGCGGCAATGCGCTGAAGTTCTACGCCTCGGTTCGGCTCGACATCCGCCGCACCGGCTCGGTGAAGGTCCGCGACGAGATCATCGGCAACAACGTCCGCGTGAAGGTGGTCAAGAACAAGGTCGCCCCGCCGTTCCGCGAGGTCGAGTTCGACATCATGTACGGCGAGGGGATCTCCAAGCTGGGCGAGGTCATCGACCTGGGCGTCAAGGCGGGCGTGATCGAGAAGTCAGGCTCCTGGTTCTCCTGGAACAGCCAGCGCATCGGCCAGGGCCGCGACAACGTGCGGGAGTTCCTGAAGGCCAATCCCGACATCGCCGCCGAGATCGAGCGTCAGGTGCGCGGCGCCAAGGACGTCATCGAGGAGGAACTGCTGGTGGGCGGCCCCGAGGACGGCGACGACGGAGAGTGACGGCGACGGGCGGCGAAGCTCGGACTTGGGTTTCGCGTCAGACCCGGACGGTCGCGGCGGCTACACGCCCGCCATCGACGTTGATCACCTGGCCGGTGATGTAGGACGAGGCGTCGGAGGCCAGGAACAAGGCCGCGGCTGCGGTTTCCGCGGGATTGGCGAGGCGGCGCAGCGGCACGCCGGGCAGGACCTTTGCGTATTGCTCGGCCCAGGCGGTCTCGTCTTCCTGGGTGGTGCCGGGCGAGATGCAGTTGAAGCGGACCTTGGGCGCATATTCCACCGCCAGGTAGCGGGTCATTGTCCAAAGGGCCGACTTGGCGGCCGCGTAAGGGCCCAGCGTGGGCGTCACCACGAATTGCGCGGCGGTCAGCAAGTTGATCACCGAGCCGCCGCGGCCGGCGATCATACCGGGCGCCAGCGCCTGCATAAGCCGGAAGGGCGCGTGGATGCTGAGGGCGATCTCGTTTTCCCAGACCTCCCAGCCGTTTTCGAGGAGCGGCGTGCCAGGCCCTCCGCCTCCGTAAGCGTTGTTGACCAGGACATCTATGGCGCCGAATTCGCTCTGCGTGGCCGCGATCACCTTTTCGACGCCGGCCGGTTGCCTAAGGTCGGCGCTGACGGTGGCGATGCGGCGGCCGCTGCGTTGTCGAATGTCGTCGGCGACGGCTTCCAGCCGATCGGCGCCTCGCGCGACCAGCAGAAGGTCCGCGCCCGCGTCGGCGAAGGTGCGAGCTATCGCCGCGCCGATGTTGCGGCTCGCTCCGGTGATGACGGCCGTCCGCCCGGAAAGCGAGGGGTCTTGTCGTGCTGGCGACATGGTTGTTCTCTCCGGGGGCGTAATGTTGGGCTTGCCCCCACAGGGGCGGTTGTCAAGCGTCTGCCCCTCAGGGATGCGGCGACGCCGGCGATGGCGGCGCCTCGCCATCCTGCGCTTTTCCTTGGCCGGCGGGCGCCTTAAACGGCTTCGTCCCCCAGCCGGCGGGGACGGCGGGCTGTCCCGCCCGACCCAGCCTTGAGCGTGACCTGACGATGGCGAGCCTGAACGAAATCCGCAGCGCCTTCCTGGAGTTCTTCCGGCGCAAGGAACATGCGCTCGCCGCCTCGGCGCCGCTGGTGCCGCAGAACGATCCGACCCTGCTGTTCGTCAACGCCGGCATGGTTCCGTTCAAGAACTACTTCACGGGCGCGGAGACCGCGCCCTGGCCCCGCGCGGCGTCCTCGCAGAAGTGCGTCCGCGCCGGCGGCAAGCACAACGACCTGGACAACGTCGGCTACACCGCCCGCCACCACACCTTCTTCGAGATGCTGGGCAACTTCTCCTTCGGCGACTACTTCAAGGAGCGCGCCATCTCCGAAGCTTGGGAGCTGCTGACCAAGGAGTTCCAGCTTCCGGTCGAGAGGCTGCTGGTCACGGTCTACGCCGAAGACGACGAAGCCCATGGCCTTTGGAAGAAGATCGCCGGCCTGCCGGACGACAAGATCATCCGCATCGGCAGCTCCGACAACTTCTGGTCCATGGGCGACACCGGCCCCTGCGGCCCCTGTTCGGAGATTTTCTTCGACCACGGCTCCCATATCCCTGGTGGCCCGCCCGGCAGCCCGGACGAGGACGGCGACCGGTTCGTGGAGATCTGGAACCTGGTCTTCATGCAGTACGAGCAGCAGGCCAACGGCGAGCGCCAGCGTCTGCCCAAGCCCTCAATCGACACCGGCATGGGCCTGGAGCGGATCGCCGCGGTCTTGCAGGGCGTGCACGACAACTACGACGTCGACCTGTTCCGCGCGCTGATCGCCGCGGCCAAGGCCGAGCTCGGGGCGGCGGAGGCGGAGACCACGCCTTCGCACCGGGTGATCGCCGACCATCTGCGCTCTTCCAGCTTCCTGATCGCCGACGGGGTGACGCCCTCCAACGAAGGTCGCGGCTATGTGCTGCGGCGGATCATGCGGCGCGCCATGCGCCACGCCCACCTGCTGGGCGCCGAGGAGCCCTTGATGCATCGCCTGGCGCCAGCGCTGGTGACGCAGATGGGCGGGGCTTATCCGGAGCTGAAGCGCGCCCAGGCCGCCATCATCGACACCCTGCGCCAGGAAGAGGAGCGGTTCCGCCGCACGCTCGGCCGCGGCATGAGCCTGCTGGACGAGGCCACCGCAGGGCTCGCGCCCGGCGGCGTGATACCGGGCGAGACCGCCTTCAAGCTCTACGACACTTATGGCTTCCCTCTGGACCTGACGCAGGACGCGGTCCGCGCCAAGGGCCTCACGGTCGACCTGGAAGGCTTCGATGCGGCCATGGCCCGCCAGCGCGAGCAGGCCCGCGAGGCCTGGAGCGGCTCTGGACAGGTGGCGGCGGCGGCCGAGTGGTTCGCCATCCGCGACCGGCTGGGTCCGACGGCCTTCATGGGATACGAGGCCGGCGAAACCGTGGGCGAGCTGCTGGTGCTGGCTGCCGACGGCCAGGAGGTGGAGCGCGCCCAGGCCGGCCGCACCGTCCAGGCGCTGTTCGACCGCACGCCCTTCTATGCCGAAAGCGGCGGCCAGGCCGGCGACCAGGGCGAGGCGGAATGGCCGGGCGGCCGCGGCCGCGTCCGCGACGTCCAGAAGCAGGCCGGCGACCTGCACGTCCATGAGCTGGAGATCCTAGAGGGCGAACTCGCCGTCGGCGCGCGCGTCCGTCTGGCTGTGGACCCCGAGCGGCGCCTGAGCACGCGGGCCAACCACTCGGCCACCCACCTGCTGCACGCGGCCCTGCGTAACGTGCTCGGCCCCCACGTCACCCAGAAGGGCCAGATGGTGGATGGAGAGCGCATCCGCTTCGACTTCAGCCACGGCGCGCCCCTGACGGCGGAGGAGATCGACCGGATCGAGGCCGAGGTGAATGCGGTGGTGCGCCAGAACCTGCCGGCCGAGACCAAGCTGATGGCGCCGCAGGAGGCCATCGAGAAGGGCGCCATGGCGCTGTTCGGCGAGAAGTACGGCGAGAGCGTGCGCGTGCTGACGCTGGGCCGGGCGCTGGCCGGGGAGGGCGACTATTCGGTCGAGCTCTGCGGCGGCACGCACGTGGCCCGCACCGGCGACATCGCCCTCTTCAAGGTGGTTTCGGAGCAGGGCGTGGCGGCGGGCGTGCGCCGGATCGAGGCGCTGACGGGCGAGGCGGCGCGGCGGTGGCTGCTGGAGCAGGCCGGCGTGGCCAAGGGCCTGGCCGAGCAGTTCAAGGTGCCGGTGGCCGAGGTTCCGGCCCGCGTCGAGGCGCTCGACGCCCAGCGTCGTCGGCTGGAGAAGGAGCTGGCCGAGGCCAAGCGGCAGCTCGCGGTCGGAGGCGGCGGACAGGCCGCCGGCCCCGAGGAGATCGCCGGGGTGAAGGTGCTCGCGCGGGTGATGGAGGGCGTCGGCGGCAAGGACCTGCGGCCGATCGCCGAGGAGTTCAAGAAATCGCTTCCGGACGGCGTCATCGCCCTGGTGGGCTCGGCCGAGGGCAAGGCGTCGGTGACGGTGGCGGTGACCGGCCAGGCCCAGTCGCGGTTCAACGCCGTCGAGCTGGCCAAGGCCGCGGTGCAGGCCATGGGCGGCCAAGGCGCCGGCGGACGCCCCGACTTCGCCCAGGGCGGGGCGCCGGACGCCGCCAAGGCGAGCGATGGCCTTGCGGCCGTGAAGGCCGCCTTGGCGGTCTAGGAACCAGTCGTCAAACGGAGCCGCCCGCCCAGGACATTGATCCTGGACGGGCGACCACCCGGCCGGCGTAGCACGGGCTCGTCAGCGCCAGCCGTAGCCGTAGCCGTAGCGGTAACCGTAGTCGTAGCGGTCGTGGCGCCGGTGGGAATGGCGACGCCAGTCACGGCGGTTGTCGTAGCGGTCCCACTGGTCGGGGCGGCCGTCGTGGTCGCGGTCGCGGCCCCATTCGGCCCGGTCGGGGATGCCGTCACGGTCGCTGTCGCGCCGATAGTTGTCGCGATAGCGGTAGCCGTAATCGTAGCCATAGCCGCCGCGGCCGTAGTAGCCGTCGCCGTACTGGCCATAATAGCCGTAAGGCTGGGCCGACGCGGCGCCGCCGATGAGGGCGAGCCCCGCCGCGCCTGCGGCCGCCGCCGCCAGCATCGTCATCTTTTTCATGCGTGTCCTCCTAGGAACTTGCCCGGAGGATGCGCCGCCATGCCTGAATGGGGTCGGGGTTCAGCGTTCATCGGGTGTTCACGGCGATGAACTGGGCCGTGGGATCCAGCTCCGTGTCCGGACAAAAGAAAACGCCCGCCAGGATCTCCCCCGGCGGGCGTCGTCTCAGGTCTGAGGGCGAGCGGCTCAGGCGGGCTGCAGCGCCCGTTCGAGGTTCTCGGCGACCTTGTCGATGAAGCCCTCGGTGGTCAGCCAGCTCTGCTCCGCGCCGACCAGCAGCGCCAGGTCCTTGGTCATATGGCCGCTTTCCACGGTGTCGACGCAGACCTTCTCGAGCGTGCCGGCGAAGCGGCCCAGCGCCTCGTTGCCGTCCAGCTTGGCCCGGTGCTCCAGGCCTCGCGTCCAGGCGAAGATCGAGGCGATGGAGTTGGTGGAGGTGCTCTCGCCGCGCTGATGCTGGCGATAGTGGCGGGTGACGGTGCCGTGGGCGGCCTCGGCCTCCATGACCTTGCCGTCCGGCGTCATCAGCACCGAGGTCATCAGGCCCAGCGAGCCGAAGCCCTGGGCCACGGTGTCGGACTGCACGTCCCCGTCGTAGTTCTTGCAGGCCCAGACGAAGCCGCCGGACCACTTCAGCGCCGCGGCCACCATGTCGTCGATCAGGCGGTGCTCATAGGTCACGCCGGCGGCCTTGAACTTGTCGGCGAACTCGGCCTCGAACACCTCCTGGAACAGGTCCTTGAAGCGGCCGTCGTAGGCCTTGAGAATGGTGTTCTTGGTCGACAGGTAGACCGGGAACTTGCGGTTCAGGCCGTAGGCCAATGAGGCCCGGGCGAAGTCGCGGATCGAGTCGTCCAGATTGTACATGCCCATGGCGACGCCGCCGCCGGGGAAGTCGAATACGTCGTGCTCGATCTTGTCGCCGTTCTCGCCTTCCCAGGAGATCTTCAGCTTGCCCTTGCCCGGCACCACGAAATCGGTGGCGCGGTACTGGTCGCCGAAGGCATGACGGCCGATGACGATCGGCTGGGTCCAGCCCGGCACCAGGCGCGGCACGTTCTTGCAGATGATCGGTTCGCGGAAGACCACGCCGCCCAGGATGTTGCGGATGGTGCCGTTCGGCGACTTCCACATCTTCTTGAGGTTGAATTCCTTCACCCGCGCTTCATCGGGGGTGATGGTGGCGCACTTTACGCCCACGCCGTACTTCTTGATCGCCTCGGCCGACTTGACGGTGACCTCGTCGTTGGTCTCGTCGCGGTGCTCCATGCCCAGGTCGTAATAGTCGAGCTGGATGTCGAGGAAGGGGAAGATCAGCTTCTCCTTGATCAGCTTCCAGATGATGCGGGTCATTTCGTCCCCGTCGATGTCGACGACAGGGTTCGCGACTTTAATCTTGGCCACGGATCGCTCCCAAACGTTAGGTCCCTGGCCGTATAGCGGCCACGGCGCTCGACGCAAGGCTGACGACGCCGCAACTCGGCCAACGCTTGCGACAGGCGGCGACGCCTCCTCTATACGGACACCATGGCCGAAGCAGAGCCAAAGCCCGCCGTCGTCATCCTCGCCGCGCCGCAGCTCGCGGAGAACATCGGCGCCGTCGCGCGCGTCATGGCCAATTTCGGCCTCTCGGAGCTGCGCCTGGTCAATCCGCGCGACGGCTGGCCCCAGGAGCGGGCCTGGACCTCGGCCTCCGGCGCGGACTGGCCGCTGGACGAGGCGCAGGTGTTCGGCACGGTCGCCGAGGCCATCGCCGACCTGCGGCGCGTCTACGCCGCCACGGCGCGGCCGCGGGAGCTGCAGCTTCCCGTCCTGACGCCCAGGCAGGCGGCCGGGGACCTGCGGCTGGCGGCGGCGCAGGGCCTGCGCGTCGGCCTGCTGTTCGGCGGCGAACGCGCGGGGCTGGAGACCGCCGACATCGCGCTTTGCCAGGCGGTGGTGACCATTCCCGTCGATCCCAGGTTCCGCTCTCTGAACCTCGCCCAGGCGGTGGCGGTCAACGCCTACGAGTGGCGCGTCGCCGCCGAGGACGCGCCGCCGGCCGCCTTCCGCCCCCCCGAGCCGCCGGCCGAGGCGGCCGCCATGGCCGGCCTCTACGACCACCTGGAGCGAGAACTGCACGCCTCCGGCTTCTTCCACCCGCCGGAGAAGACGCCCTCCATGGTGCAGAACCTGCGCGCGGCGCTCGGCCGGGCGGGCTTCACCGACCAGGAGGTGCGCACCCTGCGGGGCGTCGTCACCGCCCTTTCGCGCGGCCGCGGCAAGGTGCTGGAGAAGCTGGCCCGCAAGGATGAGGAGTCACGCGGCCGATGAGCCTCTCCGCCCTGCTGGATGCGCTGCGAATCCCCATCGTCCAAGCGCCGATGGTGGGGGCATCGGACGGGCGGCTGGCGGCGGCGGTCAGCCGGGCCGGCGGCTTGGGGACGCTCGCGGCGGCGACGCTCGCGCCCGACGAGATCGGACCTGCGGTGGCCGCGTTGCGCGCCGCCGCGGGCGAGGCGCCCTTCGCCGTCAACCTGCTGATGGCGCCCAGGGCCACGCCCGACGCCGGCACGGTGGATGCGGCGCTGGCGCGGCTGAGGCCCTGGTATGAAGCCCTGGGCGCGCCTTTGCCGGAGCCGCCCGACCGGTTCGCGCCGGATTTCGAAGCCCAGCTCCAGGCGCTGATCGCCGCGGCCCCTCCGATCGCGAGCTTCGCCTTCGATGTGCTGAGCCGGGAACAGGTGCGCGCTCTGCAGGCCGCCGGCGTGCGGGTGGTCGGCACGGCCGCCACGGTCGCCGAAGCGCGGGCCTGGGCGGAGGCCGGCGCCGACGGCGTTTCGGCTCAGGGCTTCGAGGCCGGCGGCCATCGCGGCCATTTCCTGGCCGAGGTGGAAGGGAGCCTTGTGGGCACGTTGGCCTTGGTCTCGGCGATCCGTGCGGCGGTGGACCTGCCGGTGTTGGCGGCGGGCGGGATCATGGACGGCCGCGGCGTGGCGGCGGTCCTGGCGCTGGGCGCGGCGGCGGCGCAGATGGGTACGGCCTTCCTGCTGGCGGACGAAGCGATGACCTCGCCGGCCTGGCGCGGGGCGGTGACCGCCGCGCCCGACGATCCGACCAGGCTCACGCGCGCCTTCACCGGACGCTGGGCGCGGGGGATCGAAAACCGCTTCATGCGCGAGATGCGCGCCGTCGAGCGCGAGGTCCCCGCCTATCCGGTGCAGAACCGCCTGACCCAGCCGCTGCGGGCCGCCGCGGCGCGGGCCGGGGAGGCGGAGATGATTTCGCTGTGGGCCGGCCAGGGCGTCAGGCTGGCGAAGCCCGGCCCCGCCGCCCAGCTCGTGCGCGGCTGGTGGGCGGAGGCCCGGAAGGCCGCCGGGGCGTTGTCGGAACGCACAGGCGCGTGATCGCTGAGCTTGCAGTCCGGCGTCGGCTCGGCGAATTAGGAAGATGGCGGCCCGCGAGGGCAGGGCAGGAGAGATAGATGGGCGTCACCACGCGAGGCCTCGCCGCAGGCGCGGCGCTGCTGATGGTCTTCGGGCTGGGGGCTTCGGCCGCGGCGCCGACGCGCGCCGAGGCCGAGCGCGGCGTGCGGCGCGCGCTCGTCCGCCTGAACCAGCTGCTCGCCAATCGCGACATGGACATCCTCGACGAGTTCTCGCCGGCGCCCGACACCCTTCTGGTCACCGCGGCCGGAGAGCGCTGCCGGGGCCGCGGCGAGCTGGAGGCCTACTTCAAGTCCCGCTTCGCGCAGCCCACGACGGCGGTGTACAGCTGGCGCGAGGTCGAGGTCTCGGTGCGCGGCGACACCGCCTGGATCCACGCCGAGGGCGAAGCGGTGCAGACCGACGCCAAGGGCGAGGTGACGCGCCATCCGCTCCGTCTCGCCGGCGTGCTCGAGCCGCATGGCAAACGCTGGCAGTGGCGCTTCTTCCAGGGCACCGCGGCGGCGAGCTTTTCGGCTTAGCTTTCCTCTTACGCGGTGTGTGTGGAGGCGCTCCTATTTGACTCCCGCCTGCCTTCCCCGCATATAGCCGCCCTTCCACCGCCGGGCCCGCCCGCGCGGTCGGATATCCATGACGGGTGATGCGGACGCCGCCGTTGCAATCGCGCTTTCCATAGGGAATGCGCCGGCCCGCATCGAAGAGAGTGTATCGATGTCGAAGCGCCATAGCGCCAAGTACAAGCTCGACCGCCGGATGGGCGAGAACATCTGGGGTCGCCCGAAGTCTCCCATCAACTCCCGCGCCTACGGCCCCGGCCAGCACGGCCAACGCCGCAAGTCGAAGGTCTCCGACTTTGGCCTGCAGCTCCGCGCCAAGCAGAAGCTCAAAGGCTACTACGGCAACCTCACCGAAAAGCAGTTCAGCCGCATCTACCAGGAGGCCGCCCGCCGCAAGGGCAACACCTCCGAGAACCTGATCGCGCTGCTGGAGTCGCGCCTGGACGCGGTGGTCTACCCGCCAAGTTCGTGCCGACCCCCTTCGCCGCCCGTCAGTTCGTCAACCACGGCCACGTGCTGGTGAACGGCAAGCGCGTGAACATCCCCTCCTACCGAGTGAAGCCCGGCGACGTGGTGCAGGTGCGCGAGCGCTCGCGCAACATGGCGCTGGTCCTGGAGGCCCTGCAGTCGCAGGAGCGCGACACGCCCGACTATGTGACCGTCGAGGCCAAGTCGATGAGCGCCACCTTCGTGCGCGCGCCGGAGCTGGCCGAGGTGCCCTATCCGGTGAAGATGGAGCCCAACCTGGTCGTCGAGTTCTACGCCTCCTAAGGCGGCTCGACGAAGCTTCGGGCCCCGGAGCGATCCGGGGCCAGGCCACCTCTGATCGCTCAGCCGGCTATGCCGGCGAGCGGGCGCCTGCCTTCGAGGACGGCCTC
>Ga0207644_10001251_pt1 | contig 16331 bp, 7 predicted proteins | sample KBSS73metaG_FD_184326 | JGI IMG/M metagenome (GOLD analysis project Ga0207644, IMG submission 184326) | Switchgrass rhizosphere microbial communities from Kellogg Biological Station, Michigan, USA - KBS S7-3 metaG (SPAdes) (version 2) | ecosystem: Host-associated > Plants > Roots > Rhizosphere >... | reverse complement strand
GGGCGTCGTCCATAGCGAGGTCATGCTGCCCGACGGCGCCCCCGAGCGCTGGCGGGACCGAGAGGCGCTGTGGAACGATGTCGAGGCGGCCGAGCTGCGCAAGGACGCACAGCTGGCACGCGAGATCGAGTTCGCCATCCCGCGCGAGCTGGATCAGGCCGAAGGCATCCGTCTGGCGCGCGACTTCGTCGCCCGTGAGTTCGTGGATCGCGGGATGGTCGCCGATCTCAATGTCCACTGGGACATGGGCGAGGATGGGCTGCCCAAGCCGCATGCCCATGTGATGCTCGGGCTGCGGCAAGTGACCGGGGAGGGCTTCGGCCCCAAGGTACGCGAGTGGAACCGCACCGAGTTGCTGACGCACTGGCGTGAGGCCTGGGCCGAACACGTCAACACACGTCTTGCCGAACTCGACATCGATGCGCGTGTCGATCACCGCAGTTTGGAGGCGCAAGGCATCGAGCTCGAACCCCAGCATAAGATCGGTCCAGCCGCTTCGCGCATGGCAGGGCAGGGGCTCGCGAGCGAACGGCTCGACGAGCATCATGCGATCGCGCGCGAGAACGGGACACGGATCCTTGCCCGGCCCGAGATCGCGCTCGATGCGATCACCCACCAGCAGTCGACCTTCACCGCCCGCGACCTCGCCAAGTTCGTGCACCGACATAGCGAGGGCAAGGACCAGTTCGATCAGGTGCTGGCTGCGGTGCGCACCTCGCCTGAGCTGGTGAAACTTGGCCAGGATGGCCGCGGCGAAGACCGGTTCACCTCACGCACGATGATCGAGACGGAACGGCGGCTTGACAGTGTCACGGTCAAGCTCGACGCGGCGCGGAGTCACGGCGTCGATGACCGACATGTGGAGCGTGCGCTGCTCGCTGCCGAGAAGCGAGGCATGGTGCTCTCGTCCGAGCAGCGCGGCAGCCTTGAGCACGTGACGAGCAGCCGGGGCATCAGCAATGTCATCGGCTATGCCGGCACCGGCAAGAGCGCGATGCTCGGCGTGGCGCGTGAAGCCTGGGAGCATGCGGGCTACGAAGTGCGCGGGCTTGCCTTGTCCGGCATCGCTGCCGAGAACCTCGAAGGCGGCTCGGGGATCGCCAGTCGCACCATCGCCAGCATGGAGCACCAGTGGGGGCAGGGCCGTGAGCTGCTGACGGACAGGTCCGTGCTCGTCATCGACGAGGCGGGCATGATCGGCACGCGCCAGATGGAGCGCGTTCTGGCCGAGGCCGAGAAGCGCCGCGCCAAGGTGGTGCTGGTCGGCGATCCCGAGCAGTTGCAGGCGATCGAAGCCGGCGCTGCCTTCCGTTCTATCGCCGAGCGGCATGGCGCGGTCGAGATCACGCAAGTGCGACGCCAGCGCGAGGACTGGCAGCGCGATGCGACGCGCCATTTGGCGACCGGGCGCACCGGCGAGGCGCTCGCAGCCTACGAACAAGCAGGGTATGTCCATGCCGCTGACACCAGAGAGGCAGCGCGCACCGATCTCATCGAACGCTGGGACAAGGATCGCCACGCGAACCCGGATGCAAGCCGCATCATCCTCACGCACACCAACGACGAGGTGAGGGCACTCAACGAAGCGGCGCGAGTGCGCCTTCGTGCATCCGACCAGCTTGGCAGGGACGTGACGCTGAATGTCGAGCGCGGCAGCCGCGACTTCGCTGCCGGTGATCGCATCATGTTCCTGAAGAACGAGCGCAGCATGGGCGTGAAGAACGGCTCGCTCGGCACCATCCGATCCGTCAGCCCGATCGGCATGGTGGTCATGCTCGACGATGGGCGTGCCGTCGTCTTCGACTTGAAGGACTACAACCAGGTCGATCACGGTTACGCCGCGACCATCCACAAGGCGCAGGGCATGACCGTCGACAGGGTGCATGTGCTCGCGACGCCAGGGCTTGACCGGCATGCCGCCTACGTCGCGCTCTCGCGACATCGTGACAGCGTCGATCTGCACTACGGCAGCGACGACTTTGCCGATCGGACACGCCTCGTGTGCACGCTCGGGCGGGACCGTGGCAAGGACATGGTGGCTGACTATAACCGCACGGCTGATGGGGACCAATCACAGCAGCGCAGGCGCAGTATGTTCGATGGCCTCGAACTCAAGCCACAGACGAAGGCATTGCCCGAACGTGATGGCGCGAGAGCCGCTGCACCCACTCCATCGCACGTCCGCGGGATGACCCCCGACCGAAAGGCACTGGATACCTCACCTGCCGGAGAGGAAAGGCCATCACCTCCGCCGGACCTTGCACCGGCTGTGGAGCGTCACGGCAAGATCGTATCGGCCATGCGCTTTGCGCGATCGGTCGGGGAGCCCTACACCCCGGACCAGCGCCTTGAACTGGCCCAGAGCCGCGCCGCACTCGACGCCTTGCGTCCGGATGCCTGCCGCGATCTCGAGCAAGCCATGGTGAACGCCCCCCGGCTGATCACCGAGGCTGCGCAGGGCAAGACGCAGGCGGCTTTGCGTGCCATGCAGCTGGAAGCGGAGATGAGGACTGATCCAGTGCTGCGAGCCGACGTATTCGTCCAGCGTTGGCAGGCCCTCGACCGGCAGCGCAGATCGCTCCTGAAAGACCACGAAAGCAGCCGCGCCAACCGCATGGCCGAGACCATGATCGGCATGGCCAGGAGCCTTGAACGCGATCCGCAGCTGGAATCCCTGCTGCGTCAGCGCAGGAGCCAGCTGGGCTTGCCCGAGCTGCCCATGCGCAGCATGGGGCAGAGCCTCGCTGACATGGTGGGCAGAGGCCGTAGCAGGGGGATCGAGATCGGGATGTGAGAGTGGGGGAAGAGAGGTGACAGGAGCCAACGGAACGTCTGAAATGTTGGACACCGCGTAATTGATTTAGCCACCCTCGTGCATGGTACGAAGTCGCCTTGGCGCTTCAATGCAGGAGGATGACCGATGTCGATCTTTGCCGGTTTGGATGTAAGTGACAAGACCACCCACGTGTGCGTGGTCGATGCAGATGGCGCGGTGTTGAAGCGCGACTTCGTAGCCAGCGATCCTGATCTACTTGCCAAGTGGCTCGGCAAGCACTTCCCGGGGCTGATCCGCATTGTGCTGGAGACAGGCCCACTATCGACGTTCCTGTATCACGGCCTGGTCGAACGCGGCATCCCTATCGAGTGCATCTGCGCCCGCCATGCGAAGGGCGTATTGGCGGCTCGCGTCAACAAGAGCGACGTGCACGACGCCGAGGGGCTCGCGCAGCTCGCTCGCACGGGCTGGTTCAAGCGCGTCCACATGAAGGCGTCCGCAACACATATCGATAGAGCTGCCCTGCGGATTCGGGCCCAACTGATCACTACCCGCGTCGCGATGGGCAACCAGCTGCGCGGACTCCTGAAGTTGTTCGGCCTTCGCCTGGGCGCCGCGCGCACGCCAGGGAAGCGACGCGAGCGGCTCATCGCCTTGTATCAGCAGCGGCCAGATCTTGAGCCGCTGTTCTCGCCCCTCATTGCATCCATGGAGGTCATCGAAGAGCAACTTCGTGCATCTAACCGGCTGCTGGAAAGCCGAGCGACTGAGGATATCGTTTGCAGGCGGCTAATGACCGTTCCCGGCGTCGGCCCGATCACCGCGCTGACGTTCGCCGCCAGTGTTGAAGATCCGCACCGCTTCACCCGCAGCGAAGATGTCGGAGCCTATGCCGGGTTGGTACCCCGACGTAGCCAGTCAGGCGAGCGCGACGTGCGCGGCAACATATCCAAGGCGGGTGATCCCATGCTGCGCCGAACGCTGTACGAAGCCGCCAATATTATGCTGTGCCGTGTGCAGCGGCCATTTGCTCTTCAACAATGGGGGCAGAGGATCGCAGAGTCTAAAGGCAACAAGCGAGCCAGGATTGCGGTCGCCCGCAAGCTGGCCGTGCTGCTCCATTCGCTATGGGTGAACGAGACGGAGTTTCGCTGGGCATGAAGCCAGCGATTTCCTTCTCGGTCAGCCATGCCAGGGTGATCTCGCCCGGATTTTAGAGGCACAACCTCGAGTTGGACCCAGAGACACCCACCTTTTCGCCCGGCCGCGATCATGAAGGCTCGGACACAACGCCATCATGCGCTGTTCGATGACCTCGAAGACAACCATTGGCACCGGGGGAAGGAATGCTCGTGAGAAAATCAATTAGACAACGAACCGGAACGGCAGCTTCTAGAAGCGAAAACGGGATAGCCGACATCCGAATGCCTCGGTGTCCGCGTCCGGGAAGGCCCCCTACTCGACACTCAACAACGGTTTCTGAACGCCCAAAAACAGCTAGCCCGCTATGTATGGATCGACAGTTGCCGTCCTTGCCTACAGACGGGTTGCTTTACCGTCGGCGCGTCCCAAAGTTCGCGCGCAGTCGACCGCGTCAGGTCAAGGCGTTGAGCTTGGTGGAACCAACCGCGTCGAGCAGGACCAGATCATCGATGACGTTCAGACATTTGCTGAGGCGGGCTTCGTTGGTGCCGCATGATGCGTAGATCCGCAAAAGCGGATCCCAGATCTGATAGAGACCATAAGCTGGCCCGCCTGCGCCTGACTTCACGATATAGACAGACTTCTCGATCAAACCGAGGACGACATCGTCCATGGCCCCCGGCGCATTTCCAAGCCGATGCAGGAAATACGTGCGTTCGGCGTTGAACAATTTCGAGTTCACATAGGCGGTGTAGAGGGGCACATATTTCGCCATCTCTGCGGCACTGATGCGGCGAAAACAGTCGATCGCCGCGGCGCGCACCCCCTCGTCATCGTCCTCGAAAAACCGCGTCAGCCACCGTGTGGTCCGTGCGATATGGGCACTGCCGGGAAGATAGGTCGCGGCTACCTCGGCGATCGCCCCTCTCTGCGTAGGCCCCACTTCGATTAGTTCTTCGATCTTTTTCGCCCAGCGCGGATCATCGAGAGAGCGCTCTGCAATGATCAAGCACCCGATTGCTTGAGCGAGCGGATCATCCGCGCCCGCCAAGGCCTCAATGATCGGCGCCCCAATGTCCGGGCGCCGGGCATCCAACCAAAACAGGATGTGCCGCCCGTTACGCGTGAAGAAGGAAGAGAGGCAGGCGGCGGCGGTCCTCGTGGCCCAAGCAGCCGCAAGGTCGGGATCATGTTTGAGCGCCGCGATCAACATCGGTCCCATGGCGGCGTGGATATAGTCGGGCATCTCATTGCCAATCAGCCCGTCGAAGAGATTCCGATATGTTGCAAACTGCTCAGCACTTTTCCATGCTTGGGAGCCGATTTCCATCAGAGCAGCGCCTCGCACAGAGTTGGTGGCACGGCTATCGAGAAAGACGCCTGCGGCCAGCGCCTGCTTGTAAACCGCTTCGGGCTTATCAGGCTTTCCAGCCGTCTGCTCGCCTACCCCACTTTCAGAGTCACCAGAGGCGGCCGCCTCCAGCATGAAAGCTAGCGTACGCGCTCCCCTTGCCCCTTTAGTCGCGCGCAGCAGCCAGATGAGAGGCCGGTCTTCAGGCCGCGCACAGACGGTCGTATCGAGGATTTCGAAGAGCCGCTCGGTACGTTCTGGCGTCGCACCAGCTTCGCTGATCCCCATCACGATCGCGTTCGGGAAGGCCACGGCCGCATCCTTGGGGATGTGCTGCAGGAGGGCGAGGAAACGATCTGGCTCTTCCTTGACGCGGTTTTGAAGGACGTGTGCAAGTTCGTTCGCCCCGCCCCGAAATCCCGTGACATCCCACTCCGGCCGCCCATTGAGGCGCACCTTGTCGATCGCGATCAGCCAGGCTTCGTCCGTCATATGCGCAGCGCGGTCCGGGGCGATGGGAGGACGCACATTCCCGACGCGCATACCGTCGGGTAATTCAAGCCGCATTCCTTTGCGGTCGAGGCAGCGGAACCGGTCTCGCGCCATTGCCGATAACCGTTCTGGACCGATGACCTTCATCACTGACCATTGGCGACGTCCGGACTCAGCAAGGCAATGGCACGCGATTTCACGAATTTGCTCGGGCGTCCTTTCCATCCAGTTCTTCGCCGGGTCGCGTAGTGACAGCGCCCATTTTACATCGTCGAACTCCGGCCAAAGGCCCAGAATTCGACCCTCGAGCAACGATCGGGTTTCGTCATCCAGCCAATCCCACGTCGCCGCGATCGCCTTAGCCGCTGAGTGGCCCGGCGCTCCATCCCAACCGGACGTAAAGAGTGCGGGGTGGCTGCGATGCTTCGTCAGAAGCGGCGCGAGCGCTTCACCATTGCTGGCAACCGTCTCGAGCAGGAGGTGCAGGCCTGTGATCTGCGCATCTGGCTCCAGAAGCGCCAACAGCCGATCCACTTCGCCCGGCGCATTAACTGCGACGTCCGCAAGCGCCGAGCGGATGACGTCGATAAATTCAACCGAAGCATCATCGTCGCTATAGCGCCGACGCCAATACCACAATTTGTCCTGATAAGGCGGGCCCGCGTCGCCGGGCAGCCGCATCATTGCAACATGCATGGAAGGGAGGATCGCTTCGAGCGTGGCGAGCGGGAGCGCTTTCGCCAATTCGACGAGGTGGCTGAAGGCACCCGTACCATTTTCAAACGTGGGCTTAAATGGTGCACCTTCCGGCACCAGGCGATACCAGGCGGCGAGGCTCGCGGCGAGTAACCGGGCTGCATCGGCAGGCGCGTGGGTAATCCAGCTGGCATGGAGCTCGAAAAGGTCCTCCCCTTGCGAGAGCTGCTCGACCTTATCGACCATGCCGAGTGCCCTGATGAGGACGTCGCCGATCTCTGGCGCGGGACGCTTGGGGCTGAGCCAGTGCATGCGCTCAAGCAACAGACCTGCTCTTTCAGGTTGCGTGTCGAGATAGTGCGAGAGGACGACTGCCAGATCCGGACCCGCGTCCGAGATAGAGCGCAGAAAATTGAGCGCCCACTCTTGCCCGTCAAGGGATCCTTCCAACCAGCCTGCGACAATGCCGGTTTCGGCCAGCAAGCGGAACCAGCCTGCTTGATCAAAAATGGTCAGTCCGATTGATCGCGGCACCTCACCGTCGCCCTTTCGAGCTGCATGGCGTGCGAGGATATCCCACTCGTCGACATCGGGTTGCGATACTGTGCCGAGCCACCGCAAAACGAGGTCGCTGACATGGGTGCGGACCTTATCGGAGGCGAAAAGCTCGTCGAGGTCCGCAAGATAGCGTTTGCGGTCGAGATCCCGCTCCGCCGCGAGAATCTGGCGAACCTGGGTTCTACGGAACAGCGTCTGCTCGCTCGCTGTCAGGAAATCGAGAAGCGATTGGCTTCCGCCCACGAACGCCCGCGCGTGAAGAAAATCGAACAGCGATTCATGGATCAAGGATACCCGAGGTCCGTTGACGACGATGAGGCCTTCCTGCTGAAGAATGTCGCTGGCGCCAGCGAACGGGTCGAGCACCCGAACCGGCGCTACCAGCTCCTGCCGATCGCTCATCGCGTTCGATATCGCCTCAAGGGCCGCGTAGATTGACCAAGGTGGATTGAACCGCTCGCGAACAGCGCGGTCGCGCTCGACGAGCAGCCGAGTGAATAGCTCGCTCAGATTGTCGACGTTGCGAAGATCCTTCGCCCCGCTCTTCGCCAACTGGACGGCGATCGAAAGGCCGATGGGTTGGACAAGCAGAGCCTTAATCCGCGGGTTGTCCGGATTGATCGAGATCTCGAACTGCTGGAGCAACGGCACCACATCACGGTCCCAGTTCAGCGCGGGAATATCGATCCGCAAGCTGTCATCCCGAGCCGCGATGTCCGCAAAGAGATGATCATTGTCGATGTCAAAGGTGCGACACGAGAAGACCACCCGGATGTTTGGATAGCGCGCCGCCTGGTTCACGAGGTCGACGATTTGCCGTCGGACCTGGGCCGAGCGACCGGACATCTGGCTGACCGCGTCAGCCTGATCGATGTAAAGGATGGCGGGTCTATTTCCGGAGAGCTTTTCGAGGATCACAGCCGGACTGTCGGCGATATCGATTACGGCCGTGCCTAGCTGGGCCAACGAGAGCGGCTCGCCGACCTGGTCGACGCGAAAAGCGAGCTGGGCAAAGTTTTGCGCAGCGATCCGTGCGATTGCGTCCCGGACGACCACGGACTTGCCCGAGCCAGCGACCCCGACCAGCGCAACCGTCTTGAGATGAGCGTCACCGATCAGCGCCTCGATGAGCTGTTCCGTCTCTGGCCTCGGAATATTGAACAGGCCTCCGCCGACTGGGACGTAGGTCGCGTCATAGTCTGCGGTTGCCGCAACGAGCCTGCCCGGCAGTGTCTGGTCGGCCTCATATTGCTTAAGCTCGAATTGCTTGTCCGCGGCGAAGCTCAGAAATGCCGCTCGGTCGATCGGGCGGTTGAAAACCTGGTCCTCTTCGATCCAGGCGCGGATCGCGCCTACGATGAGATCGGGATCGCCCCTGAACCAGTAGGCGAGCTCGGATGCGACCGTCTCTTCGAGAATGTCTTCGGATACAGCGTGAAAATCGCAACGGTCGAGCCAGTCTGCAGCGGATTCGCCGCTCGCGGCAAGCTGTGTTTGAAGGTCCTGCCAAAAGGGGACTTCGGTCTTCGAAAGCGCCTTCTCGAATTCCTCGAGGATGGGCGTGGCGCGCCGCTTCTCTTGGAGAAGCTTGATCTGCTTGACCGTATCGGTCGAGACAAACACGCAACGTTGCGCAGGGGAATACGCGAGCTTCGTGCCGAAATTGCCAATGACGCCGGCGCTCCCAAGCGCCGCAATCGTCCAGGTGTTGGCCGACGTCTGGCGCTTGCATTGATGCCATTCCGACAGCGTCTCGCGCTCGACGACGAATTCGAAACCTTGGTCATCGTCGCCAATCGTCTCAATGGTGATCGACGAAGCGCGACCGTCGATCAGTCCGATCAGTTCGCGCGTTAGCCACCGGGCCTCGAAGCGATTGCCGGTTTTGTCTGCAATGCCGCCTGAAAACATTTGTTCGTCGAACACCCCGCCACTTCAACTGCACCGCTAATGCAAATACTGGTAGTTACTACGCAAGCCAATCCGCCAGTTCGCCCGCCATGGCCGTAGGATATCGATAGGTAGCAGCTTGCTTGCCAAGCACGACTGCGACGGGTCTGGGCACCCCAAGGCGCTAAGCGTCGAACTAATTCTCATAACCGGTTATCGCCCCTCTATCCGCAACTGGGCGTCAAGGTCCTCGAAAACACCATGTCGATCATATGATTTGGCAAGCTCTTGAAGCATGGCGGCCAGTTGCGGATGGGTTTCTTCAAGCGCTACGGCATGTTTGCGAAAATAGCCGGCCAGCTCGCGCTCCTGATCCCCGCCTTCATAGGCGCCGCGTGAAGTCGTACCCCGCTTGTTGATGGCGCCGGTGTAGAGGCCGCGCAGCATGTCCTCCGATCCGCTGTTCTCGAGCAGCGACCGCGCGCTTTCTCCAGGCCAGATGCCGTCCGCGCCGTCCGGCGCATGGGCGAAGATCTCGCCAAACGTGATGTCGCAGACCTCCAGTCGATCCTGCTCGGCTGCGAGTCGCCGGGCCTCACGAACGAAGCTGGCAGCGACATCGGAGTCGATTGATCCGTCCGCGCCAGCGCCCGGCTGCAACCGGCAGGCACGCAGGACGTGCCAGGCATTTTCCGCAGCACCTTTCTGTGCCTCATCGACTTCGCGCTGTGGTCCATTGCGCGGCTTATATACGAGACAAAGCAGTTCGACGTAGATCTCGGGTCTCGTCATCAGGACGCGATACAGGGTCTTCGCGTGGGACTCCCCCTCGAAGCCGAACGCGCGGATGAGTGCGAATTCGAGCTGTAGGAGCCGCATCTCTTCGATGGTCCCGCTATCCTCGATAAAGTCGATAGCATGCTGGAACACATAGCTCTGCGGCATTTGCGCCTGGTCGAGCTCCTCACCCTTCAGCACGCCCTCGAGCATGCTCATGACCAACCCGGGTTCATAGTCCGAGAATTTGTTATGGCAGGCATTGAGCGCGGAAACTGGCCGGCGGTGCGCGACCAGTTCGCCGAGTGCGTGCGTCATGTTTGCCGGGTCGTCGAGCCAGAGGTTGCTCGTACAGTTCGACCAATAATGTTCGGCCTGCCCGATTTCCTCGGCGCGGCGCCAGATCGCCGGATCATGCGGGCACAACACGAGAAGGCGGGTAAGCCACTCCGCCGACCGGTTGCTGGCAGGCGCGGCGGCAAAGATCGCGTCGAGTGCCTCTCCGCGCTCTTTGGGGGGCGTACAGCAGAGAATGGCAGCAGCGAGCGTTGTGCCCACAGCCCCACGATGGAGATCGCCAGCCTGCTCAACGATCCAGAGGCGCAGCGTATCGCCCGGCAAGCCGATGTGCGGAAGGTGGCAGCCGATCGTCCAGGGATCGCCATGCTTTTCGGCAAGCTCGATGACACCGCGCCAGCCATCGCTGTCGAAAATTTCCTTGAGCGCGGCGCGGGCGACGGTCGCGCCCTGCCGCTCATTCGCGTCGAGCGCTTCGCCGCGGGTCCGGATGGGCTGCTCCACCCAGCCATTCTTGAACAGCCAGGCACTCCGAATAATCCGGTCATCGGGTTCCAGAGTAACATAGGCGGCCTCAAGCGGCTCGAGCAGCGCGTCGAGTGCGGCGTCGCTGCGCTCGTCATAGTTGCGGTGCCAGTGTAGTTTGTGACGCAGCGCTGCGCGCAGCGTCTCCTTGTCCGTGTCAACGAGTGTGACGCAATCGGTCAGTAGATCGATGACGCGCTGCTGGCGGGGATTGTCGAGATGGGAATATTTTGGGATCAGCTGCGCGATCTGCGCCGCATTGCCGCGCGACATCGCTATCTGCCGATCAAGCGCTGCGACTTCCATTGTATGTCGCTCGAGACCGGTGGCACCATAGCCGGCGCCCGCATCGTCGTCGCGCCATTTCGGTCGTGCGATGTGACTGGCCGTGTCCGCGCCGGGTCCGGTCATACTGTCGAGGAGCGCGAACGCCGCGCCCGGGACGTGTTCGATTAGATCGTCAATCACGGCGATGCGCTGGTCGACGGTGGCTGCGGTCTGGGGAAACCAAGACCGATAGAGGTCGAGAAGCGAGCTTTGAGGGTTATTGCCCCAATTGCCCTGGATTTCGACGGCGCAGAGTCTGGCTAGGATCAACGACACGCGCCGCAGTCGGTTGGGTGCCCAGGCCAGCGTCTCGAGCGCCCAGAGCATGCCGGCATGCCAGCACCGGCTCCCGAACCCCGATCCGCTCGTTTCCAGAAATACGGCCAGGGCTCCGCCATCGGACGTGGCGATACCCCCCTCCACGGCGGTCAGAAACTCGTGCGGACTGGCCTCGGCTAGGGCCGGAAGCTGGCTCGCGAGCGACAGCCAGCGCACGCGGTCGCCGCCGCGCAGCAACGAGCGGACGAGGCGATCGATGCGGCCCTGGATGTCGTTGGCTGCAAGGGCTGGAATGTCGACCCCGCGCACGGCCAGCTTGACCAGCGTGTCGCACAGGGAATCGAGCAACAGGCCGCTGATCGGCCGCACCTTGCCATGGATTGCTGCGGCGTGGCGCTGGTCGTCCGCCAGTTCGAGTTGCGGGTCGGGTGCCGACAGCACGGATGCCAGTTCCGCAAAATAGCGATCGAGCTGCGCCGGCGTGATCCGCTCACCGAAGATGGCGAGCAGTTCGAGGGCCGATTTGGCTTTCCAGACCGTGCCGATATGGAGAAGCGGCGAATCGTCGAGCCGCTCGAGCGCAAGCAGGTCCGCTTCAAGCTCGGCATAATCGCGACCGCTGATCCGCGCGACGATCTCGACATCGGCATCCTTGCCGGTCGACCAGCCGCCAACCAGACACACGGTAGCCAACGCATCGGCTGCGGAATGGTCGAGCCAGGCGGGCCGGCGGATCGAGGGATTGACGGCGTGCTGGCGGCGGAACACCGACCAGGAGCGGCCACACAGAGTCGATAGGCGCCGCGTGTCGTTCTCGTCGAGACCGATGAGCTGGAGCGCCTTTTCGAATTCGGAAGGCAATGCACGCTCGAGAAGAAGCTCGGCGTCGTTGAGCTTACGCGCGACCCCCCTGAACTGGCGCGCCATGTCACCCGATGCATAGGGCACGATCAGGGCGAGGCGATCGCGAACCGATGGCGCCTCGGCAATAGCCGGGGTCGCGGCGATCGCGACCCCGACCGCATCATTCGCCTCGACGAAACGCCATCCATCGACGCTCGTCACGACTATGGCGACCGTAGCAAGTGTGTCGTCCTTGATCATCGTGGCCGCCGCGAATGCCGCTGCTTCCTCGACACTGTCCGCCTTGATGGCCAGCGGCTCGTTCGACGCTCCGTCGCGAATCCGCCGAACCCGCTGGACCAAAGTCGCGGCCTGATCCCCCCGTCCAGTCAGCAGCGCTTCCGGGGTGATGCGCGGAGCGCATTGCGCGCACCATTTGGCGAGATAGGCGCCAAGACTCTCGACGCCCGCACCAGATAGGCCGAGTTCCTCACCAAAGGCGAGGCGCACCGCCGGTGACTGTTCAAGCCATTGCTCTAAATCGTCGGCGTCATAGGCGCGCACATCGTTCCACACGCCCTCGGCGATCTTCTCCTCCCGCCAGCGTGTCTTGGCGGGCCAGCGGCGCGCGGTTAGCGCCACATAGGTTCGAGTTGCGCGGTGTTCCGGCGGCAAAGCATCGCTCCGCTTGGCATAATCCTCATTGGCTTTCACGAGGATGTCGGTCCGGCAGCTCAATTCCCAGCAGGAACGGCCGGAAGGTACCCATGTGTTGCCCAGTTCGCTGTGAAGTTCGCCATCGAAGCCTGGAAGCGTAACCGAATCGCCGGACGGCATCGCGAGCTCGGTCGTCGTCGCGGCGCTGTGGATCAGTCGCCGGACGAGCCTCGGCAATTCCGCCTGTGCCGGGGTCGTCGCTGCCCAGCGTGCAATCTGTGTCGCAGTAACCATGACTTCGAAATACCGTGTGCGCGGATTGAACGGAAGTAGAACAAATGCGTCGTGCACAGGCTGGCCTTAGGACGTCCCTTCCTCAATCACGATCCGTGGCTTCGATCGGGAAATCGATTGGATCGGACGTCAGAGCAGCTGCCATCACCTGTGCACCGGCGATGAGGCACAACCTGAGCGCCATACTCTTCCAATAGATTCGCGAGGTCTCAATCCCGTACCAAAGTCGACCGCCATTAGCGCTCCGACTGACTATGAATGTAGGGCAGCTACCAGCGAGCCAGTCGGAGCACGGCAACGGCCGCTTTGTCGGCGGCTGTGGACACGGCGTCCGTGCTTGCCGGAAGTGGCGGTTGTCGCCCAGCTTCAGCCATTATGCTGTGCATCTCTGGCACGTGAGGGATGTCGGCTTCTGACAAAACCAGCCTCTCGACACATCGCTGGCGAACGGCAGAAACGTTCCAAAGCCAGTCGGTCGCTAACCTCGAAATAGTTCGATGAACGGAGGGCAGCTTTCAGGGAGCTCTTCGATGCTCGGCTACGACCGCTACGTTGGCGGCTGCCGCCGGCGCGCTCTTGGTCATGGCAAACGGCAGTAATGCAAAATTTTAGCTCGGAAGGCGCCGTTCCAGACGAGCCGACATTGCAGTCGTTCAGCAGGCTAATGGCGTCAATTCAGTGACGTTGTTAGCCACTTCCATCACGGCTCGACCGTATCACCACAGCCGATTTAGGCAGTCTTGCTGCTAGTTGGTCAACGATCATCCGGCCCTCCGATTCGTCGAGACCGGGAAAAAGCTGAATCGTTCGAGCGCCGTAGTCGAACTTGACGCTCCCCGACGCCATGCTCGGCATGAACGGCGGAACGTCGCGCAATGAGCGCCCCCATCCTAACAAGCTGCTCGTTTCGCCCGAGCGAAGATAGCGTATCTGTTTTGCATCGTAGCGCTTCTCGCGAGTAACGAACGGCATGCTCCAAGCGTGGACCAATGCGCCTCCGGTGATCGCTACCATCGTTCGGCCGCCAATCTGCCAAAGGATCGAAGCTGCCGCAAAGATCCAACCTAAAGCCCAGCCGACGAGCCACAGAGCAAGAAACAGCCGTTCTCCCCCGTCTCCGGTAATGAGCGCGTAAAGCGCAGCGCCGCCTCCCAAGGTCCAACCAGTCAGCCAAAAACATAGAAACGGTAGGGCGAACCAGTTCTTACGTGTGCGCACCACGGTCCATTCTATGCCGTTGGCTAGTTCTGTGCGGTGGCGTGCAATTGAAACTGGCTCGAAGCGAGAAGTGCTATCCATTTATGCAACCTATGCGACACCCAGATCGGCGGCAATATAGCCCGACCTAGCGCGTTCTCTCTCCCCAACTTTGCCGCCGTCGATCCCGGTAGGGCATGGCGCCAGGAGTGGTCGAGCGTTCAGCGGAAGGGTAGCATTTCAACATTTTAACCGAAAAGCCGCCTGTTCGGACCCGCCAACCTAGCGGAAATCAAAAGGCCGGGCTGCCGAGCGGCTTCAACTTCAACCTTGCCCGATCTTCGGCCACGAGGTCATTCCCTTTGCCTCTAAAAGCATCGGGATCGGCAATGAGCGATAGAAAAGGTGCGGCCCGGCCAGTGACCCTGTCATCGGTGACGCCGCGCAGAAACTCGTCTGCCTCGCCGAGCCGGCCCGCAATCCCCGACGCGACCCCAGCTTCGTAACCCCACCAGCTTGGCCCCATCCTGTCGGGGCTGCTACGAGCGCGTTGAACGGCGTGAGCGGCAATCGCATCGAACGAGGGAAACTTTCGGTCAAGTTCCAAAGCTTTGGCGTGCGCCACCTTGGCAATCTTAATCGCGGCTTCGCGAAACTGATCCTCGGTCTCGAACTCCGCATGGCAATTTGAAGCAATGTTCTCGTTATAGCTCAAGAAGCCTGCGCCGATCCAAAGCCAATGCGCTGCATTCATCAACGAGACGCTTTTAGACCACCTACTTGGTGTGAACTCGACGATGTTGAGCCATGGGCCACGATCGGCAATCCACAGACGCGATCGTCCCTTTTGCTGAAATCCTAACGGAGCTAACTCCGGCTTGGCTGCGGCAGCGATGATCCTGCTATGACTGTCGCTCATCGGAGTATGCTAACACGGCAAAGTCGGCTTTCCACAACACAGGTGCCGTTTACGCGGCTGATCAATCGGGGTCGATTCCGGTCGTTGGATGCCTCGCGGCACGTTGTGGACGAACGACGGATTTTTAAGGAGCGGATCTGGCGCCGCGAACGTCCGACTCGTCGGCGAATTATGCAGTTGTACCGATCCGCCGGGCAGCCTCGAGTATCTCAGTTGGGAACATGGCGATGATGGTGGAATTGTGCTCAACGCCGATTTCGCTCAATGTTTGCAGCCGACGCAATTCGAGCGCGCCGGCACCTCTGCGATGATCTTTGCTGCGTCGGCAAGCGTCTGCGATGCTTCCTTTTCGCCTTCGGCCTTGATAATTCGCGCCCGCTTTTCGCGGATGGCTTCGGCCTCTCGCGCGATCGCCCGCTGCATCTGTTCGGGGATGTCGAGATCTTTGATCTCCACCGCATCGACAGTAACGCCCCACTGTTCGCACGTCTGGCCGAGCAACTCCAGGAGCCGGGCGTTGATCGTTGTTCGGTCTTTGAGAATCTGATCGAGGTCACTTTGCCCGATTGCGTCTCGCAGACCGGTCTCGGCCGCCTGCACGACGGCACCTTGCCAGTTCACCACCGAAGTGATCACCTTGACTGGATCGACCGCGCGAAACCACAGCACGGCGTTGACGCGAACGGCGACGCCGTCGCGAGTCACCGTCTCTTGGGTGTCGAGCGCAAAGGTGATCGTACGCAGATCAACCTTTATAACGCGCTCGATCAGCGGGACTAGCCAATAGAGACCCGGCCCCTTAGTAATCTTGATCCGGCCGAGGCGGAACAGAACTCCACGCTGGTATTCTTGGTTGATGCCGAAGGACTTGAGCGCGAGTACCAGGAAAATGATGGCGAGAAACAGGCCAATTCCCGAAAAAGCGGCAAACATTGTGAGTCCCATCGCCCCAGAGTGCCGCAGCCTTACTCCAAAGGCCGGCATGGCCATAGAAGAAACAGGCCTAACTGATGGCAGGCGATCTTTCACAGGCGCGATGCAACCCGGCGAGTCGGCTTCGAGCTCTGAAATAACATGACTGCACGACCGGTTTCGACATCGGTCGATGAAGGAGTGAACGGCGGCTCTCTCGGCGGCTAAAGACCGTCTCCGTTACTTGCGATCGTTGGGCTCGTGCTTAAGAAGCTTGCTCCAGCGCGTGTTGAGCATCATCTGCGCATCAGCAGCTTTCGCTCGCGAGATGAGCGAGAGCCCCCGCAGGGCGACGGTATGGCCTAACAGCAGCTTCCCTGTCACGCTGTAGCCGATGT
>Ga0207644_10001250_pt1 | contig 16343 bp, 13 predicted proteins | sample KBSS73metaG_FD_184326 | JGI IMG/M metagenome (GOLD analysis project Ga0207644, IMG submission 184326) | Switchgrass rhizosphere microbial communities from Kellogg Biological Station, Michigan, USA - KBS S7-3 metaG (SPAdes) (version 2) | ecosystem: Host-associated > Plants > Roots > Rhizosphere... | reverse complement strand
GAGGACGGCGACCGTTACATCGAAATCTGGAACCTGGTGTTCATGCAGTTCGACCGCCAGCCGGACGGCAGCCTGCAGCCGCTGCCCGCGCCCTGCGTCGACACCGGCATGGGCCTCGAGCGCCTGACCGCCGTGCTCCAGCACGTGCACAGCAACTACGAGATCGACCTGTTCCAGGCGCTGATCCGTACCGTGGCGCAGCTCACCGGCACGAGCGACCTCGACAACAAGTCGCTGCGTGTCATCGCCGACCACATCCGTGCCTGCAGTTTCCTGATCGTCGATGGCGTACTGCCGTCGAACGAGGGTCGCGGCTACGTGCTGCGCCGGATCATCCGCCGCGCCATCCGCCACATCTGGAAGCTCGGCGGCCTGAACACCGAAGGCACGTTCTGGAAGGTGGTCGCGCCGCTGGTCGAGGTGATGGGCGACGCGTATCCGGAACTCGTGACCCGTCGCGAACTGGTCGAGCGCGCGCTCAAAGCCGAGGAAGCGGCGTTCGCGCAGACGCTCGACGCGGGCATGCAGCGGCTCGAAGGCTACCTGCAGCGCAGCCACGGTCGTATCGACGGCGAGCAGCTGTTCCAGCTGCACGACACCTACGGCTGCCCGCCCGACCTGATCGCCGACATCCTGCGCGAGCGCAGCGGCGCCGAACTCGAGCCCTCCGCGATGGAGGACTACGAGCGGTTGATGGAACAGCAGCGCGAGCGCGCACGAGCGGCCGGCAAGTTCGGTGGCGGCACCACGCTGCCGGCGGAACTCGTCGCGCAGTTGCAGCCCACCGAGTTCCTGGGCTACGACCACCTCACCGCGGGCGGCCTGCAGGTCGTCGCGCTCCTCCGCGACGGCCGCCCAGTCGGCGCGCTGTCGGCGGGTGAGGAAGGCATCGTGCTGCTCGACCGCACACCGTTCTACGCCGAGAGCGGCGGCCAGGTGGGCGATGCAGGCGAGCTGGACGAGCAGGGCGTGCGCTTCGTCGTGCGCGACACGCTCAAGCTCGCGGGCCAGTTCCATGGCCACGTCGGCGCACTGGATGTCGGCACGTTGAAGGTTGGCGACCACCTGGTGGGCGCGGTGGATGGGCCGCGACGCGCCGCCACCGTGCTCAACCACAGCGCGACGCACCTGTTGCATGCGGCGCTGCGCCGCGTGCTCGGCACGCACGTCACGCAGAAGGGCTCGCTGGTTGCGCCCGACCGCCTGCGTTTCGACTTCTCGCACTTCCAGCCGATGAGTGCCGACGAGCTCGCCATCATCGAACGCATGGTCAACGCGGAGATCCGCGCCAACCACGCCGCCGAAGTACGCCACATGGGCATGCAGGAAGCGCTGGACTTCGGTGCGATGGCGCTGTTCGGCGAGAAGTACGGCGAGCATGTCCGCGTGCTGCGCATGGGCGAGGCCTCCACCGAGTTGTGCGGCGGCACGCACGTGCAGCGCACCGGCGACATCGGGCTGTTCAAGATCGTGTCCGAAGGCGGCGTGTCGGCTGGCGTGCGGCGCATCGAGGCGGTGACGGGGCAGGGCGCGCTGGATCTGGTCGACGCCGAGGAACGCCGCTTGGCCGAGGCGGCGCAGCTGCTCGGCGGCAACAGCGCCGACGTCGGCGACAAGCTGCGCGCGTTGCTCGACCGGCAGAAGCGCCTCGAACGCGAACTCGAAGGCCTGAAAGCCAAGGCGGCGTCCGGCGCCACGGCCGACCTCGCCAGCCAGGCGGTCGACGTCGGCGGCATCAAGGTGCTCGCGGCGCGTCTCGAGGGTTTCGACAGCAAGGCATTGCGCGAGGCGGTCGACCGCTTCAAGCAGCAGCTGGGCGATGCGGTCGTCGTGCTCGCCGGCGCGGCCGACGGGAAGGCCGCGCTGGTGGCGGGCGTCAGTGGCGCGGCCAGCGGCCGGGTGAAGGCGGGCGAATTGCTCGCGCACGTTGCCGCGCAGGTCAACGGCAAGGGCGGCGGACGTCCCGACATGGCGCAGGGCGGCGGCGACGACAGTCCCGCACTGCCGCTGGCGCTGTCGAGCGTAAGGGAGTGGGTGGCGTCCCGCCTCGGCTAAGTCCGGCGGGTGTCATATTGCGTCGACATGGCGCGTCACCTTGTGGCGACGCGCGTTCGAGATTATGTTTAAAGGCTTATCGTTGCTTGCCCGCGCCGGCGCGCCGCCCCTTCCGGGCGTCGGCCGCCGGATCCCGGAGATTCGTCCATGCTGATCCTGACCCGCCGCGTAGGCGAAACCCTGATGATCGGGGACTCGGTGACCGTCACCGTCCTCGGCGTCAAGGGCAACCAGGTGCGGATCGGCATCACCGCGCCGAAGGATGTCGCCGTCCATCGCGAAGAAATCTACCAGCGCATCCAGCGCGGCGAGGAGAGCGACGGCACTGGCGCGCGCCCGGATTCGAGCAGCTGATTCCGGGAACGCGATTGTCCAAAGCCCGATTGCCGGAAGCGTGGGTTAACCGGTATCCTTGCGCGCTCGCATTCGGGCCCAAAACGGAGAGTTGCCCGAGAGGCCGAAGGGGCTCCCCTGCTAAGGGAGTATGGGGTCAAAAGCTCCATCGAGGGTTCGAATCCCTCACTCTCCGCCAGTCCGAACGCGAAAAAGGATTGACCGGAACCTCCGCGTTCCAGCACAATTCCGCTTCTAGCTTCATGCGCCCGTAGCTCAGCTGGATAGAGCACCAGGCTACGAACTTGGTGGTCGGGAGTTCGAATCTCTCCGGGCGCGCCATACACGACAAAGGCTGACGGAAACGTCGGCCCTTTGTTTTTTTGCGCTTCGAACGCATCGCTTCCTGCGGCCGCGGTTGCAGCGACGCGAGAACGTGCTGCAGGTCGCGATCGGCAAACCACCGGGTCAGTGCGTGGGTGCGCTGAGCTTCGTCATGTCCGCCGCGATTGCCTGCGGCTGCAGCGGCGGCACGATCACGCCCGCCATCCGCGCCTGCGGATCGAGCACGGCGATGCTCGCCGAATGGTCGACGCTGTACTGGTTGGCTGGCGCGCCCGCCGGCGCCGGCACCTTCACGAACACCATGCTGAGCGAACGCGCGAACGTTTCGAGCGTCGCGTTGTCAGCGGTCGCGGCGAGCGTGTCGCGATCGAAGCCGTGCGCATATTCGCCCGTGCGCTCCGGCGTGTCGCGATCGGGATCCACCGACACGAACAGCACGCGCGGACGCGTCGCCTCGGGCAGCGTCTGCCAGGCGCGCTGCGCCTGCGCGAGCTCGGCGAGTGTCGTGGGGCACACGTCGGGGCAGTGGGTGAAGCCAAGGAACACCAGCGTCCAATGGCCCTTCAGTTCATCGGGCCCCAGCGGCGTGCCATCGGACTTGCGCAACGAGAACGGTGGCAGCGCGCGCGGCTGGTCGAACAAGCGAACCGACTCCAGCACCGGCGTTTCGTCGCGACCGTGCGATGCCAACCAGCGCTGTGCGGCCCAGAGACCCAGGCCCGCGGCCAGTGCGGCGACGAGGATGAGCGTGACGGTGCGGTTGAACATGGCGGCTCGCAAGCGGTTGGGGGGTGTCGACGGTGCTGGCCCACCCGACGGGCGTCATCGCAGGCCATCACCGCCGACCATGATAGGACCGTGCCGCCGCTATAATCCGGGACCGCCCGCCGCGCGCGCCGCCATGACCGACGAGCTCGAGACGATCATCGACCTGATCCGCTACGGCGCGAGCCGGTTCAACGCGGCCGGGCTCACGTTTGGCCACAGCTACGACAACGCGCTCGACGAGGCGACGCAGCTCACCCTGCATGCGCTGCACCTGCCGCACGACCTGCCGCCCGCCTACGGCCAGGCCAAGGTCACGCTGGCGGAGAAGGAAGAAGTGCTGGCACTGTTCCTGCGCCGCATCGAGGAGCGCGTCCCGGCCGCCTACCTGACCGGCGAGGCGTGGTTCGCCGGCCTCAGCTTCAAGACCGATCCGCGCGCGCTGGTGCCGCGCTCGCCGATCGCGGAACTCATCGAAGCCGGCTTCGAGCCGTGGCTCGGCGGCCGCGAGGTGTTGCGCGCGCTCGACCTGTGCACGGGCTCGGGCTGCATCGCGATCGCGACGGCGCATTACAACCCCGACTGGCACGTCGACGCGGTCGACCTCAGCGACGACGCGCTCGCGCTCGCGGCCGAGAACAAGGCGCGCCTGCACGCCGACAACGTCCGCCTGCTGAAGTCGGACCTGTTCTCGGCGCTGGCGGGCGAGCACTACGACCTGATCGTCACCAATCCGCCCTACGTCACCAACGACGAGACGGATGCGCTGCCGCCGGAGTATTCGTACGAGCCCGAGCTCGGCCTGCGCGCCGGCGACGATGGGCTCGACCTCGCGCTGCGCATCCTGCGTGACGCGCCGCTGCACCTGACCGACCACGGCCTGCTGATCTGCGAAGTCGGCGAAGCCGAGCATGCATTGGCCGCACTGCTGCCGGAACTGCCGATGGCATGGGTGGAGTTCAAGGTCGGGCAGATGGGCGTGTTCGTGGTCGAGCGCCACGACCTGGTTGCGCACAATGCGCGCATCGCCGCGCTGTGCGAGGCGCGCGAGCGCCCGGCGCCGCGCGCGGCGGCCGGCAGCCTGTTCTAAGGGGCGCAGGCGCGTCCGCGATGAACACCTTCGGCCAGCTGCTGCGGGTCACCACGTTCGGCGAATCGCACGGGCCGGCGATCGGCTGCGTGGTCGACGGTTGTCCTCCGGGGATCGAACTCTCGCCCGAGGATTTCATCGCCGACCTCGCGCGTCGCGCGACCGGGCGCACCCGCCACACGTCGCAGCGCCACGAGGCCGACGAAGTCGAAATCCTCAGCGGCGTGTACGAGGGCCGCACCACCGGCACGCCGATCGCGCTGCTCATCCGCAACACGGACGCGCGCAGCAAGGACTACGCCGCGATCGCCGCGCAGTTCCGTCCGGGCCATGCCGACTACACCTACTGGCAGAAGTACGGCCACCGCGATCCGCGCGGCGGCGGCCGTGCATCCGCGCGCGAGACGACGATGCGCGTGGCGGCCGGCGTCATCGCCAAGAAGTGGCTGGCCGAACGCCACCAGGTGTTCATGCGCGGCTACGTCGCGCAGATCGGCGACGTGCTGCCGCGCCGTAGCGACTGGGCTGCGATCGAATCCAATCCGTTCTTCTGGCCCGACGCCGACCAGGTGCCGGAGCTCGAGGCGTACATGGATGCGCTGCGCAAGTCGGGCGATTCGGTCGGCGCGCGCATCACGGTGGTCGCCACGGGCGTGCCGCCGGGCTGGGGCGAGCCGGTGTACGGCAAGCTCGACGCCGACCTCGCGGCCGCGATGATGTCGATCAATGCCGTCAAGGGCGTGGAGATCGGCGACGGCTTTGCCAGCGTGATGCAGAAGGGCAGCGTCCACCGCGACGAAATGACACCCGAAGGTTTCCTGTCCAACCACGCCGGCGGCATCCTCGGCGGGATCTCCACCGGGCAGAACATCGTGGTCTCGGTCGCGTTCAAGCCGACCTCCAGCCTGCGCCTGCCGGCGCGCGGCGTGGACGTCGACGGCAGCGCGGTCGAGGTCGTCACCACCGGCCGCCACGATCCCTGCGTGGGCCTGCGTGCGACGCCGATCTGCGAAGCCATGCTGGCGCTGGTGCTGATGGACCAGGCGCTGCGCCATCGCGCGCAATGCGGCGACGTCGGCGAGGTCGCGCCGCGCGTGCCGGCCATGGCGGGGAAACGATAGCGGCCAGCCGACGCGTGTCGCCCGCGGGCGACGACGCACGGTTGCGCCGCACTGCTTTTGTTGCGCGGCATGCGCCGCGTTTTTCCACCCCCGAACACATATTCGTGAGAACCACGCAATGACCAGGCAATTCAACGTCGCCGTCGTCGGCGCCACCGGCGCCGTCGGCGAGACGATGCTCAGCATCCTCGAGGAACGCAGCTTCCCCATCGCCAACCTCACCGTGCTTGCCAGCGAACGCTCGGCCGGCACCAAGGTGAAGTTCGGCCATCGCGACGTGGTGGTGCAGGACCTTGCCACGTTCGATCCCGCCGGCATCGACATCGCGCTGTTCTCCGCGGGCGGTTCCATTTCGAAGGAATACGCGCCGAAGTTCGCCGCCGCCGGCGCGGTCGTGATCGACAACAGTTCCGCCTTCCGCTACGACGACGACGTGCCGCTGGTGGTGTCGGAAGTGAATCCGGACCAGGTGCGCAATCGCCCGCGCGGCATCATCGCCAATCCGAACTGCTCGACCATGCAGATGATGGTCGCGCTGAAGCCCATCTACGACGCGGTCGGCATCGAGCGCATCAACGTCGCCACCTACCAGTCGGTGTCGGGCGGCGGCCGCTCGGCGCTGGAAGAGCTGGGCCGCCAGACCGCGGGCATCCTCAATTTCCAGGACGCCGAGCCGAAGCGTTTCCCGGTGCAGATCGCCTTCAACCTGATCCCGCACATCGACGACTTCCAGGACAACGGCTACACCAAGGAAGAGATGAAACTGGTGTGGGAGACCAAGAAGATCCTCGGCGACGACCGCATCCAGGTGAACCCGACCGCGGTGCGGGTGCCGGTGTTCTATGGCCATTCCGAGGCGGTCAACGTCGAGACGCGCGAGAAGATCACGCCCCAGCAGGCGCGCGCATTGCTGGCGAAGGCGCCAGGGGTGGAAGTGGTCGACGACCACGCGCCAGGCGGTTACCCGACGCCGGTGACCCACGCCTCGGGCCACGATGCGGTGTACGTCGGCCGCATCCGCGAGGACTTCTCGCATCCGCGCGGCCTCAACCTGTGGGTCGTGTCCGACAACATCCGCAAGGGCGCGGCGCTGAACGCGGTGCAGATCGCCGAGCTGGTGGCGGCGGAAGGCTGAGCACGCCGGCGTCGGCACCGCTGCGGCGCCGACGTCGCGGCGAGGAAACGCGAAAGCGTTTGCCGATTCCCGGCGGGCGGGGCTAGAGTCGCGGCGGGGAGTCCCGGGGAATGCTCGTGAACCAGACATTGCGTTCTGCATTGGCCACGTCGATCGCACTCGCGCTGGCCGTCGCGGCCGGGCCGGCCTGGGCGCTCGGGCTCGGGCAGATCCAGGTGAAATCGCGACCCGGCCAGCCGCTGCTGGCCGAGATTCCGATCGTCTCGAGCGATCCCACCGAGCTGCAGGGCCTGCAGGTCCAGCTGGCCTCGCCGGATACCTTCCGCCGAATCGGCCTGGAGCCGCCGCAGGGCGACGTCAGTGCGCTGCACTTCGAGCCCGCGCTCGACGAGCGTGGCCGCCCGGTCATCCGCGTCACCAGTCCCGCGCCGGTGCAGCAGCCGTTGCTGACCTTCCTCGTCGAAGTGGACTGGGGTGGTGGGCGGTTGGTGCGCGAGTACTCGGCGTTGGTGGAAACGCCCCGCACCGTTGCAGCCCCGGCCCAGCCGCCGGTCGAGGCGCCGGTCGTGGCCGCGCCGAACGTCGTCGCACCGCTGCCTGCGCCGGTTGCCGCCGAACCCACGCCGGCTCCCGCGCCGGCGCCCGCCGCGCCGTCAGTGCCCGCTCCGACGCCAGCCCCTTCGGCGGCTCCAGAGCCCATCGCCCCGGCACCCGAACCCCTGCCTGCACCGGCGCGTCCCGCCCCGGCGCCTCATCCGGCACCTGCGCCCGAAACGCACATCGCGAAGGCAGCACCGGCGCCCAGGGCAGCGGCGACCAAGCCCGCGGCGCAGGCTCCAGCGGGCAGCTACCGCGTCCGTAACGGCGATACCCTCGCGGGGATTGCCGGCCAGCTCGGCGGCAGCCAGGCGGACAGCCTCGACCAGGCCATGCTGGCGCTGCTGCGCGCCAATCCCGAGGCGTTCGTCGACGGCAACATCAACCGACTCAAGGCCGGCGCGGTGCTGCGCACGCCCACGGCCGACGAGCTGTCGCGCATCGGCACCAGCGAAGCCGCGGCCCTCGTGCATGAACAGATCGCCGGCTGGCGGCAGGCGCGCAAGCCGGTCGCGCAGCCGGTCGCGACGGCGACGCCCGCGTCCGTTGCGAAAGCGCCAGCGACGCGGCCGGCTCCCGCGGCGAACGCGCATCGCGATGAAGCGCGCCTGGAAATCGTCCCGCCGGCGCCGGGTCGCGCCCGGCAGGCTGGCACACAGTCCGGCCTCGAGGCCGGCGGCGAGGGTGAAATGCTCCGACAGCAATTGCAGGAAACCAAGGAATCGCTGGCGGCGCGCGACGCCGAAGTCGCCGAATTGAAGGCGCGCGTCGCCGACCTGGAAAAGATCCAGAAGGACCAGCAGCAGCTGATCCAGATGAAGGACAGCGCATTGGCGAGCGCGCAACAGAACCTCGCCAGGACCAATGCCGTTCCGGCCGCGCCGATCAAGCCGGTCGCGCAGGCACAGCAGGCCCACGCGCAGCCCGCACCGCAACCTGCCTCGCACGCAGCCGGGCCGTGGCTGTGGTCCGGCATCGGCCTGGTGCTGCTCGCGATCGCCGGCTGGTGGTTCACCCGGCGTCGCGAACCTGCGTCGCCGCCGCCGAGCCGGTTCAAGACGAGCACGTTCAGGACAGACACGTTCAGCGCGGACACGCCCGTCGCCGGCGCGGCGGCCGCCGAGGAACCGACCGTCGCCGATTTCATCGCCGCCGCCCGTCGCGAGCCGGCACCGCCGAAGGTTGCCCCGGTCGAACAGGCGCGTTCCGAGGTTCCGACGCCGCCGCCGCCGGCCACCGCGTCCGCCCGGGTTGCGCCGAGCTGGGTGGCCGGTGCCGGCAGCGCGCCCGCGGCACCGCAGGTGCAAGCGCCTGGCCTCGTGGACGAGGACGACGCGCCGCGCTCCGCCGCCGAGCAACTCGACCTCGCGCAGGCCTATCTCGACGTGGGCGACGAGGACGCCGCGCGCACGCTGCTGCGCGAAGTGATCGACGGGCGCGATCCGGCCGCGCGCGAAGCCGCGGCACGCCTGCTCCGGGAGCTGTGAGCGCGCGTCGGACTCCGGCGCGCGGGGAGTAGGCGATGCGCTATGCGCTGGGCGTCGAATACGACGGCAGCGGCTTTTCCGGCTGGCAGCGGCTGACCCGCCCGGGCGAGCCTGACCGTCGCGGCGAGCCGACACTGCAGGCCGCGCTGGAAGCGGCGCTCGGATTCGTCGCGGGCCATCCCGTCGAAACGGTGTGCGCCGGCCGCACGGATGCCGGCGTGCATGCCGCCTGCCAGGTCGTCCATTTCGACAGCAATGCAACGCGCGCACCGCGAGGCTGGATGCTCGGCGCCACCTCGCGGTTGCCGACGACGATGACCGTGCTCTGGTGCGTCCCGGTCGCCGACGATTTTCACGCCCGCTTTTCGGCGCGGGCGCGCCGCTACCGCTATCGCATCATCAACCGCTCCGTCCGTCCCGCGCTGCAGCGCAGCTATCTCACATGGGAGCGACGTCCGCTGGATGCGGCGGCGATGCATCGCGCCGCCCAGGCGCTGCTCGGCGAGAATGACTTCTCCGCCTTCCGCACCGTCCACTGCCAAGCGCCGCATGCGCGACGCGACCTGCAGGAGATCGCCGTCCGGCGTGATGGCGACGTGGTGGAAATCGAGGTGCAGGCGAACGCCTTTCTTCACCACATGGTGCGCAACATCGTGGGTAGTCTTTTGCCGATCGGGCGGGGCGAGCAGCCGGAAGGCTGGATCGCCGAACTCCTGGCCGGCCGCGACCGCACCGTGGCCGGTCCGACTGCGCCCCCCGACGGGCTGCTCTTCCTGGGCCCGCGCTACCCGGCCGACTGCGGTCTTCCGGTGGAGGTAACCCTGTGACCAGCCATCCGCGGACGTTGTTCCGCACCCGCATCAAGTTCTGCGGCATGACCCGCGCCGGCGACATCCGTCTCGCCAGCGAACTCGGCGCGGATGCCATCGGCTTCGTGTTCGCCGCCAGCAGCCCGCGCCGGGTGCGCCCGGAAGAAGCGCGACTGCTGCGTGGCGCGCTGGCGCCGCTGGTCGACGCGGTCGCCCTGTTCGCGGACAACGGCACCGACGAGGTGCGCGACGCGATCAAGCAGGTGCGTCCCACGCTGCTGCAGTTCCATGGCAGCGAGGACGATGCGTTCTGCCGCAGTTTCGGCGTGCCCTACATCAAGGCGATTCCGATGGGCGGCGTGCCCGATTCGCCCAGCGACCTGCAGTTGCGTTACCCGGGCGCCGCAGGCTTCCTCTTCGACAGCCATGCACCCGGCGGCAACGGCGGCAGCGGCGCGACGTTCGACTGGAACCGGCTGCCGAAGCAGCTCAACAGGCCGATCATGCTCGCCGGCGGCCTGACGCCCGACAACGTGTTCGACGCGATCATCGCGACGTTGCCGTGGGGCGTCGACGTGTCGAGCGGCATCGAGACCGCGCCCGGCGTCAAGGATGGCGACCGCATGCGGCATTTCGTCGAACAGGTGCGACAGGCCGACTGCCACGTCGAGAACTCCTGAAGCGTTCGACGGGGTTCCGGAATCCAAGGCATCGGGCCCGAGAACGCGCCAGCCGCTACACTGGACGGCCCGCGTCATGCTCGCCGCCGATGGATGCTTCGCCGATCGACTACCACGCCTGGCCCGACGCCAACGGCCACTTCGGTCGCCATGGCGGGCGCTTCGTCGCCGAGACGCTGATCGGCCCGTTGCAGGAACTCGCCGCCGCCTACGACGCGGCGCGCGTCGATCCGGCGTTCATCGCCGCGTTCGACGAAGACCTCGCGCATTACGTCGGCCGGCCCAGCCCGATCTACTTCGCGGAACGCCTGAGTCGCGACGTTGGCGGTGCGCGCATCCTGCTCAAGCGCGAGGACCTCAACCACACCGGCGCGCACAAGATCAACAACACCATCGGCCAGGCGCTGCTCGCCAGTCGCATGGGCAAGACCCGCATCATCGCCGAGACCGGCGCCGGCCAGCATGGCGTGGCGAGCGCGACGGTCGCGGCGCGGCTCGGCCTCGAGTGCGTCGTGTACATGGGCGCCACCGACATCGAGCGCCAGAAGATCAACGTCTACCGCATGACGCTGCTCGGCGCGAAGGTGGTGCCGGTGACCAGCGGTTCGGCGACGCTCAAGGACGCGCTCAACGAAGCGATGCGCGACTGGGTGACGAACGTGCGCGACACGTTCTACATCATCGGCACCGTCGCCGGCCCCGATCCGTATCCGCGCATGGTGCGCGACTTCAACGCCGTGGTGGGCCGCGAGGCGCGCGCGCAGATGCTGGCCGAATACGGCCGGCTGCCAGATGCGGTCACAGCCTGCGTCGGCGGCGGCAGCAATGCGATCGGCATCTTCCACGCATTCCTCAACGATGCCGGCGTGCGCATCGTCGGCGCCGAGGCGGCGGGCGAGGGTATCGCGACGGGTCACCATGCGGCCTCGCTGTCCGCGGGACGCCCCGGCGTGCTGCACGGCAACCGCACCTACGTGCTGTGCGACGACGACGGCCAGATCATCGAAACGCATTCGGTCTCGGCTGGCCTCGATTATCCGGGCGTCGGGCCGGAGCACGCGTTCCTGAAGGACACCGGCCGCGCCGAATACGTCGGCATCACTGACGACGAAGCGCTCGCCGCCTTCCATCGGCTCGCGCGCACCGAGGGCATCCTGCCGGCGCTCGAGTCAAGCCATGCGATCGCGCAGGCCATCAAGCTTGCGCACGAACTGCCGAAGGATGCGCTGGTGCTGTGCAACCTGTCCGGCCGCGGCGACAAGGACGTGCACACCATCGCCGCGCGCGAGGGCATCGCGCTGTGAGCCGGATCGACGCGCGATTCGCCGCCCTCCGCGCATCCGGTCGCAAGGCGCTCATTCCCTTCGTCACCGCCGGCGATCCCGCGCTCGAGGCCACGGTGCCCGTGCTGCATGCGCTGGTCGATGCCGGCGCCGACGTGCTCGAGCTGGGCGTGCCGTTCTCCGATCCGATGGCCGATGGGCCGACCATCCAGCGCAGTTCCGAGCGCGCGCTCGCGCGTGGCGCGGGAATGGCCTACGTGCTCGATTGCGTGCGTACGTTCCGGATGCGCGACGACGCGACGCCCGTCGTGCTGATGGGGTATCTCAATCCGGTCGAGATCCGCGGCGCCGAGCGCTTCGCCGCCGATGCCGTGGCGGCGGGCGTCGACGGCGTGCTGCTGGTCGACCTGCCGCCGGAGGAGGCCACGGACTTCCGCACCGCGTTCGCCGCCGCCGGCCTCGCATTGGTGGTGCTCGCCTCGCCGACCACGTCCGACGACCGCCTCTCGCGCCTGTGCGATGACGCACAGGGCTACCTCTACTACGTCAGCTTCGCCGGCGTGACTGGCGCCGACCGCCTCGACACCGGCGCTGCAGGCGAACGCCTGCGCGCCATCCGCGCGCGCAGCGCCGTGCCCGTGGTGGCGGGCTTCGGCATCAAGGACGCAACCTCGGCCGCGGCGATGGCGAAGGATGCCGACGGCGTCGTGGTCGGCAGCGCGCTGGTCGCGGCGCTGGCCGACTGCGATCCGGCGATCGCGCCGGATCGCGCCCGCGCCTTCCTCGCGCCGCTCCGTGCCGCCCTCGACCCGCGGGGCTCGACGGCTGCCTGACCGGCCTGCGGTAGACTGTCCGACCGATCCCCGGCGAACCTCCGACGCATGTCCTGGCTGAAGAAACTCATGCCCGCCCGCATCCGCACCGAGCCGGCCACAGGCCGCAAGCGGAGCGTGCCGGAGGGCCTGTGGGAGAAGTGCAACAGCTGCGGCAGCGTGCTGTACCGGCCCGAGCTCGAGGAAAACCTCGAGGTCTGCCCGAAGTGCGGCCACCACATGGCCATCCGTGGCCGCGTTCGCCTGGAGCGCTTCCTCGACGCCGGCACGGGCGTGGAGATCGGGCGCGAGCTCGGGCCCACGGACATCCTCAAGTTCAAGGACCAGAAGCGCTATTCCGACCGCATCAAGGCCGCGCAGAAGGCGACCGGCGAACGCGATGCGCTGATCGCGATGGAAGGCCAGCTCAAGGGTCGCCCGGTGGTCGCCTGCGCGTTCGACTTCGCCTTCATGGGCGGCTCGATGGGCTCGGTGGTGGGTGAGCGCTTCGCACGCGCGGCCGAGCGCGCGTTGGAAATCGGCGCACCGCTGGTGTGCTTCTCCGCCACCGGCGGCGCGCGGATGCAGGAAAGCCTGTTCTCGCTGATGCAGATGGCCAAGACGTCGGCCGCGCTCGGTCGTCTCCGCGCCGCGGGCCTGCCGTACATTTCGGTCATGACGCATCCGACCACCGGCGGCGTGTCGGCCTCGCTCGCGATGCTCGGTGACATCAACATGGCCGAGCCGGAGGCGCTGATCGGCTTCGCCGGCCCGCGCGTGATCGAGCAGACGGTGCGCGAGACGTTGCCGGAAGGCTTCCAGCGTTCGGAATTCCTGGTCGAGCATGGCGCGGTCGACCAGATCTGCGACCGCCGTGAACTGCGCGATCGCCTCGCCGACCTGTTCGCGCTGCTGATGAAGCAGTCGAAGCCGGCGGACGACGTCGCCGTCGCCTGACGGACCGCCCATGACGCGCAAGTATTTCGGCACCGACGGCATCCGCGGCCGGGTAGGCGAGGGCGCCATCTCGGCCGACTTCGTGCTGCGCCTGGGCAACGCCTACGGCTTCGCCCTGCCTCGCAACAGCTGGCGCAAGCCGCTGGTGATCATCGGCAAGGACACCCGCATCTCGAACTACATGTTCGAGGCCGCGCTCGAGGCGGGCCTGGTCGCGGCCGGCGTCGACGTGCAGCTGATGGGGCCGATGCCGACGCCGGCCGTCGCCCACCTGACGCGTTCGCTGCGCGCCGACGGCGGCATCGTCATCTCGGCGTCGCACAACCCGCACCACGACAACGGCATCAAGTTCTTCTCGGCCGAAGGCGAGAAGCTCGACGACGACACCGAGCTCGCGATCGAGGCAGCGCTCGACCAGCCGTTCCGCACCGTGCCGTCGGAACAGCTCGGCAAGGCGGTGCGCACGCGCGACGCGCTCGGCCGCTACATCGAACACTGCAAGAGCGCGGTGCCGAAGGGCTTCGACCTCGGTGGCCTGCGCATCGCCATGGATTGCGCGAACGGCGCGACCTACCAGCTCGGCCCGCTGGTGCTGCGCGAACTCGGCGCGCGCGTCGAGGCGATCGGCACCGAGCCCAATGGCATCAACATCAACGAGGGCGTCGGCTCGACGCATCCGGAAACGCTCGCCGCGCACGTGCGCGCGACCGGCTCCGACCTCGGCATCGCCTTCGACGGCGACGGCGACCGCGTGCTGTTCGTCGATCGCGACGGCGTGGTCTGCGACGGTGATGACATCCTGTTCCTGCTCGCGACCGACTGGCGCGCGAGCGGGCGCCTGCAGGGACCCGTCGTCGGCACGCTCATGAGCAACTTCGGCCTCGAGCGCGCCTTGAACGAGCGCGGCATCGCCTTCGTGCGCACCAAGGTCGGCGACCGCTACGTGCACCAGGGGCTGCTGCAGAACCGCGGCGTGCTCGGCGGCGAGGCCTCTGGCCACATCCTGTGCCTGGACCGCGCCAACACGGGCGACGGCATCGTCAGCGCGCTGCAGGTGCTGGAAGTGCTGCAGCGGCGCAGCATCGGCCTGCGCGAGGCGCTGGCCGGCATGGAGCGCGTGCCGCAGAAGACGATCAACGTGCGCTGCGCCGCCGGTGCGAAACCGGCGGACGCCGCGTCGGTGCAGCAGGCGCTGGCAATCGCCGAGAAGGCGGTGGCGGGCCGCGGGCGCGCATTCCTGCGTCCGTCCGGCACCGAGCCGGTGGTGCGCGTCACCGTAGAGGCCGACGATGCGGCCCTGATGCAGTCGACGCTCGACGCACTCGCCGAAGCAGTGCGCTCCGCCGCCGGCTGAAATCCAGACTCCCGTCGCCGTTTCGACCTTTTGCATTGACCGCATGCAACGCATTCCCACGCTCGACATCCGCCGCTTCGACACCGACCGCGACGCGTTCGTCGCCGAACTCGGCAACGCCTATCGCGAATGGGGCTTCGCCGGCATCCGCGGCCACGGCATCCCGCAGGGGCTGATCGACGACGCCTACCGTGCGTTCACCGCGTTCTTCGCATTGCCGGAGGCGACGAAGCGCCGGTACCACGTCGCGGGCGGCGGCGGCGCGCGAGGGTATACGCCGTTCGGCGTGGAAACCGCGAAGGGCGCGCAGCACTACGACCTGAAGGAGTTCTGGCACATCGGCCGCGAGATCGCGCGTGATTCGCGCCACGCGGACGTGATGCCGCCGAACCTGTGGCCGGACGAAGTGCCGGGCTTCCACGAAGCGGGCTACGGCCTGTACCAGGCGCTCGACCAGCTGGGGAGCACCGTGCTGTCGGCGCTGGCGCTGCACATCGACCTGCCGGCCGACTGGTTCGCCGACAAGACCGACAGCGGCAACTCGATCCTGCGGCCGATCCACTATCCGCCGATCACCACGCCCGACATCCCCAACGTGCGCGCCGGCGCGCACGAGGACATCAACCTCATCACGCTGCTGGTCGGAGCGAGTGCCGAAGGGCTCGAAGTGCTGTCGCGACGCGGCGAGTGGGTGCCGTTCACCGCCGACGCCGACACCATCGTCGTCAACATCGGCGACATGCTGCAGCGCCTGACGAACCACGTGTATCCGTCGACGACGCACCGCGTCGTCAATCCGCCGGGCGAGAAGGCGCGCCAGCCGCGCTATTCCACGCCGTTCTTCCTGCACCCGAATCCGGACTTCGTGATCGACGTGCTGCCCGGTTGCGTCACGCCGGACAACCCGAGCCGCTATCCGGAGCCGATCACGGCGCAGGGTTATCTCGAACAGCGGCTACGCGAAATCAAGCTGAAATAACGCGCAGCTTCACGCCATCCAGAAAAACACCGCCGCCATCCGCTTGTCCGCGAGCGCCTGCCCGCAATAGGCAGTCGCGCTGTGGATCAGGTTGGCGCGGTACAGCAGCAACCGGTTGAACCTGTGCGCGATGCGCATGTCCTCGACGAAGGAACCGAGCGGAACGTGCCGCGTGCCGAGCGCCTCGACGAGGTTGTTGTGCGGCGGCATCACGACGTTGCCGCCCAGGCGTCCGTCGGGCAGGCGCTGCCGGTAGAAGCTGGTGCCGCAGTGGTCGGGCGCGTGCGGGTTGAGGTACAGCACCGCGGCGTAGCGACACAGCGCACGCGAGTCGGTGTGCGGCTTCGGCCCGCATTCGTCCTCGCCCACGACCTGCACGCAGTTGTGGTTGAGGTGGCCGCCGTCGGGTGAAGGCTGAACCCACAGCTTCGTCGCGCCGGTCGCCTTGCGCACCTTGTCCTCGAGCAGCGCGAGTTCGTCGGGGAGCAGCGCGGGAATGGTGCGCATGCCGGGCCAGGCTTCCGGTTTGTACGGATACCCT
>Ga0207644_10001246_pt1 | contig 16373 bp, 21 predicted proteins | sample KBSS73metaG_FD_184326 | JGI IMG/M metagenome (GOLD analysis project Ga0207644, IMG submission 184326) | Switchgrass rhizosphere microbial communities from Kellogg Biological Station, Michigan, USA - KBS S7-3 metaG (SPAdes) (version 2) | ecosystem: Host-associated > Plants > Roots > Rhizosphere... | reverse complement strand
GGGAGAGCCACAAGATGGTCGTCGACGGCAGGGTCGCCGACAACACGCTTCAGCAGCTGATGCTGTTCCTGGTTGGAATGCTGGCGCTTGCCGTCACCTTGCCGATCCATCGCCTCAGCATCATCGCGGCCGTCTCGATCACGTTTGTGATCGTCAGGATTGCCTTCTGGATCGGCTACCGTATCCAGCCCGTCTATCGCGCCTTCGGCTTTGCTTCGACCGCGTACATGAATCTCGGGATGCTGATCGCCGCGCTTTGGCTGTGGTTGCGCGGGTGACCGCACCGCCAGAGCCAGTTGGCCTCTACGAACCGTTCACGCGAAGCGGAGATCTGGTCTTCCTATCGGCGATCAGCTCCGCCCGGGACGGCCACATGATCACCGGGAAGGTCGGTGCCGAACTTACTCTCGATCAGGGTCGCGAGGCCGCACGGCGGGCCGCCGAGAATTTGCTCGCTGTGCTCGAGATTGCGGCGGACGGCCAAGCCGTCGAAGGCATCCTGCTCCTGCGCGGCCAGGTCAACGCGGCGCCCGACTTCAGCCAGGTTCACAAGGTGATCGACGCTGCATCCGAGCTGATCGTCGAGCGGCTTGGAGACAAGGCCCGCCATGCGCGCACGGCGCTCGGCTGTGCGACCTTGCCCAATGACAATGCGGTTACCCTCGAAGCGATTGCGCGGGTGAGCGCTTGAACTAGTCGCCGCTGATGGCGGGATCGATTTCTTCGGGGTGATCGATGATGGGCTTGCCGACATCGCCCTGCCCGACCGTGCGCCCCGCCATTTCCAGCATCCGCTCGAGCGGCACGCGGGCACGGTCCATCACTTCCGGCGACAGCTCGATCCGCGGCTCGAGATCGCGCAGCGCAACGTAGAGTTTCTCGAGCGTATTGAGCGCCATGTATGGGCACATGTTGCAGTTGCAGTTCCCATCACCGCCTGGGACCCCAATGAAGGTCTTGCCCGGCGCGGCCTTTTCCATCTGGTGGATGATGTGCGGCTCGGTCGCGACGAGGATCGTGTCGGCCGGGCTGCTCAGCGCGAAATCCAGGATCGCCTTGGTCGACCCGACGAGGTCCGCATGATCGACGATATGCGGGGGGCATTCGGGATGAGCCGCGACCGGCGCGTCGGGATGCTCGGCCTTGAGCTTCAAAAGCTCGGTCTCGCTGAAAGCCTGATGGACGATGCAGATGCCCGGCCACAGCAGCATCTCGCGCCCCGTGGTACGCGCCAGATAGCCGCCGAGGTGCCGGTCGGGCCCGAAGATGATCTTCTGCTCTTTCGGGATCTGGTCGAGGATGATCTGCGCGCTGCTGCTGGTGACGATGATGTCGGACAGCGCTTTCACAGCCGCTGAACAGTTGATGTAGGTGAGCGCGATATGGTCCGGATGTGCCGCGCGAAACGCCGCGAACTGGTCGGGCGGGCAGCTGTCCTCCAGGCTGCAGCCAGCGTCCATGTCGGGAAGGATGACCGTCTTTTCGGGCGACAGGATCTTCGCGGTCTCGGCCATGAAGCGCACGCCGCAGAAGGCGATCACATTCGCGTCCGTCTGCGCCGCCTTGCGCGACAGATCGAGGCTGTCGCCGACGAAGTCCGCGAGGTCCTGGATCTCCGGCTTCTGATAATAATGAGCGAGGATGACCGCATTGCGCTCGCGCTTCAGCCGACCGATCTCGGCGAGTAGGTCGACACCCTTCAAGCTCTCAGTCTGAAACGTCATCTTCGCCCCTGAGCGCGCCTGCGCTCCGCTTCCTTGATTGCCTCGTCATATGGTGTGGAAAGGTCGAGATAGGAAGGATCGTCCGTGCCCTCCGTCGGGAAGCGCGCGACGACCTTCACGTCCTTGAAGCCCGCCGCCAGCAGCGGCATCGCGAAGCTGCGCTCGATGGCCTGTCGGGCCGCCTGGTGCGCCAGCCGCATCTGCGTCGCGCCCTGCGCCTGCTTGCGAAGGTCGGCAACGGCCTTGGCGCGGTTGGCTGAATCCATCTGCTGGTCCGCGTTGGTCAGCGCCGACAGCACCCCGCCTTCACCATATTCCTGCGCCGAGGCGAGATCGACGTCGGGGCCGGCGATCTCAATCTCCGGAAGTTGTACGCGAAGCGTCTTCGCCGACGCGTCCCACGTCACGTCCTTCGGCTGCAGCTTCGACAGGTCCAGCTCGTAGCGCACGTCGCCGGGCATGATCAGCGTGCGCTTGGCGGAAAAGCCGAAACGGTTGGTCTCGCTGGTGGTGACGGAAACGTAGCGCGCAACAAAGGCGATCAGCCGGTTCTGGGCGCGCATCGATTCAAGGCTGGAACTGGCTATGGTCTTCGGATTTGCCCCGCCGAACAGGCGGTCGGCAATGCCGGTCGAAGTCCCGACGAGGACGCCGAGCAAGAGCGCGACGGCCACCATCGCGAATACCAGAGGTTTGTTCAGGCGGTTTTCCATCGATCCTGATGCTGTTCAACGAGCCCGCGTCGCTCAAGGTCCAGAAGGTGCGCATAGACGGACCCGCCGGCCGCGGCGGTGAGCCGCGGGTCGAGCCCCGGATAAGCGTTAGCGACAATTTCTGGAATGCTCCGCGGCTCACTGCCGACAAGGCCGAGGATCTGCTTCTCGCGCTGCATCCGGTGACCGACGAGATGACGCACATATTGCTGCGGCTTGGTCACCGCGGGCCCGTGCGCGGGATAATAGATGCGGTCGTCGCGCTGCCGTAGCTTGTCGAGGCTCTGCATGTAGGCGGCCATGTCACCGTCGGGCGGAACGACGACGGTCGTCGACCAGCCCATCACATGATCGCCACTGAACAAGGCGCCGCGATAGGCAAAGCACAAATGGTTCGACGTGTGACCGGGCGTCGCGACAGCTGTGGCCGGCTCGCCGTCGATCTCGAGACTCTCGCCGTCGGCCAGCACTCGATCGGGCGCGTAGTCGCCATCGAACGCCGCATCCGCACGCGGCCCGACGGTCTCCAGCGCCAGTGGCGCGCACCCGATGATCGGCGCGCCGATCCGTTCCGCCAACGGCCGCGCAGCCGGGCTGTGATCGCGGTGCGTGTGCGTGCACATGATCGCCGTGACCCGCCGCCCGCCGATCGCTTTTTCCAGCGCATCGACGTGCTCGGGCAAATCCGGGCCGGGATCGATCACCGCGACTTCGGCGTCGCCGATCAGGTAAGTCTGCGTGCCGTAATAAGTGAATGCCGACGGATTGTGCGCCAGCACGCGGGCAATGCCCGGCTCAAGCTGATCGAGTTTCGCATAGGGCGCGTCCATCAGCCGCGCGCTCTGCCACGACCGCGCGACGGGCGCTAGCAGCGGAGGTCGTACTCGCCGATCGTACCGGCGGCCGCACCGCTCGGCGAATTGGCGCCAAGCGCCTGGATTTCGACCCTGCTGCGGACGACACCGGCGCACACGGCTGGCGGCAGGCGCAGGTTCGCGGTCTGGCCGGTCTTCATTGCGGGAAGGGCCAGATGAGCGCGGCTATCGCCCTTTCGAACGAAGCGGACCTCGACGCCGCGCGGATAGGCATCGTCGGCCCGGAGCACCATGACCGTGTCGCGGTCGATCGTATCGCAGGCGCTCGGGCGATCCTCGTCGCCCGCAAGCGCACAACGGAGCGTCAGCCGCGGTGTTTCGCCCATAGCGCCCGCAGGCCCAAGCACGTGCGGAGGCTCGACGTTCGTCGCCACTGGCATCGCGCCCAGCGAACCATAGTCACGCGACAATGGCGCTTCCGCTTTGGGCGGGGCCGATTTCGCGAGCTTCGAGATGTCGGCGTTTTCCGGCAGTGCCAACGCAGGCTTGGTCAGCCGGTCGACCTCAGCGTTGACCGCGGCGATGATCTGTTCCTTCGCCGCCTGCGGCATCTGCGGACTGAGAGACGTCTTTTTGACCGCATCCTGAAGCGTCCGGATCCAGTCGGCGTCGCTCTGTCCGACCTTGCCGCACATCTTGACCTTGGACGACTTCGATTGCCCGTCCGGTCCGGTCATCGTGATCGTCGTCTCGAATTTGCGCGCTTCGCAGTTCGGCTCGTCCGATTGCTCGGCCGCCGCAGGCTTCGGTGGCGTCGGCGCCTTCTTCTTGACCGGCGCAGCGCTCGTCGCCGCTGCAGAGAGCAGGACGATGCCCGCGATGATGCTGAATTTGCCCCTCATGCGCTTAAATATCGCCTTGCACCCGTGAACCCGCGTTGAACCGTGCTCAGGCGATGGCGACCGCAGCTCCCGCCAGTGCAAGCTGCCTGTCGCGCCTGCGCTGGAAAGCTGCCGGATAGACCCGTCCGAACAGGCTATCCATGCTGCTGTCCCAGCTGAACTGCAAGGCATGAGCCCGTGCAGCCGCGCGCATCGCGCCATGGTTGCTGGTCCAGACCGAAAGGATGTTCGCGGCCATCGCTTCGGCATCGCCGACGGGGCCGAGCCGGCCCATCGCATCGGTGACCCGGTCGATCATCGCTCCGGCGGCCACGCCTACCACGGGCAGGCCCGACGCCTGTGCTTCGATGATCGATATGCCAAACGTCTCGTCGGCCATGCCGGAGGCGTAAATGTCGGCGCTTGCCAGCCATTGGGCAAGCTCTGAGCGATTCTTGACGTAACCCGGCATGACGATGCGCTCATCGCCGAGCGCCGCAATCTCGGACCGCAAAGGTCCCTCACCGAGAAGGACGAGCTTCGCGCCCAGTCCTTCCGGCAGGCGGCGGAACGCGTCCACCACGACGTCCGGCTTTTTCTCGCCGTCGAGGCGGCCGACATAGATCAGCAGTGGCTCCTCGGGCTCGAGGCCCAGCTTCTGGCGAAGCTTTTCGTCGCGGCGCTCCGGGCCGAACTCACCGACCTCGACGCCGAGCGGAACGATCTCCACCGGATCGATGCCGAGCGCGTGAAGCTTCGCCGCGCCGCCATTCTCGCTGACCGCGAACACGGAATCGAAGCGACGGTAAAGCGCTCCCGCATATGCGTAACAGATGCGTCCGAGCACACCGGCCACCGGTTTGGTCAGGAACGGCGACAGGGGCCGTTCCACATAGACCGTCGGAAAATCTGTCATGTAGGCGGCGATGATCGCCGTATCGGGATGCCGCCTGCGATGGGCGATCGCCGCCCAGGGAAGGTTATAGGCGTCCTGGCATTCAATGAGGTCGGGCCGGAACCGCTCGAGCGCATTCCGGACCGCGCCATTGCGCAGCATCAGCCGATAATGCGGGCTGCCGGGAACGTGCGGCGAGGCAATTGTGACGGTGACCGCGCGATCCTGCTCGATGACCTCATCGCGCTCGCCGGGAATGATCATCAAATGGCTGTGCGGCGTCTGTTCCAGGATGTGCCGGCGCTTGTGGAGCAGATAGGTTCGCACCCCCCCACCCACGTCCGACCAGCTCTGGGTCAGGTCGCAGAACAGCCTCGGGCCGCGGGCCCGGCCGAGCTCAGGATCGTGCCGACTCACCGGCTCACCCAACACGGCAGCGAAGGCAAAGTGCCATCGGCAGTAACCCGTGCGAAAATCTGTCGGAATATTTTACGCACGAGTTCCTCTGTCTTGGTATCATCTGCCAAAAAACGGCAGAAATCTGTCACTTTTCTAAATTGGCACGCTGATTGCTACTATATCCGGGTCCACTTGGTTCCACGCCAGGAAGGGGCGGTAGCGACGGTTCTCTGGTCCGGTTGCTACCGCCCCTTCTCCTTTTCAGGCTTCGGCGCCGAGCAGCTGCTTAAGCTCACCGCTCTCGAACATCTCCATCATGATGTCCGATCCCCCGACGAACTCGCCCTTCACATAGAGCTGGGGAATCGTGGGCCAGTCCGAAAATTCCTTGATGCCTTGCCGGATCTCCGGATCCTGGAGCACGTCCACCGTCTCGTACTGCGAGCCCAGGCGATCCAGAATGGCGATGGCACGGCTCGAAAAGCCGCACTGCGGGAACAAGGCCGTCCCCTTCATGAAAAGGACGACATCGTTCTGCTTCACGATGTCGGCGATGCGGTCCTGGGCGTCACTCACTGATTGATCTCCGATTGAGGCACTGCCGTTTCGAGCTGCAGTGCGTGAAGCTCACCCCCAACTCGTCCCCCGAGAGCCGCATAGACGGCCTGGTGCTGCTTGATCCGGCTCATGCCCTCGAAGCTGCCGCTCACGACGCGCGCCGCATAATGATCGCCGTCGCCGGCAAGGTCGCGGATCGTCACTTCTGCATCGGGGATCGACTCCCGGATCAGGCGCTCGATCTCGTTCGCAGCCATAGGCATTAGATGTTGGTGCTCTCGATAATCTGGCGCCGCGCCTCGATTTCCTTGTTGCGAAGCGCTTCGCCGATCTTGTCCTCGTCGCAGTCGACGCCGGCGGCGGTCAGGTCGCCCAGCACCTTGCGGATCACGTCGTTCTCGCCCGCTTCCTCGAAATCGGAGCGGACGACGTCCTTCGAATAAGATTCGGTCTCGGCTTCCGAGAGGCCCATCTTCCGCGCGGCCCATTCGCCGAGCAGCCGGTTGCGCCGCGCCGTGATGCGGAACTTCATTTCCTCGTCATGCGCGAACTTGGTCTCAAACGCGCGCTCACGGTCGTCGAACTGTGTCATGCATTCCCCATGGTCATATGCCGCCGCAGATAGGAGGAGGCGCGGCGTCACGCAATCTTAGGAAAGTGCTCGCCACCAGCGGATCAGCAAGAGAACAGCGGCGACAGCTGCAGTATCGGCGATCCAGTCGAACACGTCGCTGTCGCGGTGAAGCAGGGGAATGGCCTGAATAACTTCGATCAGCGCCCCGAACAGCGATAGCCCGGCCAGCAGCCTGATCAGGCCCCATTTCGGATAGGCAAAGCTTCCGAGCAGCGCGAGAGCGGCGAAGGCCACCATGTGCTGAACCTTGTCGTTCGGCTGGCCGGGAACGGGCGGCGGATAAGGAAGCACCGCCATCAGGAGGGCGAAGCAGGCGGCGGCCCAGAACAAGGCGCGGGAAGCGCGGCTCGCGCGCCAATCACGAATGTGCATGCGGGGCTCGCGTTAGATGCGAGTTGGAAGTTCGTCGAGAATTTTACGGTCCATTGCAACGACCGCCAAAGGGGAGCAGACCCTCCCGATCCTGGATTGCGCAACAGGGAGCGGCAATGACGGGTTCAGAAACTTATGCGGTGCAGCGTGTCGGCGGCAGCGAGCGCATTGCGTCGCTCGACGTGCTGCGCGGGATCGCGATCCTCTTCATCCTCTTCATGAACGTCGCTTGGATGATGGGCTACGGTCCGTTCGTCCGCGACCCGAGGGTCGTCAGCTGGACGCCGTTCGACCAGGGCGCTTTTTCCTTCATGTTCATGCTGAACGGCACGCAGCGCGGGCTGCTCGAGTTGCTGTTCGGCGCGGGCATCATGATCATGGCCCGCAGCGCAATGCACCCTGACGGCCCCGTCGCGGTCGCGGACCTTCATTACCGGCGCAACTGGCTGCTGGTCGTGCTCGGGCTCTTCAATGCCCTCGTGCTCCTGTGGAGCGGGGACATCCTGTTGCCCTACGGCCTGACGGCGCTGCTGCTCTTCCAGTTCCGTCTGCTGAGCTGGCGCTGGCAGCTGGCATTCGCCGGACTGTTCCTGGCGCTCACGCTGGTCAGCCCCCTCCACGATTACCGGGACCGCGTCGAGGCGAAGTCCGCCGCCGCGCAGGTCGTTCAGCTGAAAGCTGCGCACAAGCCTGTGCCTGACGAGCTCAAGGCAAAGGCGGACGAATGGGACAAAGCGGTGAAGGCGCAGGTCCCGATCGCTGGCAACCCCGAAAAGCAGAAGCAAGTCGCGAAGATCCACGCCGCACGGACTGGATCCCTCCCCGTCTACGCCAAGAGCGTCTGGGCCGACTGGCTGGAGCTCTATGACGATTCACTTGGCAATTTGTGGCTCTTCTCGGAGATCGCGGCCACGATGCTGATCGGCATGGCCCTGTTCCGGCTCGGCATCATCCAGGGCGCCGCGTCGCCCGGAATTTACCTCGCGATGCTAGTCGTCGGCTACGGCGTGGGGATTACGATGCGGGTTGCCGGCCTCAACGAGGTCTTCGCGTTCAACGCCAACCCGAAGACCTTCTGGCTCACCGGCGACATCTCGCGGATCGCCGTTACCCTGGGCCACGTCGGCCTGATCCAGCTAGCGCTGACCTCTCGCGTGGGATTGTTCCTCCTCAAACCCTTCCAGGCCGCGGGGAAGATCCCCCTCACCACCTATCTGTTCACCTCGTTCCTGATGATGTGGGTGCTGATGCCCGGCTTCGGGTTCGGCCTTCAGGGCCGCTGGGGCTGGGGCGGCATGATCACGCTGGCGGCAATCGTCATCGCCGCCGAGATCGTCGCGACCAACCTCTGGCTGCGCTGGTACGAGACGGGGCCGATGGAGTGGATCTGGAAGAGTCTCGCCTACCAGCGGCGGATGCCGTTCCGGCGGCGCCCCGCCGAGCCGAACCTTCCTCCGGGCCTGGTGCCCGCCGAATAGCTCAGCCGATCGTCACGACGAGCTTTCCGACTGCCTTGCGCGCGGCAAGCGCCGCAATGGCTTCGCTGGCGCGCTCGAGCGGATAGGTCGCGCTGATCCTCGGCGCGATCTTTCCTTCGGACCACCAGCGGAACAGCTGCTCCACATGCGCGGAATTGGCCTTTGGGTCGCGCGCCGCGAAAGCGCCCCAGAACACGCCGCACACATTGCAACTTTTGAGCAGCGTGAGGTTGAGCGGCAGCTTCGCGATACCCGCCGGAAAGCCGACCACCAGGAAGCGCCCTTCCCAGGCGATGCTGCGGAGCGACGGCTCGGTATAATCGCCACCGACAGGGTCGAGGATGACGTCCGCACCCACGGGCCCGACTGCATCCTTGAACAGGGCGGCGAGCGACTTCTGCCCGTCGCGGTCGAACGGTCCCGAGGGGTAGATTACCGCCGCATCCGCTCCCGCCGCGAGCGCCGCTTCCGCTTTCTCATCAGTCGACACAGCCGCGACGACCCGAGCGCCAATCGCTTTGCCGATTTCGACAGCCGCGATTCCCACACCGCCGGCTGCACCGAGAACGAGCAAGGTCTGCCCAGCCTGCAGCTTGCCCCGATCGATCAGAGCGTGGATCGCGGTCGCGTAGGTCATCAGCAAGGCCGAGCCTTCCTCGAAGCTCCGCTCCCCCGGCAGCGGGATCGCGCGGTCCGCCGGCACGATCACTTGTTCGACCAGTCCGCCGAAGCCGAGCGCTGCAATCAGGCGATCGCCCGGCGACCAGCCCGAAACGCCCTCGCCGACCGCCGTGACGACGCCGCCAATTTCGCCGCCCGGCGCGAACGGCCGCTGCGGCTTCAGCTGATATTTGTCCTCGATGATCAGAACGTCGGGGAAGTTGATCGCGCAGGCCCGTACCGCGACCAGAAGCTCGCCGGCGCGAGGCTGCGGTTCGGGCAGCTGCTCCAGGTGCAGCGTCTCCGGCCCGCCCGGCTCGATCGACAGCAGCGCCCTCACAGGCCGCCGCCGCCGTGCCGGAAGTAATAAACGATATGCGTGGCGAGCATCATCAACACGGCAAGGAGCGTCGCGGTGAGCGCGCATTCCTTGGCGTGCTGAAGCGTCATTCCTCGTAGGCCGCCGTCGTCTTGGCGCGCACTTCCTCACGCGTGACGCCGGGCGCCAGCTCGAGCAACCGGAACGGACTCATGTGTGTGGAGCGCTGGAACACCGCGAGATCCGTGATGATCATGTCGATGACGTTCTTGCCGGTCAGCGGCAGGGTGCACTCCGGGATGAACTTCGGGTCGCCGTTCTTGGACACATGCTCCATCACGACGATGATCTTCTTGACCCCGGCGACGAGGTCCATCGCCCCGCCCATGCCCTTGATCATCTTGCCGGGAACCATCCAGTTGGCGAGGTCGCCATTCTGGCTGACCTCCATGCCGCCGAGCACGGCAAGGTCGATGTGGCCGCCGCGGATCATCGCGAAGCTTTGCGCGCTGTCGAAATAGGAGGTCAGCGGAAGCTGGCTGATCGTCTGCTTGCCGGCGTTGATCAGGTCGGGATCCACCTCGTCGTCATAAGGGAACGGTCCGATGCCGAGCATCCCGTTCTCGCTTTGCAGGGTTACCGTCATGCCTGCCGGCACGTGGTTCGCCACCAGGGTCGGAATTCCGATGCCGAGATTGACGTAAAAGCCGTCCTGAAGCTCCCGCGCCGCGCGCGCCGCCATCTGGTCGCGGGTCCAGCCTTTGGCCATCGTGTCCTGCTCGCTCATTTCGACGATCCTTTGGTCAAATCATTAGGCAGCGGGAAAGCCGGCGTCTCTTCCTGCCACAGGATGGAAGCGACCAGCCACTTGCCGTCCACCTTCACCAGCTGGAAGCTGTTGATCCCACGCTCGTGAAAGCTGCCGTTCGCGGTGCGGCCATCATATGAAGACCAGACGGTCGCGAGGTTTCCCCACTGCTCCACGCGCTGGCCGAGCTCGCGCTCCGTGAAGCCTTCCTTCTCGAGGATCGCGCTATTGCGGGCGATATAATCCTCGACCGTGCCGCCGCGAACGCCCTTCGGACCGATCGCGCGCATCGTCGCCCCCGGTGCGAACATGGAGCGCATCCGGTCGAAGTCTCGCTTCTGGCCGGGCGGCCCGGAGATAATTTCATAGACGCTGCTGACAGCCGTCCCGATCGCGGCAATGTCCGCCGAGTTCGCCGTAGCTACAACGGCAGCAAACATCATCGCTCCGATCACGCGACCTCACGCTCCCGGACGGTCCGGAACTCGATCTTCTTGTCGTAAGGCGCGCCCTTGATCAGCCGCTTCACATAGATCGACGGCAAATGGACGCAGTCGGGGTCGAGGCTGCCGACCGGCACGATCTCTTCGACCTCGGCGACGCAGACCTTGCCGCAGGTCGCCGCCGGGAAATTGAAGTTGCGGGCGGTCTTCCGAAAGATGAGGTTGCCGCTCTCGTCGGCCTTCCAGCCTTTGACGACGCTGAGGTCGGCACGGATGCCGCGCTCGAGGATGTACTGCTCGCCGTCGAACTCCTTGACCTCTTTGCCCTCGGCGACCTGCGTGCCGAAGCCCGTCTTGGTGTAGAATCCCGGGATGCCGGCCCCGCCTGCGCGCATCCGCTCGGCGAGCGTGCCCTGGGGGCAGAATTCGACCTCGAGCTCCTGCGCCAGGAATTGTCGCTCGAATTCCTTGTTCTCGCCGACGTAGGACGAGATCATCTTCTTCACCTGCCGGGTGCGCAGAAGCTTGCCGAGCCCCTCATTGTCGATGCCGGCGTTGTTGGAAGCGATGGTGAGATCCTTCACCCCCGACGCCTGAATTGCGTCGATCAGGCGCTCCGGAATGCCGCACAGGCCGAAGCCGCCCGCGGCAATCGTCATTCCATCGAACAGCAGCCCGTCGAGTGCCGCTTCGGCGTTGGGATAGATCTTCTGCACGTCGCCCCTCCTGAGGCCGAGCTACGCAAAGTTGAACCGACTTTCAACTTCGCGTCGAGCCAAGGTTCTGCGCCGCAATAGAAAGCCGTCGGCGGTGGTCAAGGTCGGTCGGTACGTATAGCAGTCGGCCATGCCCGATCACGCCACGCCGAACCTGCCGTCGCGCGACTTCGAAGCGACCTCACGCTTTTACGGATCGCTCGGTTTCACCGAGACCTGGCGGGATGAAGGCTGGATGATCCTGAGGCGCGGCGGTCTCACGCTCGAATTCTTCCCCTATCCGGACCTCGATCCCTCCCAGAGCTCATTCAGCTGTTGCCTGAGACTCGATGAACTGAATCGTTTTTACGCGGCGTGCCAGGCAACCGGCCTCCGCGAAGCGCATGGCGGGATCCCGCGCCTCGTCCCGGCTCGGACCGAGCCTTCCGGACTCCTCATCGCCTACATGGTCGATCCCGACGGCACCCTCGTCCGCCTGATCCAGAACGCCTGAACGTCAGCTCGTCGACGGGCGGTAAGTGAATTCGAATTGGGGCGTCCAGGTCTTGCCCTTGTCGGTCGATTGCTCGCCGAACTGCCGCACGGAACCGTCCGCATTCTTGCTGTAGCTCATGCGCACGATGGGCCCGCCCCATTCGCCCTGGATGACCATCGCCGACCCGTTCCACCCCCCGGTGAAGAAGGCGCGCGATCCGGATGAGTCGATCCAGAACTGCTCCCAATGCTTTGCCGCGGGGACGTAGACACTCAGCGATCCGCCCGGCTGGTTGCTGAAAGGCATCCAGTTCTCACGGATGCCGCAGCCATACACCTGCTCGATCAGGCTGTGCGCGACCATCTTCCCCTTCGGGTTGTAGACGTCCCACTTGCCCACCCAGAAATCGAGCTGGTGATATTCCGGCCTCGCGCATGCCGCGGCGGCACTAGGGGTCTGCACCGCCGCGGCCGGGCCGGCACTCCCGGCCGGAGCTGCCGCAGTTGCGGCAAGGAATACGAGCGTTGGTGCGATCATCGTTAGCCCCCGTTCATGATCAAGCCGGGAGCATGCTCTGCGGGCGCAACTCTAGCTACGCCGCGTCGACGCACGGCGGGGCGGGTTCGTCAAACTGTGCGTTAGTTGGTGCCGGCGATTAGCCGCGCAGCTTCGAAAGCACGCCCTGCAACTGCATGGCGTTACCCATGTCGCCCTCGACCTTGAGCTTGCCCATCATGAAGGCGGTCATGCCGTCGAGCTGTCCTGCGGCCATCTGCTGCCAATCGTCCCAGCCGACGCGGATCGTCGTATCGGCCGTGCCGTCTTCCTCGCTCACCTGCTCAGCAGCCCCGTCGAGCATGATCGCGCCTTCGCTGCCGCCGAAGTCGATCTTCACGCGCTTGCCGGGCACCCAGGCGCTGTTTTCCTGCATGCGCTGGACGAGGTCCTGCTTGGTCATCGCTTGCTTTCTCCTTTGTCAGTAGCGGTAGCCTCGTGTTGCGGGCGAAACAAGCAGCCGCAGGCGGACCATGCCGGGGGCATGACCGAACGGCTGCTCGCCACAACCAACCAGTTCGGGATGAGGCGACTTGGCTAGCATGGCGGCGGAGCCTATTTGGGCCGCCATGGGATACGAAACTTCGCTCCAACTCTTCATCGACGGCGTGTGGAAATCAGGCGAAGGTCGCGATTGCCACCAGGTCGTCAACCCGGTCGACGCGCAACCGATCGCCGACCTCCCCTACGCCACCAAGGCCGATCTCGACGAAGCGCTCGCCGCTTCCGAACGCGCCTGGCCCGAATGGCGTTCGACCGACGTCGAGAAGCGCGGCGCGATCCTCCACAAGGCCGCAACGTTGGTGCGCGAGCGTGTCGACCTCATCGCCGCGACCATGACCCAAGAGCAGGGGAAGCCGCTCTCCGAGTCCAAGCTCGAAGTCCTCGCGTCCGCTCAATTGTTTGACTGGTATGCCGAGGATGCCAAGCGCGATTACGGCCGCACCCTCGTCCGTCCCGCGGGTCAGGTCAGCCGCGTAATCCGCCAGCCGGTCGGGCCGACGGCGACCTTCACACCGTGGAACTTCCCGATCTATTTGCTTGCGAAGAAGGTTAGCGCCGCGCTCGCGGCCGGCTGCACCGTCATTTCCCGTCCGCCGCATGAAACCCCGGGTTGTTGCACCGAGCTGTTCCGCGCACTCGCGGATGCGGGCATCCCTGCTGGCGTCGCGCAGTTGATTCACGGCGACAGCGGCCTCGTCAGCGAGACGCTCATCGCAAGCCGCGTTATCCGCAAGGTCAGCTTCACCGGCTCCACCAACGTCGGCAAGCATCTCATGCGACTCTGCGCCGACAGCATGACCCGCGTGACCATGGAACTCGGCGGTCACGCGCCGGTGCTGATCTTCGACGATTGCGACCTCGAGAAGACGCTCGACATGGTCGTGCCGCAGAAGTTCCGGAACGCCGGACAGGTCTGCGTCTCGCCGACCCGTTTCTACGTCCAGCGCGGCATTTACGACGCCTTCGTGAAGGGCTTCGCCGAGCGCACCCAGAAGGTAAAGGTCGGCAACGGCCTTGAAGACGGCGTGAAGATGGGCCCGCTCGCCAACGCCCGCCGTCCCGATGCGATCGAAAGCCTCGTCCAGGACGCCAAGGCCAAAGGCGCCCGCATCCTCGCCGGCGGCGAGCGCGGCGAAGGCGGCTTTTTCTTCCAGCCGACCCTTCTCGCCGACGTCCCCAACGAAGCGAATATCATGAATGACGAGCCGTTCGGCCCCGTCGCCGTCTCGCGCGCCTTCGACACCTTCGAGGAAGTGATCGAGCAGGCCAACCGCCTACCCTTTGGCCTCGCAGCCTTCGCCTTCACCGAGAATGGCCGCCGCGCCAATCTCATCGGCGATCTCGTCGAAAGCGGCATGGTCGGCATCAACACATTTGCCATTAGCGGCGCCGACACGCCGTTCGGCGGCGTGAAGGATTCAGGCTTTGGCAGCGAAGGCGGCAAGGAAGGCCTGGAGAGCTACCAGGTCGTGAAGGCGATCCACCAGGCCTGAGTCACGAGTCCCTGCGCTAGCCGGGCGTATGCGCGGCGTCCTTGTCCCGGTGCCTGCACTTGCTCACCAGCTGACCCTGGTTGGGGCCGGCGCGGATCAGCACCGGCTCGCAGGTCTTCTGCTTCGCGACGGCAGTCGATTTGGAGCTGTCGTCATTGCCTTGCGCGGGCACTGCAGCTGGCGCTGGCGGAGAAGGCTGGGCGACCGGCGCACCTCCCTGGCCAGTTGACTGTGCAAAGGCCGTCGCGGCCGGCACAATCATCATGCTCGCCGCAAGCGCGGTAAAAGCCTCGCGTTTCACAGACCGTTCCCCTCTCCTGGAGACCGAAATGGAACGCTGGCGTAACACTTATGATCCGGCTTGTAACCTAGATGACGCGCTCAACTCTGACGGCTAGATGCTCGCCATGACCACACGCACCGGCGGCCGAATCCTCGTCGACCAGCTCAGAATCCAGGGCTGCGATCGTATTTTCACCGTACCGGGTGAGAGCTTCCTCGCGGTGCTCGACGCGCTCCACGACACGCCCGAGATCGAGACCATCGTCTGCCGGCAGGAAGGCGGAGTCGCCTATATGGCGGACGCCGACGGCAAGATGACGGGCCGGCCCGGCATAGCGTTCGTCACCCGCGGCCCGGGCGCTACGAACGCGACTGGCGGCGTTCATGTCGCCTTCCAGGATTCGACTCCGATGATCCTCTTCATCGGCGACGTCGCGCGCGGCGACCGCGACCGGGAAGGTTTCCAGGAAGTCGATTTCCCGGCTTTCTTCTGCCCCATCGCCAAATGGGCCGCTCGGATCGAGGATGCGCGGCGCATCCCCGAATATGTCGCCCGCGCCTGGCGCGTCGCGACCGCCGGCCGTCCCGGCCCCGTGGTTCTTGCGCTCCCCGAGGACATGCTCCGCGACGAGGTGGAGACCGTGGACCGCCCCTGCATCCCGCCGCTCGCCGAAGAGCCCGATCCGGGCGCGATCCAGGCGATGTTCGAGCTTCTGAAGGAAGCCGCCTCCCCCATCGCCATCGTCGGCGGCGCGGACTGGAGCCCTCGCGCCTCTCATCATTTCGCCAATTTCGCCTTTCGCTACGGCATTCCGGTCGCGGCCGCGTTCCGGCGCCAGGACGCGATCTGCAACACCTGCCAGGTGTATGCAGGGCAGCTCGGCTACGGCCCGAACCCGAAGCTCCAGCAGCGAATCCGCGATGCCGACCTGATCATCGCCGTCGGCCCACGGCTCGGCGAGGCGACGACCGACGGCTACACGCTCGTCACGCCCGACCATCCCGGCCAGACATTGGTGCACGTCCATCCCGACCCCAACGAGCTCGGCCGCGTCTATCACGCCGACCTGCCGATTTGCGCCGACATGGGCGAGTTCGCGGAGATGGTGGACGAGTGGATCGACCCCGATCTCGTCCGCTTCTCCTGCGGCGAGGACGCGCACAAGGAATGGCTGCTTTGGTCCGAGCCGCAGCCGCGCGAGGGCGTAAAGCTCGACCTCGGCCCCTGCGTCGCCGCGATGCGCGAGAAGCTCCCCGAGAACACCATCGTCTGCAACGGCGCAGGGAATTTCTCGGGCTGGTGGCACCGCTACTGGCGCTACGGCCCAATGCCGACGCAACTCGCCCCGACCAGCGGGACAATGGGTTACGGCCTGCCCGCCGCGGTCGCTGCAGCGCTGCGCTTCAAGGACCGGCCGGTGGTCTGCGTTGCCGGCGACGGCGATTTCCTGATGAACGGCCAGGAGCTTGCGACCGCCGCCCAATATGGCGCTGACCTCCTCGTGGTGCTGGTCGACAATGGCGCCTACGGCACCATCCGCATGCACCAGGAGCGCGAATATCCGGAGCGTATCTCGGCGACCGAGCTCCGAAACCCCGACTTCGCCGCCCTCGCTCGCGCCTTCGGCGGCTGGGCCCAGACGATCGAG
>Ga0207644_10001244_pt1 | contig 16378 bp, 9 predicted proteins | sample KBSS73metaG_FD_184326 | JGI IMG/M metagenome (GOLD analysis project Ga0207644, IMG submission 184326) | Switchgrass rhizosphere microbial communities from Kellogg Biological Station, Michigan, USA - KBS S7-3 metaG (SPAdes) (version 2) | ecosystem: Host-associated > Plants > Roots > Rhizosphere >... | reverse complement strand
GATCGTTGCCACATTTATCCACAATACCATGGGTTTTTTCCTGGGTTACTGGTCGGGTAGATTATTAAAATTTCCTGAGAAAGATTGCCGCACCATAGCGCTTGAAGTTGGTATGCAAAATGCCGGACTTGCATCTGGCTTAGCTAAAGCGATGGGTAAAATTGCGACTGTCGGTCTCGCTCCCGCCGTATTTGGCCCCATGATGAACACCACCGGATCCTTACTCGCCAATTACTGGCATCGTAAACCACTCAAGGAAAAAGAATAAATCCTTCCAATTTAAGGTTTGGTATAAAATTATAAAGCCCCGCGCTCTTGCAGCTTGGGGCTTTAAACCTAAACCTTATCACATATGATTAAATAAGAGCTTAATCATTATGCTTAAATATAGCTTCGACTATGGTATCAACGGAAAACGAATCGATGAGGGGTGAATATGTATCGACTAACTTAATAAATTCGACAGAATTTTTCTGATTTATACCGGTTTAAGCGGTTGGCATATTGAAATAGTACATTATTTTCCACCCAAGTAAAACAGAAAAACAACCAGGTGAAGATAATTACCCATTGACGTCCTTAATATACGGAGAGCTTTGCGCATATGCTGCTCTACTGTATTTACTGATATATTAAGGTGACTGGCAATTTCCTTATTAGGTAAACCTTCTTCGCGGCTTAACAAGAATACGGTACGGCACTGAAGGGGCAGCTTTTCGATTTCGCCTTTGATCTGCATTTCCAACTCCTTGCTATATAAAAGGGCGACTGTGTTATCACTTATATCCGGTTGTTGCAGGGCCACATATTGCTCATACCGGCGGTGCACATTTTGATGCCTGTAATGATTAAAAATCCGGTTTTTCAAAGCAACATGCAAATATGCAAGTATTGATATATCAGGATTTAAAGAATCGCGGAGTTTAAATAAACTAACAAATACATCCTGCACAAATTCGCGCGCAGTTTCATAATCGTCAATCTTCTTAGAGGCAATTGCCAACAATTTCACCACATACCTTTTATAAATAATTTCAAAGGCGTATTCGTTCCCCCCTTGCCAGAGCGCAATTAATTCCGGGTCGCTATGTTGGTGAATGGGGTTAATAGTAGTTTAAATTAATCCGTTAAACCAATTAGGGGTTCACGCTTCCTATGTTTTCACATAATAAGCACGTTGTGTCAACGATATTACTAAAAATATTTAATACTCAGAACAGTACCATCCAAAAAAATCAACAAACCGCCTAAAATTTCCTTTATTTTTTCAAAAAGAACCAAAACTTCGTAAAAAATAAAAAAATGTTAAGTTAAAGTAACGGTAACGTTGAGGTTAAGTGTTATATATTTTGTAAACGCTAAAAATGGAACCTCAACGCCTACGCTATCTGCTTAACCAATATAATAAAGGCTTCTGCACCCTGGCTGAAGAGCAAGAGCTGAATGACTGGTATCATAGCCTTAATATGGACGATCATCAGTTTCAAAACCTGCTACATTCTGCCGGCGGGCAGCAATTAGCCGACGATATGTACAATGAGTTTAAATCCCGTACGGGCGCCAAAGTTCATATATTAAAATCTCGCCAATGGATGATGCGCGCTGCGGCTGTATTGACAGGGTTCTGTTTATTGGCCGGAGGGTATTATTTATTTAACAGGAATAAAACAGCACCTGATAAGGCAGCTCTCGTCGCATCCGCAAATACAAATGAGAACCAGTTTATTACATTATCAGACGGAAGCAAGGTGGTATTACGTCATGGGAGCAAGCTTAACTTCCCATCTTCCTTTTCAGGCAATAAACGGGAAGTGGGGTTAATTGGCGAGGCATATTTTGACATTCACCATGATAATAAAAAACCTTTTATTATTCATACAGGCGCTATAACCACCACAGTTTTAGGCACCGCATTTGATATTTCTGCCTACCCTTCACAAAAAAAGGTAGTAGTTACTGTTACCAGGGGCAGGGTAAGAGTTGATAATGACCATAAAAACTCTGTAATCCTCACGCCAAATGAGCAGGTGGTTTACGACAATAAAACCGAAGCAGTGCAGAAAAATAAAGTTGAGGCTGCCAAAACACTTACATGGGCAAGCAGCGACATGGTTTTCGACGGTGTATCATTTAAATCTATTGCAGTATTATTAAGCAGACGATACCAGGTATCAATAGAGTTTAAAAACCCGGAACTTGAAAATTGCCCTATTACTGCTTCATTTAACGGAACCGAATCATTAAAAGAAATTTTGGAAATATTGTGTACGGCACGTGGCACAACTTACAAATTTGAAAACGAACAAAAAGTTACCATTGATGGCAATGGCTGCAATTAACTAAACATTCAACCCTAAAACAACCAAAACTAACGAGTATGAAGAAATTTAACCTATCCAAATAGCGCTTATCGCAATGTGCGCTCCCTGCCATGTGGGGGGTGTAAAAAACAAACTCCCCGCCGGGAAGCAATGGGAGTTTGTAGTTAAAAAATTTAGTGAAAACTTTTAAACAATACAAAGAATGCAAAAAAATACCGCTTTTGCAAAGTGGCGGCTTTGTGCCACTCAGTTATGCACACATACCGGTTTTCGATTTCTCATGAGATTAAGTGTTTGCTGTTGTACTATCCTGTTTATTACCGCTCAGCTATTGCTGGCCAAAGTAAGCAATTCACAAAGCATTAAGGATGAAACAATTACTATCGGAGCAAAAAACGAAACACTAAAGAAAACCCTTAAAAAGATTGAAAAGCTCTCCGGATTTCAGATGGCTTACCCCTCCGAAAAAATAATCCAATACAAAAACATCACACTACAAACAGAAACCAGGACGGTTGAAAAAACACTTAGACTGATCCTGGATAATACGGATCTGGATTTTAAGCAGTTTGATAAAAAGATCATCATTTTCGAAAAAAACCCGGTTAAAAATAAACCCACCGATGCAGTCATTGTTCAAGACAAGCCTGTGGAATATATCGTTGGCGAACTGAAGGGTAAAGTATATTTTGATGATAATTCAAGTCCTGTACCGGGCGCTTCAGTAACCCTAAAAGATAATCCGGGCATTGGGACCACTACTGACAACAATGGTTCATTTAATTTGCCTATTCCGGACAAATACAAAGGCAAAGCATTTACCATAGTCGTAGCCTTTATTGGTTATATCAAAGAGGAAGTACTTGTAACCAATACAGACGCAGCCATAGTAGTGCGGCTGAAACCCGCTTCCAGTGCTCTTAACGAGGTTGTTGTAACGGCATTAGGTATCAAAAAGGAAAGAAAAGCCCTGGGTTTTTCGGTTACGGAAGTTAAGGGGGATGAACTTGTGCAGGCAAGAGAGGTTAACGTTGCTAACGCTCTTGAAGGCAAGGTAGCAGGCGTGAACGTATCAAGCCTGGCAACCGGACCCGGCGGCTCAAGCAGGGTCGTGATAAGAGGCAGCGGCAGTATTGCAGGCAATAACCAGCCCCTGTATGTGGTTAATGGTATGCCTATAGACAACGTGCCTTCAACTCCCACTACCACTAATAGTGGCGGATTAAACGCCGACAATGGCGACGGTATAAGTGGTATTAACCCGGATGATATAGAATCGATCAGCGTTCTAAAGGGTGGTACTGCCTCGGCTCTGTATGGCTCACGAGCTTCAAATGGTGTTATATTAATCACCACTAAAAAAGGAGTTGCACAAAAAGGGGTCGGCATTGAATATAATTCCACGTTTACTGCTGAAACACCAGAACTAATACCAGATTGGCAGTATGAGTATGGAGAAGGAAAATTCGGGACCAAGGTCACCACTCAACAGGATGCAATCTCTTATGGACGTTTATCATACGGTGCAAAACTCGATGGTTCAAGTGTAATCCAATTCGATGGAGTATCAAGACCCTATATCGCACAAAAAAATAACATAAAAAACTTTTACAATACCGGAAAAACATTTACTAATACTGTTGCATTCACTGGCGGTTCTGACGCGCTTAACTTCAGGTTTTCAGCATCTGACCTGAATAATAAGGGGATTGTACCCAACAACTCGCTGGATAAAAAAATATTCAATCTGAATGTGAATGCCAAACTGAGCAAAAACCTGAGCATAGAAGCCGTAGCTCAATATAATGTCGAAAATAACTTTAACCGTCCGGGCTTGGGCGATGCATTGGGGAATCCGAACTGGGGTACTTACATGATAGCTAATTCAGTAGACCTCAGGAACCTGGCACCAGGTTACGATGCAAGCGGGAATGAAACATTATGGAACTCCTCGGGCTTCGCCACGAACCCATATTTTGTAATCAACAAATTCCAGCAAAAAGATACCAAGAACCGTTTTATCGGTTATGCAAGCGTCAAGTACAATCTTCTGGATAATTTATTTATAAAAGGACGTGTTAGCGATGATTATTTAACTTACCAATATACGGGTATAGCCCCTAACGGCACCGCCTATGCACCACAGGGCGAAATGAACGTTATAAATCATAATACGGCCGAGATAAATACCGAGCTTACATTAAACTATAATACCAAGTTTTTAAGGAACTTCAATGTAAATGTTTTGGCAGGTGGCAACGAGCAAAAACACACACTTGATGGTTTAGATGTCAACGCCAGTAATTTTAATATCCCCTTCTTTTACAGTTTATCAAACGTGAATTCGATTGTTACACTGCCCAAATACGCCAAGACAGCTGTTAACTCCGTTTTTGCTGCTGCCGATTTTGACTATAAAAGCATTGCTTATTTAAGCGTTACGGGCAGGAATGACTGGTTCTCCACCCTAAGTCTCGATGCTGATCATATCTTCTACCCGTCAGTAAGCGGCAGCTTTATAGTTTCCGAGGCTGTTAAATTACCTTCATGGATCAGCTATGCAAAACTACGGGCTTCGTGGGCGCAGGTGGGTGGTGGAGCACCAAATCCATACGGTATCAATTTAACCTATAGCCAGGTTGCCGGTAGTACCATACCTCTTCAACAGGTTACCCGCGATGTCAATGGCGATCTTGTTATTCCAAACAGCAAATTAAAACCTTATACCTCTCAAACATTTGAGATAGGTACCGAAATGAAGTTTTTAAATAACCGTTTAGGACTCGACCTGGCCTTATACAATCGCACTACCATCAATGACATTGTTCCGGCCAACGTTGACCCATTATCAGCATTTAATTCAGCCTATCTTAATATAGGTAAGATCAGCAATAAAGGTATCGAGTTGCTGTTAACCGGCAGGCCTGTGAAAGCCAATCATTTTACATGGGATGTAACCTACACCTATTCTTACAACAAGAACACAGTTGAGAAATTAGCTGCCGGGCAAAACAGTTTTTTCCTGGGAACAGCAGTTAACAACTATGTTTCTATATATGCCGAAGTAGGGAAACCATACGGCCAGATACAGGCTTATCAGCTTAAGAAAGATGCACAGGGACGCACGGTTTATGCCGCAAATGGCAATGAAGAGCAGGGCGACCTTGTTGATATGGGCACAGCGGTTGCCCCATCAGCCATGAGCATTACCAATAGCTTTAATTTTCACAGGTTCAATTTCAGCTTTTTGATAGACGGAAAGTATGGCAACAAAATCTACTCAGGCACCAACCTGTACGCCGACAGATTTGGTTTGCTGAAAAGCACACTTCCGGGCAGGGATAGTGGATTACCGCTCAGCGGTGTGGATGACAACGGCCAGGCTTTCAACTATACAGTTCCCGTGAGCAACATTGCTACGTTTTACGACAATCGTAAAAACATATCCAGCTTTTTCGTTTACGATGGCAGCTTTATCAAGTTAAGACAAGTAATTTTTGGCTATAACATTCCGGCAAAAAGCATCGGCTCAATTCGCATCCAATCATTAAACATCTCGTTTGTAGCGCGTAACTTATTGATCCTATACAAAAAAGCGCCAAATATTGATCCCGAATCAACCTTTACTGCTGGGAACGAACAAGGTTTGGAAATGTTTGGAGTGCCACGCACCCGCAGCTATGGTTTAAACTTAATGGTCAAATTTTAATTTTTCGAATGATGAAAATGAAGAAAATATGTTTTGGTGTATGCCTGATGTCAATAATCGCTATGATGACGCCGGCATGCAAAAAAGACTTTGCGGCAATAAATACCGACCCCAATGCAATATCATCGCCCACAGTACCTTACTTGTTCTCAAAAGCCGAATTAGATGCCTTTAACGCAGGTTATTATGCTTCGCAAATATCTAATGTGGCGGGTTTTATTCAGCATTTTGCAAACTATAAACTAACATCGGGCTTTGGCGACAAATATCTTATTAATAACGAGGCTGGTACAGCGTTAAATACCTATTATCAGAACACCGTTAGCGAGATCAGTGATGTGATTCGTTATAGCCAGGGTACCTCCGACGTAAACAAACTTTCGCAGGCCAGGATATGGCGTGTATATGTAATGCACCGTATGACTGATATGTTTGGCGACCTGCCTTATTCACAGGCAGCCCAGGGATATACCAGCAATACCTTTTTCCCGGTTTATGATGCGCAGTCGGCCATATATGCCGATATGCTCAAGGAGTTGGACCAGGCGACACAGGCATTTGATGCCAGCAAGGCTACATTTGGCAGCGCTGATCTGTTATATGGCGGCAACATTACAAGCTGGAAAAAGTTTGCCTATTCACTAATGCTCCGCCTGGGGATGCGTTTAACAAAAGTTGACCCTGCTACCGCCCAAACATGGGTGCAAAAAGCTATAGCCGGGGGAGTAATAATAAACGACGCAGACATCGCAGTAATGAAATATCAGTCCGGCTCAGTTGATATTAACCGTAACCCAATTGCTGTGGATCTGATCAATAATGATTACTCGACTACGGCTCATGGTCTTAACTTGATTGAAGGCGATAAGTATAGCGACACTTATGTTAATTTTCTAAAAAGCAACAACGACCCGCGCCTAAGTGTAATAGCGGTGGTTTGGAATTATGCAGACCCCAACAATCCGGTGCCTGATACAACCGCTGCAAACCAAAAAGGTATGGTCAACGGGTTAACATCACAACCGGTTAACTTCCAATCGTACTCTGAACCAAATCCGGCAACCATCCTGCAATATACTGCACCGGTAATGGTGCTAACCAATGCCGAAACCAATTTTTTACTGGCAGAAGCAACGCTCAGGGGCTGGAACACCGGTGGCGGAACAGCGGCGTCTTATTATAACGCCGGTGTAACCGGAGCAATGCACCAATGGGCACTTTTTGGCTCTGCAGGCACCATTTCTGATACAAAAATCAGTGCTTATCTAACGGCTCATCCCTATACCGGTGGCACATTTGACCAGCAGATGCAACAAATACACACCCAATTCTGGGCATCACTTATTTATGACGAATACGAATCATTCTCAAACTGGCGCCGCACCGGTTATCCTGTTTTGACACCTGTAAATTACCAGGGGAATAACTCAAACGGCACTATTCCGCGCAGGATTATGTACCCCTTGTCTGAAATATCTACTAATAAAGCAAATTATGATGCAGCTGTTGCAAGACAGGGGCCTGATCTGCTAACTACTCACGTTTGGTGGGACAAATAACTATGGCTTTCATGCAGTTATATAGTTGGTTTGATTTTCAGGGGGAGCAAATGTTCCTCCTGAATTTTTCAATTCAAAAAGCGCTAACATCCATGAACATTATAATTGCGAGAGGGAATATCGCGCGGGGCCCAAAAGCAATGTCTTTAACTGACAAATATTTTATCAATGTAAAACAACCTTCTTCTCGACCGGAATAAAATCTTCTTTAGGAGAGTCACAAACAGGGCATGCATAATGTTCCAGGGTCTCGAATTCTGTGTTTATTTCGATCCCATTTGCCGGGTCACCATAAGATTTATCGTAGATGCTTAAGCAGTTTTTGCATTGGTAAATTATTTCTGATTGCTCCTGCTTTTCGGTGTCTTTTGTTGCTTCCTGATCGATTGTTAACGAAACATTATTATCAACCAGCAGGCTGTAATAATGATTACACAATTTAATCAGGCATGCCCCAAGTTTATTTCTGGCAACATCGGTTTTATAAACAATAAAATCTTTTGAGTTCGGATTAAAATCGCGGGTATACAGAATATCAAATAAACCACCGTCATGCTTTTTGATAATAACTGAACCTAAAAGCCCTGTTTTTGGCTGTAGCTTTATGGCAAAGGACAATCGGTAAGTTCTTAAATCATATTCTTCAAATTCCCGTACTAACTGCTTTTTCAGGTCAAGGGCTTCGTCGCTCAAATTTTCTAACTGCCAGTTTAGCTCATTTGCTGCGTGCCTTACATTTATCTGGTATTTATTTAATATCCCTCCCCAATCATTACGGTCCGGCTCATTTATTCCTTTTATCAGCAATGATTTCCAGGGTGTGGTATACAATTGGCCAATACGTGATTTAAGGCACAAAAGGCATATGTCCTTCAAAAACTCTACCGGGAACCATTCGTTTCTCCGGTAAACTCCAAGCCAGTATTTGCCGTTGGTATATTTGTTGATCCCTTCATAGTAAGGCAGGTAAAAATCAGGGAGTTTCAGCGTTTCGGTAATCTCGTGGCTTACAAAGTTTTTCCCCGCCGTCACCAGTTTATAAAATGCCTTGTGGTCTATTTCAGACTGATCATAAAATGACTGTTTCCGTCGCATAATGACATCTTCGGCGGTTTTGCTGATCACCGGGATATCATCCGAGTACACCAACCAGGGCCAGCAATACAAACTACTTGTTTTTGGAAAACGGATGTACAAATACCAATAGTTACTTACATCAGAGGCAATAAAATTAAAATTTCCGCTAAAAAATGGCACAAAGGTCTGATTCCTGTCAACGAGATTGATCTTAAGCCGTGGTTCAAAATCAAACAAATCGAATATATCTTTATATATCCCTTCCTTTAACCAGCTTTCCGTATTAAATATATTATCGGTAACGTATGAACTGATGATATTGGGGAACTGATCGTCATTTATTTCATAATTGATCTCGGCCTTGAACATTTCCGTTTCAAGGTCCTCCAATCTATCAGCACCTATATTGAAGTACAACTGCTGCCTGTTGCCGATGCTTATCGCTTCAACACCAGCGTTCTCGGCAATTAACAATATCTCATACATATCTCCGGCAGAGACCACCCCGCCGGGCAAATTCACTTTGATGCAATATGTCGCCTGCTCTTCCATGTTGCGTTTATTTTACAAAAACATCAGCTTTCAAACTTTCCTCCAACAGCCGCTTCACTTCGGGCCGGCAGGAACCACAACCCATACCGGCACCCGTAGCAGCACATAAGTCTTTTATGTTATCACAGCCAGAGGCTATTTTATTCTGTATATTTTCGCTGCCAACATTGTTACAACTGCAAACCAGTTTACCTAAAACAGGATCAGCTTTATTGCCGCTTCGCAATAGTTGCAAGCGCTTTTCACTCAGCTCAGTTTTATTAGCAATGAGTTCCCTGAATTCCTGGAACTCGCTTTTATCTCCTATCAGAATAGTTCCAACCAATCTGTCTTTATGGATAATACATTTTTTATAATAGCGCTTTGCCTTATCAATAAAGACGATTTCTTCATAATTTTTATCATCCGGGCATTCTGGCAACCCAATGCTGCACAAATCAAATCCATGAATTTTGATAATATTCATAAATACGCTGCCTTTGTAGTAACTGGCAATATCACCATTCATAAATTTGGCCACAACTTCTGCCTGTTGCTCAGCTGCAGCGGTAATACCGTATAAGGTACCTTCAAATTCCGCAATTTCGCCGATGGCGTATATATCGGGGTCACTGGTTTGCAGGCGTTCGTTTACTATAACACCGCGTTTGCATTCCAGTCCGCAATCTTTAACAATCTCCAGGTTTGGTGTTGTGCCGATGGCCAATATCATGGCATCGCAATTAATTTTACGTCCGCTTTTTAAGCCGATGCCTGTTAATTTCGATCGGCCGTAATACAACTGTACCTCATCATCAAAATAAGTATCACACCCCTGATCAACCATTTCCTCATGCAGCAACTGACTCCCCAGCGCGTCAAGCTGCCTGTTCAGGAACAGTGAAGTACGATGGATGATGGTGATTTTTATCCCGATTTCACGCAGCGAGGCAGCCATTTCCAGGCCAAGTAAGCCACCGCCCACTATAACCACATGCGCATTTTGAGGAACATGCTTTTTAAAACTGTCAGCATCATTTCGGCTGCGCATGGTAAATATGCCCGGCAATGATGGCACATTTTTTGGTACTGCTGCCCGGCTGCCTGTAGCTACAATCAACACGTCGTAAGGCGTTTTTATTCCTCTCGAATCAACAACCAGTTTATTTTCCCGGTCAATCTTCTCAATGCTGACGCCACGCAAAAGCCGGATCTTATAGTCAGGCTCTTCAGAATCCTTCATCTTTACCAGTTGCTCCCATTGCTGTTCTCCGCTGATATAATCTGGTAGCATTACACGATTATAAAAAGGATAATTTTCTTTACTAAAAATGGTGATCTCGTCGTCCTGGTTTAGTTCACGATATGATTTCACAAAGCCATAAGACCCCGCCCCTGCTCCAATCACCACAATGCGCTGAAATGGCTTTTGATACTTTTGTACGCTTACCGCACAATATTTAAAATCGGGCTCTTTTGATATGGGATCGATCAGATCATTGGTAATATTATTGGCCCGGTTGAGGTCGTTGTTCAGAATCTTACCCCAGTGCATCGGCAAAAACACCACTCCGCGTTTTATTTGGGTAGTTAATTTCGCCTGTACCTGTACTTCCCCTCTGCACGATTTGATCACGGTTATATCACCTTCGTTTAAACCGAGCGCCCCAGCATCCTCAGGATGAATCTCAACAAAGGCCTGCTTATAATGCTGATTGAGCTTGTTTACCTTTCCTGTTTTGCTCATGGTATGCCACTGATCGCGAATGCGGCCGGTGGTTAGTACAAATGGATAATCAGCATTAGGCTTTTCACTGGTTAATGCGTCAGGCACCGCACTGATCACTGCCCTTTTTGACGGCGTATAAAAAGTCTTGTCCGTAAACAAACGAGCCGTCCCTTTTGCCAAATTCTTCTTTTTATAGGGCCATTGAACCGTTTTCTTTTCTTTTAATATTTCATAACTTAATCCGCTTACATCAATATTTGTCCTGGCGGTTAGTTTAACATGTTCAGCATATATAGCCGCAGCATTTTCATATTCGAAGCCTTTATAGCCCATCTTCCGGGCAAAACGGCAGATAATTTCCGAATCGGGCAAAGCTTCCCCTGGCGGTTCTATTAGCTTATTCAAATAGCTTATACGCCGTTCAGAGTTGGTCATTGTTCCTTCCTTTTCGGCCCAGGCAGCAGCCGGTAATATAACGTCGGCATAGGCCAACGTTTCAGGCTTGTTACTAACCTCCTGCACCACCACAAACTTTGCCTTTTTCAAGGCCTCTTCTGCTAAACGCACATTCGGTAAACTGGACAACGGATTGGTGCACATAATCCAGATAGCCTTTAAGCGCCCATCATTTAAAGCCTCGAACATTTCTGTTGCTGTTAAGCCTGGCTGAGGGTTGATTACCGTTCCGCCCCAAAACTTTTGCACTTCCTCGCGGTGTAACGGGTTTTTCAGATCACGATGAGCCGGAAGTAAGTTCGATAAACCACCCACTTCCCTACCACCCATAGCGTTTGGCTGACCGGTAAGCGACAATGGCCCCGACCCGGGCTTGCCTATGTGTCCCGTTATCAGGTTTAAGTTGAGCAAGCTCAAATTTTTATTTACGCCAATAGCACTTTGATTAAGGCCCATTGTCCACATAGAGATAAACCCTTTTGCTTCGCCAATGTATTGAGCCGCAAGGCGGATATCACCTTCGTTCAATCCGCATATTCTTGCAGCCTCAATCAAACTTTTCTTGAATACCAGTTTGCTATACTCTTCAAACCCTTCGGCGTGATTATTGATAAAATCAATATCTATATCGCCATTCTCTATCAATAACCTGCCTATGGCATGGTTCAACGTGATATCAGTACCCGGATTGATCTGCAAATGCAGATCGGCAATAGAACAAGTATCGGTAACCCGGGGATCTACAACGATGATCTTCACACCAGGGTTAGCAGCTTTATGTGCTTCAACCCTTCGCCATAAAATCGGGTGACACCAGGCTGGATTACCCCCTTCAATAAGCATACAGTCTGACAGTTCAATATCATCATAGCAAACAGGTACGCTGTCTTCGCCTAAGGCAATTTTATAAGCAGCCACCGCACTGCTCATACACAGGCGCGAGTTGGTGTCAATATTATTACTGCCTATAAAACCCTTGATCAGCTTGTTAACTACATAATACTCCTCGGTTAAGCACTGGCCTGATGCATAAAAGGCTACCGAGTCCGGACCGTATTTATCTATAAAAGTTTTAAAAACGGCTACTGTCCTGTCTAATGCCTCATCCCAACTTACCCTTTGCATTGGCATATTTTTGTTATAACGCATCTGGGGGTACAGCAGCCTGTCGCTTTTGTCATTTACGGTATAATGCAGATTCATGCCCTTACTGCAGAGCATGCCTTTATTTACCGGGTGGTTTTTATCGCCTTCGAGCGTAATGATATCATTTTTATCCTTATTGATCACCACGCCGCAGCCCACCCCGCAATAGCAGCAGGTACTTGTTAAACCATTATTATCTTGCCTTTTTAAAGCCATCAAATTTATTTTTTATCTAACCGCCATCTCACCGCTAACCACATCGGGCTGGAAGCTTTCTTCTGTTGCTCCCGATTTGGCAAAACGGGTAATCAACACAATTACCGCCACTGCTATTACAGCATAACCTATATAGGTAAATGCCTGTACATAAGTGATAGAAGACGATTTGAATAGGAAGCCGAACAGCATTCCGCCCAGATTACCACCTGCGCCTACAATCCCGCTAACCAATCCGACATTTTTTGTATTCACAAACGGCACAATGCCATAAGTAGCTCCGTTTGACATTTTAAGGAAGAGCGCGAACGACAACATCGAAATGATAGCCATTGCTAAAGACCCGGCCTGTGCAAATAATATTAGTCCGGCACCTTCCAATAATAAAACACCGGCAAGCAAAAAACCCTTACCGCGCATGCCAAATTTGGCCCCTACTTTGTCGGACACAATTCCACCCAAAGCCCTGGCGAACAGGTTCATAAAACCAAATACCCCGGCCCAAAAACCAGCACTGCTTTGAGAAAGGTGAAATGAATCGACAAAATGCAATGACGCCACATTGTCAAAAGTGATCTCCATACCAAAGCACATGGCATAAGCCATGGTCAATGCCCAAATCCGCCAGTCAGCTAAAACTGAATAATCCGTTTTCGATGATTTGCCTTTCTTATAACCGATCTCGTCATAATTACCATTCGGGGTGTCTTTTGTATATTTATAATACACCCAAGCCATAATCAACATCATAACTCCCGGCACGATCATGGCATAACGCCATGCCTCAGCCTTTGTATACCCAAATCCTACTATGGCAGCAAATATCAAAGGCATTACCATATTGGTTACGCCACCGCCCAGGTTTCCCCAGCCACCGGTAACCGCGTTTGCAGTACCTTTTATTTTAGGGGCGAACATCATTGATGTATGAAACTGGGTGATCACAAACGATGCTCCGATGATACCAATCGCAAGGCGAAATAATAAGAAGGTCTCGTAACTATGCGCCAGCCCCACAAAAAATACAGGTAACGAGCCTATTAATAAAAGCCTGACAGCTGTTTTGCGAGGTCCCCATGTATCGCAAAGCTTACCAATAATAAGCCTTGCAATAATGGTTGCAGTAACTGAAGCGATAATAATATTTCCAACCTGCCCCTTGGTTAGGTGCAACTCGCCCCGGATGGTAGGCATCAACGGTGCCAGGCCAAACCAGCCAAAAAAGCATACAAAAAACATAAGCCAGGTTATGTGGAAAGTCTTCATCTGGACTCCGGATAAACTGAATATTTTGAGTTTATTCAAAGGTTTCGCAGTATTGTTCATGTGTCTGTTTTATTAATTTATATATCTCTTTTTCTTTACTCGTCTGTTTTGATATCATCAATTGAAAACTTATCAATTAATAAATTCAATAGCTTATCGTGAATGTTCATGTAAACCGGATCGTGGACTATATCTTTTTTATTACGCGGGCGGCTCAGCGGAACGTCTACAATTTCTTTAATGGTTGCTGCAGGTCCGTTATTCATCACCACTACCTTGTCTGATAAAAATATGGCCTCTTCAATATCATGGGTAACCATTATTATGGTTTTTTCTCTATGATCCAGGTTCCATAGTTTCAGCAATTCAACGTGCATGGTACTTTTGGTAAGCGCATCTAATGCTCCAAAAGGCTCATCGAGCAATAATACTTTTGGGTTGATAGAAAAAGCACGCGCAATGGCAACACGCTGTTTCATACCACCTGAAAGCTGGCCGGGCAGCTTATCTTTATGTTCCCACAGATTAACCATTTTCAGGTTATGCTCTACCAACTCTTTTTTTTCATCTACAGATTTGTCTTTCAATGCCGAATCGACAGCTACAAATATGTTTTTGTATACCGTGAGCCATGGCAGCAGAGAGTAATTTTGAAATACAATACCTCTGTCGGGCCCTGGAGAGCTTACTTTTTTTCCATTGACAATAACCTCGCCTGCAGTTGGCTTAACCATGCCGCTTATGGTGCCCATTAAGGTTGATTTACCACAACCCGAATGACCTATAAGCGAAATAATTTCGCCTTTTTTAACAGACAAGGTGATATCTTTTACTGCTGTATAAATACCTTTAGCAGTTTTAAAGCTTACACTTACGTTGTTTACTTCAACACTTGTTTCGGATGGAACAGCCTGCTTTAGGAGCTCATCAGTAACCGTTTTGATATTTTCGGCCGTCGTTGGTATGATTGATGTATCGATCATAATCAATTAATTAAAAGGTTAAGCCGCGTACGAAAAACGCTGCTGTAACCATGTAAAACATTTATCTAATAAAGAACCTACTATACCGATGATAATAATAGCCACTAATATTTTGGCAATACTGCCACCATTGAAACCTTCTTCCCAAACAAAATAGCCCAAGCCGATACCGCCCGAAAGCATTTCGCCGGCTACAATAACCATCCAGGCAACACCAATGGAAAGCCTTAAACCTGTTATAATATGAGGCAAACTAAAAGGCAACAATATTTTAGTGATATATTTCCAGGTTGAAAACCCAAAAGCTTTACTTACATTTTTATGATCCTGCGGGATATGTGATGCGCCAAATGCAGCATTGATCAGAGTTGGCCAAAGTGAGCAAATAAAGATCATAAAGATGCTTGCTTTGGGCGAGTCCTGAAAAATAGCTAGTCCCAGCGGAAACCAGGCCAGTGGCGAAACGGGCTTTAAAATTTGTACTATAGGGTTTATGATCTTCATAGCAATTTTGCTGCTCCCCATTATTAAGCCCAAAGGAATTGCAAATAAACTGCCCAAGCCGAAACCAATACCAACCCTGCCAAGCGAACTTAATAGTTTAGTACCAATACCCTTTGTATCAGCATCATTTTGAAATGGGTGATGCATCACCTCTTTAAAAACTATCCAGGTAGCTAAAGGACTAGGTATCTCGTGTTTGGTAACCATTGATACCAACGCCCATATCCCCGTCAGGATCAGCATCCCGCCGACGAAATAAAGAACTGCCAGTATTGATTTAGCTGAAAAAAAATCCTTCATTTTATTAATTTTTTACTGTTCGCTTTTAAAAAGGACCTGCCAGGCTAAAAAACCTGGCAAAATCCTAATTACACATATCAACATTTACTATTTCTTTGCCCCGGCTATATATGCCGCCGGATTGTTAGGATCAAATACTATAGTTTCAAGGTTAGTTTTAAACGGCTTCATATCTTCCTGAACCGGTACGCCCATACCTTTTGCAACTTCCTCATACAAATCGGTCATGATGAGCTTTTGGGCAACATCTTTATAGTTAGGTGCAGTACCTAACATTCCAAAACGCATGTATTGCGCCATAAACCATATACCGTAAGATACTTTGGGTGTATTCACCATACCGTTGTTATAAAACAGCATGTAATCATCCTTATATTTTTGCACACCCAAATCACAACCGATCTCGGTGGAACCCATTAACCTGGCTTCAATCACCTGTACAGGCGCATTCACATAGTTTGGTTTGCTTAAAAACAGGGCTGCTTTTTTACGATTGCTCATTACATCAAGCCATTTGCAGGCTTCAATAATAGCTTTCATTACATTTTTCAGATCTTCCTTACCAGTTTCAGAGAAAGCTT
>Ga0207644_10001240_pt1 | contig 16406 bp, 16 predicted proteins | sample KBSS73metaG_FD_184326 | JGI IMG/M metagenome (GOLD analysis project Ga0207644, IMG submission 184326) | Switchgrass rhizosphere microbial communities from Kellogg Biological Station, Michigan, USA - KBS S7-3 metaG (SPAdes) (version 2) | ecosystem: Host-associated > Plants > Roots > Rhizosphere... | reverse complement strand
GCCGGTCGAGCGTGCGGTCACGATCGAGCGCCAGGGGATGCGCGGGAATGACCGCCCCCTCGCGCAGGATCGCCAGCACCGCGGGGTCGAGCTCTGACCAGTGCAGGCCCATCAATCGCTCCGCTGCTTGAGGAAACCGAGGACGACCGCGACGTTATGCTCGCGGCGGGCGCGAACCTCGCGCGCGCCGGCGAGATCGCGGCCGAAGACGACCGAGAGGGTAGGGTTGTTCGACAGGTAGAAGTAGCCGAGCGCCGCGATCGACACATAAAGCTGGAGCGGGTCGACGTCCTTGCGGAATACGCCTTCGCGCTGCCCGCGCTCGAGGATCCGCCGCAGCATCTCGATGACCGGGGAGTTCAATTTCAGAATGCGTTTCGACTGTCGCAGGTGCCGCGCGCCGTAGAGATTCTCGGAATTGACCAGATGAATGAAGTGCGGATTGCTCGCTGAGTAGTCGAACGAGAATTCGGTCAGCCGGCGCATGGCGGTCTCGGGGTCGAGCCCGTCAAGATTGAGCGCGGCCTCGGCGTGGCGGATATCGTCGTAGGCGCGTTCGAGCACTGCCAGGAAGAGCTCGTCCTTGTTACCGAAATAGTGATAGATCAGGCGCTTGTTGGCGCGCGAGCGGCGCGCGATCTCGTCGACGCGCGCGCCGTCGAGCCCCTTTTCCGAAAACTCGCCGATCGCGGCCTGCAGGATGCGCTCACGCGTACGCGCCGGATCGCGCCGGACAGGCGCGTTTTTCTTCTGCGCCGGAGCGGACGGCCGCGCGCGTGGCCGTTCGAGGATGCTCATCGCCGCTCCAGCGTCAGGGCCGGCCATCCGCGGCCGGCCGATTGGCGGTGAAACGGCCGGACCGGCTTTCGTACTGCGTCGGCTTGTTCAAGGTCGGTTGATCGCGCTCGATCCAGTCCGCCACCCATTCGATCATGCGATTGAGCGGCACCAGCGGATAGCCGAAGAGCCGCGCCGCCTCGCCGGTATTCGACAGCCAGCCCACCGCCGCTTCCTCGCCGACGAAATCCGGCCGCTTGTTGAACCGCCGCCCGAATGCCTCCGCCACCGCGCGCACGCTGATGGTCTCGGGGCCGCTGACATTGAGCGCCGACGTCGGCGACGTGCAGTAGCGCAGCGCGCGCAGGATCTGCGCGTTGGCGTCGCCCTGCCAGATGACATTGACGTGGCCGGTCGCGAGCTCGATCGGCTTGCCGTCGCGCACCTTGCGCCCGATGTCGTGCAGCACGCCGTAGCGCATGTCGATCGCGTAGTTCAGCCGGATGATCCGTCCGGGCGTGCCGTGCTGACGCGAAAAATACTCGAACATCCGCTCGCGCCCGATACACGAATTGGCATATTCGCCGGCCGGCGGTGCGGGCGCGACGTCCTCGGTCGCGCCCTGATGGCGGATTTCGACAAACGGATAGACGTTGCCGGTCGAGAGCACGACGATCCGCGAGCCGGTGAAAATCTCCGCCACATGCGCGGGCACCAGGACATTCATTGCCCAGGTGAGGTCGAGCGTTCCAGACTCGCCGAACTTCCGTCCGGCCATGAACACGACGTTGCGGATGCGCGGCAACTTCGCCACTGCGGCGCGGTCGAGCAGTCGCAACGCAGGGTCTCGACGCCCCACGCTTCGAGCTTGTGCTGCAGATCGCTTTCGCTGAAGCGCGCGACGCCAATAACGCGCTTGTCGGGAGCGGCGCGCTTGGCGAGCCCGGCCAGCGTCGGCCCCATCTTACCGCCGACGCCGAGGATGAGGATGTCGCCCTCGATCGCGGCGAGATCGTCGATCAGCGCCTGCGACGGCGTGGTCATGAAATCTTCCAGCGCGTCGACGCTCGGGAAGCTGTCAGGGAGGGTTTGCGCCGAAAGGACGCTTGCCGCGCGCCCGTCCGGTTGGTCGCCATCGGCTTTTCGGTCCGTCGCGGCTTTGTTCAGCATCGGCCGTTTCCTCCGCCCGCGGCGATCAAGGCTTCAGCGATAGAGCTCGGGCCGGCGATCGCGCCGGTAGGTGGCAATGCTGAGCCAGCGGTCGAGGTCGGCATCGGTGATGTCGAGCTTAGCGACCGCGACCCCTTCACCCGACGACAACGACGCCAGGATTTTGCCAGAGGGCGAGGCGACGCAGGAATGACCGATGCTGTCGAACTCGACGCCCGGCGCCGCCACCTCGTGGCCGACGCGGTTCGCCATTGCGAAGACAATGCCGTTCTCGAGCGCCCGCGTGGACACCAGCCCCCTGATGCGCTCGCCGTTGAAGCCCCAAAAGTCGCGCTGATAGCCGTCGTGAATCCAGTCGGTGCTGTTGATGATGAAATCCGCTCCCATCTCGATCGGCCGCCGCAGATATTCGGGGAAGATCAGATCGTAGCAGATGGTCATGCCGATCTTGCCGAGCTTGGTGTCGGCGACCACCGGCTGGTCGCCGGGCCGGCAGAATTCGCGCTCGCTCGCGAACAAATGCGCCTTGTGATAGGTCGCGAGACGTTTCCCATCGGGTGCAAAGAGAAGCTGAGAGTTGCGCACCGCGTTGCCGTCCTTGGTGAACATGCCGACGGCGAGATGCAGCTTGCTGCTGCGCGCGATGTCGCCAAGCTCCGTCGCGGTGGCGCCGTCGTCGGGTTCGGCGAGCGCGCTCAGCTTGTCGCCGATGAAGTAGCCGGTCGTGCAGCACTCCGGATAGATCGCGATGTCGGCGCCGAGGTTGGCGGCAAGCCCGGCGAAATGTCGGATCTTGTTGAGGTTCGGCCTGATTTCGCCGACCACGCAATCCATCTGCACGACCGCGATGTTGACCTTCGGATTTCCCTGCATCGCAACTACTCCAATCTTTTCGGCAACCGCGCCGCCGCGACCCCGATAAGTAACTAGTCAGTTACTTTGCCCCATACTTGTTGTCTGGTCAAGCGCTTCGGTGCCGCCGGCGGCTGCGAACAGCAGAAGCTCTTCAGTCGTGTCGGCAGTGACGAGCTCGCGCGCGATCGCGGCCTGACGAACGACGAGAATCCGGTGGGTGAGCGACAAGAGCTCGGAAAATTCCGAGGAAATGAGAAGGATGCCGACTCCTTCCGCGGCGAGCTTCAGCAACAGCTCATAGATTTCCACCTTGGCTTGCACGTCGACCCCGCGGGTCGGCTCGTCGCAGATGAGAATGCGCGGCCGCGCCAGCAGCGCTCGCGCCATCACCACCTTCTGCTGATTGCCGCCGCTTAGCTCGGCGGCGGCCATGTCGAGTGAGCGCGCCACCAGTCCGAGCTGCTGCAGGATCGATGCACAGGCCGAACGCTCCGTGTCCTCGCGCAGGATTCCCCATGGCGAATAGGCGGGCAAAGTCGCGGCGGAGCAGTTGACCGTCACCGACAGGTTCGAGAACAGGCCGTCGCGTTTGCGGTCCTCGGTCAGATAGGCGATGCCGTGAGCGAACGCCTGGCGCGGCTTTTTGACGTGAACGGGCTTCCCGTCGATCGCAATCGTCGGGTGCATGCCGGGAGTGAGCCCGATCAGCGAGCGGGCCAATGCCGTGCGTCCCGATCCGACCAGCCCGCCGAGGCCGACGATCTCACCGCGATTGAGATGAAAGCTGCTCGGTCCGTGCTCGCTTTGGATTGCAACGCTCAGAAGCGGTGGGTCGGCGACGGCCTGCGGCGGCGTAAGCGCAGCGACCGTGCGTGCCTCGCGGCCGGTCATCAACTGCACCAGCTCGCGTTGCGTCATTGCGGACGTGGCGCCGGTCGCCACCGCCCGCCCGTTACGAAACACGGTGATGCGGTCGGCGATCGCAAACACTTCCTCCAGCCGGTGCGACACATAGAGGATGAGATGACCTTCGCGGATCATGTGACGGATGATCCGCCTCAGGTTCTCCCAATCGCGCGGCGAGAGGACCGCGGTCGGCTCATCAAGAATCAGAATTCGCGCCGAAGTGGAGAGGGCCCGGGCAAGCTCGACCTGCTGGCGCTGCGCGACGCTCAGCGCGCCGACAAGGGCGTCGGGGGAAAGATCGAGGTGATAGCGGTTGAGGATGTCGGCGGCGTCTCGGCGCAGTCTCTTGCGGTCGATCAGGCCGTAGCGTGACACCGGCTCGCGACCGAGGAAAATGTTCTCGGCGACCGTCAGTTCGGGGGTCGAACTGAATTCCTGAAATACGATGTTGATGCCGAGTTCGTGCGCGGCGCGCGGCGAGGTGACCGCAACCGGCCGGCCGGCGAGGCGTATCTCTCCCGAGCTTGGAGGAAATACACCCGCCAGGATGTTCATGAAGGTGGACTTGCCGGCGCCGTTGGCGCCGACAACTGCCCGTACTTCCCCGGCGTCGGCCTCGAAGTCTACGTCATCGAGGGCAACGATGCCGGGGAAGCGCTTTGACAGCCCCCGCGTCTCCAGGAGCGGCATGGGACGCTCCTCCGCGAAGCTTCACTTCGGCAGGAATTTTTCGGGAAGCGAGCTCGGCCACCAATCGTCGGGCCGCTTCGGGTCATAGAGCTTCGCGGCGTCCTTTGGCGTCAGATACTCGGTCGACACCACGCGCGCCCGGGTCACCTTCTCGCCCTGAAGAATGGCCAGCGCCTGGATGACGGAGGCGCGGCCGACATCGAGGCCGCTGGTCACGCTGCCCCATTTGTCGGTCTTGGCGATCCACTTGACCCAGCCGTTGTACTCATCGCCGGGCGACATCGTGACTTCGCCCATGCGGCCGGCCTCGTCGAAGGCTTCAAGTACGCCGGCTGACATCTGTCCCGCCGGCGAGAACACGCCGTCGATATGCGGGAAGCGCTGCAGCATGTTCTCGGTGAGCTGCTTCGCCTTGGCGCGATTCCAGTCGCCGTACTGAACGCTCGCGAGCTTGATGTCCGGGTGGCTCTTGAGGACATCGTTGAGGGCGGCGAGCTGGGTCACCGCGGCCGAGGACCCGGCGATCGGCAGCATGGCGAAGATCGTGCCTTTGCCTTTCAGGGTTTCGGCAAGGTGTGTCGCCACCTGGGTGCTTTGCTTCCATTGATCGACGTAGGCGTTGCTGGTCACTGCCGGACTGTCGATGAAGTTGTAGCCGATGTTGACCGTCGGGATGTTCTTGGCAGCCACCTTCTCGAGCGCCGGCATCATCGACTTCTCGTCGACCGGCCAGAACAGAAGCACGTCGATCCCTTTGCTCAAGAGATCCTCGACATCCGAGGCCTGCTTGGCGGGATTAAACGCCGCATCGGTCACCACGACATCGGCGAACTCCGGATGCAGCGAGGCCTCGTACTTGACATACTGGTTGAGGAACAGAATCCAGGAGTTCGACAAATAGCCGGCGGAGACGCCGATGTGATAGGGCGGCTTCTTCTTGAAGCGCGTGGTGTCCACGGCTTCCTGGGCGATCTTGGCCACCCGTTCGAACGTCGCCTTGAGCGCCTCGTCGGATTGCTGGGCGCGCGCGGCGCTCCAGCCCGACCAGGCCATGGCAGCCACCGCGGCCGCCAAGAGCAACTTGAATTTTCTCATTTCTCCCTCCTTGAAGTCGCCGGCTTCTCCAGCGAAGCCGACGAACGCCTGACAAACTCGTAGGTCGTCGACGCGGCGACGATGATCGCCCCTTTGACGATGAGCTGCGCGTAAAAGCTCAACCCGACCAGATTGACCAGGTTGAGCGCCAAGCCGAGGACGAGCAGGCCGCCGATAGTGCCGCCGATGCCGCCATGGCCGCCTTCGAACGTCGTGCCGCCGAGCACTGCGGCGGCGAGGACGTCGAACTCCGAGCCGCGTCCGGTATAGGTGCCGGCGACTCCCGCGCGCGCCAGCAGCGCAATGCCCCCCAGCGCCGCGAACAGGCCCGACAGCGAATAGACGATTACCGTCACGCGCGGCAAATTGAGCCCGGCGAGCCGCGCGGCGGCCGGATTGGTGCCGATGAGATAAAGGGCGCGGCCGAAGCGCGTGCGCCGCTGGACCAAGATGCCGCAGGCCGCCACCAGGAGCAGGATCACGACCATCGTCGGCACGATGCCGCCAATGCGATGGTTCAGTGTCTCGCGAAATCCGGGCGAGACCACGCCGCTGGCGGTGCCGCCGGAATAGATCTGCGTCAAGCCGTAGACGATGATCGCGGTGCCGAGCGTGAGGATGAAGGGCGAGACCCGGTTGTAGGCGATCAGCAGGCCGTTGAATGCGCCGACGAGAGTGCCGGCGAGGCAGGTCAGGATCAGCGCGTGTGGCAAATTCTCGCTCTGGCCGTTCATCAGGATGGCGCACATGACCGCGGTCAGCGAGATGATGGCACCGACCGACAGATCGATGCCGCCCGAGATCATCACCAAGGTGACGCCGATCGCGGTGATCCCGACCGGTGTCTGCTGCAGCACGAGATTCATGAGGTAGGCCGGCCGCAGGAACGCGTCCGAGAGCACCGCCGATACCAGCAGCAGGAGCAGCAGCACCAGCCAAATGCTGTGCTGCTGCAGCACGCGGACGGCGTGGCGACGGAGCGCTGGGGTCAGCACGGTCATGCCCGAGCCAGCTCCCGCGGCTGGTTGATGAGAACCGCGGCAATCACGATCGCCCCCTTCACCACCATCTGGATGAAGGCCGACATCCCGAGCAGGTTGAGAAGATTGGCGGTGACACCGAGCACCAACACGGCGGCAAGCGTTCCGAGGATGGTGCCGCGGCCTCCTGACAGCGGCGTACCGCCGAGAACCACGGCGACGATCGCATCGAGCTCGAAACCGGTTCCGGCATTTGGATAGCCGGTGCCCAGCCGTCCCGCGAGGATGATACCGGCGATGGCGGCACTGACGCCGGACAGAATGAACACTGGAAGCTTTACCCGCGCGACATCAATGCCGGCGCGTCGCGCGCCCTCTTCGTTGGCGCCGACCACGCGGACATAGAGACCGAAGCGCGTACGATGAAGCAACAGCGCCGCGAGCGCCGCGACCACGAGCACCAGGGGCACCGCGACGGGAACGCCCGTCACAGTGCCGTTGCCGATACGCAGCACGGCGGGGGAGGCGGCGCCGACGCTGCGGTCGGTGTAGACGAAGATCACCCCCTGCAGGATGCTCAGCATACCGAGCGTCAGAATGAGGCTGTGAATACGCAGGCGATTGTTGAGCAAGCCATTGATCGCGCCGACGGTGAGGCCGATGGCGAGCGCGAGCAGAATTGCCGGCACCGTCATTTCCGGCCGGCCGTCCATCAGGCTGCAGCTCGCGACCACGATCAGCCCCATCAGTTGGCCGACCGACAGGTCGATCATGCGGCAGGCAATGACGAAAGTCTGGCCGATCGCGAGGATCGCGAGCGCCGCGGACTGCTGAACGATCTGCCCGAGATTGCGGGCGCCGCGATATTCGGAAAGCCAAAGTGATGGAACCAGCAGAAGCGCGATCAGCACGAGATAGATGCCGTAGCTCCGGGCGAGTGCGCCGAGCCGCATCAGCTCACGCCGGGTCGCAAGTGTGCCAACGGCCTGCGCCGCGGCTGCCGTAAATCGCGGGAGTCGCTGCGCGCTCGTCATGGAGGGGCGTGAAACGGCGATGGCCGCACTGTGCCGATCGATCCGATTGCTATGTATCCAACTGGTTACTTATGCGGGCCGGCGTCGAAACTGTCAAGCAATGTGCGGCTTTTCGCGCGCAGCAGTCGCGGCAAGAAGTTCCATCTCGATCAATGAAATACTGGAGCGAAAGTTTGCGCAGTGAACTAAGAACGCGGCGCGTCGCCGCTATCGTTCTTCGCGCCGATGGCCAGATCAAGCCACACCGGCACGTGGTCGGACGGCTTCTCCCACGTGCGCACATGTCGGTCGATGCCGACATCGGTGAGCCGATCCGCGGCCGCAGGCGACAGCAGCATGTGATCGATGCGGATGCCGTTGTTCTTCTGCCAGGCGCCGGCCTGATAGTCCCAGAACGTGTAGAGGCCCGGCTCGTCGCTCGTCGCGCGCACCGCGTCGGTGAAACCGAGATTCACGAGCGCGCGGAATTCGCCGCGCGTGCGCGGCAGGAACAGCGCATCGCCGACCCAGATTTGCGGATTGCGGGCGTCGGCGGGAGCCGGAATGACGTTGTAGTCGCCGGCGAGAATGAGTGGTTCCTCGAGCGCCAGCCGGTCGCGGGCATACGCAGCGAGCCGTTTCATCCACGCCATCTTGTAGGAGTATTTTTCCGTCTCCGGTGGATTGCCGTTGGGCAGATAGATACTGGCGATGCGCAGCGCCCCGCTCGCCGTCGAGACCACCGCTTCGATGAAGCGGGCATGGTCGTCGGTGTGGTCGCCAGGGAGGCCGTTGCTCACCTCGTCGAATGGAAATTTCGACAGCAATGCGACACCGTTGAAAGCCTTCTGTCCATGCACGGCGACGTTATATCCTGCCGCCTCGAACGGCTCGCGCGGGAAGGCGTCGTCAACGCATTTCGTCTCCTGCAGGCAGACGATGTCGGGCTGCCGCTCGGCAAGCCAGGCGACCGCCGCGTCAAGGCGCTGCTTGATCGAGTTGACGTTCCAGGTGGCGATGCGCACCGGTCTAGAGGGCGAAGCTCGTGCCACAGCCGCAGGAGGCGGTCGCCTGCGGATTATTGATCTTGAAGGCCGAGCCGATGAGGTCGTCGACGAAATCGATCTCGGCGCCGGCCATATAGTTGAGCGAGACCGGATCGATCAGCACGGTCGCGCCGCTCTGCTCGATCACGACGTCGTCGTCGGCTCGGCTGCGCTCGGTGTCGAATTTGTACTGGAAACCCGAACAGCCTCCGCCGGCGACGCTTACGCGCAGCATCGTGCCGACCGGCTCGTAGCGAAGGATTTCGCCGATCTTGTGCGCCGCCCGGTCGGTCACAGTGACATTTGGGGCCGTCATCGTCATCTCCAGCCGCAACGCGCGGCGATTGCAACGATATCCTCACGATAGTTAAGTGCGACCAAAGCCGAGGTCAATTGCAGGGGTCCCGCAGGCCGATGGCGATCGAAGCCGCAACGCCACGCGCCCGCTATGCGTGCGATCCGGGGCAGAGCCGGGGCCGGCTCCACCCGGAGCCCGCCAGCAGAGGCCGCAACGCGTTCCGCCGCGATTGCGACCGCATCATCCATGCGACCGCGTTTCGCCGACTGAAGCACAAGACGCAGGTGTTCGTGTTCGACGAGGGTGACCACTACCGCACCCGGCTCACCCACACGCTCGAAGTGGCACAGATCGCGCGTGCGCTCGCCCGCGCTCTTGGCTTGGACGAGGACCTCGCCGAGGGGCTGGCGCTTGCTCACGATCTCGGCCATCCGCCGTTCGGTCATGCCGGCGAGCGCGCGCTCGATGAGTGCCTCGCCGCCTTTGGCGGCTTCGATCACAACGCGCAGACGCTCCGCGTGGTCACGGCGTTGGAGCGGAGGTACCCGGACTTCGACGGCCTCAACCTCACCTGGGAGACCCTGGAAGGCCTGGTCAAGCACAACGGCCCGCTCACCGATCGCGACGGGGCGCCGCGCGGGCGCTATCGTGCGCACGGTATTCCGGAGACGATCCTTCGCTATGGGCGTATGCAGGACCTGCAGCTCTGGAGCTTCCCCAGCGCCGAAGCGCAAGTCGCCGCTCTTGCCGACGATATCGCCTACGATGCCCACGACATTGACGACGGCTTGCGCGCCGACCTGTTCGGCCTCGATGAGATTGCCGCCGTAGCGCTGCCGGGCAGGATCATCGGCGAAATCCGCGCTGCCTATCCGGTGCTCGATGCCGCGCGGCTGGTGCACGAATTCGTCCGTCGGCTCATCGGCATGCTGATCGAGGATGTCGTCGCCGAGACTGGTAAGCGGCTCGCCGCGCTTGAACCGGGTTCGGCCGATGACGTGCGCCGGGCGCCTTCCGGCGTCGCGGGCTTTTCCGCCGCCATTGCAGAGGCGGACCACGCCATCAAGGATTTTTTGGAGACGCGCATGTATCGCCACACCCGCGTCATGCGGGTCATGGACGACGCGGCGCAGGTCGTGCGCGAGCTCTTTGCGCGCTACAGCGAATGTGCGGATGCGCTGCCGGCGGAATGGAGCGAGGGTCTTTCGGACCTCGACGAGGCCGGACGCGCGGGCCGCATCGCCGATTTCATTGCCGGCATGACCGACCGCTATGCGCTTGCCGAGCACACTCGGCTTTTTGACTCGACCCCGGAATTGCGTTAGGCGCGCCCGCGCTCCGGCGCGGACGCCGCAATGCGATTGATCATGGCCGCCCAGAACATTTACGCCGACATGCTCGAACGCGTTCGCCGCGCCAATGATGCGCTGGTTGCCGGCGGCGAGCTGCCGGCTGGGATCGACCAGTCGCGCGTCACCGTCGAGCCGCCGCGCGATCCGACCCATGGCGACATGGCGACCAATGCGGCCATGGTGCTCGCCAAGGATGCGGGCAAGAAACCGCGCGACCTTGCCGACGCCATCGCGGAAAAACTTCGCACCGACCCACTTGTCGACTCGGTCGCGGTGGCCGGGCCAGGCTTCATCAACCTCACCCTCAAGCCGGCGGCCTGGGTCGATGCGCTGCGAACTGCGGTACGGCTTGGATCCGATTACGGCCGGAGCGATCTCGGCCGCGGCACGCCGGTCAACGTCGAATACGTCTCGGCCAATCCGACCGGACCGATGCATATCGGCCACTGCCGCGGCGCCGTGTTTGGTGATGCGTTGGCCAACCTCCTCGCTTTCAGCGGCTTCCAGGTGACGCGCGAGTACTACATCAACGACGCCGGCGCGCAGGTCGACGTGCTCGCGCGTTCGGTCTTTCTGCGCTACCGCGAAGCGCTCGGGGAGGACATCGGATCGATCCCCGACGGGCTCTATCCCGGCGAATACCTCAAGCCGGTGGGCGAGGCGCTCGCTGCGGAAAATGGCCCCGCGCTCAAGACTGAGCCCGAAAGCCAATGGCTGCCGGTCGTCCGCGCCAAGGCGATCGAGATGATGATGGCGGTGGTGCGCGCAGACCTCGCGGCACTCGGCGTTAGCCATGACGTTTTCTATTCCGAGCGCGCGCTGGTCGGAGGCGGCGCCGACCTCGTGGTCGCGACGATCGAGTGGCTGCGCGCCCGCGGCTACGTCTACGAAGGACGGCTGCCGCCGCCGAAGGGCGCGCCGGTCGAGGATTGGGAGGACCGCGAGCAGACCCTGTTCCGCTCAACAGCCTTCGGTGACGATGTTGATCGTCCGCTCAAGAAGTCTGACGGATCGTACACCTATTTCGCCTCCGACATCGCCTACCATCGAAGCAAGCTCGAGCGCGGCTTTGAGACCCTGATCGACGTCTGGGGCGCCGACCACGGCGGCTACGTCAAACGCATGCGGGCGGCGATTGCGGCACTAAGCGACAAGCGGGCCGATCTCGACGTCAAGCTCATCCAGCTTGTGAAGCTCCTGCGCGCCGGCGAGCCGGTCAAAATGTCCAAGCGGTCCGGGGACTTCGTCACTCTTCGTGAGGTCGTGGATGAGGTCGGACGCGATGCCGTCCGGTTCATGATGCTCTACCGCAAGAACGATGCGGTGCTCGATTTCGACCTCGCCAAGGTGATCGAGCAGTCGCGCGACAATCCGGTCTTCTATGTCCAATACGGGCATGCGCGCGGACAATCGGTGTTCCGCAACGCCCGAGCGGTATTTCCAAATTTGCCGGCGGAATTTTCCGACCCCGCAGTCATCGGCGATCCCGCTCTGGAGCGGCTGTCGGACCCGGCGGAACTCGCCCTGATGCGGCAGATTGCGCTCTATCCGCGGGTGGTAGAGGCGGCAGCGGCCGCCCACGAGCCGCACCGGATCGCCTTTTATCTTTTCGACTTGGCCAGTGAATTTCATGCACTATGGACGCTTGGCAATGCCTCGCCACATTTACGCTTCATTATCCAGAATGATCCACAAATGACCGTGGCTCGCCTTGCACTTGTGCAAGGCGTCGTATCCGTGCTTGCCTCGGGGCTGGCGTTGCTCGGCGTCGGGGCGCCGAACGAGATGCGATAATCACCGTTCGTGCCGCCCGGGAAGCCGGGAGCTGCGGTCGAGGGGGAAAGCCGATCGGTGCGTTTTAACGCCTGGCTCGAGGCGAGTACGATGGCTGACAACAATTTTCGCTCATACCGGAGCCGTGATCCCGTCGCGCGGGAGGGGACCGACCAGGGCCCACGCCGCGGGTCCAGCGACCCGCTTGCCGAATTAGCGCGGCTCATCGGCAAGAGTGATCCTTTCGCCGACCCGGTCCCTCGCGACACATACAATGACGAGCGGCCGGATGAGGCCCCTCAGTCCCCGGGCGTCGAGTGGGGCGCGCACGACACCTATCCTGAGGAGCATCGTCCGGCGGAAGAACGCTACGTCACACCCCCGCCGCGCGACGAGCCACTCCTGCCGTCCTTTGCTCCTGCGCCGCCGCAGGAGCACGCCTATGAGGACGAGCCGCCCTCCGGCGCTCGATTTTTTTCCGGACCGGCTGCCCGGTTCAACGGCTTCCGCGAAGATCCGCCGCCGTTCGCGGCGGCGGCAGCGGCCGACAACATCCGCTATCATGATGACGCCCAGCCGACGGCGCCGAGTTCTGATGATCGGCCGCCAGTTCTGCCGCCTCGGCAGCCGCCACCCGTATTTCCACCTCCAGCCCCGCAAGAGCGGGCAGTAGCGGAGATCCAGGCGGCCGAGGTTGGCGAAGCCTATGGCGCCGACGATTACTACGACGACGCTCCGCGTCCGCGCCGGCGGCGGGGTGGTCTTGTTGTGGTCATGGCGGTGCTCGGCTTGGCGGTGCTGGGCACTGCCGGCGCGTTCGGCTACCGCGCGATGTTCGGTGGCTCGGTGTTGCCGAGCCTGCCGCCGATCATCAAGGCGGGCAACGGGCCCAACAAGATCGTGCCCGGTTACGGCGATTCCCACGCCAGCAATTCGGCACAAACGACCGGCGCCAACACAGGTTCGAGCGAAAAGCTGGTCTCGCGCGAAGAGCAACCCGTCGAAATTCAGGAGGCGCCGAAAACCGCGCCGCGGGTCATTTCGACAATTCCGATTTCGCCCAATCCGGGCCCTGTTCCGCCTGGCGTTTCCGGGCCCTCGCCGTTTGCAACGGCTCCAGGTGCGGCGGCTCCCGCCGTTGCCCCGCCCGTGATCGCGACGCAACCTGCGCCGCCGCCCCCGGCTCCGGCACCGGCTGCCTCCGAGCCGAAGAAAATCCACACCGTGACCATCCGCTCCGATCAATCGGGCGGGGCCGATGCGGGTGCGGCTCCGGCGCCGCAGCGCGGCACGACACGCTCGGCCAAGATGTCGGCGGCGAAACCGAGCGCGCCTGCGCTAGCTCCCGCTCCGTCCGGCAGCCAACCGCTCTCGCTTGCGCCGGACTCGCAGGGCGATGTCGCGGCTCAGACACCGGCGCCGGCACCAGCACCGCCACCAGCGCCGCCGCGTTCGCGCGCTCATGCCGCGGTCGCCAACGCAGCGCCCGCGGGTGGAGCGGCGGAGACTGCGTCCAGTGGCGGCTATGCGGTGCAGGTGTCGTCGCAGCGCAGCGAGGCCGATGCGCATGCAGCTTTCCGCGCGCTGCGCAACAAGTTCCCCAATCAGCTCGGCGGACGCGAGCCGATCGTGCGTCGTGCCGATCTCGGCGCCAAGGGCATCTACTACCGTGCCATGGTGGGTCCGTTTGCGTCGATGGAAGAAGCTGCCGGAATGTGCAGCAACCTGAAAGCCGCCGGCGGCACCTGCCTCGTCCAAAGAAATTGACGGGCGCAAGCTTGACCCGCGCGCATCGCGCGGGCTAAGCGGCGGCGATGCGCGCTTTCATCACCGGCTTGGCCGGACCCGCGCTCACCGACGAGGAACGAGGTTTCCTGCGCGAGGCGCAGCCGTGGGGTTTGATCCTCTTTAAGCGCAATGTCGCGGAGCCCACGGCGCTGCGCCGTTTGACCGAAGACGCGCGGACCGTGCTCGCGCGCAATGTCCCGGTGTTGATCGATCAGGAAGGCGGCCGCGTGCAGCGGCTTGGCCCGCCGCATTGGCCTGCCTATCCGCCAGGTGCCGCGTATGGTGCGCTGTACGAGCGCGATCGTGACGCCGGCCTTGAGGCGGCGCGTCTCGGCGCGCGATTGATCGCGGCTGATCTCCTCCCGCTCGGCATCGATGTCGATTGCCTGCCCATTTGTGACGTGCTGGCCGGCGGCCCGAACCCCGCGATCGACAGTCGCTCCTATGGCCGGGAACCCGGCCAAGTTTCCGCGATCGGCGCTGCGGTGGCGCGCGGCCTGGCGGAGGGGGGAGTCTTGCCGGTGGTCAAGCACATGCCCGGCCACGGACGCGCGGCCGTCGACAGCCATCACAAGCTACCGGTGGTCAATGCCGACCGGGCGACGCTCAACGCGACCGATTTCGCCGCCTTTCGGCCGTTCGCAACGCTGCCGCTGGGGATGACCGCGCATGTTGTGTTTAGCGCGATCGACCCCATCGCGCCGGCAACGATTTCCGCCACTATAGTGCGTGACGTGATTCGCGATTCGATCGGCTTCAAAGGTCTCCTGATGACCGACGATATCTCCATGAACGCGCTGGCAGGCTCGGTCGGCGAACGGGCGCGGGCGGCGCTCGCGGCCGGTTGCGACGTGGCGCTGCACTGCAATGGCGAGATGACGGAAATGCGTGCGGTCGCAGCAGAAGCGCCGCCCCTCGTGGGGGAAGCTCGGCGGCGCGCCGAGGCGGCCCTGGCGGCGCGGAAACCACCGGACGCGTTCGATGTCGTCGCCGGTCGCGCTCAGCTCCTGAGCCTGATGGCGGGCGTCTGGCAACCGGCGCAGGGGCTCGCATGATCGCCGAGGATCTTCAGTTCGTCACCGAACTGCCGGAGCGCACGCCCGACGAGCCGGCGCTGATGATCGATGTCGAGGGTTTCGAAGGGCCGCTCGATCTTCTGCTGACGCTTGCACGCCAGCAGAAGGTCGATCTCGCGAAAATTTCGATCCTCGCGCTCGCCGATCAGTACCTCGCCTTCATCGAGGAGGCGCGCAAGCTGCGCCTGGAACTCGCCGCCGACTATCTGGTGATGGCCGCTTGGCTCGCCTACCTGAAATCGCGCCTGCTGCTGCCCGAGCCGCCGGAACCCGACGGGCTGAGCGCGGAAGATATGGCAACCGCGCTTGCGCACCGCCTGCGTCGGCTCGAAGCGATCCGTACAGTGGCCGAACAATTGCTGAATCGGCCGCAGCTCGGTCGCGAAGTTTTCGCGCGTGGCAGTCCGGAGCCGATTGCCGACATCAAGCGGCCGGAATGGTCGGCGACCCTTTACGATCTGCTTTCAGCTTACGCGTCGCAGCGGCAGAAGCAGGCAAGGGCGTATGTGCGCGTACCGAAACGCACCGTCTGGTCGCTCGCCGAGGCGCGCGAGGCATTGGAGCGGCTTATTGGCGGGGCCGCGGATTGGAGCCGGCTCGATCACTACCTCATCGCCTATATGGCCGAGCCTGCGCTCAAGACGACGGTTCTCGCGTCGAGCTTTGCCGCGACTCTTGAACTGGTGCGCGAAGGCCGCCTTGAAATGCATCAGCACGCTGCGTTTGCTCCGCTTTACGTCCGCAAGCGGCAGGACGGACGCGAAGACGCGGGTGTCGTTACACCGGGAAATGCGTGACGGGGAGGCCGAACGAATGGGCAATGTAGCGGAGATGCGTGTGGTCGTCAGCAATGAGGAGCGGGACGAGCGTCCGGAGCGCGATCAGCGTCCGGAGGAAATGCGCATTCTCGAAGCGCTGTTGTTCGCGGCCGAGGAGCCGCTCGACGAGAAGATTTTGGCCGCGCGCCTGCCCGCCGGCATCGATGTGCGCACCTTGCTCGTGCGCCTGCAAGAGGAGTACGCGCCGCGCGGCGTCAACCTGGTGCGTGTCGGCGGCAAATGGTCGCTGCGCACGGCGGGCGACCTCGCCTGGCTGCTGACGCGCGAATCGGTGGTCACGCGAAAGCTCTCGCGCGCTGCTATCGAGACGCTGGCCATCGTCGCCTATCATCAGCCGGTGACGCGCGGCGAGATCGAAGAGATTCGCGGCGTAAGCACCTCGAAAGGGACGCTCGACGTGCTCCTCGAGACCGGCTGGGTCCGCCTGCGCGGCCGCCGCAAGGCGCCGGGCCGCCCCGTAACCTATGGAACGACCGAGGGGTTCCTGTCGCATTTTGGGCTTGATGCGCTGGCCGATCTGCCCGGTCTCGACGAACTCAAGGGCGCGGGCCTCATCGAGAAGGCGATGCCGGCGGGCTTTAGCGTTCCGATGCCTTCCGACGATCCCGCGCTGCGGGAGGATGAAGAGCCGCTGGAGCCCAGCGACCTCGATCTCGGGCTGGCGCCGCCGGCAGAGCGCACCGAGGAGTAGGTTTCACCGGCCTTGCCGTCTGCGGAAGGTCTCGGCCCGGCCGCCGGCTTAACCACG
>Ga0207644_10001235_pt1 | contig 16426 bp, 12 predicted proteins | sample KBSS73metaG_FD_184326 | JGI IMG/M metagenome (GOLD analysis project Ga0207644, IMG submission 184326) | Switchgrass rhizosphere microbial communities from Kellogg Biological Station, Michigan, USA - KBS S7-3 metaG (SPAdes) (version 2) | ecosystem: Host-associated > Plants > Roots > Rhizosphere... | reverse complement strand
CGTTCCTGCGCGCTAGTGCTGTCGGCGCCATCTGTGGCGTTGCCGTTTCCGCCCGCGCCGAGACCGCAAAAGTGCCAAAGCAAACCGTGCAGTACCAACCCAGTCCCAAAGGTCCGGCGCATTGTGCCGCGTGCGCCTATTTTCAGGCTCCTTCAAACTGCAATTTTGTGAAGGGGCCGATCAGCCCGTCAGGGTGGTGCATGCTGTTCAAGCCGAAATGAACTGCTGGCCGGCGGACATTGATACACGCGCGGCGCGGCAATCACTGTTCTGGGGCGCTGCCCCCAAAAGAGCCCGGCGAGTATAGGGGGAGAGGGCGAGTCCAGTGCGCTGGTGGCAGCTTTGGGTCGAAAGCAGACATTGACGCGCTATTCCTTGAACCTAGCCTGCCGCCAATGCTGACTTCATGCGACATCGGCCGAATCTGGTTCGGCTGCGGCAATTTCGGCGGGATCGGCTCGTCGCCGAGCCTTCGCGGCGCCGGAGACAAGGAAGAACAGGCGCTCCAGTTGCTCGATCATGCGAGGGCCGTCGGCCTTCGTCGGTTCGACACGGCGAACACCTATGGCGGTGGCGCGAGCGAGATCATCCTCGGCAAGTGGCTTCGCGCTCAGAGCGCCTCCTTCGTCCGGAATGCGCAAGTTGCGACGAAGGTCGGCAATCCCAACGGCTGCCCGCCGGGAGAAACGCCGCTCAGCGCGGCCCAGGTCGCGCAGCACCTCGATCGGTCGCTGACCCGTCTCGGAGTCGATCGGATTGACCTGTACTACATTCACGAATTCGACCGCGTGACGCCGCTTGAAGAAACACTCAGCGCCATGGAGCGCGCGTTTGAGGCGGGCAAAATCGACCGCTTGGGCATTTCCAACGCGTCACTATCGGACGTGCGTGCGGTGAAGGAACTCGCTGACAGCGTCATTGGCCCGCGATTTGAATTTCTGCAGAACGAGTACAACTTGCTTTCTACGGCCGATGCCGAGGCGCTGATCCCTTATTGTGCTGCAAATGGCCTCCGCTACATCGCCTTCAGCCCGCTCGCCGGCGGGTTCCTCACCGGCAAGTATCGGCGCGGTGAGAATCCTCCGTGCGAAAGCCGCCTGGCCCACGCTCCGGAGGTTTGTGCGAACTACACGAGCGAGGATTCCTTTTCCGCTATCGACCAATTGAGGCAGGCGGCCGGCGAGCGACACGAAGCCATGGCGGAGACGGCCCTGCGCTTCGTGCTCGATACGCCCGGCGTGGGCGGACTGATCGTCGCGCCGCGCAGCATAGAGCACTTCACGAGCTTCGGCCTCGCGCCGCTATGATGTCGGCTTTGGGTCGATAGCTGACATTGAGGCGGCTTCGATGCGGGAGCGTCTGTGGGACCGAGGGGCTCAAGCATCCCATCAACGCCGGGAGGTCAGGCGGACGTTATGTCTGCCTAACCATCTTGGCGGAGACGGAGGGATTCGAACCCTCGGTACGGGAATTCCCCGTACGGCGGTTTAGCAAACCGCTGGTTTCAGCCACTCACCCACGTCTCCGGAAGCAGCTCAGGAACGGGCGGCTATATAAGGCACTTTCGCAGGCTTCAACCTGAAGGCGTCACGTCGAGCCGCATTGTCAGGCTCATCTCATCGCCCGGTTCCAGCACCCGCATCCCCAGCTCCCGCCATTCATTCTCCGGCGCATTGAGCGCCGCGTTGGCGTGGGTCACTGGCTCGGCGACGAAGATCCCACCCGTCGGCGGCGAATAGAGCTGGAAGAATCGCGCGTCTGGCGAAGTCAATCGCACATCGTATGGCCAGGTCTGATCGGTCATCAGCGCCTCGCCGCCCCAGCCGCCGAAGCCGTGGTCGAGGCCTTGGCCGCAGACGAGCCGGTCGCTCAGATCGTAACGCCCCTCGGCGCGCACCTTCTCGACCGGCAGCACCTTGTCGTCGATCGTCCAGACGTGAGTGACTTTTGTGCGCAGGCGCGTTTCCGGCCCGCATGGGAAATAGGGATGCTGGCCGAGCCCGCAGGGCATCGGCTCATCGCCGATGTTGTGGCAGGCTAGGGTGACGGTGAGGCTATCCTCATCGAGCAGGAAGGCCTGCCGCGCCTTATAAGCCCACGGCCATTCGCTAGGCTCGTGCCGGAAGCCCAAAAACGCATGCCGCTCGCCCGACTTGTCCACCGTCCAAGGGTTGAGCCAGCCCTGCCCATGCAGTGGGCTTGGGTCGCCGGTCATGTTCGGCGCGATCCGAACTTCCCGCCCGCGGAAGCTAAAGCGACCATCGCGAATGCGGTTGACGTAGGGCAACAGCGGGAAGCTTGCCGCATCGAGGACCTTTTCAAATGGCCTGTGGCATTTGCGCAATATCGGCTGCGACTGCTCCCCTTCGACCCATTCGAAAGCTGCAATTGCTCCGCCGATTGAAGGACTTAGCTCCAGCCGTAGGTTGCCGGCCTGTAGGGTTAGTTCCGTTCCGCTGCTCATATCTGACGCTTTCCTGACCACCGGATTCACCCGATCGAAACTTCGCTGGGGATAAGTCCAACAAGGTGATTGCGCGTGGAATCGCGCGAAATGTATCAAACGCCCTGGGGCCGGGGAGGGTCGCAATGGGTAGACGCGTCAAGGATTATGTCGATGTTGCGGACCATGTGTCCATCGACGAGCTCATCGAAAAGCTCACCGCCATTCGCGACGAATTGCCTGAAGACGCCGATGCTGAGCTGCGCCTGCGCGGCGACGAAGTGTTCGGCCATCGGCTGACCATTTCCTACTTCCGTCCGCAGACGGCAGAGGAAGCGGAAATCGAGAAGCGCTATGCCGACGAGGCGCGCGACGCCAAGCAGCGCGAACTCGACCGCCTGCAGGCCGAGCTTGGCGTCGTCTGCTACGCCGCTCCGGGCAAGCGCGGAACGCTGAGGATCGTCGCTTAGCTCGATCAGTGGAGGCTGACGCCTCCAATTCTGTGCGCCGGCGCCGGCCACTTTGCTCGCGCCAACGTGACATTGACGCCCGGCACCTTCGTGGGGCGCTGACGAGATGCGGGTGAGCAGGTCATTCGCAGGTGGCAAGACATTTCCAATCGCCGCGGTGAGATTGTTCCGGACTAAGGATTCGTTCAGTCCGAGTTCGAGGTGGCCAGCGCTGCGGGGACGCGGCCCGTCAAGGCTTCAGCCGCGTCCTGAGAAAGGGCTCAGTCCGTCCAGTTAGGCGCCAGGGCTTGCGAGCCGCCGGACCCGGACCTCAGTCGCGCCTTCGGTCTCACCGGAAGCCGGCGCGTGCTCATGAATAGTCATGAGCGAGCTCATCAGGCTCTCGTCAGCGCTTGAGCAGACGCCGAGGACAAGGGCCTCGTCGCAACCTTCGGCGGCCACGTAGGCATGGCCCATGTTGGAATCGATGTAGATTCCTTCGCCTGTGTTCAGCGTAATCGGGTCATAGAATTCAGTGTGGACGAGGATGCTTCCCTCGAGGACATGAACATATTCCTCGCCCGAGTGGCGGACGAGGTCACCGAATTCTCCCAGTGATTTCGCCCTAATTCGCGTGAGCACCGGGATCATTCGCTTCCGCCGAAGCTCCGTGCACAAATAGTAATAGTCGTAGTTGGGGGTGGTCACCCGGACCGAATCGTCCTGCCGGCCAATGCTCCGCCGAGCAGTGACGCTTTCCCCCGCTGGCTCTCCCTCGGCAAACAGTTCCGACATCCGGATCTGCAGCTTCTGGCTGAGTTGAAGCAGCTTGTCATAGGTGAGGGTGAGGCGGTCGTGCTCGACCTTTGAAAGCGTCGAGACCGGAATTCCGCTCCTCTCGCTCATCTCTTTCAGCGTCCAGCCGCGATGATTTCGAAGATCGCGCAGGATGACACCAAGCGTCGGGTGAGCGCTCATCCAGCGGGTTCCCGTAACGGATTTGACAATTTTCCAACCAGGCTCATTATGTCCCCATCAGGCGGCTGATGGCATGATAAGGCCATCTCGGCACAATCGGCAAGCCATTGGGGATAGGGGATAAGTTTGATGCGCAAGGCGGCTTCTTTTCTGGGGGTGATTCTCGGCCTGGGTGCTCTGTCTGGGGCACTGGCGCAGGCCCGGCAAGAGCCGCTGGCTCCGAAAGCCCAGTCGGTTGAGGTCAGCAAACCCGTCGGGGCTGCGGCCGGGGGCGCGCATCAACTCGCCGCGGACGACGTCAACGCCTGGCTGGATGGTTTCATGCCTTACGCTTTGGCGAAAGGCGACATCCCCGGCGCGGTGGTCGTCGTGGTCAAGGATGGCCAGGTCCTGACGGAGCGGGGGTTCGGCTACTCGAACGTCGCCAAGAAGACCAAGGTCGATCCGAAGACGACAATGTTCCGGCCCGGCTCGATCTCGAAGCTCTTCACCTGGACCGCGGTCATGCAGCAGGTCGAACAGGGGAAGATCGACCTCAACGCCGACGTCAACAAGTACATCGACTTCAAGATTCCGCCCTATGAGGGCAAGCCGATCACGGTCTTGAACCTCATGACCCACACGCCCGGGTTTGAGGAGCAGGTCAAAGACCTCATCACCATCACGCCCAGCGAATACGTGCATTTCGATGCGCTGCTGAAGCGCTGGGTGCCGAAGCGGATCTACGCGCCGGGTACCACTCCGGCCTACTCGAACTACGGCGCCAGCCTGGCTGGCTACATCGTTCAGCGCACCTCCGGCGAACCCTTCGATGCTTATGTCGAGCACCACATCTTTGCGCCGCTGGGGATGGCGCATTCGACTTTCTCCCAGCCGGTGCCGGCGAACCTCAAGCCGTTGCTTGCCGAGGGGTACCGCGCCGGCAAGGACAAGCCCTACGGCTATGAATATGTGAGCGCAGCGCCGGCCGGCAGCCTTTCGGCGAGTGGCGACGACATGGCCCGGTTCATGATCGCCCACCTCCAGAACGGAACGTACAACGGGCAGCAGATCCTGAAGCCCGAAACGGCTCAGCTGATGCATTCGCCGGCGAACGTGCCCTTCAAGGGCCTCAACGCCATGGCCCATGGCTTTTACCAGACCAACATCAACGGCTTGCGGGTGATCGCCCACGGTGGCGATACGGTCGCCTTCCACAGCGATCTCTATCTCTTCCTGGACAAGAACGTCGGCATTTACGTGTCGATGAACAGCGCCGGGAAAGAGGGCGCGGCGCAGCCGCTGCGCACCTCGTGGTTCCAGAGTTTCGCGGACCGCTATTTCCCGGAAGATCCTAACGCGATCCAGAAGCCGGTTGCGGCCGGAGCCAAGGAGGACGCACAAAAGCTTGCCGGCGTCTATTCCACCACCCGCGGCGCCCGCTCGAACTTCCTGGCGATCGCGGACCTGATCGGACAGACCAAAGTCGGCGTCGACAAGGACGGCAATCCTGTCATCCCCCCGGCGAAAGGCCTGAATGGCCAGCCCATCAAGTGGATGCACATCGGGCCGATGCTGTGGCGCGACGCGAACGGCCACGACCTGCTTGGCGCAACAGTCGGCCCCGATGGCAAGGCCAACCGCTTCAGCTTCGGCGAGCTGGCTCCAATCATCGACTTCGACCGTACGCCCACGTCCCGCTCGTCCGCCTGGATTCTGCCGCTGCTCTACGCGTCGCTTGCGATCCTCCTTGTGACGGGCTTGCTCTGGCCGACGCGCTTGCTCGTCCGCCGGAAGTTCAAGGGCACGCTTGGGCTCGAGGGGCGGCAGCTGTGGACATACCGCTCGAGCCGCATAGCGGCATGGGCCATCCTCGCGGTGCTGGTTGGCTGGCTACTGGTGATCTCGCTGCTGTTCGCTGACCTCTCGAGCGGAGCGACGCTGAGCGTCATCCTGATTTCGCTGCAGTTCCTCGGCCTCATCGCCTTCCTCGGCGGCACGCTGGTCATGCTCTGGTATGCCTACACTGCCTGGAAGTTGAAATGGCATTGGACCGCGAAGGCGTGGAGCGTCCTCCTCGTCATCTCGTCGGCCACCGTTCTCTACGTCGGTCTAGTCTACAAGCTCATCGGCTTCACGACGAACTACTGATGACGAAGCTCAGCCTTGGGTACAGGGTCGAGGCGAAGCAGCTCTCGGCTCCGTTCCGGATCTCGGGTTTCGTGTTCGAGACGTCCGACGTCGTCGTCGTCGAGCTTTCCGATGGAGATTTCACCGGCCGTGGAGAGGCGGCGGGCGTCTACTATCTGGGCGACGATTCGAAGCACATTGTCGTCGAGCTAGAGGCGCATAGGCAGGTGATCGAAGAGGGTCCCGACCGCGAGGAGCTGCGCTCGCTGATGCCGGCGGGGGGAGCGCGCAACGCCGTCGATTGCGCGATGTGGGACCTCGAAGCGAAGCGCGAGGGAACGGAGGCGAGGCAGCTTGCGAACCTCGGCGACCTGAAGCCTCTGGTTACCACCTTCACCTTGGGAGCCGACGACCCGCAGCTCATGGCGGCGGGTGCGCGGAAAAATGCAGACGCGCGTGCCATCAAGGTGAAGCTTACCGGCGAGCTCGAACTCGACATTGCAAGGATTGCCGCCATCCGGGCAGCACGACCAGATGTGTGGCTCGGGGTCGATGCCAACCAGGGGTACACGCGGGATTCGCTTGATCGCCTGGTTGAGGCGCTCAGCCAGTATCGCGTGTCGCTCCTCGAGCAGCCTCTGGCCCGGGGACATGAGGCCGATCTGGACGGCTACCGCAGCCCGATCCCGATTGCGGCCGACGAGAGCGCGCTCGGCCTCGACGACGTGGCAGGCCTAGTCGGCCGATTCGATGTCATCAACATCAAGCTCGACAAGTGCGGTGGCCTCACCGAGGCTCTGCTTATCGCCGCGGAAGCACGCCAGCATGGCCTCAGCGTGATGGTCGGCAACATGGTGGGCACGAGCCTTGCGATGGCGCCCGCCTTCATCCTTGGCCAGGGATGTGACGTCGTCGACCTGGACGGCCCGACCTTCCTTCGCGAAGACCGGTCGCCTGCCTGCGAGTATCGCAACGGCACAATCTGGTGCTCAGACGAAGTGTGGGGCTCGAGAGCGGCAGCATGAGCAGCGCGTCCGCGCCTTCGAACTGGTTCGGCCAGCCGCGCGGGCTCACGATCCTGTTCCTCACCAACATGTGGGAGACTTTCTCCTACTACGGGATGCGCGCGCTCCTGGTCTATTACATGACCAAGCAGCTGCTCATTTCGCAGCAGCATTCCTCCCTCATCTACGGAGCTTACACGTCCTTCGCCTATTTCACGCCGATCGTCGGCGGGGCGATCGCCGATCGTTATCTCGGAAAGAAGCGCGCGGTGATCATTGGCGCGACGACGATGGCCGCCGGCCATTTCATGATGGCCTTCGAGCCGCTCTTCTATTTCGCGCTGGCGACGATCGCGCTCGGGAATGGGCTGTTCCTGCCGAGCCTGCCAAGCCAGATCAATGACCTGTACGGACCGGACGACCCACGCCGTGGATGGGCCTACAATGTCTATTATGTCGGCGTGAACGTCGGCGGCTTCCTTGCACCGTTGGTGTGCGGGACGCTCGGCGAGACCTTCGGCTGGCATTACGGCTTCGGCGCCGCGGGCGTCGGCATGCTCGCTGGTCTGGTTATCTATCTGTCCGGACAGCGCTATCTGCCGGTGTCGAAGACTCCGGCGAGCATCGTCGAACCAGAGATTCTCGGGCAGCAGGGCGGCAGCCGACGCGACACGTTCATGCTGCTTCTCGGCGTGGGCCTCGCCGTCACAGTCTTCCGCGGTGCCTATGAGCAGGTCGGAAACACGGTCGCGCTCTGGATCGAAAATGCCGACCGCCACTTCGGCAATTTCGAAATCCCGATGACCTGGTTTCAGTCGCTGAACCCGTTGCTCGTCATCGCCATGACCCCCGTCCTGCTCGTCCGCTGGCGGCGCAAGGCCGATGCAGGCCTGGAGCAATCACCGCTCCAGAAGATGGCGACCGGAGCGCTCATCGTCGGCGGATCCTACGCATTGCTGGCAATTGCGTCCGCGATCAGTCCGACCGGCGCAAGCTGGCTGTGGATCGTTGCTTACTTCTTGGTTCTGACGCTGGGCGAGTTGTACATCCTGCCGACCGGCCTGGGGCTTTTCGCTCGCCTTGCGCCGCCCAAGCTCGGCGCGACCACGGTCGCCGCCTGGTACCTGGCGATTTTCGCGGGCAGTTTGACCGCCGGCTTTATCGGCTCCTGGTACAGCAGCTTCCGCCCTTCCGTTTACTTCCTTCTGCTGACCGCCGTCGCGTCGCTCGCGGCAGTGATCCTGCTCGCGCTCGATCGCCGTGCGCGAGCGGTCGAAGCGGCCAGGATCGCCGAGCGCTCCGCGCTTGCCGCGGTACCGGAAGGGCTCGCGGCAAATGGTTGATCTTTTCGAACAGTATCAGCGCCTGCTCGGTGCGTCGCGGAGCTCGCTCCGCTCAAGCGCAGGCACCAATCCAAGGGGAGTGAAGAAATGAAATCGGCAGCTCGAGCATATTTGCTGGCTTCGGCAGTCTTGTTGGCAGGGGGCCTTGCATTGCCGGCAACGGCGAAGTCGGCTCAACCGGCCGACGCGACGCAGCAGAACGCCAAGCAGGATCAGAACAATCAGGAAGCGATCGTCGTGACGGCGCAGAAACGCGCGCAGGTCCTTATCGACGTGCCGCAGTCGATCACGGTCGTCGGCGGTGCCGCTCTCGAGCGCAATCAGGCGACGAATTTCCAGGACTACCTCAAGCTCGTTCCCGGACTTCAGCTCACTCAGAGCAATCCCGGTGAGGGCCGGCTGGTCCTGCGCGGCCTGAACACGCAAGGCGTTGCCTCGACCGTCGCCGTGTACATGGACGAAACGCCGTTCGGTTCGAGCACCGGCCTGGTCAACGGCGCTGTCCTCGCAGGCGACTTCGACACGTTCGACGTCAACCGGGTCGAGGTGCTGCGCGGGCCGCAGGGCACATTATATGGCGCCAACTCGCTCGGCGGCCTCCTCAAGTTCGTGACCAACGAGCCGAATACACGGGCGTTCGTCGCGCGTGGTCGAGTTGGCCTTGAAGCCACGAAGGGTGGCGATCTGTCGACCCGGGCACAGGCCGTAATCAACGTGCCGCTTAGCGACACAATCGCGTTCCGCGCTTCCGGTTCTTACCGCTTTGACGGCGGGTTCATCGATTCCGTCGGAACATCAGGCACTCCGACACTGGGCGCCAGCGTCGCCACCTCAGACGTTGCCAAGAACATCAATGACGCGAAAAGCTATGGCGGACGGGCTTCGCTCCTGTTCAAGCCTAGCGACGTTTTCAACATACGCCTGAGCGCCGATCTGCAGAATATCCGCACTGATGCGCCGACGATCGTCGAAAGCGATCCGGTCACCTTGGCCGAGCTTCACGGCGGTCCGACGCAGTCGCAGTTTATCCCGGGCTACGGAAACCTCGACTATCGGGTCTACAACGGCCTGCTGAACTATGACTTCGGCTTCGCGACACTCACCTCGTCAACCAGCTTCAGCAAGCAGAATCAGACTCGCCGGCAGGATTTGACATTCAATCTGCAGGGTATCGTCCACTTCTACACGGGCGCTTTCTCGCCCCCTGCAATCACCAGCGACATCACGCTCGATCAGAACACCAACGACAAAAAGTTCACGCAGGAAGTTCGCCTGGCATCACACCAGAGCGATCGCTTCGAATGGCTGGTCGGCGGATATTACACCAAGGAAGAAGGCTTCATTCGTCAGCAGTTCCTCGGTTTCGACCCCGTCACCGAAGCGCCGACCGTCTTCCCGCCGGCATTCACGCCGCTCGCGCTGGTAACTCTAGCTTCTGACTACAAGGAGATCGCGGGTTTCGCCAACGGCACCATTCACTTCGGCGAACGCTTCCACCTCGACGTCGGCGGCCGCTACAGTCACAACAGCCAGACGGCCACTCAGACCGGAGCAGGCATCCTGGCCGGCGGCAATAAGGTCTTCCCCGACCTGAAATCGTCCGACGATGTCTTCACTTATTCGGTGGCCCCAAGATGGGAGGTCAGCCCCAACGAGTCCTTATATGCGCGGGTCGCCAAGGGGTATCGTCCCGGCGGGCCCAACGTCATCCCGCCGAACACTGTCGGCGCGCCGGCGTCCTACGACCCGGACACGACAACCAGTTACGAACTCGGTTTCAAGGGCCAGACTCCCAATCACCGGGCGAGCCTGGACGTTGCCGTCTACCACATCGACTGGAATGACATTCAGCTGACCCAGACGATCAACAACTTCACGGTCAATGCCAACGGAGGCAAGGCCAAGGTTGATGGTTTTGAGCTGACAGGAACCGTCCGGCCGCTGGCGGGGCTGAACCTGTCTGCCAACGCCGCATATACCAATGCACGCCTCACTCAGGATTTGCCGGTTGTTCTCGGAGTCGTGAACGCGCGCGAAGGTACTCAGCTGCCGTATACGCCGGAATTCTCCTTTGCGCTGAACGGCGACTACGACTGGGCGGTCGGCGCCGGTGCGCAAGCCTATGTCGGAGCTTCGTACCGCTGGCTGTCGAAGCAGACCGCAAGCTATAGTGCGGCATTCGTTGCCGCGCATGGTCACCAGTTGCAGGTGCCGGCCTACGGTGTGTTCGATCTTCGCGGGGGCTTGGATTTCGGACGCTTCAGCGTCGAGGCGTATGCCAAGAATCTGTTCGACGCTCGCGGCGTGACTTCTACGGTCGGGCCAACCGCGAATGGCGCCCCGCTCTATCCGGGCGGAGCGATCGGCACGGGCGTCATCCGACCGCGTGTGGTCGGCATCAGTCTCACCGCGAGCAACCGATAGCGGATGGCCAGCAATCAGGGGGTGGGGACGAGCATGGTGCATGCCATCGGCGGTGGTGACGCCGCACGGGTGACGCTCCCCTCGCCCTACCTCCTGTTCCTCGGAGACACGACCGAACCAGGCTATGCGAAGACCGCTTTCGGTCTGCGTGACTGGGCCGCGGATCGTTGCATCGGGGAATTCGCAATCGCGGGAGCGACGGTCACGACTGGCTTACCCAGGCTTTCGCCCGCCGCGGCCGTGGCGAAGGGCGCGAGATCGCTCGTGATCGGCGTCGCCAACTCCGGCGGGTTTATCGCGGAAAGCTGGATTCCAGCGCTGAATGAGGCGCTCGACGCTGGCCTCGACATCGTCAGTGGAATGCATTCGCGGCTAACCGATATCCCGTTACTGCGAGAAGCCGCCTTGCGCGCGAGGCGGCGGTTGATCGATGTACGCGATCCGCCGCATGACATTCCTATCGGGACGGGCATCAAGCGCAGTGGAAAGCGGCTGCTGACCGTCGGTACCGATTGCGCGCTCGGCAAGAAATACACGGCGCTGGCAATTGCCCGTTCCTATTGCGAGCGCGGCATCGACGCCGATTTCCGGGCGACCGGCCAGACCGGCATCATGATCGCCGGCGCCGGGATCCCGATGGACGCGGTCGTCTCCGATTTTGCTGCCGGCGCGGCGGAGATGCTTACACCGGACGCCGCCAACGATCACTGGGACATCATCGAGGGGCAGGGGTCGATCCTTCACCCGGTCTATTCCGGGGTGTCCCTGTCGCTTCTTCACGGTAGTCAGCCGGACGTGTTCGTGGTGTGCCACGACCCAACTCGCAAGCGCCTCCTCGGCGACGAGGATTTCGTCGTGCCAAGCGTCGATGAAATCATCGACCTTACCATTCGCCTCGGACGGCGGACCAATCCCAACATTCGGGTCGGGGGGATCAGCTTGAACACAAGCGGCCTGTCGGATGCTGAGGGCCTCGCTGTCATGGCGAAGGAATCGGTAAGGCTCGGCCTGCCGGTCGCGGACCCAATGCGGGGCGGTGCAGACTTCGAGATGTTGATCGAGTCATGCCTGAAATAGCGAACGATCGGACGAGCCGGCGATTTACGCGCTGGATCCTTCCCGGCCTTGGCGTGAAGGCAGTCGTCATCGGCGGCGGCTATGCGACCGGCCGCGAGCTTGCGGAGTTCTTCCTTTCGCGCGGCCCTTGGGGCGGGCTCTTTGCAATCCTGTTTGCTACGCTTCTTTTCAGCATCTTCTGCTCGCTGACGTTCGTCCTCGCGCGCCGCTTCCAGACGTTCGACTACAAAAGCTTCTTCAAGCGTCTGCTGGGTCCCGCATGGCATCTGTTCGAGCTTGCTTACCTGCTGTTCGTCGTCCTCATTCTCGCCGTTTACGGCGCTGCGGCAGGAGCGATCGGCAACGCGGTATTCTCTGCTCCAGTCTGGGCCGGCACGATTGCGCTGGGCGCGAGCATCGCCGCGATTGTCGCCTTCGGCAACAAGGCGGTCGAGCGGCTGTTTCGCGATGTCTCCTATTATCTTTATGCGATCTACGCGGTCTTCATCATCCTGGCATTGTGGAAGTTCGGCGACCGCATACCAGCGGGCTTCGCCGCCAATCCGCAAACTTCCGGTTGGGCGCTCAGCGGACTGACCTACTTCGGCTACAACATCGTGGGCGCCGTCGTGATCTTGCCGGTTCTGCGGCATTTGTTGAGCGACCGCGATGCAGTCATCGCCGGGGTGGTCGCCGGGCCGCTGACGATGGTCCCGGCCTTGCTTTTCTTCATCCCGATGGTCGCCTTCTATCCCGCCGTCCAAGGCGCGACACTTCCGTCAGACTATCTGCTCCAGCAGATCGGGATTCCCGCCTTTCACTTGCTGTTTCAGGCGATGATCTTCTCTGCCTTGCTGGAGAGCGGAACGAGCTCGGTTCACGCCGTCAATGAGCGGATCGACCATGCCTGGCAGGCCCGCAGTGGCAAGAGTCTGAGCCACCGGCAGCGCCTTGCGATCGCCGCCTGCGTGTTGCTCGTCTGCATGTTCCTCGCTGACCGCTTCGGGCTCGTTGCGCTGATCGCGACCGGGTATCGCGCGCTGGCGTACATCCTCCTTGCGATCTTCATCCTACCGCTCGTCACCGTCGGCACCTGGAAGCTTGTCCGGACTCCCAAAAAACCTGTGCCGCAGCCCTTTCCGATCAAGGAGTAAGTCGATGTTGAAGCAATGTGCCCGTGCCCTCACGGCAATGACGCTGGTCCTTGCCGGTGCGGCGGCCGCTGCGCCACCGGCGGGATTCGATCAGCGCGTGGAGGAGCTTCGCAAGCAGTTCGGTGTGCCGGGCGTATCCATCACCATCGTCGAAGATGGCAAGGTGACGCTGGCCCGCGGCTGGGGCGTGAAGGACATCACGACGAACCAGCCGGTCGATGCCGATACCGTCTTCTTCACGGGATCGACGGGCAAGGCGTTCACCAACGCCGCGCTCGCGACGCTGGTCGACGAAGGCAAGATCAAGTGGGACGACAAGGTCATCGACCACATGCCAGACTTTCGCATGTGGGATCCGTGGGTCACGCGCGAAATGACGATCCGCGACCTGCTCGTTCACCGCAGCGGTCTCGGCCTCGGTGAGGGCGACCTGCTGTTCCTTCCCAACAGTACCTTGTCGCGCAAGGAGACGGTTCGCCGCATCCGCTACCTGAAGCCGGCTACCAGCTTCCGCAGCGGTTATGCCTATGACAACATCCTCTACATGGCGGCCGGTCAGCTGATCGAGGAAGTCAGCGGCGAGACTTGGGAGCAGTACGTCAAGAGTCACGTGTTCGGTCCGCTTGGGATGAGCCACTCGACCGACAGCGTCGCTGACTATCTGGCAAACCCGAATCATGCCCGGCCGCACAGCCGCAGCGGCGGGGCGATCCAGGGCCTCGGCACGCAGACGGCACTGAACAATGACGCGACGATTTCGCAGAATGCGGCGCCGGCCGGCGGGCTAGCGATCAGCGCCAACGACATGGGCCGCTGGCTCCTGACGCAGCTTGGCCGTGGCAAGATCCCGGGCAGCGACAAGCGTCTCTTCACCGAGGAGCAGTCAACCCAGATGTGGACGGGCGTCGTCCCAACACCGATCCGACCTTTCCCGACCGAATTCGCCGTCACCAATCCCAACTTCAGCCTCTATGCCTTGGGCTGGAGCATATCGGATTATCGCGGCGCCAAGGTCGTCAGCCACGACGGTGCCGTGCTCGGTTCGCAGGCGACGGTCGCGCTGCTGCCGGAGAAGAACATCGGCATCTTCATCGCCGCCAACAGCCAGGACGGCGAGATCATCCTCGGGCTGCGCGACGAGTTGCTCGACCATTATCTCGGCTACCAACCAAACCAGTGGCCGGAAAAATTCCACAGCTGGAAGATCGGGCGGCTGAATGCCGCGGCGAAGCAGGTGCAAACCGCCGAGGCCAAGCCGGCCGCGATCGGTCCGTCGCTTCCGCTCGATCGCTACACGGGTGAGTTCAGCGACCCGTGGTACGGCACGATCAAGATCAGCCAGGCGGGCAAGGCTCTGAGGGTCGAGTTTCCACATTCGAGCGGAATGGAAGGACCGCTTACCCACTTTCAGTACGACACGTTCAAGACGAACCCGACGCTGAAATGGGTTGAGCCGGCCTACATGACCTTCTCGATCGGTGCCGACGGCAAGGTCGACCGGATCACGATGAAGCCGGTGTCACCGGCTGCCGATTTTAGCTGGGACTATCAGGATTTGTTGTTCACACCTGCAAAGTCGAATTGACGCGTCGCCATCCGGGGGAGATCGGAAGTGAAGAGACGTTCAGCACTGCTTCTGGCCATCGCTGGGCTCCTTGCAACGTCGACCGCACCTCCGCCGGCAAGCTACAGCGTGCTCCTCCACGGCGGTACCATCTATGACGGCTCCGGCGGGACGTCGTACGTCGGCGACGTGGCGCTGAAGGGTGACAGAATTGTCTATGTCGGCCCGCACGCGCCGGGTCATGCCGCTCGAACCATCGACGCAACCGGCAAGGCGGTCTCGCCCGGCTTCGTGAACATGCTGGCCCACCCGGAGGAAAGCTTGATTGCCGACGGTCGCGGCCTTTCGGACGTGCAGCAGGGCGTCACGCTGGAAGTTTTGGGCGAAGATTCGATGGGGCCGCTGACCCCGGCAATGAAAGTGCGCGCGCGCCAGCGGCAGGGGGACATCAAATACCCGATCACCTGGTCGACGCTCGGCCAATATATGACGATGCTTCAACGCAAGGGCATCTCGCCGAACATCGCTTCGTTTGTCGGGGCGGGAACGGTCCGGGTGAACGTGTTGGGTGAGCGAGACGTTCAGCCGGACGCGCGCCAGCTGACGACGATGCAGCGGCTGGTGCTGCAGGCGATGGAAGAGGGCGCGGTCGGCGTCACCACCGCGCTCATCTATTCGCCCAATACCTACGCCAAGACTCCGGAACTAATCGCGCTGGCGAAGGAGTCGGCGCGCTGCCGCGGCATCTACAGTGCCCATATGCGGAGCGAGGGCGATCGGCTGGAACAGGCTATCGAGGAGACGATCGCAATTGCCGAAGCGTCCGGCGGGCCCGCCGAAATCTACCATTTCAAGCAGGCCGGCCGCGACAATTGGAGCAAGCTCGACAAGGCGGTGGCAATGATCGAGGCCGCGCGGGCTCGCGGCGTCCGGATTACCGCTGACATGTACGTCTATACCGCGGGCGCCACCGGCCTCGACGCGGCGATGCCGTCATGGGCGCAGGACGGCGGGCTGGAGAAATGGATCGCGCGCCTTAAGGATCCGGCGACCCGCGCCCGCGTCGCCGCGGAAATGCGAGACCCGCACCCCAAGACGTGGGAGAACCTCTACGCCGGCGCGGGACCGAACGGCATGCTGCTGCTGGCTTTCAAAAACCCCAAACTGAAACCGCTGACCGGCAAGACCCTCGCCGAGGTCGCAAAAATGCGCGGGAAGAGCCCTGAAGAAACCGCGATGGACCTGGTCGTTGAAGACGGCAGCCGAGTTGGCGTCGCCTACTTCCTGATGAGCGAGGACAATGTGAAGCGCGAGGTCGCCTTGCCGTGGATGAGTTTCGATTCCGATGAGGCCGCGCCCGCTCCCGAAGGTGTTTTCCTTCTATCAAACAATCATCCGCGCGCTTACGGCAATTTCGCCCGGTTACTCGGCCATTATGTGCGCGACGAGCATTCGACGACGATGCAGGACGCCGTGCGCCGGCTGACGTCGCTTCCCGCGGGCAATATCGGGATCAAGCAGCGCGGGTCGCTCAAGGCCGGCTATTATGCCGACGTCGTCGTTTTTGATCCTGCGACCATCCAGGACCACGCGACTTTCGAAAAGCCGGCGCAGCTCGCCTCTGGTGTCGAGGACGCATTCATCAATGGAGTTCAGGTCCTGAAGGACGGCAAGCACACCGGCGCCAAGCCGGGCCGTGTCGTTCGAGGCCCAGGCTGGACCGGCTGGCCTGGCGGTGGCGCCTGCCGCAACGGGGGCAAGCTCAACTAATCAGGCAGACCGCTGGTGGCAGGATGGCGGAGCGGGAGGGATTCGAACCCTCGATACGGTTTTGCCGTATACTCACTTTCCAGGCGAGCGCCTTCGACCACTCGGCCACCGCTCCGCATATCGCTGGAAGGC
>Ga0207644_10001231_pt1 | contig 16472 bp, 11 predicted proteins | sample KBSS73metaG_FD_184326 | JGI IMG/M metagenome (GOLD analysis project Ga0207644, IMG submission 184326) | Switchgrass rhizosphere microbial communities from Kellogg Biological Station, Michigan, USA - KBS S7-3 metaG (SPAdes) (version 2) | ecosystem: Host-associated > Plants > Roots > Rhizosphere... | reverse complement strand
AGCGCTTCAGGACCGCCCGCTTGCTGGAGTCGTCCAGGCTGCCCCAGGCGGCGATCTCGTCGATCGTGCGCAGGCATCCCGCGCACCAGCCGGTCGCCGGATCGATCGTGCAGACGTTCGTGCAGGGGCTCGGGATCTCGCTCGCCATCGACGACAAGCTTACCCGCGACTGCCAGGCGCACAGGACGACCCCGTGTGCGGCCGCCTTCAGTACGTCACGCGAGCGTAGTACGTCTTCTGCGCCGCTTCGCGCGCCTGACCGAGCGTGCGGATGCCGAGCTCTGCGAGCAGCGGCAGCAACTTGAGGAACACCTCGGCGGTCACGATTGCGTCGCCGAGCGCGGTGTGGCGGCCGAGCACCGCGACACCGAGACGTTCGGCGATCGCCTCCAGCCGGTGCGATTCCTGCTGCGGATGAACGAGCGCCGAGAGCAGCAGCGTGTCGAGCACGGGCTGGTCGAAGACGACGTGGGTCGCGGCTTCCTTGAGCTGCAGGAAACGCATGTCGAACGCCGCGTTGTGGCCGACCAGCACGGTGTCGTGGGCGAACGCCTGGAATGCGGGCAACACCGTCTCGATGGTCGGCTGGCCGGCGAGCATCTCCGGGCGGATGCCGTGGATCGGCATCGACGCCTCGGAAATCGGTCGCCGCGGATCGACGAGCTGCTCGAAGCACTCGTGCCGGCGCAGCTTGCCGTTGACGACGCGGGTCGCGCCGATCTGGATGATCTCGTCGCCGGCCGACGGATCGAGCCCCGTCGTCTCGCAGTCGAACACGGTGTAGCTCAACTCGGTCAGCAACCGGTAGGCGAGCTCGCGGGTCTGCTCGGACGTCCGGAACAGATCGAAGTCGTAGTACTCGGGCCGGCTCTCGGCGCGCACGAGCTGCGACGCCTCGAGCTGCTCGCCCGCGACCGCGAGGGGGAGAAGGAAGCGGAAGAACGACTCGTGGCGCACCCGCTCGCGCTCGAACCAGAACGCACCGTCGTGGCGCTCGACGACGTCGCGCAGCGTCAGCGCCAACGTCTCGCCGCCGACGGTGATCGGCTCCGTCTCCCAGCCGACCACCGTTTCGGTGCTCATCGCCGGCCCCGACCACACGAGGTCGAGCTGGGCCCGCGCTCCGGCGCGGGCCATGCGCACGGTGATCAGGCGAACGCGGTGCTCGTCGACCAGCCGGGCGGCGAGATGGACCAGCGCCTGCAGAAGCGAATAACTGTCGAGGCGCAGCCAGAGCTCGCCGTCGACCGCTTCGACGGCGGCCCGGCACTCGAGCTGCCCCTCGATGCGACGCGCAACGGCGGCGACGAAATCGGTGCCGAGCATGTCCTCGAGGGGCCACCGCGTCTTCAGCGTCTCGATGGCATGGCTCGACAGCTCGCGGATGCGCTCGCTCATCGCCTTGACCTCGTCGCGGATCACGCGATGGAAGCGCTCGCGCGCCGCCGCGTCGACGTCGGGATAGTCGAGCATCTCAACCGCCGCCAGCAGGTTGCCGAGCGAGGCTCGACTGCCTTCGGTCAGGCCGTGCAGCAACAGGTCGCGCCGCGACTCGTCGGCGAAGTCGCGGGTGATGTTGTCGAGCATCAGCACGAAGCCATTGAGCGCTGCATCTCCGGCACCTCCACTGCCGACCTCGCGGACGGGCGCCATCTGAACGCGCAGGAGCTGACCGGTGCGCGTGCCGGTGACGAACTGCGCCGACGGATTCGCGACGCCGCGCTGAAGGCGCTGCTGGACGCGCTCGAGCGCATGGGCGACGAGCTGGCGATCGAAGACCGCGTAGATCGACCGGCCGAGGCCGATCAGCTCGCCGCCACCGGCAAGCTGCGGTGCGCTCGAGAGAGCCCGAAACTGCAGTCGCGCGCGGTTGTTGTAGAGCAGGATGCGGCCGTCGAGATTGCAGACGACGACGCTTTGCGACAGCTCGGCCATCAGCGCCGCGAGGCGGCTTCGCTCCTGCTCGATCTCTCGGCTGGCGGCCTGCACGCGCGCGTGCATGTCGGCGCGCAGCGCGTCGCGCTGGCGTGCGAAGGCGTCGATCGTCCGGGCCAGCACGCGGCTGCCGCCATCCGCGTCGGAACTCGCCGCAAGCGCCTCGCCGTCGGGCGTGGCGAGCGGCCCGACCGCCGCGAGCAGCGCGCCGGCGCGCTCGGCGAGGCGCGCCGGCGCAACGATCCAACGCAGATACGCTGTTCGGCCGAGTGCGCCGAAGGCCGCGGCGAGCACAAGCCAGAGTGGCAGCAGCAACGCCGCGCGCGGCGCGAGCATCAACGTCAACGCGGCGCGCTCCTCGCTGTCGAGCGTTGCCGCGAACACGCCGACCGCGACGACGCCAACGAGCGCGAGCACGAGACCCGGCGCGAGCGTCGCGGCGAGCTCGCGCCGGTCCAGCCTCACGCGAGTCCCAGCAGCTCGCGCACGCGCGCGGCGAGCTCGTGCGTCGAGAACGGCTTGGTCACGTAGGCATCGGCGCCGAGCGCCGTGCCTTTGGCGAAGTCGGTGTCTCGCCCCTTCGCGGTCAGCATCAGGATCCTGACGCCGGCGAGCTCGGGATCGGCACGCACCGCCTGACAGACGTCGAAGCCGCTCTTGCCCGGCATCATGACGTCGAGAAGCACGAGGTCCGGGCGGTCGTTGCGGATCGCGGCGAGCGCCTCGTCGCCATCGCGCGCCACCGTGACCGCATGGCCTTCGCGCCGCATCAGGAACTCGAGCGAAATCAGGATGTTCGGCTCGTCGTCGGCGATCAGGACTTTCTTGCTCATGTCACCTTCTCCTTGACGCGGCTCTCACGACGGCGTCGTGACCATCGGCGCGCGCCGCCGCGCTGCGGCCGCGCCGTCGTCCGCGCTCGCAGTGTCGTGCCGCCACGGCAGGTCGAAGCCGAAGCAGGCGCCCTGACCCGCCTGCGAGCGCAGCCACATGCGCCCGCCGAAATGCTCGACGATGCGGCGGCTGATCGGCAGGCCGAGGCCGGTGCCCTGGGAACGATTGCCGGCGTCGCCGCCCTGGCGGAACTTCTCGAACACGAGCTGCTGCTCGTCCGCGGCGATGCCGGGACCGTTGTCCTCGACCTCGATGCGGGCCCGCTCGGCGTCGGCATGCAGCCGGATGCGCACCTGCCCGCGCCCGGCGGGAACGAACTTCGCGGCATTCGAGAGCAGGTTCAGCAGCACTTGCAGCAAGCGGTCGGGATCGGCCTGCAGCGGCGGGACGTGCTCGGGCATCTCGACTACGACCGCCGCGCCGCGCTCGCGAAAGACTTCCGCCGTCGTCTGCACGGCCTGCGTCACGAGCGCGCGCAGATCGACCACCGCGGAGCGCCACTCGCCGTGGCCGGCCTCGATCTTGGCCATGTCGAGTACCTGTGTGACGAGCCGGGTCAGCCGCTCGGTCTCGGCGACGACGAGTGCGAGGAAGCGCTGCCGCTGCGCCGCGTCCATCGCTGGATCGTCGACCATCAGCTCGGCGAAGGCGCGGATCGACGTCAGCGGCGTACGCAGCTCGTGCGTCACCGATGACATGAAGTCGTCCTTCAGGCGATCGAGGCTCTTCAGCTGGGCGTTGGCGTCGCGCAACTCGGCGGTCGCGCGCTCGAGCGAGCGCGACTTCTGCTCAAGCGCGTGCGAGTGGGCGCGCAGCTGCGACGCCTCGTCGAGGATGCGCATGACGTCATCCAGATCGAGCGGCTCCTCCTCGACGACCGACGCCACCATCGTCCGCGCCGAGGCGCCGCCGATCGCGCCGGCGAGGGCGCGCTCGACGAACTGCACGAGCTGCGCATCGGCCTCGATCGCGTCGGCGCCGTCGACGCCGCGTAGGCGCGCGTAGTCGGCGAGCAGGCGCTCGGCCGCGGTTTCGCCGAGGAAGCGCGCGGCGAGCGCGCGCAGGTCGCCGACGTGGGCGCGGCCGCGCCAGAACACCGGACCGGCCACACCGGCTCCCGCCGACCGATCGAAGACATCGACGAAGAGCACCGCCTGGCTCGTCTCGCGCGCCGACGGCGCACGCCAGAGCGAGACGCCGACATAGAGGCCGGCGTTCGCGAGCAGGCTCCAGAGCAGCGAATGCGTCAGGCCGTCGAGGCCGGCCAGGCCGAACAGATGCTCGGGCCGCAGCAGCGCGATGCCGAGCACGCCTTCGGTCATGAAGCCCCCCGGCATCCAGCCCGACTTCGCGATCGACGGCAACATCAGCGTGTACGCCCAGAGCGAGAAGCCCGCGCCGAGGCCGGCGAGCGCGCCGGCGCGCGTGCCGCCCTTCCAGTACATGCCGCCGAGCAACGCGGGTGCGAACTGCGCGACCGCCGCGAAGCTGATGAGGCCGATGCTGACGAGCGCGTACGCCTCGCCGGCGATGCGGAAGTAGAGGTAGCCGAGCAGCAGCAACGCGACGATGACGCCGCGCCGGATGCCGAGCAGCGTGCCGGTGACGTCGCGCCCGGGGCCGGGCCCGCCGCGCAGCAGCAGCGGGATGACGAGGTCGTTGCAGACCATGGTCGAGACCGCGACCGCCTCGACGACGATCATTCCGGTCGCCGCCGAAAGCCCGCCGATGAAGGCGGCCAGCGCGAGCACGGGATGACCGGTCGCCAGCGGCAACGAGAGCACGAAGGTCTCGGCATCCGCGGTGCCGCCCGCGGTGTGCAGCAGCCCGCCGAGGGCGATCGGCAGCACGAAGACGTTGATTAGCAGCAGGTAGAGCGGAAACGCCCAGGCCGCGCGCCGAACGTGGCGTTCGTCGACGTTCTCGACGACCATCATCTGGAACTGGCGCGGCAGGAAGAACAGCGACAGCATCGACAGCAGGGTCAGCGCGAACCATTGGCCGCCCGCGAAGCGATTCTCGGCGCCGAGCGAGAGCAGCGGCCGCAGGTCGGCTCGCGCCGATGCACGCGTGAAGATATCGCCCGGGCCGTCGAAGAGGCCCCAGGTGACGAACGCGCCGACCGCGAGGAAGGCGAGGAGCTTCACGATTGACTCGAGCGCGATCGCCGCGACCATCCCCTCGTGGCGCTCGGTGGTGTCGAGATGGCGGGTGCCGAAGGCGATCGTGAAGCCGGCGAGCACGAGCGCGATGTAGAGCGTGCTGTCGCGCCACCAGGCGGCGCCCGCGGTGCTGCCGCCGGCGAGCGCGTGCCCGCTCGTCAGCAGCGAGTAGCCCGTCGCGATCGCCTTCAGCTGCAACGCGACGTAGGGGACGATGCCGACGACGGCGATCAGCGTCACCAGCGCCGCGAGCAGGCGGCTCTTGCCGTAGCGGCTGCCGATGAAGTCGGCGATCGACGTGATGCGATGGACGCGAGCGATGCGGATCATCTTGCGCAGCAGCATCCACGCGAGCAGCATGCCGAGCGTCGGGCCGAGATAGATCGGCAGGAACCACAAGCCGGCCGATGCCGCGCGGCCGACGCTGCCGAAGTAGGTCCATGCGGTGCAATAGACGCCCATCGAGAGCGCATACACCCACGCGTTGCCGATGATCGAGCGACCTTCGCGCGCGCGTGCATCGCCCACGTAGGCGACCGCGAACAGCAGCACCAGGTAGGCGAACGAGGCAGCGATGACCAGCGGTGCCGAGATCATGGCGTCAGTCCGGCGAGTCGTCGGCCTCGCAGACCCACGCGGCGGCGCCGATCAGCGCCGCCCAGCCGGCGAACACCGCCAGCGGCAGCAGCGGCAGCCCGGCGACGAGCACGCCGACGTCCCACAACGTCAGCAATGGAAAGTTGAGCAGCAGCCAGCCGAGCGCGAACAGCGCGAGCAGCCGTTGCGAGCGCAGGCCCTTTGACATCGAGCGCTCCCTCACAGCGCGTCCAGGTGGAACCGCTGCGCGAGCAGCGCCCGGAATCGCTTGACGATCGCGAGCGCCCGGTTGAGCGCGTCGCGCTCGAGCGAGCCGAGGTCGGCCGGCCGCACCAGGTTGCCGGGCACCTCGCCCGCCGCGCGCTGGCGCAGCTGGTGCGTCAGCTTCATCGCCATGAGGCAGTGCAGCGCGTCGACGAGGTCGCGCGCGAGCTCGCTCTCGATCGCGCCGCGCTCGACCAGCACGCCCAGCCGCGCCGCCGTGCCGAGCTCGCGCAGCCGGTGCTGCAGCGCCAGCACGCGAACGCCGTGGACGATCGGGAAGGTGCCAATCTTCTTCAGGTCGATCTGGGTGTCGTCGCGCCGCGTCGTCAGCCACGACCACCAGCCGCCGGCGCTGAACTGGTCGACGGCGCTCGCGAACCGGGCGAGGAAGGCGTCGTTGCCGGCGAAGATATGGTCGAGGTGGTCGCGCGCCTGGTCGAGCAGGGTCTTGTCGCCGGCAACGGCGGCGGCGTCGAAGAAGATCGCGAGGCGCATCGGGCCGTGCGGATCGGCGGCGTACAGCCAGTCGCGGATCGTTTCGCGAAACGACGCCAGCGGCTGGCGCCACAGCGGGTTCGTCAGCATGATGTCGCCCGGGCACAGCGGGTAGCCGAGCTCGATGAGCGCGCTGCTGAAGCGCGCCGCGACGGCGTCGAGGCCGGCCGCATCGAAGCCGTCGCGCAGCAGCAGCGCGTTGTCCTGGTCGGTCTTCAGGATCTGCTCGCCGCGCCCTTCGCTGCCCATCACGACCAGGCAGCTGTTGGCGACGATCTCGGGTGGCGCGATCAGCGACCACAGGCGTGCGAACAGGCGCGCGTTCAGCTCGTTGACGAGGCGCGCGATGCGCTCGATCTTGATGCCGCCTTCGTGCAGCAGCGCGACCATCGAGTCGATGCGCGCCGCCGCGAGCTTGAGGTCCGCGACGCTCGACGCGTCGTCGATCTGCAGGGCGACGATGTGCGAATGGCTGGCGACGAAGCTGACCAGATCGAGCTGGGCCAGGACGCCGAGAACCCGCGTGCCCTCGCAGACGACGAGGCGGTGCACCCGGTGCCGCTCCATCAGCCACAGCGCCTCGAACAACTCGCAGTCCGGCCGCACCGTGATGAGCTCGAACCGCGCCGCCTGGCGCACCGGCACGTCATTGAGGGGGCTGCCGCGGACGACGGCGTCGCGCAGGTCCGTGGTGGTGAAGAGGCCGAGGCGCTCGCCGTCCTTCACCAGCACCGCGGTCACGTTGAGCAACGCCATCTCGCGGCAGACGTTCGCCAGGTCGAGCGCGGCGTCGACGTAGACCGGGCGGCGCAGGTAGGCGTCGCTGACCCGCGCCGTCACCAACAGCAGCATCTCGCGCTGGACGTCGAGGGCGGTCGTCGTCATGGCCTTGTCAATGCAGACGGGACTGCGGCGATGCTGCCGGCAGTCCCGTCGGGGTTCCGCCTCGGGCTAGTGCGCGGCGGCGAGCTCCGCGCCGATGCCGGTCTCGGAACGCACCTCCTGCGACGGGTAGCCGGCGCGATCGATCCGGGCGCGGGCGCTGCGATCGGTGATCGAGACGAGCCAGATCGTGAGGAACGCCGCCGGGATCGAGAAGATCGCCCCCGAGTTGTACGGGAACCAGGCCGAGCCCTTCGGGTAGTGCATCACGGCTTCCCACACGCTCGCCGAGCCGATCGTCGTCAGCACCGCGACGACGAGGCCGACGAAGCCGCCGACGACCGCACCGCGGGTCGTGCAGTCCTTCCACAGCACCGACATGAACAGGACCGGGAAATTGGCCGAGGCGGCGATGACGAAGGCCAGCATCACCATGTAGGCGACGTTCTCCTTCTCGAACGCGATGCCGAGGACAACCGCGACGACGCCGAGCACGACGGTCGTGATCTTGGAGACGCGCAGCTCGTCGGCCTGGTCGACACGACCCCTGCGGAAGACCGAGGCGTACAGGTCGTGCGAGACCGCCGACGCGCCTGACAGCGTCAGTCCGGCGACCACGGCGAGGATCGTCGCGAACGCCACCGCCGAGATGAAGCCGAGGAACCAGTTGCCGCCGACCGCGCCCGCGAGGTGCACCGCCGCCATGTTGCCGCCACCGGTCAGGCCCTTCGCGACCTCGCCGTTGACGAAGTAGTTGGCCGGGTTCGGGATCAGGTTGGTGATGGCGCCGAAGCCGATGATGAAGGTCAGGATGTAGAAGTAGCCGATCCAGGTCGTGGCCCAGCCGACCGACTTGCGCGCTTCCTTGGCGTTGGGCACCGTGAAGAAGCGCATCAGGATGTGCGGCAGTCCGGCGGTGCCGAACATCAGCGCCATGCCGACCGAGATCGCCGAGATCGGATCCTTGATGAGCGCGCCCGGCGCCATGATGGCGTCCTTCTTGTCGTGCACCTCGACCGCCTTCTGGAACATCGCCTCGGGCGAGAAGCCGAACTGCCACATCACGGCCAGCGCCATGAAGGTCGCGCCGCCGAGCAGCATGCACGCCTTGATGATCTGCACCCAGGTCGTCGCGGTCATGCCGCCGAAGAGGACGTACATCATCATGATCGAGCCGACCAGGATCTCCGCGTAGAGGTAGTCCATGCCGAACAGCAGCTTGATGAGCTGACCGGCGCCGACCATCTGGGCGATCATGTAAAACGCCACCACAACCAGCGAGCCCGCCGCTGCGAAGACGCGGATCGGCGTCTGGCTGAAGCGGTAGCCAGCGACGTCGGCGAAGGTGAACTTGCCGAGGTTGCGCAGCCGCTCGGCCATCAGGAAGGTGATGACAGGCCAGCCGACCAGCCAGCCGATCGAGAAGATCAGGCCGTCGAAGCCGTTGGCGAACACGAGGCCCGAGATGCCGAGGAACGACGCCGCCGACATGTAGTCGCCGGCAATCGCCAGGCCGTTCTGGAAGCCGGTGATGCCGCCGCCGGCGGTGTAAAAGTCGGCCGCGCTCTTGGTGCGCGCCGCCGCCCATTTGGTAATGCCGAGCGTCAACAGCACGAAGGCCGCGAACATGCTGATCGCGGTCCAGTTGGTGGGCTGCTTCTGGGTCTGACCGAGATCGGCTCCCGCGGCCAGCGCGACCGCGCCCGCCGTCGCCAGCGCCATGAGAGCGACGATCTTGACGAGCGTCGTGACGTTCCTGTTGCGGCGGCTCATTTCAGCACTCCCTTGACGATCTGCTCGGTCATCACGTCGAACTCGCTGTTGGCGCGCCGAACGTACACCCAGGTGATCACGATCGTGAACAAGATGACGGCGACGCCGAGCGGCATGCCGACCGTCGTGACGCCACTGCCGAGCCGTTGCGCCAGGAACGGCTTGTCGAACGCGACCAGCAGGATGAACCCGTAGTACGCAACCACTCCGGCCAGCGACAGCCACCAGCCCAAGGTCGTGCGCTTGTGTTTGAGCTCGATGTATGTCGGATGACTCGCAATCAGATCAACCAGGTCGTTCTTCATGCCGCCTCCATGGGTAATGGGCTTCCTTCCAGGGGGAAGCAGGCAGAGATCATTGAGCCGCCGCGCTGGGCGCTATCTGATGCGCATCAAGGTTCGTGCGTGCAGGCGCCTATCGTCCGGCAGGCGGGGCAAAGAGGCGCTCTGCCTCGTCGGGGCCGTAGTAGCCGAGCGCGAGGTCGCGCGCGCGCGCGTCGGCCGGCCTCCCCTCGGGCTTGCCGAAGCCACCGCCACCGGGCGTCGACACGGCGATGACGTCGCCGGCGCGGATCGCGATGTCTTGATCCTTCGAGAGGTGCGGCGGCACGTAGACAACGCCGTCGCGGATCACCCGGACCTTGTTCGTCCCGCCGGCGCTGCCGCCCTGCGCGCCGGGCGGGCCGGCGCGGCCGTGGTCCATCACCATCGACACGCGCGCCTCGCCGCGACGCAGCCGGATCCGGTAGTTGACGCCAAAGCCGCCGCGATGCTCGCCCGCGCCGCCCGAGCCTTCGTGCAGCGAGTACTCCTCGAACAACACCGGATAGAGCTGCTCCATGATCTCGATCGGCGTCGTCTTCGAGATGCCGATCGTCGAGCAGCCGTTCGAGATGCCGTCGCCTTCGGGGCTGCCGCCGTAGCCGCCGCCCGAGATCACGTACATCACGTAGGCCCGGTTCTTCTCCGGGTCGAAGCCGCCGACGCCGAGGTTGCCGCTGGTCCCGGCCGGCGCGCCGAACAGCTGGTCGGGAATCGCCTTGCCGAGCGCCGCGAACACCGCCTCGGCGATTCGCTGGCTCACCTCGGCGGCGCAGCCCGAGACCGGGCGCGGGTAGTGGGCGTAGAGAAACGTCCCCTTGGGATCGACGATGTGCAGCGGCTCGAACATTCCGGCATTGATCGCCGCTTCCGGGAAGACGTGCTTCACCGCGAGGTAGATCGACGACCGCGTCGTCGCGATGACGCTGTTCATCGGCCCCTGGCACGGCGGCGACGAGCCGCTCATGTCGAACGACAGCGCGGCGAGCTCGACGTCGCTGCCGCCGCTCTTGGTGATCCGCATGGCGATGCGCAGGGGCTCGTCGACGACGCCGTCGGAGTCGACGAACGCCTCGCCGTCGTAGACACCGTCGGGGATGGTCGCGATCTTCTCGCGCATCTGCCGCGCCGCGCGCCGCTTGAGCTCGACGACGGCGGCGTCGACGGTCGCATCGCCATACCGGTCGAGCAGCGCCGCGAGGCGTGCCTGCCCGGTCGCGAGCGCCGCCGCCTGCGCCTTGATGTCGCCGATGCGCTGGTCGGCGATGCGGATGTTCGACAGGATGATCGACAGGATCTCGTCGTCGAGGACGCCCTGCTTGTAGAGCTTGACCGGCGGCAGGCGCAGCCCCTCCTGCTCGACCTCGGTCGCATTCGACGAGAAGCCGCCCGGCACCATCCCGCCGGTGTCGGGCCAATGGCCGGTGTTGGCGAGCCAGCACCAGAGCCTGCCGTCGCGGAAGAACGGCTGGACGAACTTGACGTCCATCAGGTGCGTGCCGCCGAGGTACGGATCGTTGACGATGAAGACGTCGCCCGGATGGAGCGCGATCTTCAGCCGGTTGACGCGCTCGATCACCGCCTGCACCGTGAACTGCATCGTGCCGACGAACACCGGCAAGCCGAGCTCGCCCTGCGCGATCAGCTCGCCGCTGTCGCGGTGGTAGATCCCGTCGGAGCGATCGAGCGCCTCGGCGATCACGGGGCTGAACGCGCTGCGGACGAACGCGAGGTCCATCTCGTTGCAGACCTGCATCAGGCCGTTCTGCAGGACGGAGAGGGTGATGGGGTCGACGGTCATGTTTGCCATTTTGCGACTGGCTTGGCTTCGGGTGTTCGGTGAGTACTCGCGCCGGAGATCGCCGGGCGTGTGTCGGCTGACGGCGCCCGGACGATGCAAAGTGACGAGCGCGCGGTGTACCGACACGAGGTGCTCTTCACAAGGCGAAAGGGCCGACGCCCAAGCCGGCACATGCCCCGCGATCCCCGACCAGTGCCGCTCCGAATGATGCCTGTCCCACAGGCGCCGCTCGGAAAAGCCCCCGACCGTGCTCACGAAACCGAAACGATGAGATTGCCGATCGGATCGACCGCGACCCGGTTCCCCGGCTCGATCACCGTCGTGCAATCGAGCTGCTCGACGATCGCCGGCCCGGCGAACCGCGCGTCGATCGGCAGCCGCTCGCGCACGTAGACCGGCGTGTCGTGCCAGCCGCCGGCGAACCACACCGGTCGCGTCGTTCGCCTCGCGTCGGCGAGCGACGCCGCAGACTTCGCCGCCGCGATCGCCTTCAGCGAGACCGGCTTGCGCTTGCCGATCACCGCCGTGTGCAGGTTGACGAGCACCGGCCGGATCTCGGGCAGCTCGACGCCGAAGCGCTTCCAGTACGCCGCGGTGAACGCGTCGCGCAGCTCGGCGATGGTGACCGCCGTCGACTCGATCGCCACCGGCAGGATGTGGCTCTGGCCCTGGAACTGCATGTCGGCCCGGTGCAGCGTCACGACCTGCTCGACGGCGACGTTCTCGCGCGCGAGCAGTTCCTTGCCGCTCGCGATCTGGGCCGCGAACACCTCGCCGGCGCGGCCTTCGGAAAGCACGTCGAGCGACTGGTTGACGGTCGCGACGAAGTCGTGGCGCAGGTCGGCGACGACGCAGCCGAGCGCGTTGGTGAGGCCCGGCCGCGCCGGGATGAGGAGCTTCGGGATCGCCAGCTCGTGCGCCAGCGCCGCCGCGTGCAGCGGCCCGGCGCCGCCGAACGCGAACAGCGCGAAGTCGCGCGGGTCGTGGCCGCGCGCGAGGCTCACCATGCGGATCGCGCCCGCCATCCTGTCGTTGGCGACGCGGACGATCGCCGCCGCGGCGGCGGTCGCGTCGAGGCCGAGCGGCTTGCCGACGTGCTCGAGCAGCGCGGCGCGGATCGAGTCCATCGACACTGCATGCTCGACCGCGAGCAGGCGGTCCGGGTCGAGCCGGCCGAGGACGAGGTTGGCGTCGGTGATCGTCGGCCGGATGCCGCCGCGGCCGTAGCAGATCGGCCCGGGCGTCGCGCCGGCGCTCTCGGGGCCGACGCGCAGCATCCCCGACGCGTCGACCGAAGCGATCGAGCCGCCGCCGGCGCCGATGGTGTGGACGTCGACCATCGGCACGTGGATCGGCATCGCGTACTCGAGCTCGAGGTCGCTCGAGACCGACGGCATGCCGCCGAGCACGAGCGCGACGTCGCTCGACGTGCCGCCCATGTCGTAGGTGACGACGTTGGCGAACTCGCCGGCGAAGGAGCCCGCCTGCATCGCCGTCGCCGCCGCCGCGATCACGCCCGAGGCCGGACCCGACATCACGGTCGCGACTGCGTGCTCGGTGACGATGCCGGCCGACACCGTGCCGCCGTTGCCCTGCATGACGAGCAGCTCGCGCGCGAAGCCTCGCCCGGCGAGCTCGTTCTGCAGGCGCTCGATGTAGCGGTGCAGCACCGGCTGGATCGCGGCGTTGACGGCCGCCGTCGTGCCGCGCTCGTACTCGCGCTGCTCGGCGACGACGGTGTGGCCCGCCGTCACGTGCCGGTTCGGCCAGATCGCGCGGACGATCTCGGCGGCGCGCGCCTCGTGCGCCGGGTTGATGTAGCTGTGCAGGAAGTGGATGACGACGCTCTCGGCGCCGAGCTCGATCAGCTTTCTCGCCGCGGCAGCGACCGCGGCCTCGTCGAGCGGGACGAGGACGCGCCCGTCGGCGTCCATGCGCTCGTCGACCTCGAGGCGACGATGGCGCTCGATGAGCGGAACGAAGCGGCCCTTCAGGCCGTACGCCGTCGGTCGCGTGCGCCGGCCGAGCTCGAGGACGTCGCGGAATCCCCTCGTCGTGATCAGGCCGACGGTGGCGATCTTCCGCTCGAGCATCGCGTTGGTCGTCGTCGTCGTGCCATGCACGATCGCGTCGAGCGACGCCGGGTCGACAGCGGCGGCGGCGAGCGCGGCAATGACGCCGAAAGCCTGGTTGTCGACCGTCGTCGGCACCTTGGCGATCCGGACCTCGCCGCTCGCATCGTCGACGACGATCAGGTCGGTGAAGGTGCCGCCGACGTCGATGCCGGCGATCATGGTGCCCTCACGCTTGCGGCTCGCGCCGCGGCGCTGCCCGCCGAGGGCGCGCTCGCCGGCTGGGGGCGGCTCGGTCTCATGCGAACGTCATGCCTCATACGCTGAGATGGCTGCGAAGCAGCACCTCGTCGCCCATCAGGGCTTCCATCGCGCCGACGAACTTGACCTCGCCCTTCTCGAGGACGACGGCGCGATCGGACACGAGACGGGCGAAGTGCAGGTTCTGCTCGGACAGCAGGATCGAAACGCCTTCCTTCTTCAGCGCGACGATCATCCGCGCCATCTCCTCGACGATCAGCGGCGCGACGCCCTCGCTCGGCTCGTCGAGGAGGACGAGGTACGGGTTGCCCATCAGCGTGCGCGCGACCGTGAGCATCTGCTGCTCGCCGCCGCTCATGCGCCCGCCGGGCCGGTCGGGCATCGCGGCGAGGTTCGGGAACAGCGCATAGAGCTTGTCCTCGGTCCAGGTGGGCGCGCCGTCGCGCGGCGACTGGCGCGCGACGGCGAGGTTCTCGCGCACGCTGAGGTCGGTGAAGATGCGGCGATCCTCGGGGACCCAGCCGAGGCCGAGGCGGCCGATGCGGTAGGACGGCGACGACGAGATGTCGGTGCCGCGAAACACGACGCGGCCGCGTCGGCGCGCCATCAGGCCCATGACCGCCTTCATCGTCGTCGACTTGCCGGCGCCGTTGCGGCCGACGAGCGCGACGCACTCGCCCGCGCCGACGGCGAGCGAAACGCCATAGAGCACCTGCGCCTGCCCGTACCACGCCTCGAGCGACCGCACGTCAAGCATCGCTCTGCTCCACCACCGACGTCGCCGCGAAGGTCGTTCCGCCCCCGAAGTAGACCTCGCGCACCCGCGCATCGTCGCGCACCGCAGCGGGCGGCCCTTCGGCGATCAGCTCGCCGCGCGCCAGCACGATGATGCGGTCGGCATGCGCGAAGACGACATCCATGCTGTGCTCGGTGAAGAGGACGCCGATCGACTGCTCGTGGGCGAGGCGCCGCGCCAGCGCCATCAGCTCGTTCCGCTCGCGCGGGCCCATGCCGGCGGTCGGCTCGTCCATCAGCAGCAGGCGCGGCCGGTTGGCGAGCGCGATCGCCAGCTCGACGCGCTTGACGTCGCCGTAGGCGAGCACGCTCATCGCGCGCTCGGCCTGCGCCTGCATGCCGACGCTCGCGAGGAGCGCGTCGGCCGCGTCGGTGCATTGCGTTCTCGCCGCGCGCCAGAAACCGAGAATGCGACGCTCGTGCGAGAGCAGCGCGAGCTGCACGTTCTCGCGCACCGTCAGCGACGCGAAGGTCTCGGCGATCTGGAACGTGCGGCCGACGCCTTCGCGCCAGATCGCCTCGGGCTTCAGGCCGACGAGCTCGACGCCGGCGAGCGTGACCGAGCCGGCATCGGGCGCGAGCTGGCCGCCGACCATGTTGAAGCACGTCGTCTTGCCGGCGCCGTTCGGGCCGATCAGCGCGAGCATCTCGCCGGCGGCCAGCGTGAAGCTGACGCCGTCGACAGCGCGAACGCCACCGAACGCCTTCGACAGTCGCTGTACCGAGAGCAGCGCCTTCGCCGGCGCGCGAGCGGCGGAGGCGATCGCGCTCACGACGGCACCGCCTCGCGGATGAACAGGCGCTTGAGCCCGCCGGCGACGCCGAGCGGGAAGACGAGCACCAGCGCGAGCATCGCGATGCCGAGGAGCGCGCGCCAGTAGTCGGTCTGGCGCGCGACCGTGTCCTGCAGCCAGGTGAAGAGCGCCGCCCCGGCCCACGGTCCCGAGACCGCATGGACGCCGCCGAGCAGCACCATCACCAGGCCGTCGACCGACTTGCCGACGCCGAGCGTCTCCGGCGAGATCGTTCCTTTCGCGAACGCGAACAGCGCGCCAGCGAGGCCGGCGACCGTGCCGGCGATGACGAAGGCGATCCACTGCAGGCGCGGCACGGCGATGCCGATCGCCGCGGCGCGAAGCGGCGAGTCTCGGCTGCCGCGCAGCGCCAGGCCGATGGGAGCGTGCAGCATGCGAACGAGCAGGCCGCAGCCGGCGACCGTGCAGGCGAGGACCACGAGGTAATACGCCCACTTCGGCGTCAGCCACGGCGACGGCCAGATGCCGACCAGCCCGTTGCTGCCGCCAGTGACGGCGTCCCACTGGAAGACCACCGACCAGACGATCTGCGCGAAGGCGAGCGTCAGCATCGCAAGATAGACGCCCGAGAGCCTCACGCAGAACCAGCCGAAGACGAACGCGCCGAGCGCGGCGAGCAGCGGTGCGAGGACGAGAGACGCTTCCATCGGCAGCCCAAGCGCCTTGAAGCAGAGCGCCGCGCCGTACGCGCCGAGACCGAAGTAGGCGGCGTGGCCGAACGAATGCATCCCCGACGGACCCATCAGGAAGTGCAGGCTGGCGGCGAAAAGGATGGCGATGAGGACGTCGATCATGAGCACGACGGCGTACGGCGCCGGTCCCGCGAGCAACGCGGCCAGGGCGAGCGCGAAGATCGCGGCGATGCCAGCTTGGCGCCAGACGCGTGGGAGCGGCCGCAACGGTGCCTCGATCTCGGCCGCCGCGCGCACCGCCGCCTGCGGCTTGCCGAACAGCCCCGAAGGTCGCCAGACAAGGACGACCGCCATCACCAGGAACTCGGCGACGAGCGTGAGCTTGCTGAGCGGAAACGGCGCGCCGAAGACGTCGATCGTCCCGGCGGCGATGCAGAACGCCTTGACCATCGCGATCAGGATCGCGGCGACGAAGGCGCCGCCGATCGATCCCATCCCGCCAACGACGACGACCACGAACACCTCGCCGATGAGCGCCAGGTCGAGATTGAGGTTGGCCGGCTCGTGCGGCATCTGCAGCGCGCCGCCGAGCGCGGCGAGGAAGGTGCCCAGGGCGAACACCGACGTGAACAGCCAGCGCTGGTTGACGCCGAGCGCGCCGACCATCTCGCGGTCCTGCGTCGCGGCGCGGACGAGCAGGCCCCAGCGGGTTCGCTTGAGCAGCAGCCAGAGCGCGCCGAGGACGATCGGGCCGATGAAGATCGAGAGCACGTC
>Ga0207644_10001230_pt1 | contig 16503 bp, 12 predicted proteins | sample KBSS73metaG_FD_184326 | JGI IMG/M metagenome (GOLD analysis project Ga0207644, IMG submission 184326) | Switchgrass rhizosphere microbial communities from Kellogg Biological Station, Michigan, USA - KBS S7-3 metaG (SPAdes) (version 2) | ecosystem: Host-associated > Plants > Roots > Rhizosphere... | reverse complement strand
CCGATCGCCTGCGCCACTGCATCGGTGTAGAGACGAATGGCGCGGCTGGCGTCGTCGTTGCCCGGGACCGGGAAGGCGATGCCCGATGGGTCACTGTTCGAATCGAGGATCGCGACGACGGGGATGCCGAGCGTGTTGGCCTCCTTGATCGCCAACTCTTCCTTGTTGGTGTCGACCACGAACATGATTTCCGGAAGGCCACCCATGTCGCGGATGCCGCCAAGGCTCTTTTCGAGCTTGTCGCGCTCGCGGGTGAGCTGCAGGACTTCCTTCTTCGTGAGACCGGCAGTGTCCCCCGACAGCTGCTCCTCGAGGCTCTTGAGGCGCTTGATCGAGTTTGAGATCGTCTTCCAGTTGGTCAGCATTCCGCCGAGCCAGCGGTGATTGACGAAGTGCTGGCCCGAAGCCTGCGCGGCTTCGGCGATCGCGTCCTGAGCCTGGCGCTTGGTGCCGACGAACAGGACCTTGCCGCCGCGGGCGACGGTCTGCTGGACGAAGTCCAACGCACGCGCGAACAGCGGCACTGTCTGAGAGAGATCAATGATGTGGACCCCGTTGCGGTCGCCGAAGATGTACGGCTTCATCTTGGGGTTCCAGCGGTGAGTCTGGTGGCCGAAATGCGCTCCGGCCTCGAGCAATTGCTGCATGGTGACGACGGTGGTCGCCATAGTCTTTCTCCTTCCGGTTCTGCCTCGACGGAGCCGAATGACCAACCTTTCGGCCGGCACCGGTATGTAAGCTCCGCCTGTGGAATGCGCGGCGCACTAGCTGAACCGTCTCGTGGTTTCAAGCATTTAGCAGCCCGCTTGACAGATGAGAACAGAAAGAGAACATTTGCCTCCTCACCCAGAGCGGACAGAGCTCGACCGGAACAAAAGAGGTCCGGCTCGGTTAGGCGCTCGCAAGAAGGACTAGATGCGATGATTGCAGCACTTGGCACCCTCGCCTTCCTCACCACCTTGTGGCTCCTGGTCGTCGTCGGAGCGACGATTCTTGAGGAAAGCGGCGCGAAGATCGCCGCCGCCCTCAGGGGTGAAGCAGCGATCCGGACATCTGTCAGCTTCGTGCCAATGCGTGTTCGGACGCGCGGCCGCGTTCAGAAGGCTATGCTCGCGACCGCACGCTGGCGCGCCGCCGCTTGACGCGGGCGTAGCTTGCAAGACCAACAGGGATTGCCAGCAGATAGAGCGTGGCGACGGCGAGCAGCGAAACCCAGGGTGCAACAATCAATGCAGCGCCGAAAAGGGCAACGCCGGCCAACGCGAACAACCGCCATGCGGGACGTATCCGAATGCTCGCCCAGCTGTAGGTTGGCAGGCTCGAGATCATCAGTGCCGCGATGAACAAGGTCCACGCCATCACTCCGGGCCAGGCGCGAAAACGCTCGTCAGCCGTGATGAGCCAAAGATAGATTGGCACGAAAGCCAATCCGGCACCCGCCGGAGCAGGTACGCCGGTATTGAACCCCGCTGACTTGTGCGGCTGCTCGGCCGCGTCGAGCCTTGCATTGAACCGGGCCAGTCGCAGCGCGCAGCAGACGGCGAGCGCAAGCGCTGCAATCCAGCCGAAGCGCGGTGCGGTTTGAAGAGACCAGAGAAACAGGATCAGTGCTGGAGCGGTCCCGAAAGCGATATTGTCGCTTAAGGAATCGAGTTCGGCACCGAATTTGCTCTGGGCCCGAAGCAGGCGAGCGATACGGCCGTCCAGCCCGTCGAGTACGCCGGCAAGGATGATGGCGCCGAGCGCCTTCTCCCAGTCGCCCCGGATGGCGAGGCTGACGCCGGTGAGTCCCATGCACAGCGCAAGCGCGGTAATTGCGTTCGGGATCATTGCACGGAACGGGATCCTCCGCGGATCCCGATCGTCGTTCACTGGCTGATACCCGTCAAAGTGACATCGCTACCAATCTCCGCCAGCACGGTTTCTCCCGCGATCGACCGCTGGCCGAGCAGCACTTTTGGCGAAGTGCCTGCCGGCAAATAGACATCGACGCGGCTGCCGAACCGGATGAGGCCGACACGCTGTCCGACGTCGACCATGTCGCCCTCCCGCACGAACGAAAGGATCCGGCGCGCGACAAGTCCGGCAATCTGCGTGAAGCCGATGCGCAGGCCGTCGCTGCTCTCGATCAGGAAATGCTGGCGCTCATTATCTTCGCTGGCCTTGTCGAGGTCGGCGTTGACGAACTTGCCGGGAACATAGGCGATGCGCTTGACGCGACCGGAGATCGGCGAGCGATTGATGTGGACGTCGAACACGCTCATGAAAATCGAGACGCGCGTGTAATCGCCCTCCGCCAGACCTTCGGGCCCGCGAAGCTCGGGCGGAGGCGGGACTTTGGCAATCATGGTGATCAGTCCGTCCGCTGGCGCGACAATCAGCTTTTCGCCGCGGGGCGTCGTACGCACGGGATCGCGAAAGAAGCTCGCTACCCAGACGGTGAGCCCCACCAATAGCCACGCCAGGAACTGGAAGTGCACGAGAAAGCACAACATCGCAGCGGCTCCGACGCCGACTGCATATTTGCGGCCTTCCGGATGTACGGCAGGAAATCGCCACTTTACCGTCGTTGTCGGAAGCGGGCTGTCGTGCTTATCGAGTGCAGGCATGGGCGTTGCCTTAGAGGCCGCAAGCCCCAGGCACAACGGCGCGGTTGCGCGCGCTCCGTGCGCAATCTAATGGCCGCGCCAAATCCTAAATCGGGAAAGCAAATGGCTAAGATCAAGGTGAAGAACCCGGTCGTCGAGCTCGACGGCGACGAGATGACCCGCATCATCTGGCAATGGATCCGCGAACGGTTGATCCAGCCTTATCTCGACGTCGACCTCTTGTACTTCGACCTCAGCGTCGAGCACCGGGACGCAACCGACGATCAAGTCACCATCGATGCTGCCAACGCGATCAAGCAGCACGGCGTTGGCGTGAAGTGCGCGACGATTACTCCCGACGAAGCGCGCGTCGAGGAATTCCACCTCAAAAAGATGTGGAAGTCGCCCAACGGCACGATCCGCAACATCTTGGGCGGCTGCATCTTCCGCGAGCCCATCGTGATCTCGAACGTGCCGAGACTGATCCCGGGTTGGACGGATCCGATCGTGGTCGGACGCCATGCTTTTGGCGACCAGTATCGGGCGACCGACTTCAAGGTGCCTGGTCCGGGCAAGCTGACGATGAAGTGGGTGGGCGAGGATGGCCAGGAGCTCGAGTTCGACGTGTTCGACTTTCCAGGCGCGGGCGTCGCCATGGGCATGTACAACCTCGACGAGAGCATCCGCGACTTTGCCCATGCCTGTTTCAACTACAGCCTCGGCCGTGGCTGGCCCCTGTACCTCTCGACGAAGAATACGATCCTCAAGGCCTATGACGGTCGCTTCAAGGACATCTTCCAGGAGATTTACGACAAGGAATACAAGGCGAAGTTCCAAGCCGCCGGCATCGAATATCAGCATCGACTGATCGACGACATGGTCGCCTCGGCACTGAAATGGAGCGGTAAGTTCGTCTGGGCCTGCAAGAACTACGACGGCGACGTTCAGTCGGACCAGGTGGCGCAGGGCTTTGGCTCGCTCGGACTGATGACGTCAGTTTTGATGACGCCGGACGGCAATACCGTCGAGGCCGAGGCCGCGCATGGTACCGTCACCCGCCACTACCGGATGCACCAGCAGGGCAAGGCGACTTCGACCAACCCAATCGCGTCGATCTTCGCCTGGACAGGCGGCCTCAAATATCGGGGCAAGTTCGACGATACGCCCGAAGTCATCCGTTTTGCCGAGACGCTCGAGCGCGTCTGCATCGAGACGGTCGAAAGCGGCCAGATGACCAAGGACCTCGCGATCCTTGTTGGTCCCGAGCAGGCCTGGATGACAACGGAGCAGTTCTTCGAGGCAATCGTGCACAACCTCGAGGCGGCTATGCAGCAATGGGCGCCGCAGGAGAGCGAACCCGCTCGCGTCTGACGCCGAGACCGACGAAGTGCGCCGGAAAATCCTGCAGCAGCGGCAGCCGGTCGATTAGCCGGACTGCAAGCGGCACTTCGAGAATGGGTTCGCCCGGCTGAAGCACGGGCGCGAAGATTTTGTCCTGCGCGAGTTTCTGGGCGAACTGGACAAGGCGTGTCGGCAAAAGTCGGCGTTGCTGCACCTGGTTGAGCAGCCGGTCCACAGGCCTGCCACGTGCAAGCGGAGCTGCAAGTCCGTTGGCAGCAGCGACAGCGTCCTGGATCGCGAGGTTGATGCCGATGCCGCCGATGGGCGACATGGCGTGGGCGGCATCGCCGATCGCGAGCAGGCCCGGTTTCCACCAGTGCGTAAGGCGGTCGAGCGTTACGCTAAGAAGCGCGAGATCCTCGACTTTTTCAAGCGCGGACAAGTCGAGCTCGGGCGCAGTTGTCAGGATTGCCTTCTTGATTGGCTCGATTCCGCCGGCCTTCAGCTCTTCGGCACTCCCCTTCGAGATCAGCAGCGCGCATTGCCAATGATCTTTGCGGTCGATCATTACCAGGACACGCTCTCGCTCGACGCTGCCTCGCAACGCGTCACCGCCAGGCTCGGTCTTGGGCACGTTGAACCAGAAAACGTCGATCGGCACTCCAAGTGACTGAAGGGGCAGTGTGTTCCTGACGAAGGAATGGCGTCCGTCGGCGGCGAGCGTGAGCGCGGCACGAAGGGCGCGCCCATCCGAGAGGCGAACGCCGACAACCTTTCCATCCTCCTCGATATAGCTTTCGACCCGCGAATTCATGGCCATACCAAAACCCGGAAACGCCTCAGCCTCGCGGCGGAGAAAATCCAGGAAGTCCCACTGCGGCATGATCGCTGCGAACGGGGCGACAGTAGCGAGGCGCGAAAGGTCGCCAATTGTCCATAGCCGGCCAGCCAGTCGAAACTGCGCCTTGTGCAGCTTGTGGTGCCGGCATTGGAGAAACCGCTCCAGCATTCCGAGCTGGTGCAGAATCTCCATGGTCGACGGATGAACGGTGTCGCCGCGGAAATCGTGGAAGAAGTCTGCGTGCTTTTCGAGCACTTGAACCCGGCAGCCGGCGCGGGCGAACAGCAGGCCCGCCATCATCCCCGCGGGTCCGCCGCCCACGATGATCAGATCGAGATCTTCAGAACTCATGCGCTCGCATCATCTCCTGCCTGGAGGTGCGTTTGAGCAGCTGTCGCAGCCGATGGTTCAAACGATGCAGCCCGAGCGGACGCGTTCATGGCGAATTGCAAGCCCGGCACTGGCGGCCGGCAGGGCGGGCCATCCTACCTGTCGGGCGCCATCGGCGACGATCTGACGCCATGACGCCAGATTCACACTCGCAACAGCGATGGTCAAACCAACGCAAAAGTATGCCCACGCGGTGACAGTAGCGCGCACAACTGCTCTAACGTCCGAATGGAAAATGAATTCAGCACGTCCGGTTTCAGCGACGCGCTGGTGATCCTCGGCGCTGCGGGAATCGTCATCCCGGCGTTCGCCCGCATCCGCATCAGCCCCATCATCGGATTCATTCTGATCGGTGTGCTCGTGGGGCCGAATGGCCTCGGTGGGCTGACGCCTCCCTTCCCGTGGTTGCACTATGTAACAATCTCGAACTCGCACGCGATCGAACCGTTCGCCGAGCTTGGCATAGTGCTGCTGCTATTCTCCATCGGCCTCGAGCTGTCGTTTCGCAGGCTCTGGGGCATGCGGCGCCTCGTGTTCGGCGTCGGTGCTGCCGAACTGTTCGTCAGTGCAGCAATGATCGCCGCGGGCCTTTACCTGACCGGCACGGGCACGACCGCCGCGGCGGGCCTGGGACTGGCGCTTGCGCTGTCATCCACGGCAATCGTGCTGCCGCTCGTCGGTACTCATGGGCCGGTCGGACGATCGTCCCTCGCGATGCTCCTGTTCGAGGACCTGGCGCTGGTTCCGATCGTCTTTGCCCTAGGAGCGATGGCTCCTTACGCCACCGATGCGGGCGTCGGCCCACTCTTGAGGACCTTGGCGGTCGGCGGGCTTGTCGCCGTCGCTTTGCTTTTCGCGGGACGACTGGTCCTGCCTCAGCTCTTTGCACAGGCTGCTCGCACCAAGAGCCCGGAGATGTTCCTCGCGGCTTGCCTGCTCGTCGTGATCGTCGCGAGCCTCATCACCAGAAGCATCGGCTTCTCGCCGATTCTCGGCGCACTGATCGCGGGCATTGTCATTGCTGAAACCGAGTATCGCGGAGAGGTCGAGGTGATCACCGCACCATTCCGCGGGCTCGGCCTCGGCATCTTCCTCATCACAGTCGGCATGAGCGTCGATCTCAGGCTTGTCGCCGCCGACTGGCCGCGGATCCTCGCTGCGCTTTTCGCTGTCCTTGCGGTCAAGGCGATCGTGACGGCGCTATTGCTGAGGATCGGTGGGGCGAAGGCCAGCGTCGCCGCAGAAACTGGCGTGTTGATGGCCTCGCCGTCAGAAACGACGCTCATTGTCCTGTCGGCGGCGATTACTGCAAAGGTGATTGCGCCTGATACCGGAGCGTTCTGGCAGGTCGTGACCGCGCTTGGGCTCACGGTTACGCCAATGCTTGCAAAGCTTGGACGCCTGGCGGGAAGAAAGGTCGGCCAACAAGAGCTGGCGGGCCAGATCGACGAGGCGGTGGATAGTGCCGCCGTCGGTCAGGTGATGATTCTCGGGTTCGGACGCGTTGGCCGCATCGTCGCAGACATGCTCGAAAGACACGGAAAAGACTATCTGGCGATCGATGCCGACGTTGACGCAGTGTCAGCTGCCAAGGGCGACGGATACGACGTTGTGTTCGGGGACGTCGCCCACCCGGAGTTGATCGAAAAGGTCCGACATCGCAAGCCAGCTGCGTTCATCCTCACGATGGATAATCCCGTGCTGGTCAGGCGCCTGTCGCGACAATTGCGTTACACCTTTCCAGACTTGCCGATTATCGCGCGCGCTCGCGACACGATGCACGCCGCGCAATTGTACAAGGCGGGAGCCACTGATGCCGTTCCCGAGACCTTGGAAGCCTCATTGCAACTGTCCGAGGCCGCCCTCGTCGACCTGGGCGTCGCGATGGGCCCGGTAATCGCATCGATCCACGAGAAGCGGTCGGAATTGCGAACAGAGATCATGACCCAGGCGGATCTTGAGGAAATTCCGACACTTGGGCGGCGCCGGGCGCGCGATACTCAGCTTCCAGGGGCCGGCTCAAAGCGGAGCACGCCTGCCGTATAGGTGCGGTGCTCCGGATTATCGGCGGGGTGCCGCTGACCGTCGAACACGACGAGCTCGTGAAAATCGAACGGCGACACCCCTTCGAGACACGCAGCGTTGACGCCAAGCTGGTTCGGGTTCGAACGCCGCTTGTGATGCGTATAGATGCCGCAGTTACTGCAGAAATGGTGTTCGGCTGTCCTCGTGTTGAATCGGTAGGTTGCGAGTTTGTCTTCGCCCGCGGTCATCCGGAAATCTGCCGGCGTTGAGGTCAGCGCCACCGCGCCGCGCATCCGGCAGATCGAGCAGGTACAACGTCGCGCGGAGGCGAAACCGTCGGTCAACGTGACGGTGAACCGGACAGCGCCGCAGTGGCAGGCGCCGCTCACCGTGACGGGTTCCGTGGAGCGCTCGTCAATCATTGTCGGCTATACTGGACGTGTCTCGAAGCGGCGGAACCACAGGCGCTGGCATCAGGCCGCGACCTTCTCCAACGCGTCTTTCACCGCTTCCAGCGCCTCTCTTGCCTTGGAACCGTCGGGGCCTCCGCCTTGCGCCATGTCCGGGCGACCGCCGCCGCCCTGCCCGCCAAGCGTCGCTACGGCCGCTTTCACAAGGTCAACCGCACTGACCTGCGGCGCAAGATCATCAGTCACTCCAACGGCCACGCTGGCACGGCCTTCATTGACTGCGACCAAAGCACCGATGCCGGAACCCAATTGTTTCTTCATTTCATCAACGGCGGCGCGTAAGCCTTTGGGATCAAGCCCTTCCACCACCTGGCCAAGAAACTTGTGCCCGTTGACGTCCTCCGGCGCGGTGATTTCCGCTTTCGTGGCCCCTCCACCCGTCGCCAGTGCCCTCTTCGCCTCTGCAAGCTCGCGCTCCAGACGCCGGCGATCCTCGACCAGCGAAGCGATCCGTGCCGGCACATCGTCGGGCGCAGCTTTCAGCGCTGCCGCGGCTTCTCGCAGCTTGGCGTCACGAGCGCCGAGCCACAGGCGCGCGGCCTCTCCGGTCAGCGCTTCGATCCGACGAACACCCGCCGAGACGGCGCTTTCGCCAACGATCTTGAGAAGCTGGATGTCGCCGAGCGCATGCACGTGCGTACCCCCGCACAATTCAACCGAATAATCGCCATCGCTAAGACGGCCCATCGACAGCACGCGAACCTCGTCCCCGTATTTCTCGCCGAACAGCGCCATCGCGCCGGCAGAGATCGCCTCGTCCGGGGTCATGAGGCGCGTCGTGACCGGCTCGTTCGAACGGATCTGGGCATTGACCTCGGACTCGACCGAATCGATCTCCTCGCGGGTCAGCGCCTTCGGGTGCGAAAAGTCGAACCGGAAATAGTCCGGCGCAACGAGGCTGCCCTTCTGGGTCACGTGAGTACCCAGGCGGCGGCGAAGAGCGGCATGGAGAAGGTGCGTCGCGCTATGATTGGCGCGAACTCGATTGCGCCGCTCGCTGTCGACTTTCTGATGCACGGTCTCACCGACGCTCAGTTCGCCCGCGATGACATTCGTGCGCAGCACGTGAAGCTTTCCGAGCGGCTTCGACGTATCCTCAACTTCGCCGATGAAACCTTTGAGTGTCGTCAGTTTTCCAGTGTCCCCTGCCTGTCCACCGCTTTCTCCGTAGAATGGCGTCTGGTTAAGCAGAATCTCGACGGTGTCCCCGACTTCGGCATTTTCTACGCGGGCACCATCTTTCACGATCGCGAGCACGACCCCTTCGCCCTCGTCGCCCGCGTAGCCGGTGAATTCGGTTGCTCCATTCTCCTCGGCGAGGTCGAACCAGATGTCCTCGCTGGCCTTGGCACCCGACCCCTTCCAGGCGGCACGAGCCTTCGCCTTCTGCTCGGCCATGGCGGCGTCGAAGCCCGTGCGGTCGACCTCCAGCCCCTGGGAACGCAGTGCATCCTCGGTCAGGTCATATGGAAATCCGTAGGTATCGTAGAGCTTGAACGCTGTTTCGCCGGGAAGCGTTGCACCTTCGGCAAGCCCGGCCGTCGCCTCGTCGAGGAGCTTAAGCCCGTTCGCGAGGGTTTGCCGGAAGCGGGTTTCCTCCTGCTGCAAGGTGGCCTCGATCAGCGGCTGTGCGCGAACCAGCTCTGGATAGGCAGCGCCCATCTCCGCGACAAGCTCGGGCACGAGACGGTACATTAGCGGCTCGCTTGCGCCGAGAAGGTGCGCATGCCGCATCGCCCGGCGCATGATGCGACGCAGGACATAACCGCGGCCTTCATTGGCCGGAAGGACACCGTCAGCGACCAGGAACCCGGCCGTTCGCAAATGGTCGGCGATGATGCGGTGGCTGACCTCGGTGTCGCCGGCAGTGCTGCCAGTCAGTGATTTCGACGCTTCGATGAGCGCTCGGAAGGTGTCGGTATCGTAATTGTCGTGCACCCCCTGCAGCACTGCCGCGATCCGTTCGAGGCCCATGCCGGTGTCGATGCTCTTCTTGGGCAGCTCGGAGACAATCTCCCCCGCTGCCTGCTCGTACTGCATGAAGACCAGGTTCCAGATCTCGACAAATCGGTCCCCGTCCTCGTCAGGGCTGCCCGGTGGGCCGCCCGGGAGATGTTCTCCGTGATCGTAGAAGATTTCCGAGCACGGCCCGCAAGGGCCATCGTCGCCCATCGACCAGAAGTTGTCCTTGGTCGGTATGCGGATGATCCGGCTTTCCGGAAGGCCACTGATCTTTTTCCAGAGGTCGAACGCCTCGTCGTCCGTATGATAGACCGTGGCCGTCAGTCGATCCGGACTAAGGCCCCACTCCTTGGTAAGCAGGATCCAGGCGAGCTCGATTGCGCGATCCTTGAAATAATCGCCGAACGAGAAATTCCCCAGCATCTCGAAGAACGTGTGGTGTCGCGCGGTATAGCCGACATTGTCGAGGTCGTTGTGCTTGCCACCGGCACGAACGGCCTTCTGCGAACTTGCCGCGGTGAGATAGGGTCGCGTTTCAAGACCGGTGAAGACATTCTTGAACGGCACCATGCCCGCATTTACGAACATCAGCGTCGGGTCGTTCTGCGGCACAAGCGGCGCCGAGGGAACCCGCGCATGTCCATTCTTCTCGAAATAGTCGAGGAAGCCGCGGCGGATGTCGTTGGTCGATGTCATGCCGTCTGATGTAAATCCCCTGCTGCAGTGCGGCAAGGATGGTGCTTGCGAACAGGCGGCCATCAGTTCCTGCCCAGCCAAACCCGGCGAAGTTTCGAACCGACCAGTTGGGCGCTTGCCAGCCCGGGCGATAGTGATAGCCTCGCACCGAGGGGGTAATCCGATGAAGTCCATCTGGCTCGTAGTCGCGGGCACGGTCGCTGCGGCGTTGCCTTGGGCGGCAAACGCGCAACATGTCATGCATGACGACATGGTTGCGCCCAAGACGCCAATGATCCTCGAGGGTTACGGCAGCGGCGGCTTCCCGATCACGACGACGGCTCCAAAAGCCCAGGCCTATTTCGACAATGGCATGCAGCTGGCGCATGCGTTCGCTCACAAGGCCGCCATCGAGGCGATGGCAGAGGCCGTCCGCCTCGATCCCCAATGTGCGATGTGCCTGTGGGGCGAGGCTTGGGCGTCGGGTCCAACGATCAATTACAAGAAGACTGAGGACGAGGTCGCGAAACTAGCGGAGATGGCCGACAAGGCGGCCGATCTCGCCAAGACGCATGGTACCGATCGCGAGCGTGCGCTCATTCACGCGCTGCAGCTGCGCTACCTGAACGGTGGCGGCGGGAAAGATGGCGACCTTCACTTTGCGAAGGCGATGGCGGCGCTGGCGAGCCGGTATCCGAACGACAAGGAGATTGCCGTGATCGCCGCCGATGGGTGGCTGATGACGAAGGCAGAGTCAGCAGAAGATTATAAGCTCAATGCCGAGCTCGCGATCCCGCTGCTGGAGCGGGTGTTGAAGAGCGATCCAGACTACACGCCTGCGATCCACTTCTACATCCACGCGACGGAGGACGCGAAGGTGCCTTCCCTTGCCGAACCTTATGCCGATCGCCTTGCAGCGCTCGCTCCCAAGGCCAGCCATCTCGTCCATATGCCGAGCCACACCTATTACTGGATCGGCCGCTACGAAGACGCCGCAAAAGCGAACATGCGAGCTGTCGAGATCGGGATCGACAATGCGAAACGCCTTGGCCTTGAACCGCCGGCCGGGGCCTGGGGTCTGCCTTACCACATCCACAACGTAACCTTTGGGCTTGGCGGCGCGCTCGAGGCTGGCGACGCAGAGATTGCGTTACGGCTCGGCAGGCCGCTGGTCGAGAGAGCGCAAGTGCGGACGGACACACCGGCTTACAGTCAGATGATCGCCGCGAACGGCTATTACGCATTGGCGCTATTTGCTGACCCGGCCGAGGTGCTGGCACTTCCGGAACCGAAAGTGCCGTTCCTGGTGGCGGCGTGGCACTATGCGCGCGGTGAAGTCTTTGCCCGACGCAATGATGCGGCAAGCGTTCGCAAGGAAGCGGCTGCAATCCACGGCGTCACCGGCGAGCTCAGTAAGGACGACGGCTCACTTCAAGCTCAGACCATGACGTTCATCGCCCGCAACGTGCTGGTGGGCCGCGCCGCGATGCTCGAGGGTCGCCCGGCCGAAGCTGCAACCGCATTTTCGCAGGCCGCAGAGCTCGAAGAAGGGGATGACTTCAGGTCCGTCGCCGATCCTCCTGCTTGGCATTATCCGGTGAGGCGTGACCTTGCAGCGGCACTGCTCAAATCGGGCGACGCTGCCGGTGCAAAGCTCCAGGCGGTGGCCGCGCTGAAATTCCGCCCGAAGGATCCAGGGACGATCGCTCTGCTTTCAACGCTTGAGACGCGTACGGCCGCCCGCTAGGCCGCGCCATGGCTAAGCGGCCCAAATCGTCCATTCCCCGCTACAAGCGGAAGAAACAGCGCTCGTTGCTGCGCCGGTCTATCGGCTGGCTCGTCAAGCTCGTTGTCGCTTTCTTCCTCATTTCGACGCTCTGGGTGCTTGCCTACAGGTACGTGAACCCACCCATTACGCTCACCATGATCGGGGACCTGATCGCTGGACGGGGCGCTTCAAAGGACTGGATGCCGATCGAGCGCATTGACCGCGACATGGTCCGCGCGTCGATTGCAGCGGAAGACGGAAAGTTCTGCTCTCATCATGGTTTCGATTTCGAAGCCATTGAGGACGCGATGAAAAGAAACGCGTCTGGCGGCCGCATCCGTGGTGGATCGACGATCAGCCAGCAGACCGCAAAGAATGCCTTCCTGTGGCAGGGCGGTGGCTATGCGCGCAAAGGCGTCGAGGCTTGGTTCACCTTCCTCGTCGAGCACCTCTGGGGCAAGCGCCGCATCATGGAAGTCTACCTCAACCTCGCCGAGACGGGCATCGGCACCTACGGTGTCAATGCCGGGTCGGAGCGTTACTTCGGCCATGACGCGAGCGCGATGAGCGCGACGGAGGCGGCCAGGATCGCAGCCGTTCTTCCGCTTCCGAAAAAGCGTGGCGCCGTTGCTCCCAAGGGCTTCACGCGCCGCTACGGCAACACGATTGCTGCTCGAATCCCCACCGTCACGGGCGGCGGCCTTGATGCATGCGTCTACCAGGGCGAGCCGACGCCGGTGAACAGGGCGCCTCCGGTAGTCACGAAGCAGCCGCGACCACTTCCGGGTGAGGAGTATGAAACCGCAAAGCCGCTGCCGCCGGTCGAGAATGTCGTGCAAGAACTCCCTCCGGCGTCCACCGAGCCGTTGGAAACGACGCAACCCGCACCGGCACAGGATAATGTCGAAGCTCCCGCGCCTGAACATCCCCAGGAACCTTCGAACGGCGTCTAGCCGATGCGCCGAACGGTTCGCGAAGCGCTTCCGCGAACGGAACGGCCCCTCTCTCCTGTCCGTTGAAGCTGAGATTTCCAGGCAAGGAGGAGTAAATGGCAACGAGTACCCAGAGCCGCACCTCAAACCGTTCGAATTCGAGCTCGAGCCGCAGCAGCTCGGGCGAAAATCGCACCCGCGGTAGCCGGAGCGGGAACCGCAGTGCTTTTTCCTGGGGTGAAGGAGCAACCCCGATCATCGCGGCTGCGCTCGGTGGGGCAGCGATTGGTTTTGCTGCCAATTACGGCCGCAAGCTCCTGATGCAAGGCATGGAAGCGGCAGTTGGCGACTGGGACGAGATCCTTGCCGCCGAGCATGACATGGCGATCGCGATCTTCGACAAGATGCTGGCTACCGACACGACGCAGACCTTCAAACGCAAGATGCTGCTGATGAAGCTGACCCACGCGCTCGACAAGCATTCGCACCAGGAAGAAATGGTCGTCTATCCGGCGCTGCGCGAGGCGAACGAAGCGGCCGACGCGGACCACCTCGAGGGCGAGCACGGATATATCAAGACGTTTATTTATGAACTCAACAAGATAGGGCCGGAAGCTCCCAACTGGCTCGAGAAGGTTCGCGAGTTCCGGCAACTGGTCTCGACCCATGCGCACATGGAAGAGGAACAGGTCTTCCCCCGCTTCAAGCAGGGAATGAGCGAAGAACAGAACGCCCGGGTCACGAGCCTCGTCAACCGAGACGGTTTCTGGATGGCGTGAGTTTAGCCGACGAGGGCGAGCTTCGGCTGCTCCTGTACGGAGAGGTCGACGCTCCCCTCGCCGCTTATGCGCTCGATGCGGGCTGCAACTTCGCCGTCGAGGGTGAAGTCGCGCCCCGCGACGATCACGGCTTCTCCGCCGGATTTCAGCGGAAGGATGAAGCGCAGCAAACCGTTTGAACCGCGCAGGCCGGCCATTTGGATCGCGATTTGCGCGGCAAGGCAACCGTCCGGCACACGAACTGTCATCTGGAGACGAGTTCGCTTTGCAAGATCGGTCAGCGGCTGCACACGCTTGACGGTTACGCGGGGCGCCTCGTCTCCCGAACGTCGATCCAGCTCCACCGCCAGCAGCCCGCATTGCCCGGCCTTCGCGGCAGCCTCCAGCGCCGCAGTTGCTTCCTCGTCGAATGCAGTCGCCACAAACTGGCCCGAGCTGTCGCTCAGTGTCGCCATCATGTAGCGCCTGCCCTTGGCGGAAGTTCGCCAGCGCGCCTCCTCGACGAGTGCAGCCATGGTCGACCCGACACGCTCACCCTCGGCAATTTGAAGATTGGCAATCTCGGCGAATGTTTTCACCTTGTGCGCCGCGAGCAGGTGGCGCGAAGCGTCGACCGGGTGCGCCGAGAAATAGAAGCCGAACGCGTCGCGCTCGGCTGCCATACGCTGCGCCAGCGTCCAGGACGCATCTCGCGGCAGCCGGATCGGCGCGGCCTCGGCGGAATTCGCTCCGAACAATCCTGCTTGCCCGCTCGTGCGCTGGTCATATGCACTCGCGGCGTGGGCGAGGATCGTTTCTGCGGCCGCGAACACTGCTGCCCGTTCGGATTTGATGCTGTCGAAGGCGCCTGCCCCTGCGAGGCCTTCCAGCTGGCGCCGGTTGAGCAGCCGCGGATCGATCCGCGCCGCGAAATCCTCGAGGCTGGTGAAGGGCCCCGTCCGTTCGCGCTCCTCGACCAGAGCCTCCATGGCCTTTTCGCCGACACCCTTCAGCGCGCCCAGTGCGTATCTGACTGCGCCGTCTTTCACCGTGAAGAAGGCGTTGCTCGCATTGATGTCGGGGGCCAAGCACTCGACGTCACCGCGGCGCATGTCTTCGACGAAGATAGACAGCTTGTCCGTCAGCGCCATGTCGAAGCTCATCGAGGCAGCGTAGAATTCAGCGCGGTGGTGAGCTTTTAGCCAGGCGGTTTGATACGCGACCAGAGCATAAGCCGCCGCGTGGCTCTTGTTGAAGCCATAGCCAGCAAACTTGTCGATCAAGTCGAACAGCTCGTTCGCCTTGGCTGCCGGGATGCTGTTGTGCTTAGCGCAGCCTTCGACGAACGTTACCCGCTGATCGTCCATCTCGGACTTGATCTTCTTGCCCATCGCCCGCCGGAGAAGGTCAGCGCCTCCGAGCGAATAGCCGGCGAGCACCTGGGCCGCCTGCATCACCTGTTCCTGATAGACGAAGATACCGTAGGTCTCGGACAGAATGCCTTCGAGAAGCGGGTGCGGATATTCAATCGCAACGCGACCATTCTTGCGGTCACCGAACAGGGGGATGTTGTCCATCGGGCCCGGACGATAGAGTGCAACGAGGGCGATGATGTCGCCGAAGCCGGTCGGGCGGACGGCCGAGAGCGTTCGTCGCATGCCCTCGGATTCGAGCTGGAATACGCCGACGGTGTCGCCGCGCTGGAGCAGCTCGTAAACGGCAACATCGTCCCAGGGCAGCGCGCCGAAATCGATTTCGATGCCTTGCTCGGCAAGCAGGCGCTGCCCCTCCTTCAGGACGGAGAGGGTTTTTAGACCCAGAAAGTCGAACTTCACCAACCCCGCGGCTTCGACATATTTCATGTCAAATTGCGTGACCGGCATATCGGAACGAGGATCGCGGTACAGCGGCACGAGCTCGTCAAGCTGCCGATCGCCGATCACGACCCCGGCCGCGTGCGTCGACGCGTGTCGCGGAAGACCCTCGAGTTTCATGGCGAGATCGAACAGTCGCTTGACGTCAGGATCCCTGTACTCGGCGGCAACTTCCGGAACTCCGTTCAGCGACCGCTCGAGCGTCCACGGGTCGGCGGGGAGGTTCGGGATCAATTTCGCGAGCCGGTCGACATGGCCGTAGCTCATCTGCAGCACCCGGCCGGTGTCCTTCAGAACCGCGCGCGCCTTGAGCCGTCCGAATGTGATGATTTGCGCGACCTTGTCCCGGCCATACTTGCGCTGGACGTAGGAGATAACCTTGTCGCGGTGGGTTTCGCAGAAATCGATGTCAAAGTCCGGCATCGACACGCGTTCGGGATTGAGGAACCGCTCGAACAGCAGGTTCAGAGCGATCGGATCGAGATCGGTGATCGTTAGCGCCCAGGCAACGACCGAACCGGCGCCCGAACCGCGGCCGGGCCCGACCGGGATGTCGTTCGCCTTCGCCCACTTGATGAAGTCCGCAACGATCAGGAAGTAGCCGGCAAATCCCATGCCGGTGATGATGTCGAGCTCATATTCCAGCCGCTCGGCATAGCGCTGCTGATCATCGGCGCTTCGGCCCAGAAGGCGCGACGCGAGGCCGGCATGAGCGTCGCGCCGGAGCTGCTCGTCCTCGTCATCGCTAAGCCGCGGCAGGATCGGTTTTCGCTTCGGGGCGGCGACTGCGCAACGCCGAGCGATGACGGCCGTGTTGGCGAGCGCTTCCGGAAGATCGGCGAAAAGCTCTGCCATTGCGGCGCCGTCCTTTAGCCATGC
>Ga0207644_10001229_pt1 | contig 16504 bp, 12 predicted proteins | sample KBSS73metaG_FD_184326 | JGI IMG/M metagenome (GOLD analysis project Ga0207644, IMG submission 184326) | Switchgrass rhizosphere microbial communities from Kellogg Biological Station, Michigan, USA - KBS S7-3 metaG (SPAdes) (version 2) | ecosystem: Host-associated > Plants > Roots > Rhizosphere... | reverse complement strand
CCCGGGCTACATCTACAACCGCGCGGTGCAGGCGCGGCGCAGCGGCAACTTGCCCGCCGAGATCAGCCTGCTCGCCACGCGCGCGCCGCTGACCCAGCCCGTCCCCCAACCGCAGCTGTGGGTGCGCGAACTGCTGACCGCCGCCAAGGGCGCGGGCGCGGACAGCGCGGTGCGCATCGCCAGCTCGATCGACGACGCCTTCGCGCCGGGCACCGACATTTCCAAGCTCTCGTACAAGCTGCGCGACGACTACACGTCGCTGATGTGGCTGGGCGGCACCAAGGCGCTGTGGGAGCTGCGCGACAATCGCCGCGCGGCGCCGCTGTTTTACCGCTACGGCGCGGCGGCGCAGACCCCGGGCACGCGCTCGAAGGGGTTCTACTGGGCCGGCCGCGCCCTTGCCCTGGCGGGCGACACCTCGCTGGCGAACCGCTACTTCGAGATGGCGGCGCAGTACCCGGAGTACTTCTACGGCCAGCTCGCACTCGAGCGGCTGGGGCGACCGATCCCCAACCTCGACACCCAGCCCCAGTCGCGGCCGAGCGGCAGCGAGCGCACCGCGTTCAACGCCAAGCCGATCACCCGCGCGGTGCGCGATGTCGCCCGCAATGGCGACTGGCGCACGACGGTGCAGTTCTTCCGCGAGATCTCAGACCAGGCGCAGTCGGAGGCGGACCACGTGCTCGTCGCCGATCTCGCCCAGGAGATCGGCCGGCGCGACCTTGGCGTCATCCTCGGCCAGTCGGCGCATGCCGAAGGGTACAGCACCTTCGGCCGCATCGCCTACCCGGTGATGCCGACGCCCTCGGGCGCGAACTGGATCATGGACCACGCGCTCGCCCGACAGGAAAGCCAGTTCGCGCAGAACGCCCTCAGCTCGGCGGGCGCGCGCGGGCTCATGCAGCTGATGCCCACCACCGCGCGCGAGCAGGCGGGCAAGATGGGGCTGCCCTACAATCCGGACTCGCTGACGACCGACCCGGTCTACAACGTCCAGCTGGGCGACGGCTACTTCGGGCGCATGATGGACTACTTCGGGGGCTCCACGCCGCTGGCAGTCGGCGCCTACAACGCCGGCGCGGGCAACGTGAACAAATGGCTGCGCGCCAACGGCGACCCGCGCACCGGCATGGTCGACTGGATCGAGTGGATCGAGCGGATCCCGATCTATGAGACCAAGAACTACATCCAGCGCGTGCTGGAGAACGCGGTCGTCTACCAGTCCATGCACCCGGAGCGGGGCTACTACCGCGGATCGCAGCCGCTGAGCCAGCTCCTGGGCAAGCGCACCCCGGGTTGAGACGTCAAGCGCGGCGTCCCAGCGCAATGGCGCCGCGAATGCCGGCCTCATCTCCAAGGTCCGGCGCGGCGATGTACGTGCGCAAGCCTGGGTCGAGGCGTGGGTGCGTGACGTAGCCGGCGACCCGCGCCTCGGTCTCCCGCCGCAAGGCGTCGAGCAGCCCTGGCGCCTTCATCACGCCGCCCCCGAAGATCAGCCGATCCGGCGTGTGCAGCAGGATCAGCGTGGTCGCGAGCGACGCAAGGTAGCGGGCGATGAGCCCGACGCGCTGCTCGTAGCCCTCCTGACCCGACGCAAGCTGCGCGCCCCATCGAGCGGCGATCGCCGGGCCGCTCGCCAGCCCCTCCAGGCAGTCGCCATGGAACGGACAGACGCCGTCGAAGTCATCCTCGCCCCGGTCGTGCGGAACCGGGATGTGCCCCGTTTCGGGCGGCGCGAAACCGCCGACCGGCTCGCCGCCGCGCAGGATGCCGCTGCCGATGCCGGTGCCCACGGTCGTGTAGGCCACGGTCTCGCAGCCCTGCCCGGCCCCGTGCAGCCACTCGCCGAGCGCCGCGGCGTTGACGTCGGTATCCAGCACGATCGGCGCATCGAAGCCCGCGAAGGCCTCGGCGAAGCTGGCGCCGGCCCAACCCGGCTTGGGGTTCGGCTTGAAGCGCCCGTAGTCGGGTGAGCGCGGGTCGGTCTCGATCGGCCCGAAGCTGCCGATGCCGAACGCGACGATGCGGCCGTGCCGGGCGCTCGCCTCGGCGAAGAACCGTACGGCCGCGGGCAGTGTCACGTCCGGAGCGGCGGTGTCGATCCGGCTTCGCTCCAGGAGCGTGCCCGCCTCGTCCGCCAGCGCGAGGATGAACTTGGTGCCGCCGGCCTCGACTGCGGCGATGGTGCGGTTCGGCACGTCCCTTCTCCCCTTCCGGCGCCCGGTTTACGCCTAATCCCGGCAACTCGGCCGCGCACGCCGCGTTCCCCACCGAGTGAAGATCGCCACTTACAACGTCAACGGCGTCAACGGTCGCCTTCCAGTGCTCCTGCGCTGGCTGGAGCAGTCGCGGCCGGACATCGTGTGCCTGCAGGAACTGAAGGCGCCCGACGAGAAGTTCCCCGAAACCGCGCTGCGCGAGGCCGGATACGACGCGATCTGGCACGGGCAGAAGAGCTGGAACGGCGTCGCCATCCTCAGCCGCGTGGGCGAGATCTGCGAGACCCGGCGCGGCCTTCCCGGAGAGGTCGAGGACACCCAGAGCCGCTATATCGAGGCGGCCGTGAACGGCATCCTCATCGGCGGGCTCTACTTGCCCAACGGCAATCCCCGGCCCGGCCCCAAGTTCGACTACAAGCTACGCTGGTTCGACCGGCTGATCGCCCATGCCGGCGAACTGCTCGCCTCGGGCCTGCCGGTGATGCTGGCCGGCGATTTCAACGTGATGCCGACCGAGCGCGACGTCTACAAGCCCGAGCGCTGGCTCGACGACGCGCTGTTCGCCCCCGAAGTGCGCGCCGCCTACGCCCGCCTGCTCGACCAAGGCTGGACCGACGCCTTGCGCACGCTTCACCCCGACGAGACGGTCTACACCTTCTGGGACTATTTCCGAAACGCCTATGCCCGCAACGCCGGCCTGCGGATCGACCACCTGCTGCTGAGCCCCGCCCTGGCTGGCCGGCTGGTCAAGGCCGAGGTCGACCGCGAGGTGCGCGGCTGGGAAAAGACCAGCGACCACGCACCGGTGTGGGTGGAGCTTGGGGATGGTTAGGTCAGGATGTGGTGGAAAGCGGAACCATTGTGTCGAGCGCGCCAACAGACCGGCGAAGTTCTATGTCCATTTTAGAGCAAGATTGAACGCAAGGCTGACGGGATCACACAAGACGTTGGCGAACTGAAGTGCTATGTCGACCTATCGCATTCGTCCAAGCCTGCGGGCACGTGAATGAGAGACACGAGAGCTATCGCGCTTTCTAGGACAATCACCATGCCGTATAAAGCTTTGGCGACCCACCTCCGACATCAGGAAGAACTTGAGTGTGACCTTGGTGAAAGGTCAAATATCTTAGAAATTAAGACCGTACATTTCAGTCTCGCGGAGAGTTACGCTATCCATGCTCGGCATGTTAAGCGAATGATGGAGGAAGCTCCCAAAGGGTCCAAAGAGCTTTAGTCTGGTTTCTGCTTCCATCTCGGCGCAACTATCGCGATTTTACGACCGCAAGGAAGTGGGTGCGGATGATCCGCTTTCAGGAAGGTCATGCTGTGAAGCAGACGACCGGCATTGGGCGTGAGCTGCCACAAAGCTGACGGGCCTCTACTCCCTCAAAGCGGGTACAAAGCCTCCCGCGGCTCCCGCCGCAATGCAAAAACACCGGCGGGAGAGAGCCCCTGCCCTCTCCCGCCGGCGCCCCTTAGAACTTCAGCGAGAGGCCGGCGCGTGCCCCGCCGCCCTTGTAGTTGCCGCTGAAGTCGCCCTGCGCCTCGATGAAGCCGCTGACGCGCTCGCCCTGGTCGATGGCGACGCCGAGCTTGGCCTGGCCGTAGTCCGGCGTTGCCGGCAGGCGGAAGGCGAAGCTGTAGCCGCCGCCGTTCAGGGTCATCCGGTCACGCCCCTTGAACTCGTGGACGTAAGCCCCCGAGGCATAGAGCCGCACCGTGCTCGGCCCGTCGGACAGCACCGTCTCGACCCGCGCTCCGGCCTTGCCGCGCATGCCGTCCGCCGCATCGAGATCGGCCGTGGCGACACCGAGGTCCAGGCCCTTCCAGTTGAAGTGCGAGTAGTCGAGCGAAGCGAACGGCGCGACCGTGAAGCGGCCGGTGCCGAACGCCGCCGACGCCTTGACGTAACCGCCGTAGCCGTTGGCACGAGTACGGTCCGCAAGGCCGGCGAGGGCATCGCCATAGCGGGCCTTGATGTGCTCGTACTTGGCGAGGCCCTCGATCCGCAGCGGCCCTGCGACCGCCCGCCCGTAGACGCCGATGTTGTAGGCGTCGTAGCGCGCACGGCCCGCTCCGGCATCGACGTTGAGCTGGCTGCTGCCATAGCCGCCGGTCACGCCGAGCACGGTTCCGGTCTCGGTGCCGATCAGGTCCACGCCGGCCTGGATGCCGAAGAAGTCCTGCCGGTTGTTCAGCGAATAGCGGACCGGCTGGCCGAAGGCGGTCGTGGCGTAGCTGCCCTTGCGCTGGTCGGTCAGACCATAGGCCGTCATCCAGAACGCCTTGCCGGTGCGAGTGCCGTCAAGGTGCGAACCCACCGCGTCGTTGGTCCGATAGCTCAGCTGACGGCCACCATCGACCATCAGCAACGGCGACACGGCAGCCTGGCCGGGAAGGCCGAAGACGGCGAAGTTGTTGGTGCCCGGATCGTAGACCAGCGAGTAGTCGACGATGCCGACCGTGCCGCCATTGGCCAGCGTGAAGGCGCCCGCGCTGGTGCCCGCGCCGGCATCGACGACGACCGCGCCGTTGACGAAGCCGCCGTTGAGGCCTTGCGCGACCACCGCCGTCGAGCCCGTCGCCGCACCGCCGACGATCAGGCGATCCGCCGTGGTCGTACCGACGTCCACGCCAAGGGTGCTGCCGCCCGAGCCAACGAAGTTGCCCGAGGTGGTCAGCGTGTCGCCGACCTGGCCGTTGCGCATGTCGATCAGGCCCGAGTTGTTCAGCGTCTCCAGCCCGGTGAACGCCACCGCCGCCGGTGCCGCGCCACCTGGGTTGACCGCGATCGTGCCCGTATTGTTGAGCACGTCGACGCCGCCGCCGAAGGCACTGGTGCCCACGGGACGGAAGGTGCCGGCGTTGTTGAACGTGTCGGCCGCATCGGTCAGGTCGACCCGCCCGATGATCGTGCCGGTGGCCTGGTTGGTCAGGGTCGTGCTGGCGCCATTGACGTCGATCGCGAGGCCGTTGCCCGCCTGGACTCGGTCACCGATGGTGATGATCGAGCCGGTGCCCGAGGTCACTTCGATGCCGCCGGTCGCGCCCTGCACCGGAGCGCCGGGGAGCGTCGTCACGCGCACACCGCAGGCGCTGTTGGCGACGATGCCGGTGCCGCCACGCGAGGTGACAGGGCCGGTGGCGGTGATGTCCACTTGCGTGCAGCCGGTGTTCACATCGATGCCGTTGCCGCCGCTGTTCATCGGGCCGGCGATCACGGTGACGGTGTCGCTGCCGCCCCCACCGCCGCCGGGGCCGTTGCCGCCAGTATCGCCGATGACGATACCGCCAGGGCCGGTGCCCCCGCCTCCCGGATTTCCGCCGCCCGGGTTGCCGCCACCGCCGGTGTCGATCGGGCCGGTGATCACCTGCGTGACGCAATCGGTACGGCCCAGAGCAAGGCAGGCGCTCGGGTCGATGGTGACGACCAGCCCGTCAGAGCCGGTGCCGCCGGTGGTGATGGGGCCGGTGTTGATGGTGGTGGGGCCGGTCACGCCGACGGTCACGCCGGGCGAATCGGGTCCGGTGGTCGTCACCGGGCCGGTCACCACGGTGGCCGTGCACAGCGCCGAGCCGACCGCGAGGCAGGCCGCCGGGTCGGTGATCACGGTCAAGCCGGGCGACTGCGCGCCGCCGGTGGTGATCGAACCGGTGCTGACCGTCGTCGGTCCTCCCGCGAGCACGCCAATGCCGGGCGAGCCGTCGCCGCTGGTCGCCACCGAGCCGGTGTTGACCGTCGTCGAGCAGGCGCCGGTGCCCAGGACTGCGCAGAGCGCCGGATCGGTCGCGACGATGATGCCCGGCGCATCGGTTCCCAATGTGCTGACATTGCCGGTGTTGAGCAGGACGGGGCCTGCCGCTGCCACGCCGATGCCGGTGGAGCCGTTGCCACCGGTGCTCACCGGTCCAGTCGTCGCCGTGGTCGGACAAGCGCCGACGCCCGCGATCAAGCAGGCCGTGGGATCGGTGACGAGCAGGATACCGTCCGCATCGGTGCCGAGCGTCGAGACCGGGCCGGTCGTGACGGTGAGCGGACCACTGGCCAGGACGCCAAGGCCGGTCGAGCCGTTGCCGCCTGTCGTGATCGAACCGGCCGCGATGTTGGTGGTGCACTCTCCGGCACCGAGCACCGCGCAGGCCTGTGGATCGGTGGCGATGCCGACGGCGGGCGAGTTGATCCCGCTCGTCGACACTTGCCCGAGGTCGAGCGAGATCGGCCCAACCGCGGCGACACCGATGCCCGGCGAGTTGGCGCCGCCGGTGCTCACATTCGTAGCGTTGAGGTCGACGCCGCAGGCGCCGATACCCAGCGTGGCGCACGCTTGCGGGTCTGCCCGCAGCAGCACGCCCGGTGCGTCATCGCCGCGAGTGACGATGCTGCCAAGATCACCGCTGATCACCGCGGGCACGTTGACCGAGATGCCACCCGAGCCGTCGCCGGTGGTCAGCAGGTTGCCCACCGTGAGGCCAGTGTCGCAGGCGCCCGAGCCGAGCAGGACACAGGCCGCCGGATCGCCGGTGATGGCGATGCCGGGCGAGTTGGCGCCGTCAGTCTCGAGCAAGTCGACGTTGGCGGTGGTCGGGCCGACGATGGTCGCGAGGATGCCGGGCGAGCGGTCGCCCAGCGTCAGCAGGTTGCCGACGGTGAAGTCGGTGCCGCAGTTGCCCGCGCCGATGACGGCGCATGCGGCAGGGTTGGTGGTCAGGTCGATGCCGGCGGCGTCGCTGCCGTTGGTCTGGAGGGCGTCGATCGACAGGCTCGTCGCGGCAGCGGCATTGACCAGCGCGCCGATGCTGCCCGGGCCTTGGGTCGTCAGCGTGCCGACCACGCCGTTGATGTCACAGCTTCCGGCCGCCAGAGCCGCGCAGACCGCAGGATCGGTCGAGAGGTTGAGCCCCAGCGGCTGGCCGCCCGCAGTGCGCAATACGCCCACGTCGAGGTCGATGCCGCCCAAGGCATTGAGCAGCGCACCGTTGGACCGATCGCCCGAGGTATCGAGCAAGTCGGCATTCAGCGTGATCGGCCCGTTGAGGGATACCAGTTGCACGGCGTCGGCGTCGGCACCCAGCGTTTGCACCGCATCCGCCGCAATGTCGACCGAGCCGGCCAGGACATTGATGCCGTCCGAGCCGTTGCCGGAGGTCGTCACCGGCCCAAGCGCCTGCAACGCCGCCTTGGTGTTCGCCCGCAGCAGCGCGCCGGCCGCGCCCGCTCCGCTCGTCGTCAGCCCTTGAACCGTCGCGTCGATCGCGTCGCCGCTGGTGAGCGACAGCGCCGGCACGCCATCGGTGGTCGACAGGATGTTCGAATCGGCCGTGGCGGTCACCAAGCCGGTCGCGCTGGCGGTCAGCGAGCCGACCAGGTCGGTGGCGGTCGAGACGGTCACGTCCAGCGCGCCTGCCACCGCCGGGAGCGGCGAAGCGATCGTGTCCGCGGTAACGCTGCAGGTGGTGCCGCCGAGCACCGGAATGCAGACGTTCTGTGCATGCGCCTGGGTGGCGAAACCGGCCGTCCCGAGTGCTGCGAGGCAAGCTGTCATTGCGACTTGGCTTGCCGTTCCCCTGTATGATCTGGGCATTGCGACTTCCTCTCTGCCCCCTCCGCAAAGGCAAGAAGTACGCTTATGCGTTAAGACCAACTTAACTCGCTGGTATAATTCGAAATTAACCAGGATAATATTTCCGGGAACTATTAGTCACTTGCTGGCTTTTGTTGACGCGGCGCCATATCTTGGATGCGTCAACGACGTGTGACTTGGCGCTGACCGACAGCCTTGGCAAACCGCTGCCCCAACTGATTCGTCCTTACCGCACACCCGCGAAACAGACGTTGATCCTGTACAAGGCCCCTGCATGCAGAACGAAAAAAAGAGCGCACCGCCCGAAGACGATGCGCTCTTTTTTAGTTCCGTTGGAGCCGCGACTTTGCGCGGCTCCTTCGAAAAGCTGCGTTCAGCGAACCGAGCGGCGCGTGAACAGGTTGACGATTGCCAGCAGGATCACAGCGCCCAGCAGCGAGACCAGCAGCGAGCTAAGGCTGAAGTCGCCGGCCATGATGTTGCCGCCGCCGATAAGCGGGTTGAGCAGGAAGCCGGCAACTACAGCGCCAACGATACCTACGACAATATTGAGAAAAATGCCCTGTTGAGCGTCACGGCGCATGATGATGCTGGCGAGCCAGCCGATGATGCCACCTATGATGATTGCGAGAATGAGCGTCATGGCAGAGTTCCCTTGCGATTGTGAACAAGAAACTCTGCGAACGACCAAGTTGTTCCAAGCAAATAGAACAAGTTTGTTGGAAAGCATTCTTCGCGCGTGATAGGTTCACTTGACGGTTCGCGCGCGCAAACGCACGGCCCATCGCGGGCCGTGTGCCATCATGCGACTAACGCTTCCCAAGCGGCGACCGTTCCACCGCCCGTCATGTCGACGACTGGGAACCTTGCCTGCATCAAAGTCCTTCGCAGAGCATGGATGATTTGCTCGACTGCGTCGTCATCGGCGCCGGACCTGCGGGGCTCACTGCCGCGATCTATCTCGCCCGGTTCCACCTCACCCTTCGCGTGATCGATGCCGGGCAAAGTCGCGCCGCGCTGATCCCGCGTACGCACAACCATGCCGGGTATCCCGGAGGTATTGCGGGCACCGAGCTGCTGCGGCTAATGCAAGAGCAGGCGACCGAATTTGGCGTGCAGCACACCAAGGGGCTCGTCGAGACGGTCGAGCGCGACGAGGATCACTTCGTCGTCTATGCCTCGGACGAGAGCTGGCGGGCGCGCAGCGTGCTGCTGGCGACAGGCGTCGTCAACAATCGCCCGCCGATCGCTCCCGAGATCCACGAGGCCGCGCTCGCCAGGGGCCTGCTGCGATATTGCCCCATCTGCGACGGCTTCGAAGTGACCGACCGGCGCGTGGGCGTGATCGGTACGCAGGCGCACGGCTTCAACGAGGCGGTGTTCCTGCGCATGTACACGGCGGACGTAACGCTGATCGCCCCGGACGGCGAACACACCCTGGCGCCGGAGGAGCGATATCGGCTCAAGGAGATGGGAATCGCCGTCGTCGACGGGCCGTGCAAGCCGCTCCACGTGAAGGGTGAGCGCATCTATGCCCCCACGCCGGAGGGCGAGCTGGAATTCGAGAGCGTCTACCCCGCGCTCGGCTCGGTGATCCGGTCCGAGCTGGCGGTGATGCTGGGCGCCGATGCCACTGAGGATGGCTGCCTCACGGTGGACAGCCACCAGAGGACGACCGTACCCGGGCTCTACGCCGCGGGAGATGTCGCCAAGGGGCTCGACCAGATCAGCCATGCCATGGGCGAAGCCGGCGTCGCCGCGACCACCATCCGCAACGACCTCAGCCGCTTGCGCCCGCTGCTGCGCCGCAAGCTTGCGACGGAAGCAAGCTGATCATCCGCGCGCCTCGGCCAACCGGCGCAACATGGCTAGTACCTGTACGTCGCGACATAGCCCAGGTGATCGGAGAGCGAGAACCCGCCGGCCTTGATCCCGAACGGGACCTGCACCGCGGTCAGGCGCAATTGCTTGCCGGCTCCGGCGTGGAAGAACTGCACGTCCTTGGCGCGCTGGAGTACTGCCTTGAGATCGCTGTCGCTGGGGAGCGCCCGGGGGTCGGACTGGAGCTCGCGGGTCGCCTCGGCGGCAACGCCCGGGATCGGAGCGCCACTTGCCACCAATTCGCGCCGTTCCAGGCCATGGCCGATGTTGAAGTCGCCGCCGAAGACGATGCTGGTTGCGGCATCGACATGCCCGGCAATGAAAGCGTGGGCCTCGCGGTACTGCTCGGCGAAGGCGGCATCCGCGCGCTCATCCGAGACGCCCGTCGCGCGGCGTGAGTTCAGGTGCGCGTCGGCGATCGCGACGGGTTGGGCCTGCCCCGGCACGCGCACCCAGGCGAGCAGGGCGCCTTTCGCCGCCAGGCAGTCGTACCCCGCGCAAGCATCGCTCGCGAAGGCCATTCGCGCCGTCCGCTCGATCGGCAGGTCCGAAAGGATCAGGAGGCCGCTGTCGACCCACTTGCCCTCGGTCTCACCTTTGTTCCACTGCGCGTCGGCGCGATAGGTTGCCGGCATCACCGGTGCGCCGTCCCGGGCCACGTCACCGATCTGCGGACCATATGCGACGTAGCGATACCCGGCGAGGCGGGCGATGGACTTTGCCTCGGGCGTGAAGGCCTCCTGCAGCAGGACGACATGCGGCTGCGCGCCGCGTTGGCGCAGCGCCGCAAGCCGTAAGCCGATCTCCTGAAGGGACGCGGTGCGATTGAACGCGACGGGGAACGGCAGCCCTTCCACGTTGTAGGTCATGACGGAAAGCGCACGGCCGGTGCCGTCCTTGACCACGCTCGACATGGACGGTGACGCATCGAGCGGCGTCACGGCCGAGATGCCGACGACGGAAGTGAAAAAGGCGGCCGCAGCCATCAGACGCTTAGCGAACACGACACGGGTCTCCATGAGCCATGCTGCAAGGACGTCGCTGCCGACCAAAATCCGCAATGGAATTTGGCTAATGCGGATTTCGCTGGCGGGTGGCGTCTTCCGGCTGACCGGATGCGCTTTGCCGGTCGCTGCGGGGGCAGACGATGTATCGTCGGGTATGGGTTGCGGGATTGATTGGCCAGCTGCTGCCGTCAAGCGGACATGCCGATACGCTCCAGGCGAGCGCGAGCGGACAAGTGCGCCGCTGGCAGCAGGGCGACGGTGAACACTGGAGGCTCGAGTACGTGTCTACCCGGTCAGCCCGGATTGCCGAACTGGACAAGTCCATGCGCTTGCGCAGCCAGCAGCTCAGCGGCAGCGTCATGCAGGCCGTGGCACGCGATCTCTCTATCGGGCTCAGCGCGTCGGCCGCCCGCGTTTCTCGCGGCAACCGGTTGTCGGCGGTCCTTCCCACGAAATCCCACAGCTTGTCCCTCGATGTGGGCGGCTACGTCGAGGTCGCAGGCGGTCCGGCCCTGCGCGCCGGATGGTTCCGCTCCGGCGGCTGGGGCGCGCGCGACCTGCAGCACGACATCATTCGCATGAACAATGGCGACGAGGCGGCACGATCGGGCGCCGAGCTCGCCCTGGAGCTGCCGATGGCGAGGATGGCTCCGCGCTTCCTCAAGTCGGCACGCTGGGCCCTTGCCGCCACCGACGGCAAGTCCGCCGCGCCCGGCCAGCCCTGGCGGCATGACAACACCCTCGCCTTGCGCTTCGCGGCGACGTCCTGAGATGGTTTGGCCGAACCGCTCCCGGGCCGCGTCGGCATCGCAGGATCGCCGGTAGCTCATGAAGCGCCTGCTGCTTTCCATCCACGACGTCGCGCCTTGCTTCGAAAGCCAGGTGGACGAGCTGGCCGAATTGCTCGGCGGCCTGGTTGGCGGGCCGCGCTTCGCCATGCTGGTGGTGCCCGACTACTGGGAGCGATCCGCGCTGCGCGCCGCGCCTGCCTTCCAGGCACGCTTGCGGGCCTGGGCGGACAGCGGCGTCGAGATGTTCCTCCATGGCTGGACGCACAAGGACGCCGCCAGCCACCGGGGCGCGGCGGCGGTGAAGGCCCGGCATATGACCGGCGGCGAAGGCGAGTTCCTGGGCCTCGACCATGCGGAAGCCGCAAGGCGCATGCGCGACGGCGCCGCCCTGCTCGCCGACATCACCGGCCGCGCACCGGCAGGGTTCATCGCCCCCGCCTGGCTCTATGGCGAGGGTGCGCGCAAGGCCTTGCGCGAGAGCGGCTTCGCGCTGGCCGAGGATCACATGCGCGTCTGGCGCCCGGCCGATCCCGGCCGCAATCTCGTTCGCGGGCCGGTCGTCACCTGGGCCAGCCGCAGCCCCTCCCGCACGGCGTCGTCGCTCGCCTTCGCCGCGCTTGCGCAACGCGGGCTCCAGGGCCTGAGGACCGTGCGTATCGCCACCCATCCCGGAGACGTCAGCAAGGCGAGCCTGATCGCAAGCATTCGCGCGACCGTGTCCGCCTTCGCCGGCCGGCGGCAGGTCGGCCGTTACGCGGATTTGCTGGGGAGCTGAAAAATGCGCGGCGGAAACTGGGGTGGATCCGTCCTCGCGGAGTCTTGGGACAGCATGGATAAGCGTTTCACGATCCTGATGCCGATCCACAGCTTCGAGCCCGGCGGAGTCGAGCGCGTGGGCCTCAATCTCGCGCGCAGCTGGCAGGACGCCGGGTACGAGGTGATCGTCCTGCTCGGCCGCGACGAAGGGCAGGATCGGGCAATCGCGCCCAGGCTGCGCTACGAACGGCAGGCGACGCGGTTGCGCACTGCCAGGTTCGAGACGGCATGGATGATCTGGTGCCTGCTGCACTTCCTGCGGCGCAACCGGGTCGATGCGATCTTCTGCGCGGGCAACACTTACGCGATCGTCTGTGCCGCCGCGCGCCTGTTCCTGGGGCAGGCATGTCCCCCGATCATCGCCAAGATCAGCAACGATCTGGAGCGCAAGGACAAATCGCCGCTCCGCCGCCGGCTCTACCACGTTTGGCTGGCGCTCCAGGGTCTCTTGTTCGACCGCTTCGTCGCGATGGCGGGCTCGGCCCGCAACGAGATCCTGCGCTACATGCGCGTTCCCGCGCATCGCACCGCGGTTGTTCCCGACCCGGCGCTCACCGAGGCGCGGCTGCAGCGCCTCCTGGCGATCCCCCGGACCGACGCTGCGCGCAACTGCGTGAATGTTCTCGCGATCGGGCGCCTGGTGCCGCAGAAGAACTTCGCCTTGCTGATCGAGGCTTTCGCACAAGGAAGCCGGCCAGGCGACACCCTCACGCTCGTCGGCGAAGGGCCGCTGCGCGCCGAGCTGGAAGACTTGGTAAGGCAGCTTGGCCTCTCCTCACAGGTCCGCTTCACCGGCCACCTCACCTGCGTCGATGCCATGCTGGAACGGGCCGACTGCCTGGTGCTCTCGTCGAACTACGAGGGTGTGCCGGCGGTGGCCATCGAGGCGATCGCGGCGGGACTGCCGGTGATCGCCACCGATTGCTCGCAAAGCATGGCCGAGTTGCTCGGCCATGGCCGGCGCGGCGCCCTCCTTGCCGTGGGCGACAGGCAGGGACTGGCGGAGCGGATCGCCGCGGCCAGGTCGCTGAAGCCGCTTTGCCCCGAGCAGCGCCGCTTCGCCGCCGCCTTCGTGGTCGAAGAGGCGCGCGACAGCTACCTCCAGGTGATCCGCGAGGCCGTCGCCGCCGCGCAGGACGACTGGTCGATCTACCTACCCTCGACGATGCGGCATTCACCGATCCGCGGCGTCTAATCCAGGCAAAGTCAGCAAGAAGGCTTCCCTCTTGAATCAACCCATGACCTTGGAACCGGCGACGGTTCCCTCACTGCAGCTTCGCGCGCAAGACACGGTCTCGCGGATCAAGGGCGCGGCGATGCTGCCGATCCTGTTCTCGGTGCTCATCGGCCTGGGCGTGGTGCTCGAGTTGCGCGGCATGGACTTGCGCCAGATCGTCGGTCTGGTCCCGCGCTCGCCGCTGTTCTGGAGCGTCTTTGCCGTCTATTATCTGAGCGGCCCTGTCAGCGAGTGGTTCATCTACCGCCGCCTCTGGGAACTGCCCGCCGGGTGCATGACCGCGCTGCTGCGCAAGCTGGTGTGCAACGAGCTGCTGCTCGGCTACCTCGGCGAGGCCTACTTCTACACCTGGGCCCGCCGCAAGACCCAGATGAGCGCCGCCCCGTTCGCGGCGATCAAGGACGTGTCGATCCTTTCGGCCCTGACCGGCAACGCGGTCACCATCGTCCTGCTTGTCGCCAGCTGGCCGTTCATCCGCTCCACGCCGCTCGGTCTCGAGAACGGCGCGGTGATGCTCTCGCTGCTGCTGGTGCTGGTCACGTCCTTCGTGATCACCCTGTTTCGTCGCCGCATCTTCGCGCTCGACCGTAAGGACCTGACGTTCATCACGCTGGTCCACTTGGCCCGCATCGGCATCATGACGGGACTTTCGGCGCTGCTGTGGCATATGGCCCTGCCCGAGGTGACGCTGAATTGGTGGCTGTTCCTGGCGACCCTGCGCCTGCTGATCTCGCGCCTGCCGCTGATCCCGAACAAGGACATCGTCTTCGCCAGCGTCGCCGTGATCGCGCTGGGCCACGAGACCGACGTCGCCGCGCTGATGACGATGATGGCCTCGGCGATCGTACTGGTGCACCTCGCGCTCGGCACCGGGCTGGTGCTGAACGATCTGCTGCGCACCGGCGAGCACAGCTGATGGCGCGCGCCGCGCTCGCATCCGCCGTCGTCCTGCTGGGCGCATCCCTGACCGCAGCGGCACACGCCGTGCCGAGTTCGCCGGAGCTGGGGATCGCGGAAGGGCGCTGCCGTGCGGACGAGAAGGGCCCAGCCTTCCTCGTCGCCGCGGAAGGTCTCAAGGATCGCGAAGGCAAGCTGAAGCTGGAAGTCTACCCCGCGAATGCGACGGACTTCCTGGCGGACGACAATGTGCTCGTCAGCGCCGGGAAAGTCTTCCGGCGAGTCTATGTGCCGGTGCCCGCCACCGAGGTGCCGCGCCTGTGCATCCGCGTTCCCCAGCCCGGCGAATACGCGCTCGTCCTGCTCCACGACCGCAACCTTGACCGCAAGTTCAACTGGACCATCGACGGCATCGGCTTTTCGAACAACCCGAAGCTCGGCTGGGGCAAGCCCGCCGTCTCGCGCGTCGCCGTACGCGCCGGGGAGGGTCTCACGCCTGTCACCATCGTGCTCAATTACCGCAACGGACTGGGCGTTTCGCCGCTGAAGCGGCCGCGTTGAAGAACAGAGCTGAACCATGAAGATCGTCGATGTCTGCGCGTTCTACACACCCCATGGGGGAGGCGTGCGCACATATGCCGAGCAGAAGCTGCGGATCGGGGCGCAGTCCGGGCACGATATCACCATCCTGGCCCCTGGCGACCGCCACGAGGTGATCGAACGCGGCCCCGCCGCCCGGATCGTGACAATTCCTTCGCCGCGCTTCCCGCTCGACCGCAAGTACTGGTACTTCGACGACGAGCCGGCCCTGCACGCCGCGCTGGACGCCTTGGAGCCGGATTTCGTCGAAGCATCCTCCCCATGGCGCAGCGCGGCGATGGTCGGCCGCTGGAACCGGGACGTGCCGCGCAGCCTCGTCATGCATGCCGACCCGCTTTCGGCCTACGCCTACCGCTGGTTCGGCGCGTTCCTCTCGCGCCCGCACATCGACCGGCGCTTCGCCTGGTACTGGGAGCACTTGCGCCGCCTGGGCCAGGTGTTCGACACGACGATCTGTGCCAACGCCGATCTCGCCCGACGCCTGCAGGCGGGCGGCGTCGGCGGCGTGACGGTGCAACCCCTCGGCGTCGAGACCCAGATCTTCCGTCCCGAGCGGCGCGATCCCGCGGTCCGCGAACTGCTGCTGGCGCAGTGCGGGCTCAACCCCGACGCCACCTTGCTGGTCGCCGCGGGACGGCTCGCGCCCGAGAAGCGCTGGCCGATGATCGTCGAGGCGGTGGCGACGGCGAGCCGCCGCGCGCCGGTGGGCCTTGCCCTGTTCGGCGACGGGCGCGAGCGCCAAGCGGTCCTGCGCGCGATCGGCGGCAACCCGCACATCCGCCTGTTCGAACCCGAGCGCAACCGCGAGACCTTCGCCGCGATACTGGCGAGTGCCGATGCCGTGCTGCACGGCTGCGAGGCCGAGACATTCTGCATGGTCGCGGCCGAGGCGCGCGCCAGCGGCACACCGGTGATCGTGCCCGACAGCGGCGGTGCCTCGGACCATGCCGCGAACGGTGCGGGCCTCACGTATCGCGCCGCAAGCCGCGTCGCCGCAGCCGAGGCGGTCAGCGCGTTCTGCGCGCAACCCCTGGGGCGACTCTCGGCCGGAGCGGTCATCTCGCACGAGGAGCACTTCGACCGGCTTTTCCGGCACTACACCGACCTGGGCCGAAAGGCTCTGGCGGCCTGATCAAGCGCCAGTGAAATTCGCCGTAGCCGCCCCTACATAACAGGCGGCATGCACATCTTCACCATCGGCTACCAGGGCCTGACGCAGCCTATCCTGATCGCAGCGTTGCGCGGCGCAGGCGTCCAGCTGCTGGCCGACGTGCGCGCCGTGCCGCTGTCGCGCCGGCCGGGCTTTTCCAAGAACGTGCTGGCCGCGGGATTGCGGGAAGCAGACATCGACTACATCGGCCTCAAGGCCCTGGGCACGCCGCCCGAGGGACGCGAGGCGGCGCGCAAGAACGATCATGCGCGGCTCGCCGAGGTCTACGCCGGACAATTGGAATTGCCCGAAGCGCTCGCCCAG
>Ga0207644_10001228_pt1 | contig 16510 bp, 15 predicted proteins | sample KBSS73metaG_FD_184326 | JGI IMG/M metagenome (GOLD analysis project Ga0207644, IMG submission 184326) | Switchgrass rhizosphere microbial communities from Kellogg Biological Station, Michigan, USA - KBS S7-3 metaG (SPAdes) (version 2) | ecosystem: Host-associated > Plants > Roots > Rhizosphere... | reverse complement strand
AGACCTCTCCCCGCTACGCGGCGATCTTTCTCGGCGCGCTGCGCGCCGGCGTCGCGGTCGCGCCGCTGGCGTCGTCGGTGACGCCGCAGAGCTTCGCGTCGATGCTCGCCGATGCGCATCCGCGGCTGCTGTTCGTCGACTCATCCGCGCTCGACGTGCTCGGCCCAGCCACTCCGGATGCGCCGCGTGTCGCCCTCGACAACGGCGCGCCTGGCACCGCGCTCGACGACTGGCTGATGCCGGCCGGCCAGCGCCCGCAGCCGGTGAACGTCCAGCCGCAGTGGCCGTTCAACATCATCTATTCGTCCGGCACGACCGGCACCCCAAAGGGCATCGTGCAATCGCACGGCATGCGCTGGTCGCACGTCGAGCGCGGTGCGGTCTACGAGTACAGCCCGCTGACCATCACGATCCTGGCGACGCCGCTCTACTCGAACACGACCTTGGTCGTGTTCTTCCCGACGCTAGCGTTCGGCGGCACGGTCGTGCTCATGCCGCGTTTCGATGCGGCCGGCTACCTGCGCCTCGCCGAAGCGCAGCGCGCAACCCACACGATGCTGGTCCCGGTGCAGTACCAGCGCATCATGGCGCTGCCCGATTTCGACCGCTACGACCTGAGGTCGTTCCGCTTCAAGTTCTGCACCAGCGCGCCGTTCGCCGCCGCATTGAAGGCCGATGTGCTCTCGCGCTGGCCCGGCGGCCTGGTCGAGTTCTACGGCATGACCGAAGGCGGCGGCACCTGCATCCTCGCCGCGCACGAAAACCCCGACAAGCTGCACACCGTGGGCCGTCCCGCTGAAGGCCACGACATCCGGTTGATCGACGAGGCCGGCAACGAGCTGCCGTCGAACGAGACCGGCGAAGTCGTCGGCCACTCGCGCGGCATGATGACCGGCTACCACCGCCAGCCGCAGAAGACCGCCGAGGCCGAGTGGTTCGACCCGACCGGCAAGCGCTTCATCCGCACCGGCGACGTCGGCCGCTTCGATTCCGACGGCTTCCTGACCCTGCTCGACCGCAAGAAAGACCTGATCATCAGCGGCGGCTTCAACATCTACCCGAGCGATCTCGAAGCGGTGCTGCGCGAGCACGCAGCGGTCGCCGATGTCGCCGTCGTCGGCGTGCCGTCGACGCAGTGGGGCGAGACGCCGGTCGCCTTCGTCGTTCGACATGCCGGCGATCCGACCGATGCGGATGCGCTGAAGGAGTGGTTGAATCAGCGCGTCGGCAAGACCCAGCGCCTCGCCGATATGCGCCTGATCGACGAGCTGCCGCGCAGCGCGATCGGCAAGGTGCTGAAGCGCGACCTGCGCAATCGCTACGTCGCGAACAGCGCGCGCTGAGCCTCAGTCCCCGCCCCTCACTATCAACGAGCGGCGCGAGCCGCCGAGGAGATTTCGAGATGGACTACCTGCCGTTGGGCGCGAGCGGCCTGAAGGTCTCGCCGCTCTGGCTAGGCACGATGATGTTCGGCGACCAAACCGACGAGCATGAGGCGGCCCGGATCCTCGCATCGGCCCGCGAGGCCGGCGTCAACGCGATCGACACCGCGAATGCCTACGCCGACGGCGAGTCGGAGCGCATCACCGGGCGTCTGATCAAGACCGATCGCGAGCACTGGATCCTCGCGACCAAGCTTGCCAATCCGATGGGCCCCGGCCCGAACGATCGCGGCCTATCGCGCCGCCACATCGTGCAGGCGGTCGATGCCAGCCTGGCGCGCCTCGGCACCGACTGGATCGACGTGCTCTATCTGCACCGCGAGGACCCGACCACGCCGCTCGAGGAGACGCTCGCCGCAGTCGCTCACCTCGTCGAGCGCGGCAAGGTCCACCACTTCGGTGTCTCGAACTTCCGCGCCTGGCGGGTCGCCCGTACCGTCGAGATGTGCCGCGCGATGGGCATCGCGCAACCGATCGTCTGCGAGCCGCCCTACAACGCGATGTCGCGGGCGATCGAGACCGAGCTGCTGCCGTGCTGCCACCACTACGGCGTCGGCGTCGTCGTCTACAGCCCGCTCGCGCGCGGCGTGCTGAGCGGCAAGTACCGGCCGGATGCGACGCCGCCCGAAGGCTCGCGTGCGGCGCGCAACGACAAGCGCATCCTGCAGACCGAGTTCCGCCCGGAGTCGCTCGCGCTCGCACAGCAGATGGCGGAGCGCGCCCGATCACGCGGCGTGACGCCGACCGCATTCGCGCTCGGCTGGGTCTGGAACAACCGTCTCGTGCACGGCGTTATCGCCGGCCCGAAGACACTGTCCCAGTGGCAGGAGTATGTCGATGCGATCGGCCAGCCGTTCGACGCCGACGACGAAGCCTTCGTGTCTGACCTTGTTGCCGCCGGTCACGCATCAACGCCGAACTACACCGACCCGCAGTACCCCGTCATGGGTCGCGGGCCACGGACCAGCTGACGATCGTTGCCAGCGCGCGTTGTGCAGCGCGACGACCCCGAACCCACATCGGCGACCCGGCTCCGCTATGCTGAATCGATGCCGCTCATGCCTTCCGCTCATGCCTTCATCCGACCGCTCGCGCGTCACCTCGTCGGCCGACGACGACAAGGCGCGCACGACGTCGCCGGCCGGCCGTGGCCGGCGCGGCGCGCTGCGCGCGGCAGGCGGACTCGTCCTCGCGACAGCGCACTTGCCGGCGCTGGCCCGTGTCCTGGCGAGCACTGCTGCCAACCCGCCGCCGACACCGCGCATGACCGACGGTCCGTTCTACCCGGTCGCGTTCGACCGGAACCCGACGACGTCGCTGATCGTCGGCCCGCTGCTCGCGCAGGCCCGGCCGCTGCGCCTGCAAGGCCGGGTCGTCGATCGCGCGGGCCGGCCGATCGCCGATGCCCGCGTCGAGATCTGGCAATGCGACGCGGCGCAGCACTATCGCCACCCGGCCGACGATGCCGGCTCCGCCGTCGACAAGGGGTTCGCCGGCTTCGGCTGGCAGCAGGGCGGCGCCGACGGCCGCTACGCGTTCGACACGATACAGCCGGTTGCCTATCCCGGTCGCACGCCGCACATCCATGTGAAGGTCAAGCGCGACGGTCGCGCGTTGCTCAGCTCGCAGGTCTTCATGCCCGACCAGGAGGCGCTCAACCGCGCCGACTTCCTGTGGCGCCATCTCGGTCGCGAGCAGCAGCCGCTCGCGTTGGCGACCTTGCAGAGCAACGACGACCGGCCGGTCGCGCACTTCGACATCGTCGTCGGCTGACGCCGCGGCCTATCATCCCGCCGGGGGCGCCGCCCTCGCAGCCCAACACGATGCCGGACGACCGGCCAGCGGGAGACACCCATGCGCAGTCCCTTATGCACCGGCCTTCTCGTGCTCGCCGCGGCCGGCTTCAGCGCGGTATCCCACGCGCAGGAAGTCGTCAAGGTCGCGTTCATCGAGGTCCTCTCCGGACCGTTCGCGCAGGCCGGTGAAGGGTCACTGAAGCAGCTTCGCGAGGTCGTCACCCAGCTGAACGCGAAGAGCGCGCCGACCGATCCGAAGTTCGAGGTCGTGCCGTTCGACGGCAAGGGTTCGCCGCAGGAAAGCGCGTCGGCGCTGAAGTCGGCGAGCGACCGCGGCATTCGCTACATCACGCAGGGCGGTGGCTCCGGCGTCGCATTCGCGCTGGTCGAAGCCATCAACCGGATGGCCGAGCGCGAGCCGGAAAAGGCAACCGTCTACCTTAACTATTCGGCGATGGACCCCGGCCTGACGAACGACCGCTGCAGCTTCTGGCACTTCCGCTTCTACCCGTCGAGCGAAATGAAGATCGAGGCGCTGACGACCTACCTGAAAGGCCGCGCCGACGTCAAGAAGGTCTACCTGCTGAACCAGAACTACACCCACGGGCAGCAGGTCTCGAAGGCGTCGCGCGAGTACCTCGGCCGCAAGCGCCCCGACGTGCAGATCGTCGGCGACGACTTCGTGCCGATCGCGCAGACGCGCGACTTCGCCCCGTACATCGCGAAGATCGCGGCATCGGGCGCCGACACGGTGATCACGTCGAACTGGGGCAGCGACCTGACCTTGCTGTTCAAGGCGGCGCGCGACTTCGGCCTGAACATCAACTTCTACACGATGAACGCGAACAACCCGGGCACGCCGGCGCAGATGGGCCCGTGGGGCGCCGAGAAAGTCGGCGTGATCTGGAACTGGGGTCACAACGCCGCGACGCCGGAGCTCGAGAAGACCTACGTCGAGTACAAGAAGAAGTACAACGAGGACTTCATCTTCGCGGCGCACTGGAACAGCATGAACATGCTGCTCGCCGCGATGCGCCAGGCCAAGTCGACCGACCCGAAGAAGGTGGCGTACGCACTCGAGGGCATGACCTACAAGAGCCCGATCGGCGAGGTGCAGATGCGCAAGACCGACCACCAGCTGCAGGCGCCGCTCTTCCTCGGCATCTGGGCCAAGCAGGGCACGAAGGGCGTCAAGTACGACGCCGAGAACACCGGCTACGGCTTCCGCTCCGAAGTCGTCTGGGACTCGTATGTGAGTTCGCAGCCGACGTCGTGCCAGATGAAGCGGCCGTCCTGACCGCGCGCCCTTGCGGCCGCACGGCCGGTGTCTCGATTTTCTACGGCCGCACGGCCGGCGTCTCGATCTTCAAGCCGGCCGCGCGCTGCGCGAGGTAGGCCTCGATCTCGACCAGCTCCTGGGCGTCGTACGGATACGGCTCAGCACGCACGCCGCTCATGCAGCCGCGCAGCCGCCGCTGCAGCGACCCGACGCCCTGCCACTCGAGGCGGTAGATCGGATAGCCGGTCGGATGCGCCTGCGGAATCGTGCTGCCGGCGAGGCGCTGCCCGGCGCGCTCGTCATGGCACTGAACGCAGGCAAGGTCGAGCTGGCCGATGCGTTGCCGGTAGAGCTGCTCGCCGCTCGCGCGAGCCGGCGCGAGGCGCGGATCGGACTGCGGCGCGATCGGCTGGCCGCGCGACTGGAATGCGACGTACGCCTCGAGCGCCAGCCGCGCCTCGCTCTCGGCGCCGTACGGCGCGGCCTGCTGATGTCGCACCCGACAGGCATCGATCCGCTGCCCCAGCGTGAAGGGTCGCGACGCGACGCTGTCGAACGCCGGATAGCGCGCCGCGACGCCGCGCATCGCCGACGTGGCGTCGCCGTGGCAGGACGCGCATGCCTTTGCAGCCGCCCCGTCGACCCGGTTCCAGAGCGCTTCGCCGTCCTTGACCCAGAGCATTCCGGGGTTCGACGCGTCGTCCTGCTGCATCGCGCGCAGCTCGGCCGTCATCGAATCGAAACCGGAACGGCGAGGGTCAGCCCCGGGAGCTGACGCGGATCGGCCGGCCTCACCGACGACACCCGACGCAGGCGTTCCGGGCGCACCTTCCGCGGCCCATGCCAGCGCGACGACAACCAGCGCGCCGAACGCGCCGGCGGCGAGCCGCTTCATGTCACGGTGATCGCGACGCGCTCGGTCTGCGCAAAGCCGTTGTCGCCGTCCCAGCTGAACGTCAGCGTGCCGCTCGCCGCCGCAACCGTCGAAAACGAGATCAGCGGGTTCGCGGCGACCGCCGCAAACAGCTCGGCGGAGAACACGGTCTCGCCGTCGTACACACAGCTGAAGCGGCGGATTAGGTTGCGCGGCAGCACCGACCCTTCGTCGCCGCGCCGGTAGCCGGTTTCCATCGGATGCGCGATCAGCGTGCGGATCTCGATGACCTCGCCCTTCTTCGCGGTCGCCGGCATCGTGATCAACGCGCGCGCCATCTCAGTCCCTCTCGGCCATTCCGAAGGACCTGAAAGCCCCGGGGGACAGCGAACGCAGTGAGCGGCGGGGTCCCATTCAGCTCTCGATGCAGGCGGCGAGCGTGACGATCACGTCGACCGCGTGCTGCCAGTAGGTGCCGTCGCTCATCTGCGCAACCGCGACGAGGCGCTGCGAGGTCGCGAGGCGGATCCGCGTGGCAACGCGCGCCCGCCCGGCGCGCGGCCCGAGCGTGAAGACGGCGACGTCGCGCTGCGGGTTCAGCTCGTTGAAGATGGCGATCCGGCGCACGTGGTCAGTCGCCGTCATCGGGCTCTCGACGCTGACCGTCACCGGCACTGCGTTGCCGTTCTCGACCAGCGGGGCGACGTCGAGCACCACGCGGCCGACTTTGACCGGCGCCTCGCTCGCGAACACGCGGATCGCGCTGTCGAGGCTCGGCGCCGAAGCGCCCACGGCGGGCCGGATCACCAGCGAAACGCCGAGACCGAGCGCTCCCTGGAGCACCGTGCGCCGCGTCGCGCTGCGACCCGACGCGCCGTTTCGATCGATCGTGCCCGCGGCCATCTTCAGGAGCGCAAGGTCTCGAGGAACGCGACGACGTCCTCGATCTGCTGGGCCGAGAGCAGCGGCTTGTCGCGCCGCGCGACGCCGACCCGCTGATGCCCGTCGATGCGGAAATAGGACGGCATGATCGTCTGCGGATTCAGCCGCCGGCTGTCGACCAGGCGCAGGCGCAGCTGACCGGTGCTCCAGCGCATGCCTGCACCGGCCAGATCGGGAGCGAGGTTGCCCTGGAAGCGCTCATCCGGAAACGGCCCGCTGTGGCAGAGGAGGCAGAGCCCGACCTGCCGGTTCGCGACGATCGCGCGGCCCCGCGCCACGTCGCCGGGCGACTCGGTCAGCGGTTGCGGGATCGCATCGCCGACCACCGCGTACGGCGCGAGCACGATCTGTGCGTAAGCCGCTGGCGTGATCGCGAAGAGCGCAGCGCACGCCGAGCGAAGTAGCCAGCCGCGTCGCATCGCCCGATGTTGCCCGAGCCCTCCTCGCCCAACGCGCTTTCGCTGCCATCGCTCGCCCACCGCCTCGTCCGATCACGCCTTCTTCAGGCTGTGATCCTTCAACGGCAGGTCGCGGATGCGCTTGCCGGTCAGCGCGAAGATCGCGTTCAACACCGCCGGCGCGGCGACCGCGATCGTCGGCTCGCCGACGCCGCCCCAAAAGCCGCCCGACGGCATCACGATCGTCTCGACCTTCGGCATCTGCGCCATCAGCAGCGCCGGATAGGTGCTGAAGTTGTCCTGCTCGATGCGGCCGTCCTTCACGGTGCAGGCGCCGTACAGCGCGGCCGACAGACCGTACGCGAACGAGCCCTCGACCTGTGCCTCGATCTGCTGCGGATTCACTGCGTGGCCCGGGTCGGTGGCGGCGACGATGCGCAGGATCTTCAAGGTGCCGTCGTCGGCGACCGAGACCTCGGCGCAGGCCGCGACATAGCTGCCGAAGCCCATGATCTGCGCGAGCCCGCGGCCGACCCCGGCCGGCGCCGGCTTGTCCCAGCCGATGCGTGCGGCCACTGCGTTCAGCACCGCGAGGTGCTTCGGCGATTGAGCGAGGAGCTTCCGACGCAGGGCGAGCGGATCCTGCTTGGTCGCCTGCGCGACCTCGTCGATGAAGCTCTCGACATAGATCGCGTTGTGGTTCAGGTTGACGCCGCGCCAGAAGCCGGGCGGCACATGCGGGTTGCGCATCGCATGATCGATCAGCAGGTTCGACACCGCATAGCCGAACGCGCCCTCGGCCCCGCCCGCGTTCAGCCCCTGGAAGACGACGGGATCCTTGCCGTTCTGCAGGTTCTGCGGGAAGACGCCGGCGACGATCGACTGCCCGGAGATGCGCATGTGCAGCGCCGTCACGTTGCCGTCGGCATCGAGCCCCGCCGTCATCTTGCACTGCGTGATCGGGTGGTAGCGGCCGTGCGTCATGTCCTCCTCGCGCGACCAGATCAGCTTGACCGGCGTGCCCGGCATCTGGCGCGCGATCGTGACTGCCTGGCCGAGCCAGTCGTGCTGGCCACGCCGGCCGAAGCCGCCGCCGAGGTTGAGCTTGTGGACGTCGCACTTCGCGGTCGGCAGCCCCGACGCCTCGGCTGTCGCAGCCAGCGCCGCCTCGCCGTTCTGAGTCGGCGCCCAGACCTCGCAGCGCTCCGGCGTCCAGCGCGCCGTCGCGTTCATCACCTCCATCGTCGCGTGATTCTGATACGGGTACGAGTACACCGCCTCGACCTTGCGCACCGCCGTAGCGAGGGCCTGGCGCGCATCGCCGGCCTGGCTGCCGACGATCGCGTCCGACGCGTCGAGGCCAGCCTTCAAGGTCGCCGCGATGGTTGCGCTCGAGACCGCTGCGCTCGGGCCGAAGTCCCACTCGATCGGCAGCGCATCGAGTGCGGTCTTCGCGCGCCACCAGGTGTCGGCGACCACCGCGACGGCGTAGTCGCCGACCGGCACGACCTTCTTGACACCGGGACGGCTCGCAACTGCGGCGGCGTCGAAGCGCTTGACCTTACCGCCGAAGACCGGGCAGGCCTTGATCGCCGCATTCAGCATCCCCGGCAGCTTCAGGTCCATGCCGTAGACCTGCGAGCCGTCGACCTTCGCGGCGGTGTCGAGCCGCGCGACGCGCTGGCCGGCGATCTTCCAGTCCTTCGGGTCCTTCAGGGCCACGTCGGTCGGCGGCGTCAGCTTGGCCGCCGCTTCGCAGACCTTGCCGTACGTCGTCGTGCGGCCGCTCGGCTTGTGCGTGATCACGCCCTTCGCCACCGCGCACTCGCCGGCCGGCACCTTCCAGCCGTCGGCCGCCGCCTGCACCAGCATCACGCGCGCGGTCGCACCGCCCTTGCGCACATAGTCGTGCGACTCGCGCACGCCGCGGCTGCCGCCGGTCGAGAAGCTCCCCCAGATCCGGTTGCGGGCGAGGTTCTGGCCCGGCGTCGGGTACTCGGTCGAGGCCTTGGCCCAGTCGCACTCGAGCTCTTCGGCGACGAGCTGCGCCAAGCCGGTCAACGTGCCCTGGCCCATCTCGGAGCGGGCGACGCGGATGATGACGGTCTCGTCGGGCTGGATCACGACCCAGCAGTTCATTTCGTCGGGACGGACGGAGGCGGCCGCCGCCGCGCCTGTGGCCGACGCGGGGGTCGCTGCACCACCCATGCCCTGCGCGACCGCGCGTTGCGGGAACGGCACGTTGAAGGCGACGACGAGGCCACCGGCGGCAACCGTGCCGCCGAGAAAGCGGCGCCGCGACACCGCGCGAGCTTTCGGCTGGAATTGGGCGGGCGCCACCGCGTCGATGCCGTCGAGCTCGGGCAGCGGCGGCAGGTCGGATGAAATGGAAGAAGAAGGGGTCTGCATCGCTCGATCCTTCTTCATGCGGTGCGCGACGGACCGCCGTCGGCAGCCATCTTGATCGCCGCGCGCACGCGGTTGTAGGTGCCGCAGCGGCAGATGTTGGTCATCGCCTCGTCGATGTCGGCATCGGTCGGCTTCGGCTTGGCCTTCAGCAGTGCCGCCGCGGCCATGATCATTCCCGACTGGCAGAAGCCGCATTGCGGCACGTCGAGGGCGACCCAGCTGCGCTGCAGCGCATGCGACGCCTTCGGTGCCAGGCCTTCGATCGTCACGATCTTCTCGCCCTCGCCGACCGTCGAGACCGGTCGCACGCAGGAGCGCGTCGGCACGCCATCGATGTGCACCGTGCAGGCACCGCAGGCCGCGATGCCGCAGCCGTACTTGGTGCCGGTCAGACCGAGCTGCTCGCGCAGCACCCACAACAGTGGGGTGTCCGGCTCGGCCTCGAACTGCCGCACCGCCCCGTTCACGTTCAAGCTCGCCATGACGCTCCTGTTTGATCGAAGAAAAGTGCTGCAGCCGGCGGACCGCGGATCCGCCGTCAACCCGTTGGCCATCGAAGACGCCGGGGCTCGAGGCGGATGCTGCGCAGCTCTTATACCGTCACTCTGCCCCTAGCGCCCGGTGCGGGCTATTGGAGCGCTTGCGGATTGCGCTTCTCGTACCAATGGGTGATGCGCTGGCCGTCCCAGTGCAGCGCGACATGAGCGCCGACTCGGGCCCGGCCGAGCGCACGCGGCCGGAAGATGCCGACGCAAAAGCCGCCGGCGTGGCGCACGCTCGGGTAGAGCACGCCCGAGCTGCCGCCTTCGCGCAACCGGCGGCCGAGCGCCTGCGGTTTGGCGTAGAAGCGCGGATCGAACAGCCCGGCGGCGGCCGGCCCGAGCTCGCGCAGGTCGTGCAGGTCGGCATCGACCGGCGCCGCGATCAAGCGCATGTCGATGTCGATCGCCGGCTCGTCGGTGCGCGCGAGGAACGCGGCGCGGTGATGGCTGACCTCGGCGATCGCGGTTTCGAGGCTCTGCGCCGCGTAATAGACGCCGTAGCTGCCATCGGAGAAGCGCGAGCCGTCAGGGTTGAGATGCGTGAACGCCGCCATCACCGGCGTGCTGCCGGCGCCGGACACGCGCTCTTCAGGCGCGACCAGCTGCAGGTCACCGAGCTCGTCGCGGATGCGGGCGTTGGTGAGCGCCTCGATCGCGAACACCACTTCGAGATCGGCCGGATCGGCGATCGCGTCGTACAGTGCGACGGTCGGATAACGCGACGGGATCAGCCGGTAAGACGGACGCCAGGTGCAGCGGACGACCGGGATGCGGTCGGGATCGATCAAGCCTTGCCCCCGCGCTGCGCGTCGAGGTAGTGCCGCACGACATAGAGATCGGCGACCTGGCCACCGAGCATGCGATCGAGCGCCGAGCGGCCGCCGAACAACGTCGCCGCGTTCGGCTTGCGCAGCCATTCGTTGGCGCGGCGCGCGAGCGGAAAGAGGATCTGCAGTGCCGCGTAGATTCCGAACAGGTACGAGAGCCGCTCGAGCTGGTGCCGGTCCAGGCTGCCGACCTTGCCCTGCTTCCACTGGTAGAGCGTGGTCCGTCCGACTCCGAGCAAGGTCGCCTGCTCGGCGGCACTCAGCTCCCACGCCTCGGCCAGCCGCCAGAACGTGCGCAGTGCGGCGGCCGCAGCAGCCGGTGAGCCCAGGTCGACCTTGGGAATCGCTGGCTTGGCAACGGCGGTCATGGGAGCCGATGATGGAACAGAGTTCTCATGAGTTACTGGCGATGTTAGTTCGTCAGCGAACATATTGCAAGCTACTGTTCACTTCCGGACAGATCGTTCAATGGCGCTTGACGACACGGTTTCGATCTGGAATGGAGCCTTCGATTCGGCGACATGTCGCCTTCTTGAGGCGTATTGGCTGCTCCATAGAGAAACGACGGGTGGGATGGCTGCTTCAGAGCGAAGCGACGGGTTGGCCCGGACTCCGTTTCGAAATGCCTAGGCACTGCGTCCGGGCCAACCCGCCGCTTCGTTGTGGCATCGCGAGCGGCGTTGCTCTTACACCGCATTGGGACGGCAACCATGATCCTTTCAAGGCATGAGCAGCGCCGTCCGAAAGCGAAGGGCCTGCGCGGGTGCCTAGGCATTTCGAAACGGAGTCCGCGCAGGCCCTTTGCTTTCGCTGCCGCGCGTCGGTGCGGGTGGGGCCGTGGCCGTCCGGCCCGCGTGGCCCTTCGGCCTCCGAAGGAGCCTGAAGAAAACGTAAAGCCGCTATCGCGCGTGCGTCACGCCACCGTCGACAACGAGCGTCGAACCGACCACGTAGTCGCCGGCCCGCGACGCGAGGTAGATCGCGGCGCCCGCCATGTCGTCGTCGACGCCGATCCGGCCGGCCGGGATGCGCTTCGCGGTCTCTTCCGCATGGTCGCGGGCGACCCGGTTCATGTCGGAGGCAAAGGCGCCAGGCGCGATCGCGCTGACGACGATGTTGTCCTGGATCAGGCGCAGCGCCATCCGCCGCGTCAGCTGGATCAGGCCGGCCTTGCTCGCCGCATACGAATAGGTTTCCTGCGGATTGACCGAGATGCCGTCGATCGAGGCGATGTTGATGACCTTGGCCGGTCGGTTCGCGCCCGCCTTGCGCAGCGACTCGTGCAGCGCCTGCGTCAGGAAGAACGGCGTCTTCAGGTTCAGGTCGACGACCTTGTCCCAGCCCTTCTCGGGGAACGTGTCGAACGACTCGCCCCATGCCGCGCCGGCGTTGTTGACGAGGATGTCGAGCGCCGGCTCGTGGCGCGCGAACGAATCGACCAGGTCCTTCACGCCTTCGGGTGTCGAGATGTCGGCGGGCAGCGAGACGCAGGTGCCGAGCGACGACAGCTCGGCTGCGGTCTGGTCGCAGGCCTCGGCCTTGCGCGCCGAGATGTAGACGCGGGCGCCCTGGGCCAGGAAGCCGGCCGCGATCATGCGGCCGATACCGCGCGAGCCGCCGGTCACCAGCGCGCAGCGGCCGGCGAGAGAAAACAGGTCGTTCATGAGAGCACCCCGCATACTGGTTTGAAGCGCGCCGATTGTGCGCGCCTTGGATCGCGGCGACCAACAATGCCGACTGCTCGAGATCGCTGCCCAAGGTCCGTGGGCGACGATGGTCGGCGACGACGTCACCTGCGCAATCGCCGGAGGCAAAACGCGGCATCGTCGCGCTGCGGTTGCCGGAATCGACACGGGCCCCTCGATCTGCACCGGCCGACCGTCCGGCGCCGCACCATTGCCAGCGCCTTGCGCTGCACCGATCATGGCGCACCGATCGCTCTTGCGCCGCGCGCCCGCCGGTGCCGATCGCGCTGGATCCATGAGCCCACCGATGTCAGGCGAGCCGGCGCCGGCGCAAGGAGCGACCGAGGCGGCCGGCGTGAACGCGCTCGGCGCGGACGCCAAATTGCGCGTCTGCCTGCTCGGCACGCCGCGCCTCGCCTGGAGCGACGGTCGCGTCCACCCGCTGCAGCGCCGCGACGCCGCATTGCTCGCGATGCTGGTGCTCGACGGCCCTGCCCCGCGCTCACGCATCGCGGTGCAGCTCTGGCCCGATGCCGACCCCGAAGGCGCGCGCAACAACCTGCGCCAGCGCCTGTTCCGCCTGCGCCGGACCGCCGCACGCGACGTCGTCACCGCCGACGACGTGCTGCGCCTCGCCGACGGCATCGGCCACGATCTTCAGCCGCCGACCGACCGGCTCGGTGAGGCGCCGCCGGCCGCTGCCGGCGTGCTGCTCGGCGAGCTCGATTACGCCGACTGCGCCGAGCTCGGCGACTGGGTCGATAGCGCGCGCGAGCGCTGGCGCACTGCGCGCTCGCAGGCGCTGGCCGCGATCGCTGAAGACCTCGAGGCGCGTCGCGAGCTGGTGCAGGCGCTTGTCTATGCCGAGCACCTGCTCGACGCCGACCCGCTGGCCGAACCGGCGCATCGCCGCGTGATGCGGCTGCACTACCTGCGCGGCGAACGCGCTGCGGCGCGCGCCGCGTACGAGCGCCTGCGCCGGTTGCTCGACGGCGAGCTCGGCGCCGCGCCGGATCGTGAGACCCGCGAGCTCGCCGCGCTGATCGAGCGCAGCGTTCCGCCGCCGCTGACCCCGACACGCGCGTTGCCGCCGGCCGTGCTGCGGCCGCCGCGCCTGGTCGGACGCGAGCCGCAATGGTCCGCGGCGCAGGCCGCGCGGCAGGACGGCGAGATCGTCTGGCGTGGTCGGCGAAGCCGGCATCGGCAAGAGCCGGTTTCTCGGTGACTTCGCCGCGGCGCAGGCCCGTCACGCGAGCGCGGGGGGCCGGCCGGGCGACGGCCCGGTGCCGTATGCGCTGCTCGCCCGTCTGCTGCGTGCGTTGTCCGCGCCGCAGGCGTTGCCGGCGTGGGCGCGCGACGAGCTGGCCCGCCTGCTGCCGGAGTGGGGCCCGACGCCGGCGACGCGAACCGACCCGCTCGCGCTGCGCGAAGCCGCTGCGGCTTGGCTTACCGAGGCCACGGCCGAAGGCCTGCTCACCCTGGTGCTCGACGACCTCCACTTCGCCGACGCCGCGACCCTCGAAACCCTGCCAGCGCTGATGGCGGTGCCGGGCCTGCACTGGCTGCTCGGCAGCCGGCCGGCCGGCGAAGCCGGCGCCGATGCCGCGGCGGCGATCGCGGCGCTGGCGACGCTCGACCGCCCGCCGCTGCGCCGCATCGAGCTGACACCGCTCGACCGCGACGGCGTGCGCGCGTTGATCGAATCGCTCGGCCTGCCCGGCATCGACGCTGCAGCCTGGGCGCCGCCGCTCTGGCGCCACACCGGCGGCAATCCGCTGTTCCTGCTCGAGACGCTGCGCGCGGTGCTGCGCGACGACGCGGCGCCGGCGCTGCGCGCGCTGCCGACGCCGGCGCCGCTCGCCGAGCTGATCGAGCGCCGCCTGCAGCGCCTGTCGGCGCCGGCGCTCCGCCTCGCGCGCCTCGCATCGATCGCCGACAGCGACTTCGACATCGAGCTCGCTGCGGCGGTGCTCGGTGTGCACCCGCTCGACCTCGCCGATCCCTGGCGCGAGCTCGAAGGCGCACAGGTCGTGCGCGACGGCGGCTTCGCGCACGACCTCGTCCTCGACGCTATGCGCGCCGGCATCCCGGAGGCGGTGGCGCGCGCGCTGCATGCGCAGATCGCCGAGCAGCTAGCGCGGCGCGCGCTGCCGGCGGCGCGCGTCGCGATGCACTGGCAGGCCGCGCAGCGATGGCCCGAGGCCGCTGCTGCGCATGAGGCGGCGGCTCGGCACGCGCTCTCGGCCTCGCGCCGCGCCGACGAGCTGATGCACCGGCGCCAGGTCATCGCCGCCTGCAACAAGGGCGGCGACGTCGACGGCGCCTTCCGTGCCCGCGTCAACACGGTCGAGCCGCTGCTGTTCGTCGAGAGCGTCGAGCAGGCGCAGGGCTTGGCCGACGGCTTGCTCGACGACGCATTGACACCGGCACAGCGCCTCGCCGCCCAGCTCGCCCGCGCGCAGACCTTGCTGATGGCGGCCCGCGCCGCCGAGGCGATGGTCGCCGCCGACGAAGCGCGCGCACTTGCCGCGGCCGATGACGACCGGCCGCGCGAGCGCATCGCGGCGCGCTATCTGGCGGTCGGACTGGCACAGGCGCAACGGGCGGACGAGGCGGTTGCGCTGCTCGAGCCGTACCAGGCCGGTCTGCCGGACGATCCGGCCGACGACGACACCTACCGGTTCTGGTCCGACATGGCGTATGCGCTACAGGCCGCGAACCAACGGGCCCGCTGCGCCGCCGCGCTCGAGCGGGCAATCGCCGGCGGCGAGGCGCGCGGTGACCTGGCCGAGGTGCTGACCAACCTCTCGAACCTGTCCGGCGTGAAGGGCAACCTCGGCCAGCTCGATGCCGCCCTGGTCGACGCGCAGCGCGCGCAGCGCCTGAGCGAACGCCTCGGCGACGTCGCCGGCGTGCCGGCCGGCGCCCTGCACATCCACCTCGGCCTGCTGTCGGCCTGCAGTGGCCGGCTCGGCAGCGCGCTCCGCCACTTCGACGCAGCCCACGAGCTGTTCGTCAAGGCCGGCCAGAACACCTGGGTCGCGGTCGCTCGCAACCACCGCGCCGATGTGCTGCTGAACCTCGGTCAGGTCGCGCGGGCGCGTCAGGCTCTGCCCGCCGACGACGCGGCCTTGTTTCGAGCGACGCGCGCGCGCCGCCTGATCGTCGCCGCCCGCATCGAGCGGGCGCTCGGCCACAGCCCGCGGCCGCTGCTGACGCAGTCGATCGCGATCCTCGGCCCGGTCGGCGACTCGTATATGCGGCTGCTGGCCCAGGTCGATGCGCTGCGCGCGCAGGACCCGGCCGAAGCCGCCGAGGCGGCCCTCGATCTCGAGGCCGAGGCGCGCCGCATCGAGCACCTCGCGGTCGCGACCAGGGCGCGCTGGTACCGCGCCGACGCACTGCGCCGCGCCAGCCGCCTCGACGATGCCGTCGCCTTGGTGCGCCTGGCGCGCGCGGAGTTCGCGACCACACAGCCATGGGACATGTACATCGCGGAGACCTGGCAGATCGAGCGCCGGGCCTGCCTCGACGGCGGCGATGTGGAAGGGGCGCGCGCCGCGCTGCGCGGCGGGCTGGGCTGGATCGAAGCCGCACTCGCTGACGTGCCCGACGAGTTTCGCGACAGCTTCCGGAACCGCAACCCGGTCAACGAAGCACTGCTCACGGCGCGCGCACCTCGCTCTAGGGCTGCGGGCGACGCGGCCCTGCAGAACAGCACCCGCAGGCCCGAAGCCGCGACCGGTCGGCGGTAACGCTCGGGTAACGGCCGGGCGCCTACGCTGGCTCCATGAAATCCGTGCTGACCTTCGAGTCGATGATCACGCCAAAGATCATCACGTTCCTCTACTGGCTGCTGCTGCTCGGTGTCGCGGTCGGCGGCGTCGCCGCGATGCTGAGCTTCGGCCGCCTCTCGTTCGCGAGCTTTGCGACCGGCCTGCTGGTGATGGCCGGTGGGCGCGCTCGCGGCGCGCATCTGGTGCGAGCTGCTGATCGTGCTGTTCAAGATCAACGAGCACATGCAGACGGTGTCGAAGCGGCTGTGAGCGCGTGCACCCCGACGATCGAGAAGGTTGACAACTAAAGGATCGGGCCGTACCGTCTCGACGACCCGCCTGCAGCGGTGTCGGTGCGCCACGACCGCCGCCGCGCTGCAATGCGTGCCGTCCCGCCGCCCGTGCCGCCACCGGTCTCTCTCGCTCAAATGAAGATCGCCATCCTCGGCGGCGGGCATGGCTGCTACGCGGCCGCGGCTGACCTGTCGGAGCAAGGGCATCAGGTGGTTCTCTGGCGGCGTGACGCCGCGGCTCTGAAGC
>Ga0207644_10001225_pt1 | contig 16517 bp, 13 predicted proteins | sample KBSS73metaG_FD_184326 | JGI IMG/M metagenome (GOLD analysis project Ga0207644, IMG submission 184326) | Switchgrass rhizosphere microbial communities from Kellogg Biological Station, Michigan, USA - KBS S7-3 metaG (SPAdes) (version 2) | ecosystem: Host-associated > Plants > Roots > Rhizosphere... | reverse complement strand
GATCGTGGAGTCGTCGGCGAACCCCATCACCAGGAGCGGGACGGTGATCGCGCCGTAGGCGGCTCGGCGGTCCCCCATCCCCGCGCAGAGGGCGAGCTGGGCACGCTCACCCGCGCCGATCTCGGAGCCCGTCATCTCGAAGACGTCCAGCCAGTCCTGTATGGACGTCGCCCGTCGCGTGGCGGGCGACAGGTTGTGGACGGCCTTGACGGCGGCATGGAACTGGGGCGGCAGGACGATGCCCTGGTCCTGCAGGGCGATCTCGCCCGTCGTCAGCGCCCGACCCACCGCGTCCAGTCGCGCGTGGGCTCCCATCGCCACGGCGCGGGAGACGAGGTCGGGCCGGACGAGGGCGAGCTCCTGGACGATCCGCGCGCCGAGCGAGGTCCCCACGACGCGGGCCGGGCCGCCGCCCAGGTGCTCGATCAGCGCGGCCGTGTCGCCGACCATCTCCTCGATCGTGATCCCGTCGGCACACTCGGACGTCGGCGGGATCCCGCGGTTGTCGAACGTGGCCACGCGGTAGCCCTCGCGCAGGAGGGCCGGGACCTGGTGCAGGTGCCACACCCGGCCCGGGCTCCCGGTACCCATCACCAGCAGCACGAGCTCACCGTCGCCTCGGACGTCGTAGCTCAGCGAGATCCCGTTCAGCCGTGCGACGGCCGCGCCGAGCCCGGTGGCCGTCACGCCGACCGCTCGCGCGGCGTCGCCGAGGCGCGGGGTACCGATGCGGTGGCGCCCGCCACGGCCTGGACCACCGCGGCCGCCTTCAACGCCATCTCGTCGTACTCGTCGGCGGGGTCGGAGTCCAGGACGATCGCGCCGCCCGCGCCGATGGTCGCGCGGCCGGACTCGACGGTGGCGGTCCGGATCACGATGTTGAGGTCCGCCGCGCCCTGGAGCCCGAAGAAGCCGAGGGATCCGGAGTAGATGCCGCGCGGTCGTTCCTCCAGCGAGTCGATGATCTGCATCGTGCGCAGCTTGGGCGCACCCGTCATCGACCCGCCGGGGAAAGCCGCCCGGACGGCGGCGACGGGACTCACCTCCCGCCGCAGCCGCCCCCGGATGGTGGACACGAGCTGATGGACCGTCGCGTAGGACTCGACCTTCATGAACCCGGGCACCCGGATGCTCCCGATCTCACAGATCCGGCCGAGATCGTTGCGCAGGAGGTCCACGATCATGAGGTTCTCGGCGCGGGTCTTCTCGCTGCCCGCCAGCTCGTCCCGCAGGGCGCGGTCGATCTCGGGGTCGGGGTCTCGGCGGGCCGTGCCCTTGATGGGCTTGGACTCGACGGTCCCCTGGGCGTCGATCGTCAGGAAGCGCTCCGGCGACGAGCAGAGCACGTGCAGCTCGTCGAACCTCAGGTAGGCCGCGTACGGGGCCGGGCTCCGTCTGCGCAGCCACCGGTAGGCCTCCCAGGGCGATCCGGTGAACGGCAGCTCGAGGCCGTTGGTCAGGCAGATCTCGTAGCTCTCGCCCGCGTGCAGGCTCCGCATGCACTCCTCGATGTCGGCGAGGTAGCGGTCGCGGGGCCGGTGCAGCAGGGTCTCGATGTCCACCTCCTGCTCCAGGTGCATCACCGGACGCGGCTCGGCGTCTCGCAGCGCGTGGATCCGCTCCGTCGTCTCGGTCACCCAGCGCTGGGCACGCCGGACCGAACCGTCGCCGCCGTCCGCCAGCGCGAACACCCACGTGGTGTCGGTCTCGTGGTCGACGGCGACCATCCGGCTGGCGGTCATCCACTGGGCGTCGGGGTGGGCCGAGGTGTGTCTCGTCGGTGAGCCGCACTCGTCACGCATCTCGTAGCCGAAGTAGCCCACGTACCCACAGGCCAGGTCGAACGGCACCGCGGAGTCCCAGGGCAACCGGTTGGTCCGCAGGCGCTCCTCGAGCGCGTCGAAGATCGAGCCGGGTGCGGAGCGGACCCGACCGTCCTCGGTGACGACGTTGACGATCCCGGTCCCGACGCGCGCGCTGAGCACCTCGCCGAGCTCACCACCCGCGTCCCCCAGGAACGAGAAGCGGGAGAGGCCGCGCTCGACGCGGCTGCTGTCCAACCAGAACGCGAAGCGGGAGTCGGCGAACAGCTCCTCGAACAGGACCTCCGTCGACACCGTGAAGTCCAGGACCTCACGACGGACGGTGCGGTCCCGCGGCCGGAGTCCGTCCGGCGCAGGCTCGCTCGTCGGGGACGAACTGCGCTCGGCCCGCACCAGCGCGGCGAAGTTCGCGAAGAGGGCCGCGCCGTGCTCGGACGCCACCGACTCGGGGTGGAACTGCACCCCCCACCACGGGAGACGGCGATGCCGGATGCCCATGACCACCCCGTCCGGCGACCAGGCCGTGGCCTCGAGGTCCTCGGGCAGCGGCTCGGCCAGACAGAGGGAGTGGTAGCGCACGGCCGTGAAGTCCTGCGGGACCCCTCGGAACAGGTCGGTGCCGGTGTGCCGGATGGTCTCCAGGTAGCCGTGCCGGGGCTCCGGCGCACTGACCACGGTCCCGCCGGAGAGCCAGCCGAGGGCCTGGTGGCCGAGGCACACCCCGAGCACCGGGATCGTGCCGCCGCGCAGGTGCTCCAGCGCCACCCCGCTGTCTCCCGGGACCTCGGGTCTACCGGGGCCCGGCGAGATCACCACGGCGTCGTACTCGGCGAGATCGAGGTCCGCCCACTCCGGGGCGTCGTTGGCCAGGACCGTCGGCTCGGCCCCGAAGGTGGCGGCCATCAGCTGGAAGACGTTGTAGCTGTAGGAGTCGTAGTTGTCGACGAGGATGGTGCGCATCGGTTCTCCCGGCGTCGGGTCGGCCTGTGGTCAGCGTGGGTGCGCTGCGGCGGGGGCGGCGGGGGCGGCGAGGTGCTCGCGGAAGCGCTCGAGGCGGGTCCGGTCCGGGTCGGCGACCGGGTCGGTCGGTCCCCCGCCCCGCCATCCGGTGACCGGCCGGATCCCGTGGAGAGCGTTGACGGCCCAGACCTCCGCTCCCGCCAACGCCTCGGGGGTGCACCGCCGAGGCGTGACGTCGACGGACTCGGCACGGGCCACTCGCAGGAGACGACCCACCGTGACGCTGGGCAGGATCGGCAGGTCGGGGTCGGGGACGTGGAGCCGGTCCCCGTGCCACCACAGGAGCCCGGAGTGCGCCGCCTCCAGGACCACGCCCCCCGGTCCGGTGAGGACCGCGTCGTCCGCCCCGTGCTCGACGGCCTGACGGCGCAGCTCCGCCAGCACCGCCAGATCAGGCCCCTTGAGCCGCGGATGCCGACGCGGGTCCGGACCGGGGTGCACCCGGAGCCGGACCTCCCGGGCCGGGGCAGGCGCCTCCCGGAGCCAGATCACCAGCCCGCCGTCCGCGTGGGCTTCGAACCGAGGGAACCAACGGCCCTCGCGCGGCAGCACCGTGCGCGCGGCCTCGAGGAAGGACGGGAGCCCGGCGGTCGGCAGGCCCAGTGCGGCGCAGCCGCCACGGAAGCGCTCCTCGTGATCGCCGAGGTCGCGGACCCGCCCGTCGACGGCGAGGAACGAGTCGACGAGCACGGCCCGCTCGGGTGGCGGGCAGGCGGACGCGCACCATCCGTCGGGACCCGCCCACGAGAGCCGCGGCGCCGTCACCACGTCCCCGTCCGCGCGACGAACCGCTGGACCTTCCCGCTGAAGGTGCGGGGCAGGGTCGACACGAACGTGATGCTGCGCGGCACCTTGAACGCCGCGAGCCTGCTGCGCGCCAGGTCGAGCAGTTCGCGTTCGAGCCGGGCGTGTCGCTCCTCCCCGACCAGCGGCACCGCGAAGGCACGCAGCTTGCTCGCGCCACGCTCGTCCAGGACGGCGGCGACGACGATCTCGCGGACCGCCGGGTGCTCCCCCAGGACGGCCTCGACCTCCTGCGGCGACACGTTGATCCCGCCGACGATCTCCATGTCGTCCGCCCGTCCGGTGTGGACGAAACGCCCGTCGGCGCGGCGGACGGCGGTGTCGTTGGTCGAGAGCCAGCCGTCGACGAGCACCCGGGCCGTCTCCTCCGGGGCGTCGAGATAGCGGGCCATCACGGTGGGTCCCCGCACCCACAACCGACCGGAGGTCCCCACCGGGACGGGTCGTCCCGCGTCGTCCCGGATCTCCAGCTCGTACCCGGCCAGCGGAGTACCGATGGTGCCGGGCACGTTGTCCCCCACGGAGTTCGCGCAGTACGCCCCACCGACCTCGGTCGACCCCAGCTCGTCGAGGACCGGAGCGCCGAGCAGCTCCTCGGCCCTCCTGCCGACCACGGCGGGGAGGGACTCACCGGCCGAGACCGCCACCCGGACCGTTCCGAAGGCCTCGCGGTCGGTCTCCGCGACCAGGTTCGCGTAGGCGGACGGCACGCCGTGCAGGACCGTCACCCGATACCGGTCGACCAGCTCGGCGACCGTGGCCGGAGTCGGTCTCTCGGGCCGCAGGACCGCGGAGGACCCCGAGTGCAGGGGGTAGACCAGGGAGTTGCCGAAGCCGTAGGCGAAGAACATCTTCGACACCGACAGGCTCACGTCCGCCGCGGAGATCCCCAGCATGGCCTCGCCGACCGCCCGGTGGTAGGCGGCGAGGTCGCCGTGGCGGTGCACGGCGCCCTTCGGTCTCCCGGTGGTCCCCGAGGTGAACTGCACATAGAGGTCGGTGTCGTCCGCGACGGGTTCGGCGGGCCCCTCGGCCGATCGTTCCGCGACCGCCACGAGGTACTCCGCCGCGGACCATCTCGCCGCGGGCCAGCCGTCCGGCAGCGATGCCGAGATCACGAGAGCAGGCCGGGTCCGCTCGATCAGCCGAGCCTGGTGCTCACCCGCGAGGTAGGGATTGACCACGATCGCCAGGGCGCCCGTCCGAGCGATCGCCAGGAAGGCGGCGACGAGCACGGGGCCGTCCACGACGGCCAGGGCGACGCGGTCACCCGGCCCCACCCCCCGCTCGCGCAGCACGGTGGCGAGCCGCGCGGCCAGCGAATGGACCTCGCGGTGCGTCCACGTGCGATCGGCATGAAAGGCGGGAGAATCGAGCCAACCGCCGGAGTCCGCCCGCCGGGCAAGGGCCTCGGCGACGTTCACCAGGAATCTCGTGCTGCCGCTCGGGCCGCACCGTCGGCTAAAGTAACCATAACCTTACTCTAAGCGGCGACAGGCACCCAGACAACGGCTGCCGGAAATCCGGTGACCGACGTGGGATCGTTCTCACGACGCCGCGGGAATCGACGACCGAGAGGACCCGATGGCGCCCGAGTCAGATTGTCCAGTCCACCCTGCACTGGTGGTCGGAGCCGGTCCGGTCGGACTCACCTCGGCCCTCGCCCTCCGTGCGCTCGGCGTGCCGGTGCGCCTGCTGGAGGCCGAGCCCGAGGACCGCGTCCGGCCCGGCAGCCGTGCCCTCTACGTCCACCAGGACTCACTGGCTCTGCTGGACCGGATGCGGCCGGGGCTCGGCTCCGCCATCGCCGAGCGCGGCATCCGCTGGTCCGGCCGCCGCACCCTGTTCGGCGGCCGCCAGGTCTTCGCGCGTGACCATCCCGAACCCCCGGCAGGCGGCGCGCTCCCGCCGTACGCCTGCCTGCGGCAGATCGAGACGGAGGGCTTCCTGCTCGACGCCTGCCGCGCGGCCGGGGTCGAGTTCGCCTGGTCCGCGCGCGTGCGGACGGTGCGCACCACCCCGGAGCAGGTCGAGGTCGTGGCCGAGGACGGCCGCTCGTGGAGCAGCCGGTACGTCGTGGCGGCCGACGGCGGCCGGTCTGCCGTCCGTGCCGCGATCGGCCGGTCGATGGTGGGGGGCCGGTCGGACAGCCACCACGTCGTCGTCGACCTCGCCGACGACCCGGAGGCCCCCGAGCCGGCGCTGCGCACCTTCCACTACCGCCACCCCAGGCTCGACGGACGGCACGTCCTGGTCGTGCCGTTCGCGGGCGGGAGGCAGGTCGACGTCCAGTGCCGCCCGGACGAGGACCCGGACGACCTCCTCGACGCGCGTCGCCTGCGGGAGTGGCTGCCCCGGGTCGTCGACCCGTCCTACCTCGACCGCATCCTGTGGGCTGCGCGCTACCCGTTCCTGCAGCTCGTCGCGGACTCGTTCGTCGACGAGCACCGCCGGGTGCTGCTCGCCGGAGAGGCCGCGCACCTGTTCGCGCCGTTCGGCGCGCGCGGCATGAACAGCGGGTTCGCCGACGCCGACGCGGCCGCGACCGCGGTGGCGACCGCGCTCACCGCGACCGGCCCGGAAGAGGCACGGGGTGCGGTCGAGGACTACGCGACCGAGAGGTCGGCCGCCGCGCGGCACAACCGGGATGCGGCGGGGGCCGCCTTGAGCCACATGCGCCCTCGCAGCGCGGTACGACGGGGCCTGCAGCGTGGCGCCGCCGCCCTCGCCCCGGCCCTGCCCCGGCTCGGAGAGTGGCTGGAGAAGGCGCCGTACGGACCACGCACCGCAGCGACTGCTCACGGAACGTACTGAGATCGTCCACACTCCGTACAGTTGCCCTACCGTGCTGTTTGAGTCCCAAACGGAAAATTAGTATGCCCTGCATGACCCCAATCCTGGGAGCGCTGGCGCTCCTCCTGGTACTGGCGGGCTGCTCCAGCGCTCCCGCTCCCGCGGAGCAGTCGCCCCCCGCGGCGACAGCCTCGTTCCCGATCACCGTCCAGCACGCGCTGGGCTCGACGACCATCCCGCAGCAGCCGACCAGGGTGTACACGCTCGGCCCGTCGGACGCGGACGCCGTGCTCGCGCTGGGAGTGACCCCGGTGGGCATCCACAGCCGCTACGGCTTCGACCGCGGGGTCGGCCCGTGGGCGGAGCAGGAACTGGGCACCGCCTCTCCGACCGTGACCGGTGGGCGCGAGCTGTCGCTCGAGGCGATCGCCGCCGCCAAGCCCGACCTGATCATCAACGTGGCCTCCGGCGGGGAACAGGCCGAGTACGACACCCTCTCCCGGATCGCCCCGACGGTCGCCCTCCCGGCGGGCGCACAGCCGTACTCGCCGCGCTGGCAGGACGCGACCCGCCTCATCGCCCAGGCTCTCGGCAAGCAGGCCGAGGGCGACAAGCTGGTGGCCGACACCGAGACCTACCTCGAGGGCGTCGCGGCGGACAACCCGACCTTCGCAGGCAAGACCGCCACGTATCTCGACGTGATGGCGGGCGAGGTCTACGTCGGCGGCAAGGAGGCCACCGTGGTGACCACGCTGCGGGAGCTGGGCTTCGTCAACACCCCGTACGTCGAGAGCCTCCCGGCCTCGCAGACCCAGGTGCCGCTCTCCGCCGAGCTCCTCCCACAGATCGACTCCGACGTCCTGCTCGTGTACGGCTTCGGCTCCAACCAGCAGGAGACGCTGGCCTCCAACGCCGGACTCGCGAACCTCGGCGCGGTGCAGGCCCGGCACGCGTACTTCCTGCCCGACCTCGCGCTGTCGGCGCCGTCGGTGCTGTCGATCCCCTACGGCCTGGACGCCATGCTGCCCTTCCTCAAGGCCGCGACGGGCTGATCGCGCTCTCCGGACCGAGCCCGCGTACGGAGGGATCGGTCGGCAGGTCGTCGAGCCTGCCGACCATCCCGTCGACGAGGGCCAGCACCGTCCACCTGAAGAGCGCGCCGGGCTCGGTCGGGTCGTGCTGCCAGCGCCGGCTCAGAGCGTTGTCGGCCGCGGCGAGGGTGAACGAGACCACACGACTGAGCAGGACGTAGGCCTGCTCCTCGGTGAACTCCGGAGCCATCGCCCTGAACCGGGCGATGCTCGTCGCGAAGATCTCCAGCGTCTCCGGGTGGTAGGGACCGTCGAGCAGGTACCGCTCGATCCCCGGATGACGACGGGCGAGCTGCCAGACCTCCTCGGCGACCTCGAGCAGGTGCGCTCGCCACTCGGTGGCCACGAACCGGAACGGGTAGGTGCGGTGGGCTCGGGCGGCAGCCCGGGAGTACAGCTCGTCCCGGGAACCGACGTACCGATACAACGCCATGTCCGTGACGCCGAGCTCCCGGCCGACGGCGGCCATGCTGAACCGGTCGAGCCCCTGGGCGATCGCGGTCTCCAGGATTCGGTCGAGTTGCAGCACACATCGACCGTACCGCAGAAGGGGTCGGATCGCGCGGGACAATGGCGCGTCCGACTGGCTCGAATCGGCCCGGAATTCAGCCGGGGAGAATCGTCAGGACCAGGCCTCGGCGGCTTCCGGGAAGAAGTCCTCGAAAATGCCGAGATCGGTCGCTCGGGCATAGTTCCGGTGACCTCGATTGGCCGAGAATTCACGCAGCGAGCGAACCCCGTAATAGTGCCCGGGGCCGGTGCGGGGCCTTCCCCGCACTGTGCGACCCGACGCCACCTCGTCGACCGCGCGGACATAGAGGCGGTGGCACGCCTCGACCAGGTTCAGCATCACGTCCTCGAACACGTCGTCCGGCTCGATGGCGAAGCGCTCCTCGTCCACCACCGGCCCCGTGTCGATCCCGGCGTCCACCTCGTGGAGGGTGGCGGCGAACTCCCGCTCGCCGTTCAGGATCGCGTGCGCGACGAGCGCGAGCGGAAGTCCTCGGTAGCCCGGCAGCGGCCCGCCGTGGACGTTGTAGATCCGCAGCCCGGTGTCGAGCACCGGGGCCCGGAAGAGGAAGCGGTTGTCGATGGACCACACGACGCCGTCCGTCGACGCCTCGGCCAGCTCCTCCGCGAGGAGGTTCACGTCCGCGGTCACGCGCGTGGGCAGGGTGGTCGCCCAGTCCGGCGGCGGCCCGCCGCTGCAGACCAGATCGACCGGGTACCCCCGCTCCTGGGCGTGCCGCACGGCCCGCCACAGCAGCGCCCCGTCGCCGACGAAGATCATCGAACCTCCACGTGTCGCTCGCCGCCCGCGACGCGTCGCAGGCCGGGCAGTGCCGCGAGCACGACGACGCTGACGACGGCCATCACGGCGTTGTAGATCCAGAAGGCGTCCGCGGGCCCGAAGACGGACCCGAACACCCCGGCCACCAGCGCGCCCACCGCGGCGCCCGACATGTTCTGCGCCCCGAACACGCTGTTGACCCGGCCCAGCATCGCGCCGGGCGTCCTGATCTGGAGCAGCGCATAGCGCAGCACCTCCTCGATCGAGACGCTCGCCCCCGCGGCGACGACGAACACCAGCACCACCGGCACCGCCGACGAGAGCCCGACGGCGACGTAGCAGAGGAAGCTCAGGATCATCATGAGGAGCAACAGCCGTCCCGGCCGGGCGGTGCCGCCGAGTCGGCCGCTGCCGACGGCACCGACGATCAGCCCCACCGACAGCGCGGAGTACATCAGCCCGACGACGGCCGGGTCACCGCCCAGCTCGGCGTCGACGAACGCGGGGATGAGCACCAGCGAGCCGCCGCCGCACATGCCGACCACGCCCGCGATCATCACGCCGCGCACCACCGGCTCGCCGACGATGAACCGGTAGCCGCTGAGCATCGCGCGGAGCGGACCCTCCACCGCGGACACCGGACCGGGCTCCCGCGCCGGCGTGCCGGACGGCTGTGCCCCTCGGCGTCGGGCCGTCATGAGCAGCAGCAGCCAGGCCGAGAGCGCCGTCACCGCTCCCGCGCCGTAGTTCCACCCCGGGCCCGCGATCGCGAAGACCGCCCCACCGGTCACCGGCGCGAGCACGGTGCCGAGACGCATGGCCACGGTGTTGAGCGCACCCACCGCATGGAGCTCCGACTCGTCGACCAGCTCGGGTAGCACCGCGAGCAGCGCGGTGATCCCGATCGATCCCGACAGCCCGTTGAGCACGACGAACAGGAAGACCGGCCAGACGGCGTCGAGGAGCACCGCGTTCAGGGCGAGGCCGACGAAGCTCAGCCCGCAGACCGACGTGCTCCACACGATCACCGCCCAGCGGTCCCGGCGGTCGGCGAGCACCCCGCCGGTGAGGAAACCGGCGAAGAACGCGAAGCCCTCCGCCGCGGCGACGGCGCTGACCATCGGGGTGGAACCGGTGAGGGAGTAGACCTGCAGCGGCACGGTCACGGCGACCAGCCCGACCCCGAACAACAGGACGAAGCGAGCGACGAACAGCGAGCGGAACAGCGGGCTCCGGCGCAGCGGGCCGATGTCGACCAGGAGTGAGCGCAGCATGATCAGAACATCGTCCCGCACCAGGGCGGCGGCGCGGCGTAGGTCACCCGGTCGTCCGCGCAGACGAGGGCCTCGGCGGGCAGGGGCACGACGTCGTTCACCGCTCACCCTCCGAGCTCGCCAGCTGGTGAACGGCCTCGGCGGCCTCGTCCTCGGACATCGACTCGACCTCGAGCACGATCTCGGCCACCTGTCGGAGCCGGTCGGGTTCGGTGGACGCCTGCAGCATCGCGGCGGCGAGTCCGGCGACGGTCGGGGCGCCGAAGAGCATGCGCACCGACACCTCGCCGGTGTCGAGGGTCTCCCGCAGCCGGGACACGATCACCGTGGCGAGCACGGAGTCACCGCCCACCGCGAACAGCGAGCTGGTGACGCCGACGGTGTCCAGCTCCAGCACGGATGCCCAGACCAGGGCGATCACGTGCTCCAGCGGCGTCCGCGGCGCGACGACGGTCTCGGCGCCGCCCGCGTCGGCGGCCAGCAGCCGGACCGCCTTGCGGTCGAGCTTGCCGTTCGCGGTCAGCGGGATCTCGGCGAGGGGGACGACGGTGCGCGGCACCATGTGCGGAGGCAGCCGTTCCTCCAGCGAGGCCTGCACGACGTCCGGGTCGTCGGCCACCACGGCCAGCGCCAGGCTCGGCGCCCCGGTCCCGACGACGACGGCGACCGCCGCGTGGACGCCGGGGACCTGCAGCGCCGCGGCCTCGATCTCGCCGAGCTCGACCCGGAACCCGTTGACCTTGACCTGGTTGTCCCGACGGCCGAGGAACTCGACGCCGCCGCCCGGGCGGTAGCGCGCCATGTCGCCGGTCCGGTACCACCGCGTCCCCGCGTGTTCCACGAAGCGGTCCCGCGTGCGCTCCGGGTCGCCCCGATAGCCGGCCGCCACGCCGTCACCGCCGATCCACAGCTCCCCCGGGACCCAGTCCGGGGCGTCGCGGCCGAGCGGATCGACCACCCGCAGCGCGACGTTGTCCAGCGGCGTCCCGTAGGGCACCGACTGCCACGACGGGTCCACCTCCTCGACCGCGCAGATCGTGGAGTGGATCGCCGTCTCGGTGGTCCCGCCGAGGCCCGCGAAACCGCAGCCGGGAACGCGTTCCCGGAGCCGATCCGGCAGGTCCACCCCCACCCGGTCGCCGCCGAGCAGGACCTGCCGCAGCGAGGTCCCGAGCTCGGCACCGCTGCGCAGCAGGGCGTCCAGCAGCGCGGGCACGCAGTTCAGGACGGTGACCCGGTGGGTCCGGATCAGCTCCGCCCAGTGCTCGGCCTCGCGCTGGTGCCCCTCCGTCACGGTGACCACGGCCCCGCCCACGTCGAGCATCGCGAAGACGTCGAACACCGACAGGTCGAAGTCCAGCGCCGAGACGGCGAGCGTCCGGTCGTCGGGGCCGAGCCCGAAGCGGGCGGCGAGATCGTCCAGTGTGGTCACGGCGGCCCGGTGCGGGACCTCCACCCCCTTGGGCTCCCCGGTCGAGCCGGAGGTGAACAGCAGGTAGGCGGGCTGTTCGGCGTCGACCACCACCGGTTCGGGCAGCGGGTCCGCGCGCTCGAGCTCGGCCAGGGCCACCCGGTCCGCGGGACCCGACTCGGCCGCGACCACCAGCCGGTAACCGGCCACCGCCGCGATCCGTTCGGCCCGGGCGGGCGGCTGCTCGATGCCGACCGGCACGTAGGCGCCGCCTGCGGCGAGGACGCCCAGCACCGCGACGACCTGCTCCGGACCCCGAGGCAGCGTGACGGCGACGGGGTCACCCGGGTGCACCCCGCGCTCCCGGAGCCCACCCGCGACGCGCAGCGCCCGCTCGGCCAGCTCCCCGTGCGTCAGGACGCCGCCGTTCGCCCAGCTCACCGCAGCGCGCTCGGCACGCTCGGCCGACCGGGCGAAGAACCGCTCGTGCAGCAGCGCCCCACTGCCGGGCCTGCGGGTGTCGTTGGCCGCGCGCCGCGCCTCCCGCTGGTCCGCGGGGAGCAGACCGCCGACCGGCTCCGCCCACCTCGGCGGGCTCGCCAGCTCGCGGACGAGCCGCTCGAACGCCGCGAACATCGCCGCGGGCACCCCGTCGGCGAACTCGTTCCCCCGGACGTCCCAGTTGACCAGCAGGCCGCCGTCCAGCTCGCTGACCTGCGCGTCCAGCACCACCTGCGGCCCCTGCGAGATGACCCAGACCGGGTCTCCGAACGCCCGGCGGACACGGTCGTCGAACAGCTCTCCCAGGTCGATCCCGCTCGTGAACACCACGGGCGCGATGAGCTGCTCGCCGCTGCGTCGGCCGAGGTCGCGCAGCACCTCGAGTCCTGAATAGTCCCGGTGCGACGCGTCGGTGTGCAGCCGGCGCTGCACCGCCCGGGCCCGCTCCAGCAAGGGCAGGGGCTCGGTCAGATCCACCTCCAGGAGCACCGAGCTGGTGAAGTCGCCGACGACCCGGTCGATGTCGGGATGGACCTGCTCACGGTCGAACATGGGCACGTTGAGCACGAACCGGGGCTCCGTGCTCCAGGCCCCCACCACCTCGGCGAAGACCGTGGCGACCGCCACCGCGGGGGTGATGCCGCGAGCGCGAGCGGCGTCCGCGACGCGCCCCCAGTCCTCGGGGCCGAGGTGGAACGCCAGCCGCACCGCCCGCGCCCGCTCTCCCGGGTCGGCGGATCGTGGCAGCTCAGGAGGGCCCGGCAGGGTCGGCAGACGCTCCGTCCAGTACTCCGCCGCCGTGGCGCGCACCGCCGCCCGTGCCTCGGGCCGGGCGCGGAGGTACTCGCGGTACGTGTAGTCCAGCGCGGGAGGCTCGGCCGCCGGATCGGTGTAGAGACGCGCCAGGTCCGCCAGCAACGCGCGGTAGCTCACGGCGTCCGCGGCGATCATGTCGACGTCGAGATGCAGCCGGGCCGCCGCGCCGCCGGGCAGACCGGCCGGGAGCAGGCTGACCGCGGCGCGGAAGACCTCGCCGCCCTCGATGTCGAGCAGCTCGTGGGACATCTCGTCGCGTATCCGGTCCAGCTCACGGCCGGCCTCCGCAGGCTCGACCCCCCGCAGGTCGTGCACCCGCAGAGTCGGCGAGGACGAGGACAAGGGTGAGGTCGAGGACGAGGACGCGGCGATCCGCTGCCTCCCGTCGTCCCCCACCCGGACGCGCAGCATCGGGTGCCTGCAGACGAGCCCGTCGAACGCCGACCGCAGCCGGGCCGGGTCGATCCCGGCGCCGTCGAACTCGAGGTAGAGGTGCGGGGCGACGCCACCGAGCTGCTGCCCGGGATCCCGACCGACCCAGTACGCGTGCTGCAGCGGGGCCAGCGCGAAGTCGTCGCCCGGTTCCTCGGGCCCCGGTTCCGCCGGGCCCTCCCCCGCTCCACCCCCGCGGGACGCGGTCAGCAGCCGGGACCACCCGTCGATCGTGGGTTCCGCGGCGAGGGCCGCGAAGCTGACGTCGCGTCCCTCCCCGCGCCAGCGACTCACCAGCCGCATGAGGGTGATCGACTCCAGACCCAGCTCGAACAGGTTCGCCTCGTCGGTGATCTCCGCGGGCTCCTCCTCCAGCAGCTCGGCGACCAGGGCGCGCAGTGCCGTCGCACCGAGCTCGGCGGTCCTGCTCACCGGCTGCTCCGTCCCGAGACCATCTCGCCCTCGGCACCGGGGACGGGCTCGGCCGGATCGGCACCGAGGGCGACCACGCGGTTGGCCCTGTCGACGTGCACGACGCGGGGGGTGAGCGAGCCGGGTTCCGTGGCGAGCACCTGCCGGAACGACATGATGATGACGAGGTCACCCGGGTGCACGAGATGGGCCGCGGCCCCGTTGATCCCGATCACCCCGCTGTCCCGTTCGCCGGTGATCGCGTACGTGACCAGCCGGGCACCGTTGTCGATGTCCACGACCTGGACCTGCTCGCCCTCGACGAGGTCGGCGGCCTCCATCAAGGTCGCGTCGATGGTGATCGAGCCGACGTAGTGCAGGTCCGCCTGGGTCACGGTGGCCCGGTGGATCTTGCCGCTCAGCAGTGTGCGGTACATCAGACGCCCTGTTCCGTCTGCGCGACGAGGCTCCTCGGCCGCAGGTCCGTCCAGTTCTGCTCGACGTGGTCCAGACACGCCTGCCGCGAGTCGGGACCACAGGCGACGCTCCACCCGTCGGGGACGGCGGCGAAGGTCGGCCACAGCGAGTACTGGCCTTCGTCGTTCACCAGGGCGTAGAACTCCCCGGCCTCGTCGTCGAAGGGGTTTGTCGACATTCCTCGTCTTCCTCTCGTCTGCTGGTCAGCTGCCCGCGGCGGGCTGCCGCACGGGCGTCGCGACGGCGACACCGCGGTCGTCGGCCCTGGCCACGATGGCCTGCACGATCTCGCCCGCTCTCACCGCGACGTTCGAGAGCAGGGTCGAGGAGATGCCGTGCGTGTGCTCGGTCGCACCCACGAGGTACAGACCACCCTCGACGTCCTCGGTGGTGTGGATCCGGTAGTCCCGACCGATCCGGAGGCGCCCGGCCTCGTCTCGGAGACAGTCGGTCGCGAGGTCACCGAGCAGGTCGGTCGGGTCGCTCGAGCGGTAGCCCGTGGCGTACACGACGACGTCCGCCGCCAGGACCTCCCGTCCGCCGTCGACCAGCGACTCCACGGTCACGTCCACCCCGTCGACGCGCTCACGGATCTCGGCGACCCGAGAGAGCTTGAGGAACCGGAGCAGCTCGGTGCCTGCGATCTTCTCGTGGTAGTGCGCCCGATAGAGCTGCTCGATGAGCTCCGGGTCGACCACCGAGTAGTTCGTGTTCGAGTGATAGGTGCGGATCAGCTGCTTGACGCTGTCCGGAGCGGCGTAGAAGTCGTCCACCGCGCCCGGGTCGAACACCCGGTTCGCGAAGGCGCTGTCATCCGCAGGGCTGTACCCGTAGCGGGCGAACACCGCGCAGACCTGTGCGGCGGGGAACGAGCGACGGAGATAGTCCGCCGTCTCAGCCGCGCTCTGACCTGCACCGACGACCACGAACCGGCGGGGCCGCCCACTGCCCAGGCGATCCACCCGGGGCACGAGGTCCCGGTTGTGCCAGACCCGCTCGCTCAACCGGACGCCGTCCGGCACGTGCGGTCGGAGGCCGGTCGCGAGGACGACGTTGCGAGCCTGAATCCGCTCGATCCCACCATCCGGGCGGACCGAGACGACGTCGAACGACCCGGACGGTGCGGTGTTCCAGGAGGGCGGGCTCGGGGCGATCTCCACCACGTCGGCCCCATAGTCGACCTGTGAGGTGAATCGGTCGGCCGCCCACTCGAGATAGTCGTGGAACTCGATCCTCGTCGGGAAGGAGGAGGCGTAGTTGATGAAGTCGGCCAGTCGCCCGCGACTGTGCAGGTAGCTCAGGAAGCTGAACGAACTCGACGGGTTGCGCAGGGTCGCCAGGTCCTTCAGGTAGGACACCTGCATCGTCGCGCCCTGGATGAGCATCCCCCGATGCCAGCCGAACCGCGGCTGCCGCTCGACGAACCTCGCCCGTAGCGGACGACCCCGTCGTTGCTGCTCGTTGAACTCCTTCATCGCGATGGCGATCGCGAGGTTGGAGGGGCCGAAGCCCACCCCCACCACGTCGAACACTGGATTGTCGGTCGCGCCGGCGGCCATGCACTCTCCCGGGCAGCGTTGCGGCTCTGATCACTGGTCTGGTGAGGCTAACCTGACCTGGAGAGCGGCAGGAGGTCCGAACGGGGATTCTCGGACACGTGATCGTCACGCTCTCCACACAGGGACGTGCCGATCGAGTGAGACGGGCGTCATAGTCCGGGCGCCGCGTGGCGAAAGGCGGCCGTGAATCCGCTGGCCGCGGGGCCGTGGACCGCCGCCGGACCGCGATCACCGCTCCCGAGGACATCGTCACACACGCCTTCGTGGTGACCGACGTGTGTCGATCACCACCCACACCGCCCTACGGGCATCCGGCCCGATGGACGCCAGATATTGAACCGACCTCAGTTCATCTCTATTCTCACCTCGTTGCCTCGGCCGTCCGAGGCCGTCGTCTGCCAAGCGCGAAGGAGCGCCGATGTCGTCACCGACAGCGTCCGACAAGGAGCGGCTGGCCCGCCGTGCCAGCATCGCCGCGGCCGCGGGAACAGCGATCGAGTACTACGACTTCGCCATCTACGGCTACCTCGCGGTCGTCCTCGCCCCCCTGTTCTTCCCGGGCGGGGACGGGCTCGTCGGCCTGATCGCCACCCTGGGGGTGGTCGCCACCGGTTCGCTCGCTCGACCGATCGGCGGGCTGATCTTCGGAAGGCTCGGTGACAAGCGCGGCCGCAAGGCGGTGCTGCTGGCCACCGTGGCGGCCATGGGGACGGCGACGACCCTCACCGGGGTGCTGCCCACCTACGCCGCGATCGGCGTCGCCGCGCCGATCCTGCTGACGGTCCTGCGCGTCTTCCAGGGCTTCTCGGCGGGG
>Ga0207644_10001222_pt1 | contig 16526 bp, 18 predicted proteins | sample KBSS73metaG_FD_184326 | JGI IMG/M metagenome (GOLD analysis project Ga0207644, IMG submission 184326) | Switchgrass rhizosphere microbial communities from Kellogg Biological Station, Michigan, USA - KBS S7-3 metaG (SPAdes) (version 2) | ecosystem: Host-associated > Plants > Roots > Rhizosphere... | reverse complement strand
GGCTCGGCCTTCGAGCAGACGCCTCAATCCTTTCTCCACCCGCACCGCACTCACATCGCCCCTGCCGACAGCATCCGCGCAGATCTGCAGATAATTGTGCCCGACGAAGTCGGAACGAGCATTGCGGTTGGCCCCGAACTGTCGCCAGCCGTCGTTGACCTCGATGATCTGGCCGTCATGGTTGAGGACCGCGACGTTCGCATTGAGACTGTCGATCGCGGTTCGAACATTCTCCCTTCGGAACATCATAATCCCCCTCCTCCGCGCGGCCGGCGCCAGAGATCGTTCAGGCAATGAACGACGTCGTCAATGGCGATGGGGACGCCGTTGGCCCGCGGAGCCGATCTTCCTGCATTGCGACCGGCAGGGCGGGGTCATCCTCGTCCAGCACTGAATCATCGCCGCACCACTTGTCGATCCCCCGAGCGATCACGGCAATTTCCGGATGAACCGAAAGCCATCTGTCGATGAGCATCTGGCCCTGGATCGATGGATCGTCCTCGTCGAATTCGCCCCAGTCCTCACCAAATCCGGTTGGCGCGATCATCTTGCGAAGATCCCTGACGGACGTCAGCATGCCACAATTGTCGGTGCCGACCATAAGGCGCTCGCTATTGTCCGGTCGACGGAGATGATCCGGCAGGAATATGGAAGCCCCACGGTTCGTAAACATAAGGTCGTCGTCATAAGCGTCCGAGGAGGCAGCCATGGCTCCGGATATCGGCCGGGCCGCAGGGCCGCCCGAGGCAGCTGATGCGATGCCAACCGAAAGGGCGATCAGCGCGCACGCGCTCGCTCGCTTCCCTTGCGGTCCGATCGGCGGCATTGATCCAGCGACAACCACGCATGCGGGATCAGCGCATTCTCACTCGCGGTCTATCAGGGCGGGACCTTAGTTTTCTATCGAAGAGAACCCCAGAGGACCCCATCGGTTAGGTCCTGATCCGTCTGCTTAAGCGCGGACCCGAAGCCAGTGGGTCAGGTCGCGGCCGATGAGGCTCGACAGTCGTTCGACCTCAGGCTCGAAATGGCTGCAGATTTCGGCCTGCGTGCTTTCCGAAATCGGTTCCGGACGACGCTCGGTCCGGTTCAGGCGCAACATTTGTCTGCGCACTGCCAGGACCATGTTCAATGCCGCGTTGCCGTTACCCTCAAGCAGGTTGATCGGCGGCGTCTTGAACTTCCCTTCGGCGACTGATTTCCTCAACATGATGTTTGGTCTTTTGAGCATCCGCTGAAGCCAGAGAGAGCGCACTCGGCGGCCAGGCCGGTGGACCTGGAATCCTTCCGTCCGCACCGGCTCAAGATCGACGAAGTCCATGAAGCGTCGATATTGCTCCGATGGATTGGCGACCATGTCGTCGAGGATCATCACGAGGCACCGTTCCCGACCGACAACGCTGAACAGACGCTCGAGATAAGTCGCGAAGCGCGCGGCCTCGTCGTAGCGAAGCCAAAGCGGATCGATGATCCCGCTGAGCGAACGACGACGGGCCAATTGTCCCCGCGCTGCCGCCCAGGCGTCCTCGAACTTTCCAACGGTTTCCACCCCGACGTACATCAGTCGTGAGTGAAGCGATGGCAGCATCGACAGGGGGTTACGGATCGCGATGACGAAGCGGCTGTCAGGCCACAGTCGCAGGACCGGCTCCAATTGCTCAGGCGTGTACAGGTACGTCACGGATGCGTCCGCCGCGATGCGGAGAGACGGATCACCCTTGAAGAAGCGGCCGAGATATTCTTCTTCCACGCGCTCCCGAAGTTGCCGATCAGAAAGCCCGCGCAGGTCGTACTGCGCGAAGTAATGAGGCTCCTTTATGATCGGAAAGGAGACTTCGGGATGTTCTTTCAGGAACTGGGCAAGCGTCGTGGTGCCGCATCGCGGCGCCCCGACAATGAACACGAACCTGTCGAGATCACCGACCTTCATCGCTCACCGCTAACTACTGGCTCAGATGCGCCGCGCTCGTAAGGACACGGACTGTTACTTTTCGTGCACCTTGTAACTCTGCTGCGCTCGGCTTTTCTACCGGGATGTGCATTTCGCCCATCGCCGATGCGCCGAGGACACGGCCCGGCAGAACCTTGCCGCTCTGCTTGATATAGTTGATCACGGTCTGCGCCCTGCGATTGCTGAGCTGCTGGTTCGCTTTGGCGTTGCCCCTGGGGTCAGCAAAGCCGAGCACGGAGATCACGTATCCCTTCATGCCCGCGGCCTTCTCGGCAAGCTGCATCAGCTCCTTCTTGTCCGCCGCGCTGACCACTGCGCTGCCCGTCTTGAAGTAGATTTCGTGCTCCGCGCGAATGTCCCAGTTCCCCATCTTGGAGTAGGCGGTCCTCAACTCCTCGCTTCGACGAGAGGTCTCTTCGACACCGGCCTGGATCTGCGCCGCTGTCTTATAGTCCTTGGCCTTGTAGTCGACCTCGCGAGCCACATGGCCGTCCATCTGGATCGTCACCGGAAGTCCGGGAATCAGCGAGGTGGTAGGAACCACTTCCTTCTGCCCACCCAAGGCTCCCGAAATCGACCGCACGCGCGCGTCGTGCGGCAATGAGACCGTTTGGTTTCCGTGAGGAGTCTTGATGGTCAACTGGCCATCCTTGTTCGTGACGACGATGCCTTCGACTTTCGTCTGAGCAAGAAGCGGCGTTGCCGTAAGTGTCACAGCGCTTGCGACGATCAAAAGCCGAATTGCGCGGCTGCCCATCATTGGATCTCCCTTCGATTCAAGCACGATGCCTGTCGATGCCTGTCGATGCTTGGATATGTCGCGGATCGGCATTCGCTCTATCAGGACAAACCCGATTTGGCGGCGCGGACTATTCAGGAGTTCAGAGGGGAGAGGCCTCGCCACGCGCCTACTTGCTTCCCCTGATGAAACCCGCTGCTCCTACGTAGGGAACTTCAGCAGCTTGTTTTGACATCCGACAGGGCTGACAATCCATGATGCCGGCGACGAAGGCCCGCTCCGTCCCTCCCCAGTCCCCGGGGCGGGCCTTCAACTGCGACTTGGTCGCTACCGCGTGTTTCATGCCGGGACGGGCCCCAAATCCATTTAACTCCCGTTCAGAGTTCGTCTTATACCTGACGCTGACGGCCGGCTGCGTGCTGACCACTGTGCGTGTCGAGAGGTAGAGTATGAACAGTCAGGGGCCGGCGCGTACCGAAGAGCCGGAACAAGACGACGCCGTCATTCTGGCTGACTCCCTTCGTGAAGACTTCATCAAACTGATGGCGATCTTCGACAGCCAGCTGACCATCGGCGGCGGGGCCAGCGACAGGAAAGAATCCTCGATCGCAGCTGCGCGCGCAGCTGCCGAGCGAGGCCTCCGGCTTAGCGATGATCTTCGCGAACTGCTGGGCAAAAACCTCTAGCAGTTCGGGTCGCGACAGCCCGCGCTCTCAGGGATTCCTCTAATAGATTCGGCTGCGCCGTCGGCGAAGAAACGCCTCCGAACCTGGTCCGGAGATACCCGTGGCACGCAAGGCCTATATTGGCGTCCTGGCTAGCATCTTGCTGGCTTCTGCTTCAGCGGGACTCGCGAAGGCTCCGACCTCGTGGGATGGGTTGACCCAGGTCCCGTCGAAACGGCTGAAACTGGTGTACCTTCAGCCGGGTGCTGATTTCACCGGCTACACCAAGGTCATGATCGACGCGCCTGAAGTCGCCTTCCAGAAGAATTGGCGTCGCGACTACAACAGCAGCACTCGAAGCCCGTCCCAGCGCGTTTCGGAAAGCGAAATCCAGGACGCAATCTCCCAAGGCGTATCGGCTGCGTCCGATATCTTTGCGCAAGCCTGGACTAAAGGCGGGTTTGCGGTCGTGACGACGCCAGGCCCCGACGTTCTTCGGATCCGCGTAGGGATCGTCAATATTCGGGTCACCGCGCCAGAGCAGATGGACGCTGGGCGATCCTATTCCTTTGCCTCGGAGGCTGGGTCGGCGACCTTGTTCATCGAGGCGAAGGATTCGATGACAGGCGCACTCCTGGGGCGCGCGGTCGATCAGAGACTTGCGGGCGACAACCCTACAAGCTGGCGCACAGCTGTTAGCAACCGGGCCGACTTCCGCGACCTCGTGCAGAACTGGGCTACCGCCAGCGTGCGCGGAATGAACGAGCTGAAGGCGCGGTCGCCGGTCAAGCCCTAAATCCCAAGAACGGAGAGAAACATGTCGAGCTCAAGACTCGCCAATATCGCAGCAGGTTTGGTGTTCCTGGCCATTGCAGCCGTGGCTCTCTACCGACTGCTGTTCTACTTTCCGATCACAATTGGCGGCGTCTACGTAGGACAGGTTGCGAGCTTCTTCGCTTTCGTCGTGTGCGCAGCGCTTGCCCTCATGCTCTTTGTAGGTCGGCGCGAGCCTCGTTGATCGGCTGCTGGAGGTGAAGGGCATCCCTTTGCTTCATCAGCTTGCGCCACTTGCCGGGTGCCATCCCGAATTCTGACACGAACCAGCGGCTGAACGAGCTGAGCGTCGAGAAGCCCGTCGAGAGGGCCACGGATGTGATCGATCGGCTAGGGTCGGCGAGGTAGCGTACCGCCAAGTCGCGCCGCGCGTCACGAAGCAGGCCGCGAAACGACTGTCCGTCGTTGACCAAATGTCGTTGCAACGTCCGCACCGAAACGCCCTGGCACTTCGCCAGGTCTTCGGCTTGGGCCTGGCCGCCGGACATCAGGAACGGAATGGCGCTTCGAGCACGATCGCTCATCGTGTCTTCCTTACGAAGCCCCGGCATCAGGCTGAGCAGACGCCGTGCGTGGGCGGCGAGGTCCGGGTCGGCGAACGCATTGGGCAGATCGAGACAGGCCGAGCTGCACGAGAGCCCGTCGAAATTGCTCCCGAATTCCAAGGGGCATCGGAAGACGCGCTTAAACGTATCGAGGCACTTCGGCGATGCGTGACGAAAGTGGATGCACTCGGGCTGCCAGCTGATGCCCGCTCCGTCGACCAGGACGCGATAAGCGATCGTGGCGAGCAGGTTGACGCCTTGTGAGCTGTTCAGTCCCGGGATCAGCGCCCACTCCAGGATCGTGCTGCGACGCTCGGTCCGGAGTTCGAGGTGCAGGAGCTCATTCAACAGCGAGCGGTGATCGATCATCGTTGAAATGATGTCGCCTAGCCGGGCCTCCTGTTTCAACAGCAGGCTGACGGGACCGAGGCTGGCGAAGGTCCGGCATTCGCCAAGCAGGATCCCGAAGTCATCGCGTCCCGATTGAGCCGCGGATTCCTCGAGGAGCTTGAGGATGCGATGAGCCGGCACCCAGTTTTCCGGATCGCGCAAGGCGCTTGGGTGGAGGCCGGCACGACCCAACATTGCATAGGGATCGAGGCCGACGTGGCGCGCGACGTCGCAATAGTTCGTCAGCGTGACCGCGCGAGCTCGTGCCAGCAAAGACTGTCTCCGCCAAGATGGCTTGATCGACACGTGCGGAACACGCGCACTCCACGACCATAGGTTGCGTCAGTCAGGCTTTGAGTTCGGGCAAATCCCGATCAGCGTTCCCGAAAAACCCAGTGCTGGAATGAACTCTGACCGAGCGATCCCGGGCCTAGGAGAACCACTGATACCATTGACCAGGCAGGCTACTAACATTCGCGCACCGCGGCGGAGTGAGTGACGCTCCGTCGTCCGTCCCATGCGGTCCCAAGAGAGACTCCGATGGCCAAGATATCCGCTGCGAATGAGACTTATCCTTCCGCAAGAGCGTCAGTCGGCAAGCTCATCGACGTGCTCCTGCCCTTGCTCCTGGTGGCCGTGCTGATCGCGCTCAACGTCCAGCTATTGATACCCTTCGTAGGTCTGTTGCTGTGGACCCTCGTCCTCGCGATCTGTTTCTATCCTGTGCATCTCCGCCTGAAGCGGCGAGGCATCAGCAATCGCATGTCAGCCATAGGCTTGGGGACAGTGCTCACCGCGTTCATCCTGGTTCCGACCTCGATTGCCGCAATCAGCGCGGCAAGTTCCCTGCCGACGCTGGTTGCCGACCTGCAAAGCGGGAAGGAGCACGTTCGGCCGCCGCCCGCCATGGTCCAGGACATTCCTGTGGTGGGCGGGAAGATATATGCCGCCTGGTCTCAGGCCGCGGCGGACATGCCCGCGTTCGCGCAGAAGTTCGGGCCGCAGCTTGCTTCGTTCACTAAAGGGGTAGTCGGCTTCGCGGGCGGTATGTTCGGCTCAATCCTGGCGCTTGTGCTTGCCGTCATCCTGGCATCCGTCACCTTGGCGTATGCCGAAAGCACGCGAGAATTCATTGCGAAAGTTTTCGCTCGAATTTGCGGAGATGACGCCCAGGGCAGGCATTACATGGAAATCATCGGTGCGACCGTGCGGTCCGTCGCGAACGGGGTCATCGGAGTTGCGTTCGTGCAGGCACTGCTTTGCGGAATCGGTTTCTTCGTGTTGGGAATACCCGGCGCGGGAATCCTGTCCCTGCTCGCGATGGGATTGGGTGTAGTGCAGGTCCCTGTCGTGCTCGTGACCCTTCCGGCGATCATCTACGCCTTCAGCGTGAAGAGCACGGCAATCGCCATCGCCTTCACCGTCTGGTTCGTGATCGCGGGCCTTAGCGACGCGGTGCTCAAGCCGATGATGATCGGTCATGGCTTGGAGGTGCCGATGCCGGTCATCCTGATCGGGGTGATCGGTGGTGTGATGGCCTATGGGCTCGTCGGCCTGTTCATTGGCGCGGTGCTGCTTGCGGTGGGCTATATCCTGTTCCGCGATTGGCTGGGCGCTGGGCAAGCGAAGGCGGAGGGTAGAGCGGACGCCACCTTACAAGCGGCAGAGTGACGCCTTAGTCTTTCTCGCTCTCGAATGCGCCGATCAGGCGAGCGACCAGCACGGCCAGGAACAGCTGACCGCCGATGACCTCGAAGGTTGCAAGGCCGCGCGCGATATCGGTGCGTGGCAGATAATCGCCATAGCCCAGCGTCGCGAGGGTCACGAAGCTGTAGTAGACTGAGGTGGTCTCGGTTGTCGGATCCGGGCCGACGAGGCTGCCGGGCCGCATGGTCTCCACTGACCAATAGATTTGACCGAAAAACAGGCCCGCCAACAGATAGGTGCTCAAGGCCGCGTACACCGTCTCTGCGTCGATGCTTCTTGCGCTGATGGCGTAGCGGAGCGACCCGGCCGCCGCGACAAGACCGGTGAAGCCGACCAATATCAGCAAGAGCGCAGAATCGACGTTCAGATAGCCTTGGAGGGACGCGAAGCGAGCGGCCAAAAGCAGCGCGACCGCGCTCAGAAGAAGGTTGCGGGTGCGTCGCGTGGCGTTGGGCATGACCGCTGCGAAAAGGGACGATGCAACCAAGATCCTGAGCAATATGGTCGGTAGTCCGATCGTGGTCGCCAGCGGCATCGCAATGAGGGTCGCGAGCAGCGAGTAGAACAAGATCGTGTAGCGACTACGCTCGTAGGCTTGCCAGAAACGGCTCTCGCGAATGACGCGTCTAGGGTGCGCGGCGCCCACCGCTCGACTCTTCAATACGGCTCCTGGACCCGCAATGCGGAGAATCTCCTAGAAGCGAGGCTCATCTCCGTTTCGACAGGACTAGTGGATTATCCTTAGTCTCCCCGAGATATCCCCCGATTCACGTCGGCCGTCGCCCGTTCGATGATCGAGCTTGCGTTTAGACCGGGACAAGGAATGGCGGCGAACCACGGATCGGAGCGGATGCGGATCCGACGGCGGATCGGTTTGCTGCTGCCTTTGCCCGGGCTTGTCGCCGGCTGTGTCCAGGGTCCCGACTACGTCAAGCCGACCGTCGCAGTTCCGCAGGCATATCGCTTCGGTCCGTCGACACCGACCATCGCACCAATGCCGGCTGTTGGATGGTGGAGCGGCTTTCACGATCCGTACCTCGATGCGCTGGTGAAAGAGGCGCTCGCCAATAACCGGAACTTGATGATCGCGACGGCGCGGGTGGATGAGTTCGAGGCAATCCTCGCCGGAACGAAGTCCCAAGCATATCCGCAAGTCGGTTACGGTCTCAGCGGCAACCGTGCGCGCGCCAGCGAAGACAAGATCCCGTCTTTCATCAACCCGCTCAGTACGACCTTTTCGACGGTCCTGACGGCGAGCTGGGAGATCGACCTCTGGGGCCGCATCCGCCGCGAGACCGAGGCCGCGCGGGCCAACCTGCTTGCGACCGAGGAAGCACGCCGCGGCGTCACGCTGACCCTGATCGCATCGGTCATCGGAACCTATGTCACTTTGCTCGATCTCGACGAGCAACTTCGCGTGTCCGAAGCTACTCTTGCTGGACGCAAGAAGTCCGTGGACCTTTTCCAGAAACGTCTTGCCGGGGGCTGGATCTCCGAGTTCGAAATGACGCAGGCGCAGGCGGACTATGAATCGGTGGCGTCGCAGCAACCGCCGCTTCGGCAGGCCATCGCGACGCAGGAGCATGCGCTTTCGGTGCTGGTTGGCCGCAACCCAGGGCCCATCCAGCGCGCGGGCAGGTTCGACGGCCTGAACTCGCCGGTCGTTCCGGCAGGGCTCCCGTCGGAGCTCCTGATACGGCGACCGGACATTCTTCAGGCCGAGCAGCAGCTGATCGCATCGAACGCGCTGATCGGGGCTGCGAGAGCGCTCTTCTTTCCAAGGATCAGCCTGACAGGGCTGTTGGGGTTCGCCAGCGGCTCACTCGGCAATCTCTTCACCGGCCCGGCGCATACGTGGTCGTTCACTGGGGACGTCGCCGGCCCGATCTACACAGGCGGCGGGTTGACCGCTGCCGTCGACCAGGCCGAGGCGCGGCGTGACCAGCAATTCCACAATTATGAGCTGGTCATCCAGAACGCCTTCCGCGATGTCGAGGACTCACTGGCCGATCTGAAGCATAGCGCTGAGCTGAGCGACATTACGGCAAGCCGGGTCCGCACGCTGACCCGCAGCGTCGAACTTGCCAGGGAACGGTACGAAAACGGCTATTCCGATTATCTCGACGTGCTCGACGCAGAGCGCGGCCTTTTCAACGCGCAGCTGCAGCTGACGTCCGCTCGGGGCGACCATCAGCGCGCGCTCGTCAACCTCTATCGTGCACTGGGCGGGGACTGGAATGCGGTGCCGCCGGTAGCCGGTTCGAATGCAAAGGGCGGCAGCCGATGAATGATGCAGCGGTAGCAAGCGAGACAGTCGTGGTCGCTGACAAGCCGCCGCCCAATCCGCTGCGCAGGGTCGTCCTGATCGTGCTCGCCGTGATGCTTGTTCTTTTCGTCTACCATGTGCTGTCGGACCGCTACACGCCGTACACCTCGCAGGCGCGCGTCGAGACTTTCCTCACGCAGATCGCGCCGGAGGTCGCTGGTGACGTCCTTGCTGTCGATGTGAGGGACAATGGTTCGGTCCGAAAAGGCCAATTGCTATTCCAGATCGATCCCGAGCCGTATCAGCTTGCCGTTCGCTCGGCCGAGGCGAACCTCTCCGTTGCGCTGCAAGGGGCCGACGTTTCGGTCGCTGACATCGCCGCCGCCCGCGCGCTAATCGCCAAACAGCGCGCCGATCTTTCCGCCAGCCGTGAGCTCAACCGCATCGTAACCGACCTTGTCGACAAGAATGCCTTGGCGCGGACCCAGGAAATCCGCTCGACGTCCGACGTCGGTAAGACACAAGCCGACCTCGCCAAAGCGCAGGCCGACCTGCAGCGAGCTCAGGCGAACCTCGGCGAACCGGGACTTCGCAATCCCAAGGTTCGTCAGGCGCTCGCGGCGCTCGACCAGGCGCGTCTCGATCTGCGCAACACACGGGTAGTCGCGCCCGCCGACGGGATCGTCACCAATCTGCGACTGGCAACGGGTCAATATGTCGCGCCCGGACAGCCTCTTCTCAGCTTCCTGGAAACGGGTGCGCGCTGGATCTCTGCGGACATGCGCGAAAACCAGCTGGGCAATGTGAAGCCCGGCCAGGATGTGACCGTGTCGCTGGATGTCCAACCCGGGACGTTGTTCAAGGGTAAGGTTCAAAGCGTGGGCTGGGGCATCAGCCAGGGCGACGAGGCACCGAACGGGCAACTCGCGACCGTACAGGCGCCGCAAGGGTGGATCAGGCAGCCGCAGCGCTTCCCGGTGCGCATCCTGTTGCTGCCGAAGCAGGACGATGACCGGCAGCTCGACGCAGGGCGCAGCGGAGCGCAGGCCAATGTGATCGTCTACACGAGCGACGAATCGATCCTGAACCCGATCGGCAGGCTCTGGATCAAGCTGATCGCGCTGCTCAGCTACCTTCAATAATGGCCACGGCCGCACTCGACGCGCCAGCCTCCAGCGCGCAGCTTCACGCCATCCTGCGCTTCGCCGCGGGGACAGCGGGCGCCTTCGTGATCTGCGAGGCCATGGGTTGGTATCCGAGCTTTCTGGCGCCGTTGCTTGCCGGCGTCTTGCTTGCCAATTTGCCCGTTGCGCCTCCCTTGAAGGTCGGCGTGGTGCTCATCCTGGTCCAGGGCGTCAGCGCATACATCGCCTACTTTCTCACGGCTTCATTGCACGAAGCGCCAGCCGTTCTTTTCGGCTGCGTCGGGCTAGTCCTGTTGGTGAGCTTCGCGAACCTAAGCAGGGGTCGCGGATTCCTGCCGCTCCTGCTTACGCTGATTTCCTTTTCGACCGTGCCTATCGTCACGATGATGGCGCCGCAGCAAGCCAACGGGCTTTCGCTCGCCCTTGCTCGGGGAATGATCGTGGCGGTGGCTACCGTGTGGCTCGCGCATGCGGCATGGCCCAAGATCTCGCCTCCGTCAGCGCCGAGCGCGCAGCCGGTCGCCACTCGTCACTTCGCCCTCGCCATAACCGGCGTGGCAATCGTGCTGCCGATGATGCTCGTCTACCTCATGTACGGCATTACCGACGCGCTTCCTGTGCTCATCACGACCGTCGTGCTGGTCATCAATTTCGATCCGAAGCGCGGCGCGACGCAGGCGTTTGCCATGATGATCGGCAATTTTATCGGCGGACTTTTCGCGATGCTCGCTCATGCTGCGTTGACGGTCGTGCCGTCGCTGGGGTTCCTGGCCTTGATCGCCTTTCTCATCGCGGTGCCATTTGCGATCCGCATCGAGCGCGGGGGACCAGTGGGCGCGGTCGCTCTCATCACCTTCAATCAGGCAATGGTGATGTTCAGCCTCTCCCTTACCCCCGGATCGAGTGCATCCCTCTGGACCACTCGCCTTTTCCAGTTCTCGCTGGCCTGCGCATTTTCGGTTGGGATGATGACGCTGCTATTCCCGCGGCTAAAGGCATTGGACGAAGACCGGGTGTAGAGAAGGCGCCCTCTGTTAATCAGGGTTTGTCTTAAGTCACGCTCGCTAGGGCCGAACGTACAAAGCTCGGAAATCGTGTTCGTTCGGGAGAATGTTGCATGACCCTTAAACCGATCGTCTTACTCTCGGTCGTCGCACTGCTGGGCGAGAGCGCAGCGCTAGCCGAAAGCTGCAAGGTCCAGAGCAGCCACCCGCCGGGCCAATGGAAATTCATCCGCGTCTATGACGTCCGGACGGGCGCGGTCGTCCTGGGCCAGGCGGTGAATGGCGGCGACGCCAAGTCAGTCACCGTTCGCGGTCATCGGATAAAGCTGGAGGCGAAGCTTCCCGGCGCTCTTCATTACGGCCCAGCCGTCGAGGCGGATTGCAAAGAGGGCCAAACCGTCAAGATCTAGCGCCCGAATGCGATTGGACGGACGAGCCAAAGGCGCGTCCGTCCAATCCCTTCAACTGAATTGGAGGCCCCAGCTCAAGTGAGCCAGGGCCTCCCGCAGCATTTACTTGCCGCGTTCGCCCGACGCAGCCGGTGGTGGCGGCGGCGGTGGCGGTGCCGGGCATGTGGCCGTCGCTTCGATCACCGAACCATCCGGACACGTTTGGGTCGCCGGCGGCGGCGGCGGCGGCGGCGGCGGCGGTGGGGGCGGCGGTGGCGGCGGCACTGCTGCGCCGAAGTTGTACACTGCACTCAGGAGCAAGCTATGCGACTTCCACTTGCTGCGATCCTCAAGTGTCACCGTGCCGCCCGTGCAAACTGCCGGCGGGACCGCGTTGCAGACTGTTGGACGCGCGAAGACAAAGTCTTCGCTGCCTGATGTCGATCCCGCGCTGAAGTAACGATATTTCAGTCCGATATCGAACTGCGGACTGACAGGGAAATAGCCCTGGGCAAGCAGCTGCCATGCGAATTTTCCACTGCTGTTGCCGAATTGATGAACACCGGCGTAGCCCGCGCCGAGGCCAACACCGCCCCCAAATCCGGTCTCGCCGCCGAAGTCGAGCCAGCCGTTGATCATACCCGACCAGACGTTCGTCGTCCTGTCGATGTCGAAGTCCACCAAAGTCGTACCCGCACGGCCGCTGATCGCACTGAGGAACGCAGAGTCGAACTCGTGATGTTTAACTTTGCCGTGTTTGTAGCCGAGCTCACCTTCGAGCCGGAACATGCCAAAGTCATAACCGCCGATCAGGTCAGCATCGATGCCGGTCTTGTACTTGAGGCTGGCGACGTCCGAACCGGAAATGGCGGCCGGGACCGCGCAAGTAAGTGGCGGAACCGCATTACAGATCACCGGTCCACTGAAATTGGCGACACCATTAAGACCTTGGCTCTTGGGCCAGACGGCGCCGATGTCACCGCCAACGTAACCGGAATGATCCTTTGCCGCGGCCGGCGTGGCGATGACCAGCGCCGCAGTGGCCGCAGTGGCTGCAAGTAGGTATTTTCGCATGAGAATCTCCTAACTTCAGTCGTTCTTTGGCGGGTGTTGTGGCGATGCTGAGCCTGCCACAATGAAGCCCCGACGAACCCATCGACGCCAGCACTTTCCAAAAGAATCGGGGTTATTTCCGATATTTGGATGGCTAACGTTGATGGTGTTTGGTTGTGTTGGATTTGCAACACTACCCCCACGACGGCGCGCGGGCCAACGTACGTGGCTGGGATTAATCCTGAGCCGCCCACTCCAATTCTCGGGGTTTCCTTGGATGGTGGAATGCCACCCCAGAGGCCCAAACCGGCGCCAACCGTTGCGGAGGGGTCGGATGGGCTTACGGAGGTGGCGCAGAGGACTGGCGGTGGCCTCGACCATCGGTCTGACCCTTGGCGGCTGCGCCACGCCTCAACGAATGCCGGCAGTGCCGCTCGCGCAAATGTCGCAGACCGGCGAGGCGCTCGGCCCGATCCGCTTCCTCGTCTCTCGAGACACGGCCGGCATGGAAGCCGAGGCCAGAAGTTCGGTAGCGAAGGAACAGCAATGGCTGGCCAGCCAGGGTCGGACCGGTGAGCTTCCCCCAAGCTACATGCTCGCGATTTCGGGCGGCGGCGACAATGGCGCTTACGGCGCCGGCTTCCTCAACGGCTGGACTGCCGCCGGCACTCGGCCGCAGTTCAAGGCGGTGACGGGGGTGAGCACTGGCGCACTGATCGCGCCATTCGCATTCCTTGGGCCGCGGTACGATTATGTGCTCGAACGGGTCTATACCAAGACCAGTCAGAAGGACATTTTCAAGAAGCGCGGGATGATCGGCGGCCTCTTCGGGGACGCGATGGCCGATACTCGTCCGCTGTCGCAAACAATCGCGACCTACGTCACGCCTCAGCTGCTCGATGAAATCGCCGCGGAATATGCCAAGGGCCGGCTGTTGCTCGTCGGCACGGCAAACCTCGATACCATGGAGCCGGTCATCTGGAACATGACGGCGATCGCCGCGCGCAAGGACCCGCAAGCGATTTTGCTGTTTTCGAAGATCCTGCTCGCGTCGGCTTCCATCCCGGGAGCATTCCCGCCGGTCATGATCGACGTGACTTTGGGCGGCACCCATTATCAGGAGATGCACGTCGACGGCGGAACCACTGCTCAGCTGTTCCTGTATCCTCCGACGCTTTCACTCGCGAACGGGCCACAACGTAAGCGAGTGGCTTACATCATCCGCAATGCTCGCCTGGATCCGGACTGGGAGAGCACTAACCGGCAGACCATGACCATCGCAATGCGAGCCATTGACTCACTCACGCGCACGCAGGGAATTGGCGACCTTTATCGGGTTTATGCAACCACCCAGCGCGACGGCGTGGATTACAACCTGACCTACATCCCGGCGACCTTCAATGTGGCGCATCACGAGATGTTCGACACCGCCTACATGAAGGCCTTGTACGATGTCGGTTTCGAGGCCGCTAAGTCGGGATTCCAATGGCAGAAATATCCGCCGGGATTCAGCGCTCCGATCCATGGCGCAACGGCAACACAGCGCTGAATCCGCTGTCTAGGGCACTGATCCGTTCATCGTGAGGGTTTGTCCGGATGGAGGAAGCCCACCCCCGATGCGAGGGCTCAACTTCGGATTTACCCGCATCGGAGCAACTACCGAGATGACCGGAAATAGCGTGAATCGAGCGTTCGGCACGGCCGCAGCAATCCTGATGACAACAGCCGTTCCTGCGCAGGCCCAGACACGTGACCATGCGCCAGTCGCACTTTCATCGTCTTCGAAGATGTCCCAGGACAAGCCGAACACGGAAACCTGGACCTATGCCCAGCCGCGGTCCGCCTTCCTCAAGTACAGGACCGTAATCGTCGATCCCACGGTCGTCTATCAGGGTCCCGATGCGCAGTTCGAAGGCATAGAACAAGCTGACCGGATCAAATATGCGGGCATGATCACGGATGAGCTTCGCTCAGAGATCGCGAAGACCTTCCCCACGCCGGCAAAGCCGCAAGCCGATACCCTGCGAGTGCGGGTCACCATTCTCGGCGGAAAGAAGACGATGGGCGGGGTCGCGACGGCTACCCGGGTTACCCCGCTCGGGTTTGCGACCAGCGCGCTCAAGAGCGCGATCGGCAAGAGCGGATCGTTCACGGGATCGCTTCTCTACGCGGTGGAGGTATTCGACGCGAAGAGCAACGAGCTGCTACTCGCTGCGGTCAGGCGCAGGACGCCGGACCCGCTGGACGTGCCGGCGACTATTTCGACGACTGAAACGGTCAAGTCCGTCGCTCGCGATTTCGCGAACTCGGCAAGGGAACGCCTGGAAGAGCTGACGCAAGCTACCGGTAGCCGCTAATTCAGGGAAAGTTCGCTGCTAACTTTTGGCGGTCGACCGCTCGTTGCGTCAAGCACTTGCGAGGATCCCTGCCAGTATAGTTACTTACGGGTAGTTCCCGATGACAGAATTGCTGAACGGGTGTAGGGGTTTTAGAGACCGAATCAGAACGCATTATGCGTGGCCGACTGGACACGCTGGATTGGGGCACCATGCGTAACGACGTCAAGTTGCTTGACTTGCATCGGCATGCGCCGACCGGGGGGCTATTTCAATTTTCGCACGCTGAGATCGGTCCCTCCAACGCAAATGAAATTGATCCATTCGCTTCGCCCGAAATCACGTCGGCGATCGCTGCGCGGCTCTTCGATATTCAGGATCACGAACGGCGCCGGATCGGTCAGGAGCTTCATGACTCCGCCGGTCAACTGCTTGTCTCACTTCAGCTGAGCGTCGCCAGATTGGCGCGGATGGAGCCCAATGATTCCCTCAACGGCCTGATCGAAGAGATTCAGAACACGGTTCGCCAGATCGATGAGGAAATCCGGACTCTCGCCTTTCTTCATCATCCCGCCGAACTGCGTGGCCGGAGCCTCCACGAGGCTTTGCAGACCCTGGTCCACGGCTTTTGCCGGCGGACGGGAATCCGTGTGAACTTCAAGTGTGCTGACGACCGCGCCGTGGTCGAAGAGTCGATCTCGGTCGCCATCCTTCGGGTTGTCCAGGAGGCGCTGGTGAACGTCTATCGTCACGCCCGCGCGACGTCGGCAAAGGTGGTGCTGAAGTCGGACTGGCGCAGTCTTCAGCTGACGGTATCGGATGACGGTGTCGGCTTTTCGCCCGTGGTCGTGGATTCTCAGCAGGGACGCGGGATCGGCGTGCAGGGCATGCGCGACCGGGTGGAGATGCACGGAGGAACCTTCGACATCAGAGGTCTGAAGCGCGGTACCAAGATTTCCGTAACCATGCCCCTGCGGGCTAGGCTTGGATTAGCTGATTCCTGACGGCGTAGCGGACTAGGTCGGCAGTAGTCCTTAATTTCAGCTTCCGCATCGCACTTGCCCGATGCGTTTCGACCGTCTTCACGCTGATGTTGAGCCGCGCCGCGATCTCTTTGTTGATCCGGCCTTCCGCAACTTGCTGAACGACTTCCCGCTCACGGTGGGTGAGGCTGCTTGCAAGCGGATGCGGCTTGCTTTCGAGGAACTGCTCCAGAAGCGTGTCGGAAATCGCGCCCGAGAAATAGGGGCGGCGGATCGATAACGCGTCCAGCGCCGCGATCAGGTGGCGCTCCGTGTCGGACTTGAGGACAAATCCGCGAACGCCGGCGCGAAGCACTTCCATGATGATCTCTTCGCGGTCGTGCATCGTGTAGAGAAGGATCTCGATGCGCGGGAGCTCGCGCTTCAGCGCATGCGACAGATCAAGCCCGTTCAGTTCCGGAACCGAGTAATCGACGATCGCGATGTCGGGCTTGGTCTGCTGGGCAAGGGTTAGTGCAG
>Ga0207644_10001219_pt1 | contig 16556 bp, 9 predicted proteins | sample KBSS73metaG_FD_184326 | JGI IMG/M metagenome (GOLD analysis project Ga0207644, IMG submission 184326) | Switchgrass rhizosphere microbial communities from Kellogg Biological Station, Michigan, USA - KBS S7-3 metaG (SPAdes) (version 2) | ecosystem: Host-associated > Plants > Roots > Rhizosphere >... | reverse complement strand
ACGAGTGGAAGGCGTTGCCGGCACCTGGAAGGACCTCACCGACAATGTGAACCTGATGGCCGACAATCTGACCGGCCAGGTCCGCAACATCGCGGAGGTCACGACCGCCATCGCGAAGGGAGACTTGTCCAAGAAGATCACAGTCGACGTGAAGGGCGAAATCCTTGAGCTCAAGAACACCATCAATACGATGGTCGATCAGCTAAATGGCTTTGCGTCGGAGGTAACGCGCGTTGCCCGCGAGGTCGGCACCGAAGGCAAGCTCGGCGGTCAGGCGCAGGTGCCTGGCGTCGGCGGCACGTGGAAGGACCTTACCGACAACGTCAACCAGCTCGCCAACAACCTTACCGGCCAGGTCCGCAACATCGCCGAGGTGACGACCGCCGTCGCGAAGGGCGACTTGTCCAAGAAGATCACCGTCGACGTGAAGGGCGAAATCCTCGAGCTCAAGAACACCATCAACACGATGGTCGACCAGCTGAACTCATTCGCCTCCGAAGTGACGCGCGTTGCGCGCGAGGTGGGCTCGGAAGGAAAGCTCGGCGGACAGGCACAGGTCGAAGGCGTCGCCGGGACCTGGGCCGACCTGACCGATAACGTGAACCAGCTTGCCAACAACCTCACTGGCCAGGTGCGCAATATCGCCGAGGTCACGACCGCGATCGCGAAGGGCGACTTGTCAAAGAAGATCACCGTCGACGTCCGCGGCGAAATCCTCGAGCTCAAGAACACCATCAACACGATGGTCGATCAGCTGAACTCATTTGCGTCGGAAGTGACCCGCGTGGCTCGCGAGGTGGGCTCGGAAGGGAAGCTCGGCGGCCAGGCGCAGGTCGAAGGCGTCGCTGGAACCTGGGCCGACTTGACCGACAGCGTGAACTTGATGGCCGGCAATCTGACCGGACAGGTCCGCAACATCGCCGACGTGACGACCGCCGTCGCCAAGGGCGATCTTTCCCGCAAGATCACGGTGGACGTGAAGGGCGAAATCCTCGCGCTCAAGAATACGATAAACACCATGGTCGACCAGCTGAACGCGTTCGCTTCCGAAGTGACGCGCGTGGCGCGTGAAGTCGGTACCGAAGGAAAGCTCGGCGGCCAGGCGCAGGTGCCCGGCGTCGGCGGAACCTGGAAGGACCTCACCGACAATGTGAACGCCATGGCCGAGAACCTGACGGGCCAAGTTCGCAACATCGCCGAGGTGACCACTGCGGTGGCGCTGGGCGACTTGTCCAAAAAGATCACCGTCGACGTGAAGGGCGAAATCCTCGAGCTTAAGAACACCATCAACGTGATGGTGGACCAGCTCAACGGCTTCGCGTCCGAAGTGACGCGCGTGGCGAAGGAGGTCGGAACCGAAGGCAAGCTCGGCGGTCAGGCGCAGGTGCGCGGCGTCGCCGGCACATGGAAGGATCTGACCGACAACGTCAACCTGATGGCCGCGAACCTCACCGGCCAGGTCCGCAACATCGCCGACGTGACCACGGCCGTGGCGCGCGGTGACTTGTCGAAGAAGATCACCGTCGAGGTGAAGGGCGAGATCCTTCAGCTCAAGAACACGATCAACGTCATGGTCGACCAGCTCAACGCGTTCGCCAGCGAGGTGACTCGCGTCGCGCGCGAGGTGGGTACCGAGGGCAGCCTCGGCGGCCAGGCACAGGTGCCGGGCGTCGGCGGCACGTGGAAGGATCTCACCGATAACGTCAACCTGATGGCGACCAACCTCACCAACCAGGTGCGCGGAATCGCCGAGGTCGTGACCGCGGTTGCGCAGGGCAACCTGAAACGCAAGCTGACCCTGGACGCGAAGGGCGAGATCGCGGCCCTGGCCGACACGATCAACTTCATGATCGACACGCTTTCGACCTTCGGCGACCAGGTCACCAACATGGCTCGTGAGGTCGGCATCGAGGGCAAGCTCGGCGGGCAGGCGCGCGTGCCGGGCGCCGCCGGCCTCTGGCGTGACCTTACTGACAACGTGAACCAGCTTGCCGCGAACCTGACCAACCAGGTGCGGTCGATCGCCGAAGTCGCGACCGCGGTGACCAAGGGCGACCTTACGCGCTCGATCGCCGTCGAGGCGTCGGGCGAAATGGCCGCACTGAAGGACACGATCAACGAGATGATCTCGAATCTCAAGGAGCAGACGCTGAAGAATGCCGAGCAGGATTGGCTCAAGACCAACCTCGCTCGCTTCAGCCGTATGCTTCAGGGCGAACGCGACCTTGCCACCGTGTCGAACCTCATCATGTCTGAGCTCGCCCCGCTGGTGAACGCGCAATATGGCGTGTTCTACGTCACCAAGCGCGAGGAGGACGAAACCAAGCTCGAGCTTGTCGCGAGCTACGGCGCCGAAACCGCTAACGAACTCAAGCAGGAATTCCAGCTGCGTGAAGGCCTGATCGGGCAGGCGGCGGCGGACCGCAGGCCGATCCTGCTAAAGGACGTGCCGCCCGACTTCATCCGCATCGGCTCCGGGCTCGGCCACGCCAAGCCCGCGAACGTCAATATCCTTCCGGCCTTGTTCGAGGACGAGGTGAAGGCGGTAATCGAGCTCGCCTCGTTCAACGAGTTCAACGAAACCCACCAGAACTTCCTCGACCAGCTGATGGAATCGGTCGGCATCGTCTTGAACACGATCGCCGCGACTATGCGTACCGAAGGTCTGCTCAAGCAGTCACAGCTGCTGACGCAGGAGCTGCAGGCGCGGCAGACCGAGCTCACCCGCAAGCAGCAGGAGCTTCATGCGACCAACGAGGAGCTTCAGGAAAAGGCGCAGCTGCTCGAGAACGAGAAGAAGCAGGTCGAGGCCAAGAACCTCGAGATCGAAATGGCTCGCCGTGCTCTCGAGGAAAAGGCCGAGCAGCTCGCCCTGACCTCCAAGTACAAGTCGGAGTTCCTGGCGAACATGTCTCACGAGCTCAGGACTCCGCTCAACTCGTTGCTCATTCTCTCGAAGCTGCTCGCCGACAACGCGCAGGCGAACCTCACCGACAAGCAGGTCGAGTTCGCGCGGACCATCAACTCGGCAGGCTCCGACCTCCTCAACCTCATTAACGATATTCTCGACTTGTCGAAGGTCGAATCCGGAACGGTGACGATCGAAGTCGGCGAAATGCCGGTCCAGCATTTGAAGCAGCACATGGAGCGCACCTTCCGCCAGCTTGCCGCCGACAAGGGCCTCGACTTCAACGTCAAGTTCGACCCCAAGCTGCCGCCGACGATCCGCACGGACGAGAAACGTCTGCAGCAGATCGTGCTCAACCTCTTGTCCAACGCCTTCAAGTTCACCTCGAAGGGCAGCGTCACGCTTGGTGTCCGGCTGGCGACCAAGGGCTGGAGTTCGACCCACCCGGTCCTGCGCAACGTCAATCGCGCGGTCGAGATCTCGGTCACCGATACCGGCATCGGCATTCCCGAGGACAAGCAGAAGCTGATCTTCGAGGCGTTCCAGCAGGCCGATGGCACGACCAGCCGCAAATATGGCGGCACTGGCCTCGGTCTTTCCATCAGCCGGGAGATCGCCCGTTTGCTCGGCGGCGAGCTGCAGGTGCGTTCGACGCCGGGCGAGGGGTCGACCTTCTCGCTATACGTGCCGCTTGAGTCCGAAGCGGCCGCGGGCGCCGGTATCGAAGGAACCCCTGCGCGCTTCGAGAACAGCGGGGCGGTCATACCGACTGCGCTCCCGTCGGGCTTCGAGGTCAGCGACGACCGCGACGAGCTTGGCAAGCACCCGTTCGTGTTGATCGTCGAGGACGATCCGACCTTCGCGACGATCCTTCTCGACGCCGCTCATGATGCGGGGCTGAAAGGCGTCGTCTCGACGGCCGGCGCGGGGACGCTGGCGATGGCGCGCAAGCTTCAGCCCAATGCGATCACGCTGGACCTGGGCCTCGCCGATATCGACGGCTTCGTGCTGCTAGATCTCCTGAAGCACGACCCCGACACCAGGCACGTCCCAATCCACGTGATCTCGGGCGTCGACCGGCGGGATTCCGTGCTCGGCATGGGCGCGTTCGGAATCACCGAAAAGCCGGCGGAACGCGAGGAACTGATCCGGGTCTTCACAGCCCTGCGCGAGGAAGCTTCTTCCCAGAAGCCTCGGCGCCGCAAGTCGAAGGGTGGCGAGGTCGCATTACCGGCTTCACGCCCAGTTCCCGAGCTTGCCGGAGCAAAGGTTCTGATCGTCGATGACGACATTCGCAACATCTTCTCCCTAACGAGCGTTCTGGAGAGCCATGACGTGGAAGTGCTCCACGCGGAGCGGGGAAAGGATGGGATTCTGATTCTGGAGCAGACGCCAGGCGTCGATGTCGGGCTCATTGACATCATGATGCCGGACATGGACGGCTATGAGACGATGCGGGAAATCCGGCGCCTGCCGGAGCTGTCCAGCCTGCCGCTGATTGCCGTCACCGCGAAGGCGATGAAAGGCGACCGGCAGAAGTGTCTCGACGCCGGGGCGTCCGACTATATCGCCAAGCCGGTCGACATCGAACTTCTGCTCGCGCTGTTGCGCGTCTGGGTCGCTCGCGGCCGCGAGGAACAGGCGGCCGCGGCTCGGCCGATTCCGCTGGAGGCCGCAGAGTAGTCGATGAATCGCGAGGTCAGCGACATACCGCGCGCGCTGCCGACAGACGCGGAGCCAGTTTCCGACGTCGTCTACGAGCGTGCACGGGTTCTGCTTGTCGATGACGACGAACGGAACCTGCTCGCGGTGGCCACGGTGCTCGAGGATCTCGGTGAAGTCGTTCTAGCGAGGTCGGGCGAGGAGGCTCTCCGTCATCTGTTGAAGGACGAGTTCGCGGTCATTCTGCTCGACGTCTACATGCCTGGGATGGACGGCTATGAGACCGCCCAGATCATCCGCAGCCGCGACCAGACCAAGGGTATTCCGATCGTCTTCCTGTCGGCGGTCAACAAGGAAGCCGAGCACCAGCTGCGCGGATATTCGATGGGCGCGGTCGACTATGTGTTCAAACCGGTCGACCCGATCATCCTGCGCTCCAAGGTCGCGGTATTCGTCGAGCTGTTCGAGAAAACCAAGGAGGTCGAGCGCAAGGCGCGGCGCGAGCAGGCGCTGCTCGACGCCAATCTTCGCGCGAATTCCGATCGACTTCGAGCCGAGCAGGAACTGCGTCGGGCCGAGCAGCGCCAAGCGGCGATCATTCAGTCGCTGCCGATGGTCCTGTACCTCGAGCCCTATGATGCCGCGCAACGGGCGCCTACCTACGTCAGCGGTGACCTCAATGCGATTTGCGGCTTCACGCTCGACGAGGTGCAGTCGCAGCCGGAAATCTGGGCCAATCGCCTTCATGTCGACGACCGCAACCGCGTCCTTGCAGCGCTCGAGGCGCGGCGGCGCACCGGGCGCTCATCGATCGAGTATCGTTGGCAATGCGCGGACGGCAGCTACAAGCATTTCCTCGACCAGGCGGTGTTGCTCCGCGACGCGGATGGCAAGCCGATCGAGTTCGCCGGGACGCTAACCGACATCAGTGAGCAGCGCTCGCTGGAGAGCCAGCTGGTCCAGGCGCAGAAGATGGACGCCATCGGCAAGCTGACCGGCGGCATTGCTCACGACTTTAACAATCTTCTCGCCGCGGTGATCGGTGGCCTTGGACTTCTCGAGAGGCGTGCCTCGCTAGCCGAGGAGCAACAACGCGTCCTGGGGATGACGAAGCGCGCCGCCGAGCAGGGCAGCGAGCTCGTGCGGCAGCTGCTCGCCTTTGCTCGGCGGCAGCGACTCCAACCTGACCCGGTCGATCTCGATGCACTGAGCGAGGCGGTCTCCAACCTTTTGGCTCATACGCTTGGCGGTCTCGTCAATGTTGAGTGGCAGCTGGACAAGGGCGTCTGGCCGGTGTTCGCCGATCGGGCGCAGCTGGAACTGGCCCTCCTGAACCTCCTCATCAACGCGCGCGACGCTATGCCCTCGGGCGGCACTGTGACCGTGACAGCCGAAAACCGCGAGGTCGCGTCCGACGAACTGCCCGGTGTCGATCCGGGGGAATATATCAGGATTTCGGTCGCCGACACCGGCACGGGCATATCGCCCGAGCATCTCGAGAAGGTGATGGAGCCCTTCTTCACGACCAAGGAAGTGGGGAAGGGCAGCGGGCTGGGGCTGAGCATGGTCTATGGCTTTGCCAAGCAATCAAACGGCGCCTTCCGTATCGATAGCGAAATGGGGACGGGCACAAAGGCGGAGCTGTGGCTTCCGCGCGCTCCCGAGTCGGCGGCGACTGGCGTGGAGACTGCAGACGAGCCGCAAAGCCAGCCGCCGCTTCGACCTCTCAAGATTCTTCTGGTCGATGACCACCCCGAGGTTCGCAGCACGACGGCCGCTCTGCTCGAAGATCAAGGGCATGATGTCGCACAGGCCGAAAACGGCGCCGCCGCACTGGCGTTGCTCAAGAAGCGCGAGTGTGACTTCGAACTTCTGATCACTGATTATGCCATGCCGCATCTGTCCGGCACGGACTTCCTTCGCGAAGCGCGCCTGCTTTGCCCGGACGTCCCGGCACTGCTGATTACCGGCTACGCGGAGACCGAGATGATCCGCGATCGGCCGGCCGGCATAGAAATGCTGCTGAAGCCTTTCACGCCCGCGAAGCTGGAGGCGGCGATGTCCCGCGCATTGGGTGCGCCGGTATCCTGAATTAAAATTGGCGGTTTGCCGCCAGTTGCGCTTATGGTGCGATGATCCGTGAAACTCACGTGCCGCTAAAAAGTTGGGTCCTCACATTTCCCCGAAACTATCTCGAGAAACTTCGTGCCGACCCCCATCGATCCACAAGATTCGAACTTCGACCAAGCCAATTCGCAGTTGAGTGATGGCTTAAGGTCCTGCCGGTCGGTGGTGTCCAACTATCGAGCTCTGCTCGCCGGCGACACCGATCAGGGCCACGAGCAAGCCGGCTTCGACCCGCGTGACGAGGAGTGCGAAGGCACGGCCAACTAGTTTCAGACAGCTTCCTCCAACAGACTTGTTGACTAGGTGAAGCTGCGGCTAACTTTATGGCGAAAGAGGGGGTCTCATGAAGTCTAGAGTTCCCGCGATCGCGCTCAGCGTCGCATCGTGCCTGTTCGGCCTTTCCGTGGCCGCCGCCCAGACCGCGCCGCCCGGCGGTCCGCCGCCTCCCAAGAACCTCCAGGTCTTCCCAAAGGACATCACCCGAGCCGACCTCATATCGAATATGAAGTTCTTCGCGCAGTCGCTCGGCGTCCGCTGCACTTTCTGCCACGTCGGGACCGAGGGGCAGCCGCTATCCACCTTCGATTTCGCCTCTGATGCGAAGAAGGAAAAGCTCACCGCGCGCAAAATGCTGGTGATGGCCCATCGCATCAACAGCCAGGACTTCGGCATCCAGATGGGTGGGGAGCCGAAGGTGACCTGCTTCACCTGCCATCGCGGGTCGACCAAGCCGTTGACCGCACCACCGCCAAATGCGGTACCGCCGGCCGCACTCGCGCCGGTTACTCCGGCCCCCGCCGACCGGAAGCCTGAGCGCGGCGCCAGCTGAGCAGCGACCTGATTGCTTGGGAAAATGGTGGACGCACTAGGGCTCGAACCTAGGACCCGCTGATTAAGAGAAATTTTTTCGCGGATTTTTTAGGATTTCCTCAGACTAAAAAGGCTTGCAAATCCGCCATTCTTGGCGCTTTGGTAGTCCTGCGAGGTCCCGGGGTATCCAGCTCCAGGCGTTACCTAAGGTAACGTACGCGGGACCCGCTGAGAAGGTCTCAGATGGTCGCGCAGGTTGGACTGACGGACGCCAAGATCAAAGCTCTCAAGGCCCCGTCGGGGGGGCAGGTGGAATATCCTGACGCACTAGTTCCGGGACTGCGCCTGCGGGTCGGATCAAGCGGCGCCAAAACCTTTATCCTGCGGAAGAGAGTAGGAGGTCGTGCCCGTAACCTAACCCTTGATCGCTATCACGAGCGGCGCTTCACGCTGGCCGACGCGCGCAAAAAGGCGAGGGCGCTGATCAGTGACATCGAAGCTGGCGAAGATCCGCAGCCCAGCCGTCAGCGCGGCCGTAAGGGTCAAACCGCGGGCACAGTGAAGGTGCTTTTCGAAGATTACCGCGTCGCCAAGAGCCGTCTTCGCAGCATTGGCGAAGTGAAGCGCATTTTCGAGAAATACGTCATTCCGGAGATCGGCGGCCGCTTGGCAGACAGCATCACCCGAGCCGAAATTACGCGATTGATCGACGGAATTGAGGCGCCAACGATGGCCCGTGCGGTCGGTGCGCAACTCAGCGCCTTTTACTCGTGGGCAATGCCGCGGCTCGATAGGTTGGAAGCAAACCCGTGCCGTGATGCATGGAAGCCTCCGAAACCCCCATCGCGCGACCGCGTGCTATCGGAGGATGAGATCAAAGCCTTATGGGAGGCATCGCTTAAGGAGCCGGCGCCGTTTGGGCCGGGCATTCGGTTACTGCTGCTTACTCTGCAGCGACGAGATGAAGTGTTCAGTGCAGATCTTGCCGAGTTCGACCTCAAGAAATCGATTTGGACTATCCCCGGCAGCCGAGCCAAGAACGGCGTCGCGCATATCGTGACGCTGTCTCCAGCCGCGGTTTCTGAGATCAAGAAACTTATCGGAAATCGGAAGGAAGGTAAGCTGTTTCCAGCACGCGGCCGAGCCGAGAATGGTGCGAGCGGCTTTTCTAAATCCTGGGCGCGCGTCCGCATCGCGGTCGAAGAAAAGCTAGGTCGCCGCGTTGAGCGCTTCACGATGCACGATCTCCGCAGAACCGGCGCCACCAGTCTACAAAGACTGGGGATTCGCTTGGAAGTTACGGAAGCGGTGTTGAATCATGTGAGTGGTACTCGGGGAGGAATAGTCGGGGTATATCAACGCCATCATTTTACTGAGGAAAAACGTGTGGCTCTAATGTCGTGGGCTCGAGATTTGTCCAGAATCATAAAGTAAACTGGAACTAATATTCGAAGAACGTACGAAAATCTCGTTCGTCCACATGCAAAGAAGATTGTTGCGTACGCAGGAATTGGCCGAATTCTCAGAGGATGGCATGTCAAGATAGATGGTGACATTGCTTCGCAAATAAGCCGTTTCGCCCATCCTTCTCACCGGATTTATCTAAGCACCATTGGATCCCTTTGGAGCAATGGTTATGCAGCTTCTTCGTTTACATGACGCCATGTCTAGGACGGGCTTGAGCAGAAGCGCGGTGTACGCGGCAATTGCGGATGGCACCTTCCCGAAGCCGGTGCGCATTGGCCGTCGGTCTGTGGCTTGGCCGGCAGAAGATATTGACGCTTGGATTACAGCGCGAATTCGTCTCGCGGATCGGCAAGCGCCTAGTGATGACTGGGTGCGCCAAGCAATCGACCAATGCCACGATCGCTCGACGAGCCGCGCTTCTCGATCGTTGTGATGTGTGCGTGCACGGCGTCGGTAGATGCCCGATTGGCCCAGAGTGGCGATGGCGAGGCTGGGACGTTCTCGGCGGCTCTGTTCAAGTGATCGAGCATTCGAGCTGGCCTCGCCATCGGCGTTGGGTGGTGGTGAGACTTCATTCCGGCCGATTGATCGACCGCTGTTATCCGGTTCGTTTCTTCCCAGCCCTCATGCCCGCGAAGCTTTGCGGGTTTGATTATGCCCTGCACCTGGTCGGTGGCGGAAAGCTCGACCGACACGGAGGTGATGAGGACTGGATCGCTCGAGGCCCCCGCGGCAGCGAGCTCGTGCTGATCGTGAGGCGCGCGTGACGATCCAGGAGCCGATCGAGGCAGCGATTGCGCATTCTGAGGATGGCCTGGCTTGCATCGTAGCCAAGCAATTCGCCGGTCATTTCCGATACTGCCACACGCGTAACAGGTGGCTTCGATATGACAACGGCATCTGGAGGGTCGATAAAAAGCGGTCCGCATTCGATCAGATCCGTCGCATCATTCGTGAGCATGGCGTCAGTCTGAAGCTCGGCAAGGCATCAGTTGCTAGTGGCGTCGAGTTGTTCGCGAAGGCTGACGAGCAGCTCGCAACCGACGCAGCTGATTGGGACGCTGATCCTTTTGTGCTCGGCACTCCAACCGGTATCGTAGACCTCAAGACAGGCAAGCTGGTCGGCGCGGATCCCTCGTTCATGGTGACGCGCTCGACCTCAGTGGCGCCCGAAAATGGCACGCCAACCCTCTGGCTGGAGTTCCTTCGCCAAGCCACCGCCGGCGATCTCGAGCTACAGCGGTTCCTGCAGCAGATCGCCGGATATGCCTTAACGGCCGATACGCGGGAGCATGCCCTATTTTTCATCCATGGTCCGGGCGGGAACGGCAAAGGCGTGTTCGTAAACACCATGAGCCGGATCTTGGGTGACTACGCAGAGACGGCTTCGATGGACACTTTCATTGCCTCTCGCAACGATCGGCATTCTACAGAGCTTGCTGCGCTTGCTGGCGCCAGGCTCGTAACGGCCTCAGAGACCGAGGAGGGCCGTTCCTGGGCCGAGAGTCGGATCAAACAAATGACCGGCGGCGACCCAATCACCGCCCGTTTCATGCGGCAAGACAACTTCACATTCATTCCGCGGTTCAAGCTGGTGATCAGCGGCAATCATGAGCCGGTGCTGCACAACGTCGACCAAGCGATGCGCCGGCGTTTCAACATCCTACCCTTTCGGCACAAGCCGCCTCAAGTGGACCGCACGCTCGAGCAGCGCCTGCGCGCCGAGCATGGCAGGATTCTTCAATGGATGATCGACGGTTGCCTCGATTGGCAGCGCAATGGCCTGATACGCCCTGCCTCAGTCGTTGAGCAGACCGACCAATATTTCAATGAGCAGGATCTCCTTGGCCAGTTCATTGCCGACCAGTGCGAGCTCGGCAGCGACTATCACGAAGAAGCTGGCCAGCTATTCCACGCTTGGGAAAGATACGCTCGCGCAGCTGGTGAATATGCGGGCAAGCAAAAGATGCTTGGCGCTGCACTTCGGAAACGAGGCTTCAAGCCGGATCGCCTGCCGAGCCACGCCCGCCAAAGGATCTATCGCGGCTTGCGCCTCATCGCGGCTGACGAGCTACAGATGCGCGACACTCCAGCAAGTCAGGAGGATCAAAGTGAAGATCTGCCGGTCCGCTAGCTTTCGGACCGCATCGGACGCATTCGGACGCATTTCTTCGATCCACGCCCTGCGCGGGCGGGCGCGTAGCGCGCGGGCGTGCGCTAGCTGCCAACCTGAAAAAGCGTCCGAATGCGTCCGATCTGCCCGACCGAGGGGGTGGGTCAAATTCATCAGAGGGTGGGCGCAACACCGGCGCAGCAGTCGCCAGTTTTTCGGCGCGATATCCGCCAGATCTTTTTTTGGGTATTCAGATCCGGCCCAGTCATCAAACAAACGTTAGGCTGTTCTGGACAATCATTAGTGTAGCCGCTCGGGGGTATGGGGGGATGTTAGTTGTCATATTCGATCAGGCGGTGTTACGCGTGAGTAGCTCGGGTACAGGTTGTAAAGTGGGGGGCGTATTCCTGCATGAACCCGGCAACACTCAACACGATTACCGGCGTGCTTGGCACCCTCGGCATCACGGTAGTTGGCGCAGTGGGGGCGGCATATGCTGCTTTCCGCTATCTCGGCGACAAGTGGCTTACCAACAAGTTCAGCAAGGGGTTGGAGGCGTTCAAGCACGCGCAGCAACAGGAGCTTGAACAGCTAAGGTTGCGCATCAACACCACCTTCGATCGAACTGTGAAGCTCCACGCCAATGAGTTCGAGGTCCTGCCCGAACTTTGGGTAAGGTTGAACGAAGCGCACAACCATGTCGTTAGCCTTACGTCGCCATACCAAGAGTACCCCGACCTGGACCGACTGGCCGACCCGGCCTTTGAGCATTTCCTCTGCGATAGCGGCCTCCCCGACTATCAGAAGGACGAACTCCGCCACTCCACGGAACGTACCAAGGACTACCAGAGCAAGAGGTTTTGGCAGTCGCTCGGCAAGGTCAACGAGAAGTACCACGCCTTCACCCACTACTTCGTGAGCAAGAGCATCTTCATCCAGCCGGAGATGAAGGAGCTGGTCACGCAACTCCGCGACATGATGTGGGACGCTCTGCTCGAAAAGGAGACGGAGGAGCGGCACCCGAACCCTCGCAAGGGACGCTGGGAAATGGGTAACCGGTTCCGTAAGGAAGGCCCTGCACTTCGGGACAGTATTGGCACAGCCATTCAGGAACGCTTGTGGAGTTCCGCTGAGCTACCAGCCAGCCAAGCCTAGGAGCGCGAAGTGGCAGACCCTCACTACAAAGAGATAGTTGTGAACCGCCCAGGCGACATTGGGGGCGGTGAGTGGCGGCTTACCGGGCTAACCAATCTCGTTGCCGTGTTCGGGAAGAACGGCTCCGGCAAAAGCCGCTTGCTGAGGTCGTGGCGTGATAACCACTGGAGCAACTCGCACTATATCGTCCCGGAGCGAACCGGCGAGTTGGATTATCAAGCGCAGTACCTTGAGGCGCAGATGTCGGCGCAGAGGCGGCAACAGACCAGTACCCGAAACTTCAACGAGAACTATCGCAGACTCATTGTTGGGCGCATCCAGCTTTCGACCCATTGCAGACATTAGCAGGGCGAATGTTGCATTTGCGGCCTTAACCCGACCATCATGCTCGCTGGGCTTGGGGGGAACTGCGGGCCGTGGACAAGTTCAGCTTATTCTTCGCATTCTACAGCCTGATCCTCGGCCTTTCGATCACCGAAATCCTTGGCGGATTCGGACAGTTCGTCCGCTCGCACGCCCTGCACAAGCTTGGTGCTCAGACGGCGTTGCTGGCGCTGTTCACCTTTTTCTCAATCACTGCGACCTGGATCGACGCGTTTACCGCACTGCAAGGGGTAGATCTGAATGTCGAAAGCCTCTGGGCGCCTATCCTGACATCGACGTCCTATTACCTCGCAGCCACCATTGTGTTTCCGTCGCGGTCGGCCGACTTCGAACGCCTCGATGATTACTATCTCGAGCATAAGAGGCTGGTCATCGCGCTGCTCTTCGCAGCTGAAATGCTGGTTACCTTCACGTTCTTGCCCCTGATGGTGGAAGGATATCGGCAACGGCAACCCTCGTTCTTCTTTTTCTATTTGCCGTTCCACGTCGTGCTGAAAGGTTCGTACGTCGGTGCCTTCCTCGCGAGGAGCAAGCGATCCAACATCGCGTGGCTGAGCCTGCTGAGCTTCCTTCTGCTCTTCAATTACTGGAACAACGGGGCCATCCCCCAGCTTATCGACCACTCGTACGGCCGAGGTTGACCGCCCGGTAGTAATGGCAGCTTCCACCCATTGCGGACATTAGCGCTGGTTAGTCCGAAACCCTGCGCCAGCCGACAGCAAGTCCCCCGTCATTCGGGACCTCCATGCCGACACCCTTCGCGCTGACCTGGCCGTTCGCAATCCACGTCACATCGTAGAAGTCCCCGCCCGGGTGCTTCTCAATGTCGAGATCGTACTCGTCTGAAAATTCGCCCGTTTCGAGGAAGTAACGCACGTGATAGCGCCCCGCGAACGACCGGGTCGCGGGACCGCCGGTGGCCACGCCATGCCCGCTGTAGGCGTTGGCGTAATCCCATCGGGCATCCAACGTGCCAGGCACCTTGCCCTTGGTGTAGAGGACAAAACCAATGTTGAAGGGCTGGTCCGGTTTCGCCGCCGTGGCGGGCGCTGGACGCGTTTCAGCCAACGCGCTGCTGGAGCCGGACAGCAACGCCGCCAATGAAATCGCTAGCATGGACATCCTAGGCATGTTGCTCTCCCCCGCCGTGCGAAGGCGCACCGTACGACCGGCTTCAGATCGACGCCAGCGGGGCAGGCGCTAATGTCCGCTTTCCACCCATTCCTGCCATTAGCGTAGCGTCTGCTTTCGACCCATTCCTGCCATCAGGCTTACCCAGCTGGAGCTAGAACAAGTATGACCCGGCATTAATGCGTCTTGCAAAAATTAGTGTAGTTTCGACGACTCTTGTGAACCGGGCACGCAGGGTGAACCCGGTGGAAATGTCTCGGGCGATAGCGATTGGGCGCAGCCGGGCACTGGAAGATAATTCTATACGCCGTCGCGTTGGCGGCCGGCACGGATTCGTCGACAGCTAGGGCAGCTCAGACTTCCAAGTCGCGCAAACCGGATGATGTAAGCCAACCCGGAATGTCTGTCGCGAAGACGGACGAAGCCCTCCTAGCCCGCCAGACAAACGGCCAGATAGTGATTACGGGTTCGCGTATTCCCCGCACGGATCTGACGGCAGTGAGCCCTGTCACGATAGTAAGCGGCGAGGAATTCAGGCTGCAAGGCACCTCTAATGTCGAGGAGGTTCTCAATCGGCTTCCTCAGGTCAATCCGTCAGAAGGTATGTTTGTTTCTGCCGGGGCGATGGGTATTGCGACGGTCGACCTTAGAGGCCTTGGCGCTCTTAGGACCTTGGTCCTGGTCAACGGCCGCCGTCTCACGCCGGGCGACCCGCGCTTTTCGGTGGCCGACCTAAACAGCATCCCGGCACCGCTGATCCAGCGCGTAGAAGTGCTGACCGGCGGAGCAGCTGCCGTTTACGGCTCCGACGCCGTTGCCGGCGTCGTCAACTTCATCCTCGACAACCGGCTTGAGGGCCTCAGGGTTGAGGGCAACATTAGCGCGTATCAGCACGACAATCGCGACCGGTTCGCGCAGGGGCTGCTTAACCAACGCCAAATCCACTATCCGACAGACAGCGCCATCGACGGCTGGCGCGGCTCCGCCTCGGCGGCATTCGGAAACAGCTTCTCCGACAGCCGGGGACACATCGAGCTCTATGCCGGCTATCGCCGCATAGCCGGGCTCACTCAGGACCGGCGCGACTATAGCTCTTGTTCAATCACCGCAGTCATCGTGCGTCAAAGGCCGACCGATCAGATCGAATGCGGCGGCAACTTGTTCGCCTACCCCGGAAACTTCTTCGACAATCTGGGAAATGCATACCAAGTCACGGCCGACCGAACGTTCATGCCTGGCCTGGGTCGCTTCAATATCACTCCGTGGAACTTCTATCAGAGGCCAGACCGGCGATGGACCGCCGGCGGGTTTGTCGACTTCCATTTCTCCAACGCGGTCCAGCCCTACGCTGAAGTCATGGCGATGTGGGACCGATCCATTGCGCAGACCAGCCCGTCGGGCAACGCCACCAACACCGAGACGATCAATTGCGACAATCCAATGCTGTCAGCTCAACAGCGCTCGCTGATTTGCCGCCGCGGCAATTTCGTTGGCGAAATCCCGATCTTCGATAGTTCCGGCAATCTGATCCAGATTGTCGGAACGCCAACTCCGTTCGTCGACCCTGTAATTGGCATGTCATATTCTCGCGGTTGGCTCTTGGTCTCCCGCCGGAGCGTAGAGAGCGGCGCTATTCAGGATGACCAGCGGCACAGGAGCATTCGGCTCGTCGGTGGCTTGAAGGGCGACCTGGGGCGCGGTGTTAATTACGACGCAAGCTACCTGTTCGGGCATGTCAGCCTCGAGGAGCAATTGCGCAACCTCCTGTCGATCTCCCGGCTGGGCAAAGCTCTCGACATTGTGACGGATCCATCGACCAGCCAACCGGTCTGTCGCTCGGTGCTGATTGCCCGCGAATTGGGCAGCTCGGCACCCGGCGCAGATTCGAATTGCGTGCCCTGGGACATATTTGCGCCTGGCCAAGCGTCGCCGCAATCGGTCGCCTATCTCATCCTTCCCGTGTCAACGCGCGGCTCGTTCGAACAACGGATCGCCAACGCTAATGCCACGATCGAGCTCGACCGCTGGGGAATTCGAAGCCCCGGGTCTGACGAAGGCCCCGCAATCAACATTGGCGCCGAGCACCGGACAGATTCCGTCGACTTCACGCCCGGTGCGTCTGCGCAAAGTGGCGACATCGCAGGCTTCACCCCGCAAGTATCTCCCATCCAGGGCTCGGTCAGCACTACCGAACTTTTCGGCGAGGCAAGGATTCCGCTGGTCACCAAGGGCCTTGTACAGCGCCTGGCGTTCGAAGGCGGCTTCCGCAAGTCGTGGTACCACAATGGTAGAAGCAGGTTCTCGACCAACGCCTACAAGCTTGCGTTCGACCTGACGCCCGTCACCGGGTTGCGGTTCCGCGCCAGCCAGCAGCGTGCCAACCGAGCCCCGAACGTACAGGAACTTTTTACGCCGGCACAGGCCGGCTCCTTCGATCGCGACCGGTGCGCCGGCGTGACTCCCGATGCTTCCGAAGCGCAATGCGCTCTGACCGGAGTTATGCCCGGGCAATATGGTCATATCCTGGCTGCCCCGTCGTCGGTCTTGGCTTACAATTCAGTCATCGGAGGCAACGTCGAGCTGCAGCCCGAAATCGCGACCACACGCACCATAGGTTTGGTGCTCGAGCCGCGAATCCTTCGAAATCTCAACCTGACTCTCGATTGGTGGGACATCGACCTTGATGGAGCCATCGCCGAAGTTGGCGCGCAATCGATAATGAACAATTGCCTGGCAACCGGCGATCCGTTTTTCTGCAATCGAATTCACCGAGACCCGAACGGTTCGCAGAAAAACGGA
>Ga0207644_10001218_pt1 | contig 16571 bp, 15 predicted proteins | sample KBSS73metaG_FD_184326 | JGI IMG/M metagenome (GOLD analysis project Ga0207644, IMG submission 184326) | Switchgrass rhizosphere microbial communities from Kellogg Biological Station, Michigan, USA - KBS S7-3 metaG (SPAdes) (version 2) | ecosystem: Host-associated > Plants > Roots > Rhizosphere... | reverse complement strand
CCCCGGAGCCGCGCGGCATGCTTCTGAATCACATAACGGTGACCGCCACCAGCCGCTTTTCGCCCGCGCGGCTCCGGGGTCACGTCGAACTGCCGCTTCTTTCGGTAGGTTTCGAGGGCCACGAAGCGTTAACTCTTGCTTTTTTGGCGGATTTCGCCTCAAAGACGGCGCCCGCCGAGTCTGGACCTTAAGGCTTATGATGGGTATCGCACCGTGCCTCTGGCACCACAGCCACGGCAAAAAACGGGGTCAACCCATGGCGAAATTCCGGCCGGCCCCCCAGCATATAAGGTCGGACGTCAGCCCGGAGTTCCTTTCTTGGGACAGGTCAGCAAATTGCCTTCTCGGCTTAAAATGGTGTAAAGATTGAAAGATTTGCGAGTGCCGGTGGGATGGGCGCGCACTAGACCCCAATAAACGCCGTTAGGCCGACAGATATCGAGGAGTATTCGCGTGACCGTTGCATCCAGAACTCCTTTGCTCGACCGCGTCACAACGCCGAGCGATCTCAGACGGCTCGAACCGAGCCAATTGCGGCAGCTCGCCGACGAGCTGCGGCAAGAGACGATCGACGCCGTCGCGGCCACCGGCGGCCACCTCGGCGCCGGGCTCGGTGTGATCGAGCTCACCGTTGCGCTCCACTACGTATTCGAGACGCCCGCCGACCGGCTCATCTGGGATGTCGGTCACCAAGCCTATCCGCACAAGATTCTCACCGGTCGCCGCGACCGCATCCGCACGCTGCGCCAGGGCGGTGGCCTCTCCGGCTTCACCAAGCGCGCCGAGAGCGAATACGATCCTTTCGGCGCCGCGCATTCTTCGACTTCGATTTCCGCCGCGCTCGGCATGGCGGTCGCTCGCGACCTGGAAGACAAGCAGAACAATGTCATCGCCGTCATCGGCGACGGCGCAATGTCGGCCGGCATGGCCTACGAAGCGATGAACAATGCCGGCGCGATGAATTCGCGGCTGATCGTGGTGCTTAACGACAACGACATGTCGATCGCGCCGCCGGTTGGCGCCCTCTCTGCCTATCTTGCCCGCCGAGTCTCCGGGCGCTCGTACCGCGTCGTACGCAACGTTATCCGCCAGTTCGCCAAGCGCCTGCCGAAAGTCCTGGAAAAGCGGGCGCTGGCCATGGAGGAATATGCGCGCGGCCTGGTCACCGGCGGCACGCTGTTCGATGAGCTGGGCTTCTTCTACGTCGGTCCGATCGACGGCCATAACATCGATCATTTGCTGCCCGTGCTGAAAAACGTGCGCGACGCCAAGAACGGGCCGTTCCTGGTCCACGTCGTGACTCAGAAGGGCAAGGGCTATGCGCCGGCGGAAAAATCCGCCGACAAGTATCACGGCGTCGTCAAGTTCGACGTCGCCACTGGAACGCAGGTGAAAGCGAAAGCCGCGGCACCGGCCTATCAGAAGGTGTATGGCGAAAGCCTGATCAAGGAAGCCCGCAAGGATCCTAAGATCGTCGCCATCACGGCGGCGATGCCGTCCGGCACGGGGGTTGATCTGTTCCAGAAGGAGTTTCCGAACCGCACCTTCGATGTCGGCATTGCCGAGCAGCATGGTGTCACGTTTGCCGCTGGCCTGGCGACCGAGGGATACAAGCCGTTCGCGACCATCTACTCGACCTTCCTGCAGCGCGCCTACGATCAAGTGGTGCACGACGTGGCCATTCAGCGCCTGCCGGTGCGTTTCGCCATGGATCGCGCCGGCCTGGTCGGGGCCGATGGACCGACGCACGCTGGATCGTTCGACGTCGCCTATCTCGGTTGTTTGCCGGGTTTCGTCCTGATGGCGCCGGCCGACGAGGCGGAGCTGGTGCACATGGTGGCGACCGCGGTCGCCATCGATGATCGTCCCTCGGCGCTCCGCTATCCGCGCGGCGAAGGTCGCGGCGTGCCGTTGCCGGAAGAAGGAAAGCCGCTCGAGATCGGCAAAGGCCGCATTGTGCGCGAAGGCACGAAGATCGCCCTGCTCTCGTTCGGCGCCCGGCTCGGCGAATGCCTCAAGGCGGCGGACGAGTTGGCCGCTCACGGGCTCTCGACGACCGTCGCCGATGCGCGGTTCGCAAAACCCCTCGACACCGACCTGCTGCTGCGTCTTGCCCGCGAGCACGAAGTGCTGCTGACCATCGAGGAAGGGTCGATCGGTGGCTTCGGCGCGTTCGCCATGCAGGAGCTGGCCGAGCATGGCGCGCTCGACCGCGGACTGAAGGTGCGGGCGATGGTGCTGCCCGACATCTTCATCGACCACGATTCGCCGAACGCGATGTATGCCAAGGCCGGGCTCGACGCCAAAAGCATTGTCGCCAAGGCGTTCGAAGCGCTGGGACAGAATGTGCGCGGCGATGTCGTGAAGCTCGCGCGGTCGTAAGATTCGGTTGAGCGCGTCTTTCGCTCGTCATGGCCCGGACTCGTGCCGGGCCATGAACATTTTCAGCCTCATCTCCGCGGAACGCGGATGCGGGGCGAAGGCCGCGTCTGGCGTCGTATAATCGGCTGACCATGCCCATCCGCCAACGCGCCGATCGCCTCTTGGTCGAGCGCGGCCTCTTCGAAAGCCGCGCGCGGGCGCAGGCTGCCATCGCCGCGGGCCTAGTCACTGCCGACGGGCTGCCGGTGCGCAAGGCGTCGGAGCCGATCTCAGTGGCCGCCGCCATTGAGGCTACGGCTGAGCACCCTTACGTCTCGCGTGGCGGCGTCAAGCTTGCCGCGGCACTCGATTCCTTCTCGCTCGATGTCAGCGGCCGTGTGTGCCTCGACGTCGGCGCGTCGACCGGCGGGTTTACGCAGGTCCTCATCGCCCGCGGGGCGCGCCGGGTCTATGGGGTCGATGTGGGCCGCGACCAGCTGCACGCCTCGCTGCGCGGCCACAGTGAAATCGTGTCAATGGAAGAAGTGGACATCCGCACGCTCGATTCCTCGCGCTTGCCCGAACTGCCGGACTTTGCAGCCATCGACGTGAGCTTCATTTCGCTCAAACTCGTGCTGCCCGCCGTCGCGACACTTCTTCAGGCGCGCGCGCGCCTGGTGGCGCTGATCAAGCCGCAGTTCGAAGCAGAGCGCCGCCACCTGAAAAAAGGCATCGTCCGCGACCCCGCGGTCCATGAAACGATCTGCAATCAGATCGCGGCGTTTCTCACCGCGCAGGGATGGCGCATCGGCGGCGTGGCCCCGTCGGCGATCCTCGGCGGCGACGGCAATCGCGAATTCTTCATCGAGGCGCAACGTGGCTGAACGCCTCGTGATCGACAAGCTCGGCCATCGCGGCGACGGCGTCGCTGCGGGCGCCGACGGTCCGATCTATGTACCCGGCGCGCTGCCCGGCGAGACGGTCGAGGTTGAGCCCGTCGCCGGACATCCGGATCGTCGCCGGCTCCTGCACGTGGATCGGCCGAGCGCCGAGCGCATCGCTCCGATCTGCCCGCATTTCGGTGTGTGCGGCGGTTGCGCCGTGCAGCACTGGGAGCTTGCGCCCTACCGCGCCTGGAAGCGCGATCTCGTGGTCGAAGCGCTGCGGCAGGTCGGCCTCGACGCGCCGGTCGCCGACCTCATCGACGCCCACGGCGAGGGTCGCCGCCGGGCGGTATTCCATGCCCGGCGCCGCTCCCATGATGTGCTCGAGGTCGGTTTCTCCGCCGCCCGCACGCACCGCCTGGTGGCGATTGACCGCTGTCCAGTTCTGGCCAAAAGCCTGGACGGCGCCATCGATACAGCGTGGGCGATTGCGGAAACGATCGGTCCCGTCCGCAAGCCGCTCGACATCCAGGTCACCGCGAGCGACGCCGGCCTCGATATCGATGTGCGCGGCTCCGGGCCGTTGCCGCCACACCTCATCACGGCGCTTGCTCGTCTCGCTGGTCAGCGCGACATCGCCCGTGTCACCCGGCACAGTGAACTGATCGCGCAACTGCGCGCACCGACGGTGCGTATGGGCAAGGCGATCGTCCACCTGCCCCCGGCGGCATTCCTGCAGGCGACAGCGGAAGGCGAAGCGGTCTTGGCGAGGCTAGTCGTCAAAGCCTGCGACGACGCCGCGAATGTCGCCGACCTGTTCGCCGGCATCGGCCCGTTTGCGTTGCGGCTTGCGGAAGCGGCGCACGTGTTCGCCGTGGATGATGACGATGTCGCGCTTGCCGCGCTCAAGCGCGCCGCAGCCACGACTGCCGGCCTCAGACCGCTCGCGACCGAAACGCGCGATCTGTTCCGGCGTCCGCTCGGCGTTACAGAGCTCAAGCGTTTCGATGCGGTCGTCTTCGACCCACCGCGCCAGGGGGCGCTGTCGCAGGCGCGCGAACTCGCCGCGAGCGGCGTCGCGCTCGTAGTCGCGGTGTCGTGCAATCCGGCAACATTTGCCCGCGACGCCAGCGAACTTGTCCGCGGCGGCTACCGGCTGACGGCGGTCACACCGGTCGATCAGTTCCGCTACGCGGCCCACGTCGAGATCGTCGCCTGCTTCACAAAATAAGCCGCTCTTCGACGACAAAACGTGTCAATATTCGCGCGCCGGGAACCGCAAAGCGAACAGGAGAGGTGGATGAGTGGGCTCGGTGGATTGAACAAGGCTCCCGACGGCGTGGTAATCGGCCTGGTTCAGTTGCAGTTGCCGACGATTGCCAACAAGAGCGATCTGGCAGCGCAAACGAAGAAGATTTGCGCGATGGTGCAGAAGGCGCGCAAAGGAATGACGACGATGGACCTCGTCGTGTTCCCCGAATATTCGCTGCACGGCCTCTCCATGGATACCAGCGCCGAGCTGATGTCGCGGCTCGACGGGCCGGAGGTGGCAAGCTTCAAAGCGGCGTGCGCCGAAAACCGCATCTGGGGCTGCTTCTCCATCATGGAGTACAATCCCGAGGGCAATCCCTACAACAGCGGCATCATCATCGACGATGAGGGAGAGATCGCGCTCTACTACCGCAAGATGCATCCATGGGTGCCGGTCGAGCCCTGGGAGCCGGGGAATCTCGGCATTCCGGTGTGCGACGGTCCGAACGGCAGCAAGATCGCGCTGATCATCTGCCACGACGGCATGTTCCCCGAGATGGCGCGCGAATGCGCCTACAAGGGCGCCAACATCATGTTGCGCACGGCCGGCTACACGGCGCCGATCCGGCATGCCTGGCAGGTCAGCAACCAGAGCAACGCCTTCTCAAACCTGATGTACACGGCCAATGTCTGCATGGCCGGCACCGACGGCGTGTTCAATTCCATGGGCGAAGGCATGATCGTCAATTTTGACGGCGTGCCGCTCGTGACCGGCAATGGCGCGCCCGACGAGATCATCACCGCCGAGGTGCGGCCGAAGCTCGCCGACGAGGCGCGGCGATTGTGGGGCGTGGAGAACAATATCTACCAGTTCGGCCATCGCGGCTTCGTCGCCGTCAAAGGCGGCGCGCAGGATTGCCCCTACACCTACATGCGCGATTTGCTGGACGGAAAATACCGGCTGCCGTGGGAGGACGAGGTCGAGATCACCGACGGTTCGAGCTGCGGCTTCGCCATTCCCAATCGCGCCTATGGCGCTTAACGAATTTGAGATCTAACGGAATCGTCATGCCCGCGCTTGCCGCGGTATCCGGTCTTTACTCTGAGCCGTTGCATCAAACAAAGACGTGGATGGCCGGGTTCGTCCAGAACAAGTCCGGCCATGACGATGCAATTGTTTCTCACTCATGCGACCTAGAGCGCATCCCTGTCAGGTTGACACACTTTTTTTCTCGTCATGCGCGGGCTTGACCCGCGCATCCATGCCGACTGGCCGCAAATCGAGAGCGCAGCATGGATTGCCGGGTCAGCCCGGCAACGACGGATGGAGAGGTGTGATTCAAGTCAATCGGAACGTGCTCTAAGCGAGGCCCATGCACCTCAATCGGCCATTGCTCGCCAACAGGTAGCGTCTTTGCTACAGCCGCTTCGCCACTTCCTCGAGCATGACCTCGGTGGCGCCGCCGCCGATATTCTGCGCGCGAGCGTCGCGCGCCATGCGCTCGATCGTGCTCTCGCGCATGAAGCCCATGCCGCCGTGAAACTGGACGCAAGCGTAAGTGACCTCGTTGACCAGTTCGCCGCAATAGGCCTTGACCATCGAGACTTCCTTGGTGGCGTTGACGCCCTGCGTGTCCAGCCAGGCGGCGTGGTAGACGAGCTGGCGCCCGGCCTCGACCTTGGTCGCCAGCATGGCGAGGCGCTGGCGGATCGTCTCCTTCTGCCACAACGTGCCGCCGAAGGCCTTGCGCGTGCGCACGTGATCGAGCGTGATGTCGATCGCGGTCTGCGCTTCGCCGATCGCTACTGCGCCGATGACGGTGCGCTCGTTCTGGAAGTTCTTCATGATGGAATAGAAGCCGCTGCCCTCCTCGCCGAGCCGGTTCTCGGCGGGAATGCGGCAGCCGTCGAAATGCAGTTCGGCCGTGTCGGAGGAACGCCAGCCGTGCTTGTCGAGAGCGCGGCTGACCTTAAAGCCCGGCGTGCCTTTCTCCACCAGGAACATCGTCACCGAGCGGCTCGGCGGGCCGGCGCGGTCGGTCTTGGCGGCGACGCAGTAGAGATCGCCGTAGACGCCGTTGGTGATGAACATTTTGGTGCCGTCGATCACATAGCTGTCGCCGTCGCGCCGCGCGAATGTGCGGATGCCCTTCACATCGGAGCCGGCATCCGGCTCGGTCACCGCCACCGCGGTGATGACCTCGCCGGAAATAATGCGCGGCATCCATTTGTCCCTCTGCGCTTCGCTCCCGGAGTTGAAGAGATGGACCGAGGCCATGTCGGTGTGATCAAGCACGGTGTAGGAGACACCGGTGAAGGTCGAACGGCCCAGCTCTTCGGCGAGCACGACGCTGGCGAGGGTGTCCATCTCCGATCCGCCGTAGCGCGCCGGGTAGCGGATGCCGAAAAAGCCCAGGCTGCCCATGCGGCGCAGCACGTCGCGCGGCACGTAACCCTGCTCTTCCCAGGCCAGCGCCTTCGGCTTGATCTCGGTCTCGACGAAGCGGCGCACCTGCGCGCGGAGCATCTCATGCTCCTGCGAGAAATAAGGCGAGCGGAAGTTGGTGAGCGGCCCGACATCCTCGGACCTTGCGTCAGCAATTTTGTTCATGGCGGCTGGCGGTCCTCCCGTTACGGCGCTCATTAAGATTGGGGCGAGTATAGCCGAGTTTCCGGTGTCTACAGCGAAGCGACGAACTCCGCCATCCGCCGGCGCTGGTCGGCGTCGGGCAGCGCCCCGCGCATGGCGCCGAGATTGTCGGCCATGTGCGCCGGATCGGCGGTACCGGGGATCACGGCGGTCACCCGCGGATCGCCGAGGAGATACTTGAGGAAGAACTGCGCCCAACTGCCGGCGAACGGCATTGCCCAGTCGGGAAGCTCCTTGCCGTGCACGGCGCGAAACAACCGGCCGCGGCCGAACGGCAGCGCAGTGAGCACGGCGGATTTCACCTCGGCGGCGAGCGGCAGGATGCGCTTCTCCGCTTCGCGGTCATCGACCGAATAGTCGACCTGCACGAAATCTGGCTTTTCACGCTGCAGTATCGCTTCGACCGCCGGAAAATCCCCGTGCCGGGTCGAGGTGATGCCGATGTAGCGGCACACACCTTGCTCCTTCCATTTCCGAAACTGCTGCAGCGATTGCTGCGGATCGCGCACGTTGTGGAGTTGCAGGAGGTCGAACTTGTCGGCCTTCAATCGGGTCTGCGAACGTTTGAGCTCCGCGGCGTCGGGCGATTCAAGCTTGGTGGCGATGAACAGCTTTTCGCGAAGCTGTGCCGACGCGATCACCGTGCCCAACACCGTCTCGGCATCGCCGTAGACCGAGGACGTGTCGATCAGGCTCCCGCCGCCCGCCACCAACGCTTGCACGACGGCGGCCGCTTTCTGCCCGGTGCTCTCGTCGTCGCGGTCGAAGACGTAGGCCGTGCCAAGCCCGACCGCCGGTAGCGGCTCGCCGCTTCCCGGAATGGCGCGGGTGATGAGTTCGCCAGTCTGCGCTGCCGCCGGTAAAGAGAGCATCGCCGCCCCGGCGAGCGCGGCAAATTCGCGACGGGTCACGCCAACGTTCATCTCAGACTCCCTTGGCGGCGCCAGCCTCCGCCAGTTCGGCGCGGCGTTCCTGCGCCCGGCCCAGGATCGCCGACAGGACGAGCCAAGCGGCGGCGACCGGGCAGGCGATCAGCGCAATCGCGCCGAGTTTGAGGCCCAGTGCCTGCAGGGTGTCGAAAACCCATCCATACAACGCGTCGGAGCCGCGATAGACCACCACATCGATGAGGTTCTTTGCCTTGTACTTTTCTGCGCGCCCGAGAACCGTGAAGAACACCTGCCGTGCCGGATTGGCGACAGCGAAGTTCATCCAGCGCTGCAGCACCTGCACCGTGACAACGACGGCGAGCGTCGGCGCCAGGAACAAGGCGGCGAAGCCGACGATGTAGACCGCAGGCAGCGCACCGGCGGTGAGGCCGCTGCCGAAACGCTTGAGCAATTGGCCGGTCACGAACACCTGCGTCGCCAGGCTGAGCAGGTTCACCGCGAGATCGATGCTGGCGAAAAGCTGCGTCTGCGTGTTGCGATCGTGCACCACCGCGGAAACGATGTTCGCCTGCTCGAAATAGATGATGGTTGCGCAGAACGAGAGCAGGCTGACCCAGGCGCCGACGCCGATCAGATAAGGCGAGCGCAGCACCTCCGGCAGCGCCGCGAAGGCCGAGCCGCCGACGGGTTGCGGCCCAGCGTCAGCCCCACCCGATGCCGTCGCCTGCGCAGTCGCCGCGCGCTCGAGCCGCAGCACGCAGAATACCGCGAGTTCCAGCAGCACCGCGGCGGCGATCAGGAGGTTGACGGCGCCGAGCGGCGCCGAAAGTCCGATGGTGATCACCGGACCGAGAAGTCCACCGGCGGTACCACCGGCGCCGATGAAGCCGAACAGCCGTTTGCCCTGCTCGGCCGTGAACAAATCCGCCATGAACGACCAGAACACCGTGACGGCAAACAGATTGAATACGCTGACCCAAACGAAGAACACGCGCGCGACGATCACCGGCGCGATGCCAAGCGTCAGCAGCAGCCAGAACAGAACGATGTTGGCGACAAAGAAGTGATAGACGATCGGAATGAACCGCGCCCGCGGCAGTCTCGCAACCAGCGCACCGTAGAGCGGCTGCGCCACGATCAGCGTCACGAAGGTGGCCGTGAACAGCCACGGCAGGTTCTTGACGCCGCCGGCGATACCCATCTGGTCGCGGAGCGGCCGCAGCACGTAATAGCCGGCGAGCAGCGTGAAGAAATACGCGAACGACCACAGCGCCGCCGCGCGCTCCTGCGGCGTCGCGGGCATCGCCCACGAAACCCAGCGCTGCACCGCCTTCATGGCGTCAGCGACAGCTTCTGCCTGAGTTCGGCGGCCGTAACGTTCTGGCCATAGCCCGAAGTGCCGCGCTGAAACCGCTTGGCGTCGGCGAGCTTGCCGACCACCACCGGATCGAAACCGGCGTCGCGCACCAGCCCGGCCGCGACCTGCACCGCCTCGGGATCATCGCCGGCGATCGGCACCGCAAGCTTCGGATCGGGCCGGTTCGCCTCGCTTTCGAATATCTTGTAGTTGAGCGTGTTGAAGGCGCGCACCAGCCGAACGCCGGGCAGATATTTCTGCGACACTTCGCCGATGCCGTCGCGCTCGACCTCTTCGAAAATCGCATTCCCGTCGCGCTGCGGAACTGCATTACCGGCATCGAGCATGATCTTGCCCTTGAGCGCCGCACCGTAGTCCTGGCCGATCTGCGGCATCGCGCCATACGGCACCGCGATAAACAACGCGTCGCCGAAGGCGATCGCCTGCTCGACGGTGCCAGCCTGGGCCAGCGTTCCGAGGCCCGTCACCAGGTCCTTGAGCTCTTCAGGGTGCCGTGACGAGAACAGCACCTGGTGGCCGGCCTTGACCCAGAGACCGCCGATCGTGCCGCCGATATGGCCCGAGCCGATGACGCCGATGTGCATTTTGTTGGTTGTCTGCGCTCGTGCGCCCCGCGGCCCAAAGCCGGCAGCCAGCATGAGCGCGCCGCCGGCAAAGAGCACGGCGCGCCGGGTGCGATCAGCGGTAGTTTTGCGCGTAGGCATGTTTTGCTCGGGCATGTAAACCTCCTGGCGGCGGGGGCCCCAGCGGAGACTTAGTCATCTCGCCCGGTAATTTAAGTCCGCGCGCAGGCACCCGGTTAGATGCGTAGCGCATGGTCCGCATGCGTGTAGGGGAGGCCCAGCGCGTCGGCGACGGCCCGATAGGTGACACGGCCGTCATGCACATTGAGGCCCTTGAGCAGATGCGGATCCTCGCTGAGCGCCTGCCGCCAGCCCTTGTCGGCGAGCGCGAGCACGAAGGAGGTGGTCATGTTGCTGAGCGCGAAGGTCGAAGTCCGCGCCACCGCGCCGGGCATATTGGTCACGCAATAATGCACGACATCGTCGACCACGTAGGTCGGGTGCGAATGCGTCGTCGGCCGCGAAGTCTCGGCGCAGCCGCCCTGGTCGATGGCGACGTCCACGATCACCGAACCGGGCTTCATCGCCTTCACGGTTTGCGCCGAGATCAGTTTCGGCGCGGTTGCGCCCGGCACCAGCACCGTGGCGATGACGAGATCGGCGCGGCGGCAAAGGAGTTCGACGACGTCACGGGTCGAGAACAGCGTACGCACGGTATTGCCGAACTGCGCGGCGATCCGGCGCAGCGCTTCCGGATTGCGGTCGAGCACGGCGACGTCGGCGCCCATGCCGGAGGCGATTAGCGCCGCGTTGCTGCCGGCGACGCCACCGCCGAGAATGACGACGTTCGCCGGCGAAACACCTGGCACGCCCGCGAGCAGCACACCGCGCCCGCCATTCTCCTTCTCCAGGCAACGCGCGCCGACATGCGGGGCCATGCGCCCGGCGACTTCCGACATTGGCGTGAGGAGCGGCAATGCGCCTTGCGGGCTGGTCACCGTTTCGTAGGCGATGGCGGTGACACCCGCTTTCATCAAATCCTCGGTCTGCTCCCGGTCGGGCGCGAGATGCAGATAGGCGAACAGGACCTGGCCGCGGCGCAGCTTCGTGCGCTCGGCGGCAAGCGGCTCCTTCACTTTCACGATCAGCTCGGCGCGGCTGTAGACCGCGTCGGCGTCGGCGACGATCTCGGCGCCCGCGGCCTTGTAGTCCGCGTCAAGCAGCCCGGCGCCTGAACCCGCACCCGCCTCGATGAGGACGCCATGACCCTTGTCGGTGAGTTCGCGCACGGTCGAGGGCACGAGGCCAACCCGGTATTCGTTGTCTTTTATTTCCTTTGGTACGCCGACCAGCATGACCATCCCCGGCTCCGCCAATTTTGGGACGAGAAAGCGCTCGCACTAGATCACGTAGAGGCGATCCGGCAGACCGTCCGCCGATCCGTCAGGCGGAGCGTGCTTTGCGAGCACCGCCGTACAGCGCTCGATCGCCGCAGAGAAGCCTTCCACAATGCGTCCGTCGTGCAGGTGACTGGTCAACGCATCGATTGCCGCCTGCCATTCCGCATTGGTCACTTTTTGTGTGAGGCCCTCGTCGGCGATGATGCGGGCATAGTGCTCGCCGAACGAGACGAAGATGAGCACCCCCATGCGGTTCTTGGTGCGGGCGACGCGGCGGATGACGAACTGCTCGAGCGCCGCGCGATGCGCCCTTGCCCGCCGCACCGCGTTCGGCACAAGCGCAAGGCGCAACGGCATCCACGAGAAGACGAGGCCGGCGACAAGGAAGACCGCAAGCTGAACGAGAAGAATCTGCTGCACGCTCCACTGCGTGAGATAGATCAACGGCCAAGGCGCGAGCAGCGCCAACAGGCTCGCCCACATGATCGGAACATGCGCATAAGCCGAGGAGGCGCGGGCGAGCACGCAGACGATTTGCGCGCTGGTACGCTGCTCGGCCGCATGGATCGCGGCCGCGATGGCGGCGTGATCCTCCTTGGTCAGCATCACCAGCTCCCAGACGCCCCGCCGCCACCCGACGAGCCGCCGCCGCCGGAAAAGCCGCCGCCGTCGAACCCGCCGCCAGAGAAACCGCCGCCGCCACCCCAGCCCGAGCCCCACGAACCGCCATAAGGCACGAATACGGCGCGTCCGCCCCTCCGCCCCGGTCCGCCCGTCCCCGGCGGACCGTTGGCCTGATTGATCAGATACCAGATGAAGAAGATCGCCAGCACCAGCAGCAGACCCGGAAAGATTCCACCGAAAGCCGCCGTCGGATCATCGGAACGGACCTTCGCCTTGCGGTGCCATTCCGAAGCGCCGGTGGTGAGCACGCTGATGATGCCGTCAACGCCGCGCTCGATGCCGCCGGAAAAATCGTTGGCCTTGAAGCGCGGCGTGATCGCGCTCGTGATGATGACCGAGCTCAGCGCATCGGTCAGCGTCCCTTCGAGGCCGTAGCCGACCTCGATGCGCACCTTGTGCTCGGCCGGCGCCACGAGCAGGAGCACGCCGTTGTTGTTCTTGGCCTCGCCGAGCTTCCAGAAGCGGAACAGCTGATTGGCATAAGTCTCGATGTCGCTGCCCTGCAGTGATTTCACGGTGGCGACGACGAGCTGGATGCCGGACTTTTCCTCGAGGTCCTTCGCCTTCGTTTCGACGTCGCTCTTGGTCACCGGCGACATGATGTTTGCTTGATCGACCACCCGGCCGCTCAGCGCAGGAAAGTCGAAGGCGAAAGCGCACAGCGTCAAACAGAGGACGAGCGCCAAGGCCGCCGCGGCCGCCGCTGCCGGCCGCGCGCGCCATAAAGCTGGAAAGAAGGACCGGCGGCGCCCGGAGCCGCCGCCGCACGGTGCGATCACGGCTTTCGCGCCGTCATCTTGGACTGCAGGCGCAGCCCTCGCTCCTCCCGCACCGCGACGCCACTGGTTCATCAGAACTTCACCTGCGGCGGCTTCTCGGAGCCCTCGGTAGCGGTGAATTCGGCCATCGGCTTGTTGCCCGAGAAGGCGGTCTTCGCCCAGATGACGGTTGGGAATGTGCGCAGCGCGGTGTTGTAGGTTCGCACCGCCTCGATGTAGTCGCGACGCGCCACCGCGATGCGGTTCTCGGTGCCTTCGAGCTGCGACTGCAGCGCCAGGAAATTCGCGTTCGATTTCAGGTCGGGATAATTCTCGCTAACCGCGAGCAGCCGGCCGAGCGCTCCCGTCAGCTGGTTTTGCGCGTCCTGGAAGGCCTTTACCTTGTCCGGATCGGTGAGTTGCGAGGCGTCGAGCTTGACCTGCGTCGCCTTGGCGCGCGCCTCGACGACGGCGGTGAGCACGCTTTTTTCCTGCGTGGCATAGCCTTTCACCGTTTCGACGAGGTTGGGAATGAGATCGGCGCGGCGCTGATACTGGTTCTGCACGTCCGCCCAGCGCGCCTTTGCCTGCTCCTCGAGCGTTGGAATGGTGTTGTAGCCGCACGCCGAGAGCGTGAGGCCGGTGACGATGATCGTCATCAGCAAGATGATACGGGATACGATCGTGTTCATTCTGCGCCTCGTATGTTTGTAGGCACTAGGTCAGCGTTTCCGAAGTTCGAATCATATCATGCGGCCCTGTCGAGCTTGTAGGTCCATGTGTGAACGACCGGATCGTTGTTGAAGTAGTCCACGGCGGCCATAAGGCGGTCCTTGAGCTCCTGTTTGGAGGCGACGCGGATGTGGCGCAGAATCGAACGGGCGAGCTTCGAGAAGAAGCCCTCGACTAAGTTGAGCCAGGAGCCATGTTTGGGTGTGAAGGTGAACTCAAATCTGCCGGCGGGCTGCTCGGCCAACCAAGCTCGGATTTCCCGCGAGACATGCGCGGAATGATTGTCGAGGATCAAATGGATTGCCGTGTGAGCCGGGTAGGCCGCATCGAGGATTTTGAGAAACTCGATGAACTCGCGGCTGCGGTGGCGATCCTTCGCCAGGGCGTGAACCTTGCCGGTCAGCAGGTCGATACCGGCTAGCAAGCTGACCGTGCCGTGGCGCTTGTATTCGTGGTCGCGCGCGAAGGTCGCATGAACGTGCGGTTCGGGTGGCAAGTCGGGAGCGGTCGTCGCGATCGCTTGGATGCCGGGCTTCTCATCGTAGGAGATAATCGCCACCGTGTCGCTTCGCTTCTTCTTCGACGCGACTGCGGCATTCTTCAGGAGCTTCACCTTGCGATAAACGCACAGCACTTCGGCCATCTTTTCCGCAAACTCGGGATCGCGTTGCTCCAGGTAATAGCGCACCTTGTGCGGCTTCACCTCCTCCTGATCGAGAATCTTGCAAACCGTGCCCTGCGCCAGGTTGGCCAGGCACGCATGTCCCTGTGCCGGTCCGTGCTCGCGGGCGTGGCGGGCGAGAAGTCGCGTCGTCCACAATTCGTGCGGATAGCCCAATTCCTTTGCCTTCCGGCAAGCCAGCGACGTCAACCACGCCTTGGCTTCGATGGTGATCGTCGGCTCCTTGCCAGGCCGCGGTCGATCGTCCAGCGCGGCCATCGGGCCTTCCACCACGGCCCGTTCAACGCAACGCTGGACGGTCTGATGATGCAGCCCAAGCGCCTGGCCCACCGCAAAAAACGACGGGTCTTCCCGATAGGACAACAAAATCCGCGCCCTTTCGACCCGGCTCGCCGGCTCGGTTCGCGACTGCGCTATCGACCTCAATCTCTCCACATCCGCATCTTCGAGCGACAATTCGATCGCTCGCCGCCACGCTGCCATTTCAGTCCAATCCTTTCACTCAAAGCCCGCACCGCACATATAGGCGTCTGAAACGAAAGATGAATCCCGCTTATGACAACTTTCATGGAATCGATCGCCTAGTTGCTCAAACCGCGGCTTATTGGGGGAATCGGCTACCGGCTCCTGGAGTGTTTGGACGCAATCCGATCGAAGAGGCGATCGGTATTTTTTTGTACATGATCCTCCCCGCTGTCGTCGGCGTTCTCGTAACCAGGATCGCATCGTACATATGGGCCAGCCGCGTCCGGCCGCAAACGCAAGTTCGTTCGGCGTGGACTGCTTCGGTTGCGGTCGGCGTCTTGGTTTCCGCCGCGTGCTGGTTGGTGACCTTGTCCGCTTATTTGATCTACACCCAAAGCACGCGCAACGTCGCCACCTTTTTTATAAACGTAACCCTCGCGGCAATTTTGGTGGTTCCGGCTGTATTGATGTTTGGTCTAAACTTGGTTGTCTACCTAGTTTGCCAGAACCTCAATGTGAAGCCGATTGTCCTGAATTTCTTGGTTTATGCAGGGAGTTCACTAAGCCTTGTTCTGCAGTATCTGTGGCTAAGAGAAGGCCTCAGCCACTAAGGGCACCCTGTCGACATAGAAACCCATCCAAACGTTTTCTTTGGGAGCTACGAGATGACCTCGACTCTAAGCGTTACACCAATCGGTGTGTTTACGCAGAACTATCTTGTAGCCCACGTAGATTCGATCATCGCTTTCGCCAAGGCTACCGGCGTTCCGGCAGTTGCGATTGCAGGTGCCGCAGCTGAAGAAATGAGAAACGTATACACTGATCAGATCGATCAAAAAACATATGCAGGAAACCGGGCAGATAATGAGCGGCCCAACGCTCGAGGCCGCGGAAAAATATAAGGACACGCTAAACGACCTGAAGCGCTGAAAATACCGGTACCGTCTTTGGGACTAAGAATATCTTTGACAGCTTCCTCGATGGAAGGGTATGGCGCGCCGGTCAGGATAAAACTGCGAACACTTATGTAATTGTTATTCCTATTTAAATCGTCGGTGAATTTGGGGGATAGATTTGAACCTACGACCTTCAGGTTAGGAGGGTGACGCATTGGCTTTCCCTCCACTTACCCACCCGAACTCCGAGCAATATGCCCTCGGTCGTGAGGCAATGCCAAAAAATCGAGCCCACAGTCCGCGCAGGGGAACGTGCGCGATCACCGGGGCTCGCTGAGGAGCAAAACGAACTAAGTCTTTTTTGAGTTTTCCCGACACTCCCTTTCCCTCTTGAATGTGATCCCTCTATTACGGCAGCAAAGGGGCTCGGTTGCGGAAATGCCATGGCGCGAAACAGAATCAACTGCACGCGCAGGTAGCGCTTCAGATTGCCGCACACCAAGGTGTAATTGTCTTATGACTGCGAAAGTCGCACTAGCTAAGCCACTGGCCGACTGGGCGGCACCCCCCATCCCCCGACACCCCGCTGCCCGGTCATAAGCCTAGTGGCATAACCTGCCCGAGCCCCGCCATTGCCCCCCAGTGGCGGGGTTTTCCATTTGGTCGCATCCCCTGGCATAGCCGCCAAGGCTTCTACGTTTGGCGTAGTAGGTGTCCTCACGGGAGGGAGCCGAAAATAATCGAGCCCACAGTCCGCGTGACGCGATCACCACGGCAATGCGCGTGGACCCAAAGAGAAAGGGACCCGGCACAGGCTCGGGTCCCTTCCTAGCTGTTCAGCAGCTACCCCTTGGTAACGACCGGCGGCGGGGCCTTACCTTTGCCGACGCCTGTTCCGCAGCCGGCGATACTAAGGAGAACCACCACCGCGGCCGCCGCTAAAGCGAGCTTCTTCATGGAACACCCCCGTCGTCATG
>Ga0207644_10001217_pt1 | contig 16574 bp, 7 predicted proteins | sample KBSS73metaG_FD_184326 | JGI IMG/M metagenome (GOLD analysis project Ga0207644, IMG submission 184326) | Switchgrass rhizosphere microbial communities from Kellogg Biological Station, Michigan, USA - KBS S7-3 metaG (SPAdes) (version 2) | ecosystem: Host-associated > Plants > Roots > Rhizosphere >... | reverse complement strand
CATGCCTGTAATTCCCAGAACCGACGGACGCGTTTGGCGCCTTCGGGGTCGAGGCGGTCTGCAAGGGCTGCAACCCTGACACCCGATGGACCGTCGGGCCATCGGCCCGCGCGTAAGGCATCGACCTGCGCACGGTGCTCCGCCGACTCCGCGGCGAGCCAGCGTTGGGCCTCTGCGGTCCCGAGACTGAGGATGGCCACCAGGGCTATCGGCGCGACGAGAATGGCGCCCATCATCGAGATCATCGGCCGGTCCGGGAACTGGTTGAACGCCATGTGCAGCGCAGTCGCGACCCCGTATCCGGGAACGAACCACAACAGGCTGAAGTCGTAATCTGCCGCGGCTGACCGCGTTTCGCGCTCGGCGAACTCGTGCGCGATCGCGGCAAGGATGGCGAGGGTCGTGCCGTGCATGATCGCCGTGCCGAAGCCCCGGACCAGCCATGTGCCGGTGCCATATTCGGGGAAGATCGTGAGATAGAAGATGTTCTCGATCACCGAAAAGCCGGCGCCGATCGCGAAGCCGGAGATGACCGCGTCGAGCTTGTAGCCAATCCGGTTGAGGCGAAAGAGGCCGATCACGATGATCGCCTTGATGGCTTCTTCGAGCCATGGCGCGACGAAGCGGCTGTAAAGCGAGAAACCAATCGGCAATGTATCGAGCATCCTGCCGCTGATCGGCCACGCAACGAGTGCGCCGAGTGCCCCGAGGACGAGCAGGACGAGGATCTCCCTCACGTTCATCAGCGCGAACGCGTCGAGCCAGACGAAGACGGCAAGCATCACGAGGACCGGGATCAGAGCGACGCCCCAATGGAGGCCTTCTGTCAAAAGCGCGCTCATCGCCTCACAGGATCTTTAACGATGCCAGCCATTCGGTCTTCCGGTAACGGCCATCGCGCCAGCCTCCGGCCGCACCGACCGAAAGGACCATCGGCAGCCTCAAGGCAACCGTGAAATTGAGGTCCAGCTGTGCGCCGAGGTTGAAATAATGATGACCTGTCCCGTCAGGAGCTTGTGTAGCCATGCCGCCACCGAAAACGGCGGGGCGAACGTAGCTTAGGAAAAAAGCCGGAGTCCCGACTTCGGCGAAGCGCACGGGCGGCAGGTTCACCTCGGTCGTCAGTCTCGCGAAGCGCCGGGCGGCTATCTCGTCGATCGAGAAGCCGGGGAAGCTCTCCACCTCGCGATAGCGCTTCTCCGGCCGGTTATCGACATAGTTGTTGCGGAAGGAACCGAAGTAAAATGCAGCGAGAGGGTGGTGGTGCTGGCCCCAGCCGGCGCCGGCATGGGCGTAAAACCAGACCGAGCTGTTGGGCATCGGCAGAGGGATGCCATAATCGACGCCACCGTAGACTTTCGGAAACGCCTTCTCGTCAGGCACCGAATAGTCGAGATCCGCGAGCGCACGCCATTGAATTCCCTTTTCATGGTCGACGCCGCCCAGTGCCTTGCGTGTGTTCGTATATTTGGCGCCGGCTTCCAGTGAGATGATGGTGCTGGGACTTGGAATGTTTTGCGCGTTCGGCAGTTTCTCGAGCCGCGTATAGAAAGCGCCCGAGGCCAACAGGTCGAACTGGCGCGGAGGATCGTAGATCGTTGTCTTGTCATAGGCGATGATGAGAGCCTCGCCGCGGCGGCTTCGCTCCACTGGCCCCAGGATATCGTAGAAATCCGCTCCGTTGTGCTGGACCTTGATGTCCCAGTTCAGCGTCTTGAACTGGACGGTGGCATGCAGCCTGTCACCGAATTGCATCTTGTTGAACGATGAAACGCTGAAGCTCGCGTTCACTTGGCGAAATTGCATCGGGTCTTCGAAATGGAAGTACCAGCCCGGCGAAACGGCTCCCTTGTAGCCCTCGATCACGGGATACATGCCTGCAAGCTTCATCCGCCCGGAGGGACGGTACATCCCTTGCCGAGTAATCAGTTGGTCGAGCGGGACCTTGGCAGGCGAGCCGACGCCCCATGCCTTGAGCTCGGGATGCTCATTGATGACGCGAGTGCCGAGGAACTCGATCGTGCCGAGGTCTTCCTTCACTTGCGGCTGGAGGCGGACGGGCTGGAGGCCCTTGCCGGAGAATTCGTACGCGATCAGCGATCCGTCGGCTTGAGGGATCGGGCGAAAGAAGCCCGTGGAGGCATTGCTGACCGCATCGAACTTTCCGCTCGTGACGTCGAATTTGAAGACGTTCGAGGCACCCGTGTAATAGGACGTGCCGTACATTGTCTTCCCGTCGGCCGCGAAGACGAAGCCTTCAGGGGTCGAAGGGGGCAGGCTGAGGCGTGAGACTTCGGTCGGGTCGCCGTCGGTGTTGAGTGAATCGAGCCTCCACACGCGGACCGTCTGGTTCCCGTTTACCTCGCCGAACGACGCTGAGACGAGCGCACCGTCCGGAGAGATGTCGAGGTCGAATGGCGTCTGGCCGTATTTGAAGGTGTGGACCTGGTTGAAGCTCGTGTACGGCGCCGGGATCCGCACGATGGTCGCAAAGCCGTTCTGATGCCGAATGCCCCACAAGGACCGGTCGACAGGATTGAGGACGAGGTCGCCGATGCGGGCGTCCTTGAGCAACATGCGCTTGCGGCCGGTGTCGACATTGACTGCGACGATGTCCCGGAACGCATAATTGTCCTCCGTGTAATAAGCCACACGAAGTGCCGGGTCGAACGCGAGGCTCGTCACCCGGTAGAGCATCATGCCCTTGATTTCCTGAAGCTTGGTCAGCTTGCCGGTCGAAAGATCGAGCCGGCCTATGAAGCCGATCGTTCCAGGATATCGAAATGCGGCGATGAGACTGTTCGTCTTCGGGTCGACGAATCCCCGCGAGATCGAGCCCAGCCCGGTGCGGCTGATCGGCTCCGTCGGAGTCAGCGGATATTGTGAGAGTTTGGCAAGGTTCGCCTTCTGGAACTGGTGCTCGAAAGCAATCCAGTCGGTCCAGACGTCTTTCAGCCGCCGTCCGAACACCTGTTTGAACTGATCTGCGTAAAAGGGCTTGCTGGTCTCGCTGCGCCGCAGCCACTCGACAGCCTTTTCCGGGCCGTACGTCAGTGCGAGATATGAATAAAAGCGCGTGCCATAGAGGTAGTCGTTGACGCCGACCTGGAAATCGACAGCGATGCCTTCGGATTCTAGCCCAAGCGGCGAGTAGAAGCGGTCGTTGTCCCGCACGCGAGCACGCCAAACCATTTCATCGAACGCGCCCTGAGCGCGGCCGAGGCCTCCCGACATCCATGTTTCGAAGAAGACCGCGCTGCCCTCGAGATACCAGCGCGGAACGTTGTTGCGAGGCGTCGCCAGATAGTTCCACAGAATGGATTCCGGATGTTCCTGGATCGGCATTGGCTTCCCGTGGAGGAAGTGCCGCCACCGCGCGTCCTTTCTGTTCCAAACGTCCATGGTAGCGACGTGCTGCAGCTCATGGTTGAGAAGAGTGTAGAAGCGTTCGCCAGGCGTGAACGTCTCCATCGCCTGGCTAAGCGGCGCGACGTCCAGCAGCACGGCATCGTTCGGCGACGACCGCGCGGCAGCGTTCCCATAGTCGCCGAAGTCCTTGAGCAGCACCGTGACCGGCTCCCAGGGCTGCCAGTTGAACTTCTTTTTGTGAAAATCGAGCGCATTCTCGAACGCGCGGGCGATGTAGGGCGTCAAATAGGTTTGCGCCGGGTCGAAATAGAGCAAATTGAGATTGCGCGTGTCCATCTCGGACAAGGCGATGCCCGAGGCATCGGGCGGCACGTGCGCTGGTCCTTCGTCCTTCGGCGGGGCCGGTGCCGGCACGGGGACCGGCGAGACTGTTTCAGGAGTGGGGACCGGTTCTGGAACCGTTGTCGTTTCCGGCGGCGGCGGGGGAGGCGGTTGCTGCTGCGCCTGGGCCAGCGCATCCGTCGACGCGCCGCCCAGTGCAATCAGCGATGCTGCGGCGAATAGCTTACGCGGCCGCGCACCAGCCCCCCTCATGTCCCCCCTAGCTGACGTTTATGGCGCCAAGCTCAGTTGCCGTTCAATGCGTTCGCGAAGTTCTGGCTCCTTGCCGCGGCCGCGAACGACGCATTCATCACCAGGGCATGGAAGGCCGGCTGTCGACCAAGCGCCTGGAAAGCCTGCGCGTTGCGCGCGAATGCCGCAAGCGCCTGCGGGTTCGCCGCCAGGGCCTGGAAGGCCTGCGGGTTCTGCGCCATGGCTGCGAATGCCTGTGGGTTCGTCGCCATCGCCTGGAAGGCCTGCGGGTTGAGCTGGCCCTGCGAAGCCATGGACGCCGCAACGGCTTGCGCGTTTAGCGCCGCCGCGGCGCTTGCCGCCGCCGAAAGTGCGCTGGCGTTATGCGACAGCGCCTGGAACGCCTGGGCATTGCTTGCCATCGCTTGAAGTGCCTGCGCATTCATTGCGGCCTGAAACGCCTGCGCGTTGCCTGCGAGCGCCTGGAAGCCCTGGGCATTGCTCGCCAAGGCTTGGAAGGCACTGGCATCGCGCGACAACGCCTGCATCGCCTTGGCATCCGCCGCGAGCGCCTGGAACGCCTGCGCATGGCTCGACATCGCAGCAACGCCGGCCGGGTTGGAAGCAGCCGCCTGGAAGGCCTGTGCGTTGCCGGCATATTGCGCGAATGCCTGCGGATTTGCAGCCATCGCCTGGAACGCTTGCGGATGCGTCGCGAGCGCACTGAACGCCTGTGCATGCCCGGCCAAGGCGGCAAACGCCTGCGGCTGGCTAGCAAGTGCGCTCATGGCGTTGGCATTTACCGCCAGCGCCTGCACCGCCTGCGCGTTGAGCGCATTCGCGCTGCTCAGTTGTGCGCTTAGCGCCTGTGCCTGCTGGGCGGCAGCCTGCAGAGCAGCGGGATTGTGACCGAGCGCCTGAAATGCCTGGGCATTGCTGGCGAGCGCCTGCAAGGCCTGGGCGTTCATCGCGGCCTGGAAGGCCTGCGCGTTGCCGGCAAGCGCCTGGAAGGCCTTCGCATTTGCGGCGAGCGCCTGGAACGCGCTCGCATCGCGGGAGAGGGCCTGCATCGCCTTCGCGTCGGCAGCGAGTGCCTGGAACGCCTGCGCGTGACTGGACATTGCCGAAACGCCGGCCGGATTGGCTGCGGCCGCCTGGAAGGCTTGCGCATTGCCCGCATATTGAGCGAATGCCTGCGGGTTAGCAGCCATCGCCTGGAATGCCTGCGGATGCGCAGCGAGCGCCTGGAACGCCTGGGCGTGGCCCGCAAGCGCAGCGAAAGCCTGCGGCTGGGAGGCGAGCGCCTGGAAGGCTTTCGCATTGAGCGCCATTGCCGACATTGCCTGTGCCTGGCTCGCATTGGCGGCTGCGTTGGCCGAAACCGCGTTGGCCGACTTCAGCATCGCCTGGAAAGCAGCGGGGTTGCTGGCCAGCGCCTGGAACGCCTGCGCGTTGGACGCCATTGCAGCGAGCGCGGCAGGGTTTTGCGCAAGCACTGCGAAATTCGGGTCCTTCGCTGCGGCCCGGAAGTTTGCGTCGTGCACCATCAGCTCGAACGCGTCCGTCTGCATCAGCTGCGGAACCGACGTATCGCCGAGCGTGACATCCTTGTCGGTGACCTGTGCGGAAACGTAGCGCTGAGCGGCGCCGACCGTGCCCGCGCTCGGTCCGAGCGGCGGATAGATCCGCCCGAGGCCATAAGCACCAACACCGACGGCAACGATCGCCGCGCCGGTCAGAATCATCTTACGGTTGTTGGAAGTGTAAACCGCGTTTGTCATTGATTGCCCCCTTGACTGAGTCAAGGCGGCGACATTTGCCCGTTTGTTAACGGAAAGTCAACGAAAGTCGGTTGTCCGACACGAGCCACGCTGTCTTCTAGGCCTTTGAAATTGCTGCTGTTTTTTGTTTCGCGCGAACGCGGCGGAAGGAATCCTTCAATCCTTTTAACCATTTAGCGAAAGAAGACAGAAATCCTGTTTCGTTAGACAGGCGCATGGTGATGGAGAGTGCCATGCGCTTGCCCGTGCTTCTATTTGCCCTAGGCTTCACCGGCATCGCCGCAGCCGAGCCGCCGAAGGCACCTGTTCAGCCCAAAACCCGAGCGCAGCATTCGGGCGCCATCGTTCTTGCGTCGGCTGAGACGGTTCGTTCCCCTGCCCAGGGTCAGTCGGCGCAGAATCCGGCACCGGTTAAGCGAGTGATCCCGCGGGTCACGACTTGCCGCTGCGGCGACCCGCAGCCAGAACCTGACGACCAGGACCAATAAGCCGCTACCTGTCGGATTGCGCGATCTGCGGCTTGGACGAACGGATCACCGGAATCTCGCCGTCGCCAACTGCTGCAAATGCTGACCAGTAGAACGGATGAGACGTATTCACGTCGTCCATGAGCTGGCGCTGCGACATTCGAAGGGCAGTGACTGTCGGCGTCCCCGGCGGTGCCGAGAAGAGGCCGGTTATCAATCGCTCGGTGGCGTCATAATCATCCGGTACCGGCCAATGACTTGCGATCACCAGGCGGCCTCCGGCGCCGACGAAGGCGCGGACCAGCCCGTCGAGTGCGACATCGCCCCCGCTCGACAGGCCCGCTTGCTGGGTCGCCGCGGCGCTCGCCTTCCCGGCAGTATCGCATGCCGAGAGGATCACCACGTCCGCGTCGAGATGCAGGTCAAAGATCTCGCGGAATGTCAGAAGTCCGTCCGAGCCAGTGCCGCCAAAACTGGTGAGCAAGGCCGGCTGTGCGGCACATTTGGCTGCTCGCGCGGTGACGACACCATGGGTTGCGAAGTGCAGGATGCGATACTGGTCCAGGTCACGCCGCTGCTCGACCCCGGTGTCAGTGAACTGGTCGCGAGTGACGATGTCGACGCCTGATGGAGCCATCGGCTTCAGGATGGAACTGGCGACTTCAAGTTCTCTAGCTGAAATCGGGTGGCTCCAGGAAGACAGCGGCAGGAGGCAGTCACGATCGGCCGCCGCGGGGATCTGGCCTTCGGCGGACGCGGCCGGCACACTGTTTTCGCCAAGGCCGAGATATTGCTTGCGACCTGCCGACGGAGGCGCAGCTCGAAGCTGCGCGAACGCGCGCGGGCTAACTGCCGTGCTGATGTCGCGATCGCGGCCAAGCCAGCTGATACCGCGGAAATCATAGGCGGCATCGTCGCCTGTTGCGGCTCGCTTCTGATAGGCATCCACGGACGCCTGGTCCATGACCAGCAGGTTTATGGGCAGTCGCAGCATCGGCCCGTCGGGCTCGAAGACCAAGTGCCTGACCGATGGCAGCGCGCTCGCAAAGGCCCCGAATAACTCGGTGTAGAGCTGGTGCGACAGCGCGACATCGAAGGGGTAAGTCGTACGCTTGCCATTCTCGACCTTGGAGATTGTATCGCGCAGCGCATTCACCTGCTCGTCAAGCTGCTTGGCCGTGATCCCCAGCTTCACCGCGCGTGCCGCGGAAGGAGTGACGAGGGCCGCATAAACATCGTCGCCGACGATGGTCATCCGGTAATAGGCTTCGCCCGCACGCAACATCTTCTGCAGATCGGCGAGCGAGATCGTGTCGCTCGCGACCGCCCGGAAGCGAGGGAAGTTGGAGAGCGCTGCCTGCGTCGTCAGCTGTTCTTTCTGCGATGAATCGAGCGTTGCGCGAAGCACACGGGCGCGCACGATGTCCTGCGGCGTCGGCTTGGCGAGCTCCTGCAGTCGTGAAAGCTCGATCCGCGCTCGTTCCACCTGTCGGGTGAGAGTGACAGACTGGCGGAACAGCCGGGATGCTTCGTCGGTGCCTCCATTGAGCTCGCGCGCGAGCACGGCCTGGGTCTGCGCAAGTCCGGGACGGATCATGAGCTGGGTCGTTGCGAATATCTCGGCTGTAGCCTGGGGATCGTCGCCCCTTTTTAGCAGCAGGTCGACATAGGGACGGAGCACGTTCGCGAAGCTCGGCGGCAGGTTGCTTGTGTCGGGCTGCGAATGGACGATCTCGCTGAACATGGCTTCCGCCGTCTGAACCTGGCCGTTGCGCGCGAGATAGCCTGCGAGACGTGCCTTGGAGTTCAGGAGCACGGCGGTGCCCGGGTAATTCACCTCGAGCAGGGCAACAGCCTCGCGATAGAGCCGGCTCGCCTCCGCCGCCTGGCCGTCCTCTTCTGCCAGTGCGCCAAGGTCGCCGAAGATCTGCGCTCGCATCCACAGGATGGACGCGACCTTGCCGCCTCGAACGGAAAGCAGCTCCCCATCGGCCTGGCGCAGCGCTTCGCGTGCTCCCTCGCGATTGCCGGTGAGGCGAAGGCACGTGCCACGCAGCTGCATGGCCTGCCCGTCGAGGATCTCGATCTTTTCGTCGGGCAGCAATTCGTCAGTCTGCGCGCTGAGCTGCTGGCCAAACCTCGAGTCTGCGTTCAGCCTCCGCGATACCGTCGAATTGATCTCGAGCTGACGGGCGTCGCCATGTTCCTGGTCGCGCACGGCCTTCGGCAATGGCTTTTCGAGCTCCGCGAGCGCTGCCTTGGCATCTCCTTGGTTGAGATCGTGGATGGCGCGATAGTTGCGCAGGCGCCGCGCGACGATCGGATCTGACCCGACCAGCTCGGCTGCCTTGGAGAACAAGGAGTCGGCCTCGGCGAATCGACCCAGATTGGATTTCTGCAGGGCTTCGTTGACGAGAGCCTCGGCACGGCCAAGCGGCGTATCGCGTATTCCTGCGCTTGCTGCTGCGAAGAACTCCGCGGCCTCGGCGTAACTTCCGGCATTGTTGCGGCGATATGCTTCCTCCAGCGCCTTGTCGCGCGTCAGCGTGCCGGCCTGAACGCGAGCAAAGGCTGCCGGGTCGCCGACGCCGGTCGTTGCGATCGAAATCTCTCCTTTGACAGGCTGGTCGGCAACGAGGCTGCGAAGACCCAGCTGCAGCGCGCTGTCATAGCCTCCTAGCCCCTGCGCAGCGTACAGCACGCGACCACGACGAAGTTCATAGGCGCGATAGGCGACATTCACGTCCTTGAGCCTGCAATCGGTGATGTTGACGGGGCCCAGGCCGGGAATTGTTTCGCGGCGTGGCTGTTCGCACGTCGCGCGCTCGGTTCGATCGGCGACAATCCGAGCCGCAGCACTGCTTGTATCGTGCACCTTGAAGAGCTTTCCAACCGGCAGGGCGGCGTCGCGGCACGTGATCGAGTAGCCGATGTCGAACATCCCGGTCAGCGCCTTGTCGGTGGCAACGCTCTGTGCCGAGCAGAAGCTCGTTCCGGCATTGCCGATGCGCCAGCTGTCGCGGATGCTGAGCGGCGTCGCTGCCCATGAGGACGCTGTGCCGGCCGCCATGGCTGCGATGGTCGCCGAGATCACAATTGCTGTTCTGCCCATCTGATCCTCCGATCAGTCCGGGGTGCCCGGAATTACTACCATTGTGTCCATGCCACCACTCGTGACCGGTTCTTCGACGTCGGTTTTCAATTGCACAGGTGCCGTGTTGATCAGGCCGAGCGATACGCTGGCGCTCGCGTCATCGTCCTCGTCTTCGGACTTCTTCTTTTCCTCTGAAGCGCTTGCGGCCTCTTGCTGGGGCTGGTCGCTGTCTACGATGCCCTTATCCTGGTGCAGTTCCTGAGCCTCCCGCTGATCCTGAAGCTGCTGCTCCGGCTGCGTTTGGCCGCTGATCGCCGAACTTGGGCTCGTCATCTCCTTGATCGGACCCAGAATCACTTCCGACCCCTGGATCGCCGGAGGCGCTTCAGGTGGCGGAGGTGGTGGCGCGGGCGGCGGCGCCGGGGGTGGTGAAGACGACGGCGAAGGCGAAGGGGGAGGGGACGGCGGTGGCGCCGGGGGCGGCGAAGGGGGAGGGGACGGCGGTGGCGCCGGCGGTGGAGAAGGGGGTGGCGCCGGCGGCGGCGAAGGCGGCGGAGGTGGTGGCGGCGGAGGTGGTGGCGGCGGCGGCGGCGGCGGTGGCGGAGGTGGGGGTGGCGGAGGCGCTGCCCCGAGTGCGACGCCGTTGACCGTCGAGCCGGAAGTGAAAGCTCCGACCGTTTGAACTACACCGGCGAAAGCATCGCCCGTGACGCTCGTGCCGTCTGGTCTCAGCTGACGGCCGAAAATCGTCAATTCGGCTCCCACCTCGTCGACGCTGTCGGCGAACAGTCCGCCGGTTCCAACGGCGATGCCGGCGGCATCGGACGCTGTCCCGCTGTTCTGTACGAAGAAGGAGTCTCCGAATATCGCGGTAACGCTGCCCGCTCCCACGACGCCGAGCGGATTGGCGGTGCTGCCATTCGCGAGCGCTGCATCGCGGCCCTGGAAGTCGGGATTCGCCTCCAACTGGCTGAGGATCGACCCACTCGCGATCCAGACGCCGGTGTCTGCGCTGAGGAGCAGCTGGCCGGCAAGATTGTTGCTGCTGTCGAGCATCACGATACTGCCGGTGTCGGAATTGACCTCGATCGATTGGGACGAGCTCAGTGTCAGGGAGTCGCTCGCGGCCGCATCAGTCCACCTGATGTCGCCTTCGACACGGACTGAACCCCCGTTGGAGAACACCAGGACGTCGCTGGTTCCCCCGCCCGGTGTCGCACTTCCATCGATGTGGACGTCACCAATGACGACGTCGGGCGACGGAGCATCGCTGGCCGAGAATGCGCTGACGCTGACGGTGGCCGCGTGGATGTCGCCGTCCTCGTCGAGCGTGTACGCACCTGCAGGCGCCGTGACGCCGGAGCCGATGTACATGGGCAAGTCATTGAAGGAGACGAGGCTGACGAAATCCGTCACTCCGAGGACGCCCAGCGATGCCCCAGCGGCGATGTTGATGTCCGCGGACTCGACCGTGATCGACGGTGCGCTGACAATTCCAAAAATATTTGCAGTACCGTCTGCAAACAGGAAGACGGTGTCCCCGGCAGTCAGATCGCCTGTCGCCGTCAGATTGCCCGTCGCGAACAGCTGCATGGATCCGGGAACCGAAAGGTCGCCGATCGTGAGGTCGCCATCCACGCTGTAGAATAGATTGTTGATCGTCGGGTTGGCCGCGCTCGAAATTGTCGACCCAAGCAGCATCAACGTGTCCGCGGTGATCGTGCCGGTACCGCCAGAATCGGTTAGCGAAACACTGCCGGTTCCGTCCGCCTCGAGCGTTCCTGCGACATTGATGGTGCCGGCGCCGGCGACATTGATGCCGACCTTGTCATTCGAGACGAGCAGGACGTCGGATGCACCGGTGATCTTGTGACCATTGTTCGCGCTTAGTGTGATGCCGCCGGTGCCCGGTGACGAATTGTCGAATGCCACCATGTCCTGGGCAAATGTGACATCATGAGCAGTCGCGTCGACGAGAGTCGGGCCGAAGACGTCGGCCGTCACTGCAGAAGTGAACGTCGTGTCGCTCTGTGAGCCGATCTTGATTCCGGCACTTCCGCCGCTTGAACTGAAATCGGAGAGGAGGACGACCTGACCGTTTTCAACCGTTGCGCCCGTAGCGGCGGGTGCGAAGCCGACCGACCCGTCCAGCAGCATGGTCATTGCCTGGTTCTTCGGAACGGCGACCATATAGATGCTGTGGTTGTCGGTGCTCGCGACATTTGCCGGACCGCCCGTCGTTCCGGTGTGGACAACACCGTTCGCGTCTGATGACCCCTGACCAAACGGAATCGAGACGCCGAACAATCCGTCCTGGAAGGTAATCGTCGCAGCATCGCCTGCGGCATAGGCAGCCGAGCCGTTCACCTGCACGTTGCCGCCCTGCTCGATCCGCGGCGCTACCATAGCCACGTAATTGCTACGCCCGTCGATACGTGCGCCTGGCAGCACTCTGATCGATCCGGCTCCGGTTTGCGTCTTTGAGAAGCTCGCGGAAAAGGAGCGGGTGCCAGTGGTAATGCCGTTGGGCACATCGATCGTGCTCAGCAACAAGCCGCCGACGTCAATTACAGCCTGCGATCCGATGAGGATGCCGCCTGGACTGTAGAACCAGAGGTTGCCACCGGTCGCACCGCCGTCGAGCTTGCTCAAAATGCTGCCGTTGAGCTCGATCGTGCGCGTGACGTCGGTGGGAACGATCCGGTTGAACACCGTGAAGTCGCTCAGGCCCGCCGCACCCTGGTAGGTTGCAGCGTTGCCCTGCGGCAGGAAGCTGAGGTTGCCAGTGCCCTGGACGTCGTTCGGCGCCCAATTGATCGTCGCTGTGCCGCTGCCGACCGTGATGGTCTCGGTTCCGGCCGTGGCTCGGTTGTAGGTGACGACGCCGGAAATTGTCGTGGGAGTGCCCTGGAAAGCCTGGGCCCTCGCGGCCTCTGGCGACACCGCAGCCGTCGCAATGGCGACAGTTGCGCAAGATAACAGAAGCTGGTTTCGCTTCAGCCGGTACGCACGATACTGGGGACACGCCATGTCAATACCTCCATGGCCACAGACGCGTTGTGAGGGAGACGAGGAAGCGGGGGCCAGGCTTGTCGTTCAACAGCCCGATATGAGTGAGCGGAATTGCAAGTCCTGCATCGAGGAAGAAGCGGTCCCACGAGACGCGGGTCCCTGCTCCGATGGAATTGAGGTGGCTGCGGCCGGAGCTGACAATGTCGTTGCCGTGATTGCCGACCTCGGCATGGTCCCAGAAGGCGTAGCCCTCCAAGGCGGGCTTCTTCGCACTTAACGGTATGCGGGTGCCGTAGCGGATCTCAGCCTGGGTCCCGAAGCCCTTGTCGCCGAGCAGTGCGCCCGGGTCGTAGCCACGGCCCACAGTGTAGTTGCCGGCCGAAAATGCTTCGAAGCTGAACAGCGGGTCCGATGCAATTTGCGCACGCAGGCCAAGCGCGAGCGTCAGCTTGGGCATCGGCCTCACTTCGCCATAGCCAGTATAGCGAAGTACGGTTGCCGCCGAGTTTCCGTCCAGTCGGCTGGGAGGCACGTCGTTCGGGCCGAGGCAATTTACTGCAGCGGGACCGCAGTCGTCTGTCGCGCTCAAGATGTTGAGGCCCTTCCTCAACTCGACGAGGCTCGTCACATGCCACGGCGGCTCGGCGGACGAGAAGCGGTCGCTGAATATCGTATCGACCGCATCGAACCCGAGACGAAGAAAGCCCACGCGCAGGCGGTCCTGTGTCACCTTGAGGTGATCGAACCAGACATCCTGGTTGACGACATCCATGCCGAGCGAGCCACGGACGGTGTGCGAGCGGCGACGAATGAACGGATAGCCGAGCTCGACGGTGGCGAGCAGCGTCTTTGCCAGAATGTCGGCATCGGCGATGTCGGGCCGGGCCCATGCGTATGTGAACGAGCCGCCAAGACTTAGGCCCTGCGAGCCGATGCGCATGTCATGCGACAGCTGAACAGTCTGCTGTTCTTCAAAGTCGGCCGTGCTGAATACCGAGAGCGCTGTCCGGTCACCAAGGCCGGTCAGGCCGAAGACCTGGCCCCGAAGCAGGCCACCCCACCGGCCAAGTTCCTCAGAGCCGCCGTTCTGCGCGATGAAGTCGACATAAGCGGGCAGTCGCTGAACAGTGACATCTCCGACTACGTCTCCGGGCGCAGTCCCGGCAGGGCGCAGCGTCAAGCGCACCGTGTAGCCGGGGAGGTCGCTGGCGAGGAGCAGGTAGCGCTCGGCCTCATACCGGTTGAACAGCGGTTTCTTCGTGAGCTCGTTGAAATACGCTGCAAGGACCGTCTCGGCGCCCGCGGCCTCGCCGCGGACGCGCACCTGAGTGAGGTGGGCCATTAGCACCTGGAAATGGACGATGCCGTCGGCGATCCGCTGCTCGGGCACCTGGACCGCGGCAATGTATCCGGCGTCGCGAAGGATTGTTGCAGCTCGGTCCCGGATTTCGCAGACCACCGAAATCGGCACATCCTTGCCGATCAGGGGGGCGTAGGCGGACACTAGGTCGGCGCGCGTCAGGCCTTGCAGGCCGTCAAACTCGGCACCGCGCAAGACAAAGTGGATCGACCTGAATTCGGCGCCATCGAGCGCACATGGGGCGCGTTCGATACCGCCCTCGATTTGCAGGCGACTCTCGGGCGGCGGCTGCTTCGTGGCGGGCCTTACGACCTCCTCGCGGGTCGGCGGAATCCTTGGAGAGGAGGCTGATTGTGCTTCAACGCCTGCAGGTAATCCCAGGACGAGGGCCGACGCGGCGCCATAGAAAGCGCGCCGCCGAACCCGGCGGCTAGTCATCAGCCTTCGACGGTCGTTTGACATGACCGGGGCGCCCCCTTCCCGGTTGGAGTGACGAGTCGGACTCGAAGAATAGAAGATTTAGAGCAATTTACCCAATCATGTTCAATCAGAATTTAACCATTGTTAGGTTTCCTTTGGTCCGAGCACGTCTCGCCGCGGGATTCCACTCGACGGAACCCATGCCTTGCTGCAGACCTTTAGGTGGCATGGCCAAGATGGATGAAACGAACCGGCTTTCATGGCCGTGGTGGGCCCCGTGGGCGCTGCTTGCGGTCGCATCGACGTCAGTGCTGACGATTGCCGCGACGCTCTACGATATCCTGTAAGGCACCAATTGCCCGACGTGCTTCCGCCTTCTCCGCCGGCGATTGTCATCACGGGAAAAGCTCTTCCCGAACCGCGGGCCGAGCAGGTTTATACGGTAGAACACTTCACGACACGGCAGATCGAGCAGTCGCCGACGCATGAACTCGATCAGCTGCTCAAGGAAATTCCGGGCGTCCAGCTGTTCCGCCGGTCCGATGCGCGCAGCGGCCACCCCACAAGCCAGGGTGTGACGCTTCGCGCACTCGGCGGCAACGCATCGAGCCGCGCGTTGCTGGTCCTAGACGGCGTCCCGCAGAGCGATCCCTTCGGCGGCTGGATCAATTGGCCGGCCTACGACCCGGCGAGCCTGTCGGATATTCGCGTCATAAGGGGCGGCGGGAGCGTCGCAAATGGTCCGGGTGCACTTGCCGGCACCATCGAGATGACGAGCCGTGCCAATGCCGGGCTCGGCGGCGAGGTAGATGCAGGCAGCCGCCAATCAGTCGAGGGACGCGCGCGAGTGGGAATCCAGGCCGGCGCCGGCGTTTTGAGCGTTTCAGGCGACGCGTCCCGCAGCGATGGCTTCATTCCGGTAACCGAAGATACTCGAGGGCCTGCCGACGAGCGAGCTCCCTACCGGCAATGGAACACGCGCGCTCGCTGGGTCTCTTCTTTGGGAGGCGCTACCGAGCTTCAGGCAAACGCCTCGGGCTTTCACGACTGGCGAACGCGCGGAACTCCCTTCAGTAGCGACCGGACCAACGGAGCCGATGCATCGTTGCGGCTCGTCGGCCGCGGCGACTGGCAGTGGAGCGCACTCGGCTATTGGCAGTGGCGCGACCTGCGCAGCAGCACTGCGAGCGTCAACGCTGGCAGGACGACTGCAACCCGCGTTTTGCTGCAAGACTCCGTACCGTCGCATGGCCTCGGTGGCAGTGTGGAAGTCCGTCCGCCGATGCCCGATGGGGTCGAGCTTCGTCTCGGCGCCGATGGACGCCGCACGACAGGCGAGACCCGTGAGTTGTCCAACTATGTCGCAGGGCAGCCCACCCGGCGGCGCCGCGCTGGCGGCGAAACCTGGACGACCGGAGCATTCGCGGAAGCTTCTGCAAAGCTCGGCGGCCTTACCCTCAGCGGGGGCGCGCGCATCGACCATTGGCAAGTGAACGACGGGCATCTCTTCGAGCAGACAATCGCAACCGGTGATGTGCTGAGGAATGATCATTTCAAGAAGAGGAATGGGTCGCTGCCGACCGCCCGCGGCGGCGTTCTTGCGTCCCTCGGCAGCGGTTTGAGCCTGCGCTCGGCGGCCTATCTGGGCTGGCGAATGCCGACGCTGAACGAGTTGTTCCGCCCCTTTCGGGCCGGCGCCGATGCAACGGCTGCAAATCCTGATCTTGATCCAGAGCGCCTCGCCGGAGCGGAAGCGGGCATCGATTACAGGCACGAGGGCCTGCGACTGTCGCTCACAGGTTTCGTCAACAAACTCGCCGACGCGATTGCCAACGTGACGGTTGGCCGCGGACCGGGGATATTTCCGCAAGTGGGTTTCGTCGCTGCAGGCGGCACGTTCCGGCAGCGGCAGAACGTCGATGCCGTAAAGGTCCACGGGATTGAAGCGGGTGCGGAGTGGACCCGTGGGCCCTGGGCATTGCGAGCCGGAGCAAGCCTTTCCACTGCGCGAATGGAAGCGAGCGGCACCGCCGCGTTGCTTGAGGGCCTTCGGCCCGCGCAAACGCCGAAGTTTGCCGCAACCCTGTCGGGGAGTTGGGAACGCGACGGAAAAGGCGCCGAAATCGTCCTCCGACGGGTCGGCGCCCAGTTCGAGGATGACCTCAACACCCGCACGCTCAAGGGCGCGACAACGCTCGACGCCTCGGCTTCATGGCCGATCGGCCCCCGCCTGCTGCTTGTCGCTCGGGGCGAAAATCTGACCGATGCCTTGGTCATGGCCGGCATCGGAGGCGACGGTTCAATCGAACGTGCGACACCGCGCACCTTGTGGATCGGGCTGAGACTTCGATGAAGCGACAAAGTCCGGGTAGGCCTGTTCGCTGTGCAGTGAGCCGCGGTCGGTTTCGCTGGCCGAGCTTATTTGGCACGCGAATAAAGGAAGGCGGTAATGTCGCGCGCATCGGTTTCACCGACCCGCAGATCCGGCATCGCCGTGC
>Ga0207644_10001216_pt1 | contig 16579 bp, 20 predicted proteins | sample KBSS73metaG_FD_184326 | JGI IMG/M metagenome (GOLD analysis project Ga0207644, IMG submission 184326) | Switchgrass rhizosphere microbial communities from Kellogg Biological Station, Michigan, USA - KBS S7-3 metaG (SPAdes) (version 2) | ecosystem: Host-associated > Plants > Roots > Rhizosphere... | reverse complement strand
GTTTGCTGCCAATCCCGAGCTTACGTTCTCGCTAACCGCGAACAATATCTTCGATGTCGAGGCACGGCGGCACGCGAGCGACCTTAAGGACTTCGCACCGCTCGCGGGGCGCGACATTCGCCTGACGGCGCGGATAGGTTTTTAAAAGAAAAGCAGCCCGGCCGAAGGGGTGGCCGGGCTGCTCTCGATGCGCGCCTGGGGAGCAAAGCGCGCGGGGCAATCGAATTCAGATATCGATGCCGGCGGCGATCGCTTCCAGCTTGCGGACGCGTTCGCGTAGATCGGCCATCTCGATCCGGTTTCCGGCCGGCGGCAGGCCCCGGTCACCGGCGAGCTGCGCAAGCTCCATCTTCTTGAGCTCGAGCCAGCCGCTCCAGGCCTTCAGACCGGCAATGCTTGCTCCGCCCAGTCCGGCTATCACGCTTGCCGACAGCACTCCAATCGTCAGCGGGTCCATCACTTCTCCTCCTGCCGGAGCGCTTCGATCTCGCGCGCCAGCTCATCGTTCTGGCTGTTGATGTGGTGATCGATTGCCATCAGTCGGCGGTCGGTCTCGTCAAGGTCGTGGACCATCGAGTGAACCGAAGGCGTGCGGCGGGATACTTCTCCCATGCGATCGAAGTCGCTCATCCGACGGTCGCTGCACGATGCTCTTTTCTTCTGCACGGCGAGGTATATCCCGATCGCCGCATAGGCGATCAGCGTCAGCTTGAAGCTGATGAAGATCGCGGCCGCGACGAAGCCGATGCGGACGAAGGTCGGGTCGATCCCGGTCATTGCACCGATCGTCGAGGCGACGCCGGCAATCTTCGCGTCCTTGCGGTCGAGCGAATATGGATAAACTTTACGCGCCATTGTCATTTCCCCTTCCTTTCGTTCAGTTCGTGCGCGCCTTGAGCGCGGCTTTCATGGCTTCCAGCTCGGCGTCGATCTTCTCGTCGGCGCGCAGCTGGTCGATCTCGTCTTCGAGGCTGGAAATTCCCAGCGCCTCGCAACGGCCTTCTGCGAAGTCGGCGCGGCGTTCGAGGATCTCGAACTTCGAGAACGCATCCAGCGTGCGACTGCCGTGCATGACCTCGCGAGCCTTTGCCCTGGTGACCGCACTCTCGAAGCGCGCCGCGATCGCATTCTGGCGAGCGCGTGCTTCTCGAAGTTTGGCCTGGAGCTTGGCGATGTCGGCCTCGTAGCCGCGCAGCACCTGTTCTAATTGAACCACTTCTTCCCGCAGCCCGTCGGCCATCTCGGTCGCCTTCTGCCGCTCGACGAGCGCCGCCTTCGCAAGGTCCTCGCGGTCCTTTGACAGCGCGAGTTCGGCCTTGCCCGTCCAGTCGGCCTGGAGGTCGTCCAGGCGATTGACCGCGCGGCGCATCTCCTTGATGTCCGCAATCGAGCGGGCCGCCGTTGCGCGAACCTCGACCAGCGTTTCTTCCATCTCGAGGATGATCATGCGGATCATCCGCGCGGGGTCCTCGGCACGATCGAGAAGCTCGGTCATGTTCGCCGCGAAAATGTCACGAGCGCGGCTGAACACAGGGCCACTCAGCCAGCCGGCGACCGGAGCGAAACGCTCGGCTTTCGGCTCGGCTTCCACCTCGATGAGGCGAGCAGTGCGGACCGGGACCTTGGCTTCAAGAACTTCGAGTTCAGGCATTGGTTGTGACCTTTACGGAGTTGGCGTTCGCTGCGGCGGGACCAACCGCCGCGCCGACCGCTACTGTGCTCATGACGAGCGCTGCGGCCATGGCGATCAGGGTCCGGCGGAACTGCGACTGCGACGACATTTGAAATCTCCCTTTTTGACCCGCGGTGTTGATTGCGGATCGATGACAGCTACTAATCAAGGAGCGTGCCAATCCCGGAAAACTGCGAAAAATGACGGGACAACTTGTCCGCTGGCGAAAAATCCCAACCAAGAGTTGGCGCCGAATCCCAAACTTCAGTTGGGAACATCGCCACGCGCGGCGCGTCGATACCGCAACTATCGGACGGGAGTATCAGTGATGCTTGGCAAGCTTGCAGGCGCGTGGCTCGGCGAGAAGATCGCCGGTAATAACAACGGCGCTAAAGGTGCGATCCTCGGCTATGGCGCTGCAGCACTCGCGAGGCGCAGCGTGCCGACGCTCGCAGCTGTGGCCATCGGCGGCTGGGCGTGGAAGAGGTGGCGCAACAGGCGTCGTGCGCCCGCTTCTTATCCTTCCGACACCGGGCCTTCTTCGCTCTGAGAAGCCGGATTTTCGAAGTAGGGCTCGACCTTGCCGTTGAGCCTGATCGTCATCGGCTGGCCGTAGCGGTCGCGACTCTTGCCCGCGGCGATGCGGATCCAGCCTTCGGATACGCTATACTCGATGACGTTGGTCTTTTCCTGACCGTTGAACTTGATCCCGACGCCGCGGCTTAGCAGCGCCTCATCGAAGAACTCGCTCCTCGGATCGAGCGAAAGGCGGTCGGGCGGCGTGTCGGTCTGGTCGGCCATGAGCGCGCCTTTGCCTTCTCGAGCCGCAGGGGTCAACGACGAGCGCCTGGCGCCATACCGCACTGTCAAGCATGCTTGTCACTCACAGTTGCCGCCTTGAAAAGAGAGGACTAAGCGCTCGCTCCGATCATGAGCGACATGGACCCAAGCCTGCGCCGCAATGCGCCGAAGCTCGCGCTGCACGTGCCGGAACCGCCGTTCCGGCCCGGCGACACGCCCGATTTCTCTTCATTGAAGGTGCCCGCGGCCGGCAGCGCGCCACGTCCTGATACGAACGTTGCCGCAACCGAGACTCACCCGCTCACGACGGCACTCGTGCGTGTGCTTGGCGAGGACAATCAGGCCGTCGGTCCTTGGGACCCGAAGCTCGACGCAAATACGCTCCGCAAGATGCTGCGTGACATGGTCACAGTGCGCACCTTTGACGACCGCATGTACCGCGCGCAGCGCCAGGGGAAGACGAGCTTCTACATGAAGTGCACCGGCGAGGAGGCGATTGCGATTGCCGCGCAGACCGCGCTCGATCGTGAGGACATGCACTTCCCGACATATCGTCAGCAGGGGCTGCTCGTCGCGCGCGGCTATCCACTGACGGAAATGATGTGCCAGATCTATTCGAACAAAGGCGACAAGCTGAAGGGCCGTCAGCTGCCGATCATGTATTCGGACAAGGCATACGGGTTCTTTTCGATTTCCGGCAATCTCGCGACCCAATTCCCTCAGGCCGTCGGCTGGGCCATGGGCGCAGCGATCAAGGGTGACAGCCGCATCGCCATGGGCTGGGTCGGCGACGGCGCGACGGCGGAGGGCGATTTCCATAGCGCGATGACCTTCGCCGCAGTCTATAACGTCCCCGTCATCCTCGCGGTGGTGAACAACCAGTGGGCGATCTCGAGCTTTTCAGGCATCGCAGGAGCGGAGCGCGCGACCTTTGCTCAACGGGCAGTCGGTTATGGCATCGCGGGACTGAGGGTCGACGGCAATGATGCACTTGCCGTCTATGCCGCGGTCAAATGGGCTTCCGATCGGGCACGATCGAACGCGGGTGCGACGCTGATCGAGTTCTTCACTTATCGCGCGGAGGGCCATTCCACGTCCGACGATCCGTCGGGCTACCGTCCGACCAACGAGGCCAGGCTTTGGCCGCTTGGCGACCCCGTGGAGCGGCTGAAGGCCCATCTCATCGCGATTGGCGAGTGGGACGAGGAGCGGCATTCGGCAATGACCGCCGAATGCGATGCCGCCGTCCGCGCCGCTCAGAAAGATGCGGAAAAGCTCGGAATTCTTCCCGAGCAGGGCAAGGATGGCGTGGAAACCATGTTCGAGGACGTCTATGCAGACGTGCCCTGGAATATCGCCGAGCAGCGCGAGGCAGCGCTCGCGGAAGGCCGCGACTGATGGCGACGATGAACATGATCCAGGCGCTCAACGATGCGCACAAGGTGACGATGGCCCGTGACGAGGACATCGTCGTGTTTGGCGAGGACATCGGCTATTTCGGCGGCGTCTTTCGGGTTACCGAAGGCCTGCAGAAGGAATTCGGCAAAACCCGGGTGTTCGACGCTCCGATTGCGGAAGGCGGCATTATCGCGACCGCGGTCGGCATGGCAGCGTACGGCCTGAAGCCGCTCATCGAGATCCAGTTCGCGGACTATATCTACCCCGGTTACGACCAGATCGTCAGCGAAGTCGCCAAGATGCGCTATCGCACGGCGGGCGAATGGACGATGCCGATGGTCATCCGCACGCCCTATGGCGGGGGCATCTTCGGCGGCCAGACCCACAGCCAGTCCCCTGAATCCCTCTTCACCCACATTGCCGGCCTGAAGGTTGTGATCCCCTCGACCCCCCATGATGCGAAGGGATTGCTGATCGCGGCGATCGAGGACCCGGACCCGATCGTCTTCTTCGAGCCCAAGCGAATCTACAACGGCCCGTTCGACGGGCACCACGACCGGCCGGTGAAGCCCTGGTCGAAGCATCCGGCGAGCGAAGTTCCGGAGGGTCATTACACCCTTCCGATCGGCAAGGCGGCGGTGGTGCGCGAGGGAGGCGACGTGACGATCCTCGCCTACGGCACCATGGTCCACGTCGCGTTGGCGGCGGTCGAGGAGCGCGGGCTCGACGCCGAGATAATCGACCTGCGCACGCTCGTCCCGCTCGACCTCGACACGATCGAGCAGTCGGTGAAGAAGACCGGCCGTTGCCTCGTCGTCCACGAGGCGCCACGGACGAGCGGCTTTGGCGCCGAGCTCGTGGCGCTCGTACAGGAGCGCTGCTTCTATCATCTGGAAGCGCCGGTCGAGCGCGTGACCGGATGGGACACGCCCTACCCGCACGCTTACGAATGGGCCTATTTCCCTGGCCCCAAGCGTATGAAGAAAGCCCTTGAGAAAGTGATGGCAGACTGATGGCCCGCTTTGAATTCAAGCTGCCCGACATCGGTGAAGGCATTGCCGAGGCGGAGATCGTCGCCTGGCACGTGAAGGTCGGCGATTCGATCGCCGAGGACCAGCAGATCGCCGACATGATGACCGACAAGGCGACGGTCGAGATGGAGAGCCCGGTTGCCGGCAAGGTCATCGAGCTCGCAGGTGAAGTCGGCGACCAGGTGCCGATCGGATCGGTGCTCGCGGTAATCGAGACCGAGGGCGCAGATCGCGCTGCGGAACCAGTCGAGGACAGCCGAGACGAGCGGCCGCTTGCCGATGGCGCGGTTCACGCGACGCCTGAGCAAGCGCACGAGATCCCGGTCGTGGCAGCGCGGGAGGTAGAAGAGCCTGCAAGGTTGGAGGCGCCTGCCCCTCGCGTCGAGCCGGAGGTCGCGCAAAAGGAGCCGGCATCAAAGGCTCATGTACTCGCCTCCCCGGCCGTGCGTGCCCGCGCTCGCGATCTTGGTATCGACCTTGCGCAGGTTCGCACCGCAAGCGACCGGATTCGCCACTCCGACCTCGACGCCTATCTACTCTACAGCGGTGGCAGCGTGTCGGCCCGCGGCAATACCGCCACGCGTCCTGACGAGACTATCAAGGTGGTCGGCCTGCGCCGGAAAATCGCCGAGAACATGCAGGAAGCCAAGCGGCGGATCCCCCATTTCACATTGGTCGAGGAGTTCGATGTCACTGCGCTCGAGGAAACGCGCGCAATGATGAACAAGGATCGCGGCTCCAACCCGAAGCTCACACTGTTACCGTTCCTCATCAGCGCAATGGCCCGCGTGCTCCCCGAATGGCCGATGTTGAATGCGACCTATGACGATGATGCGAATGTCATTAGCCGCTCGGGTGCGGTGCACATGGGCATGGCGACTCAGACCCCGAACGGGCTGATGGTCCCGGTCATTCGCGACGCTCAGTCGCTGAATGTTTGGCAGATCGCGAAAGAAATCCTGCGCCTCTCCGACGCCGCGCGCACCGGAAAGGCTGCGAGAGAGGAGCTGACGGGTTCGACCATCACCATCTCGAGCCTCGGCCCGATGGGCGGGGTTACGTCTACCCCGGTCATCAACCGCCCCGAAGTCGCAATCATCGCCGTCAACAAGGTCGAGGAAAAGCTCGTGCCGGTCGACGGCGAGATCGAAATCCGCAAGCGGATGAACCTGTCGCTGAGCTGCGATCACCGTGTTGTCGACGGCTGGGATGCCGCAAGCTTCATGCAGGCACTGAAGAACTACATCGAAAACCCGCTACGGTTGCTGTCAGCCTAGGCGAGTGAATGCCGCAGGTGGCTGAAGGGATGATCGCCCTCCTGGCCGCCTGGACCGCCTGGCGAGTGGGGCGTTGAAGCTACTTCTTTCCGAGCTCGCGCCAGCTTTCCTCGCTGAGCTCGACGCCATGCTTGTCGGCGGCTTTCTTGATGCGCCGCCAGGCCGCGTCGCGCTCGTCGTCGCTGACACCTTCAACCTGGTTGAAGCGCGCGATGGCGTTTCGCACGTGGCTGGCGTTGTTGAGCGGCTCCTTGCGTTCTTTTGGAAAAGCGAACTGATCCTCATCGAGGCTGTCGCGCTGCTTTTCGCCGAGTTCGGCCATGGTGTTTCTCCTTTCCAAAGCCTCAACGCGCCAACAGCCGTCGCGTTCGCAATTGTAATGTGAGCCCCGGCGCTCGAAGGGAGCGGACAAGCGCCGGGGCTCGTGGCCGCGCTCATGCGGCCGAAAGGTCAGGCGGCGAGCCGGAGGGTTTCGCCGCGTGCCTGGCTGATCGAGCTCTCGCGCTGCTCCGGTCCGACGGCGAGACCGTCGGCGGCGACAAACTCTGGTTCGATCCCGATGAAGTTGAAGACCCCGCGGAGATATGTCTCGAGATGCTCGAGCGCTGCTGCCGCCGAGCCTTCGTTGTAGAAGCCTCCCCTAGCCAAAGCGATGATCACGCGCTTTCCGCCGGCAAGGCCCTCCGGCCCGTTCTCCGTGTAGCGAAAAGTCTTCCCGGCAATTGCAATACGGTCGATCCATGCCTTCAGCTGGCTCGGCAGCGTGAAATTGTACATGGGCGCTCCGATGACGATCGTGTCCGCCTCGAGGAACTGGTCGAGGACGCTAGAGTCGGCAAAAGACTCGAGAGTCAGGTGCGGAAGCGGATCGGAGGCGAGATCGCGATAGACCACTTTCTCGCCCCAGCGACTGTTCTTGAGCTGATCGACGATCGAGCGGGTGAGTTCACGGCTGGCGCTGTTGTCGCCATTGATGCTGGAGTCGAGGTGCAGGATAGTCACTAATGCCTCCTTGGTATTGATTCGTAACTGAGGCACGCTAGATAACTACCAACGAATCGCTCGCAAGAACGCACTTTTTTGTGGCGGGCGAACAAATTTGTGACGCGGGAACAGCGAGGTAACCGATGAAAGACCCGACAAGCCCAGTCTGCCGAACCATCAGCACATTGTTGTCCCGCATCGGCGATAAATGGACCGTCCTTGTCGTGCAGACTCTCGCCGACGGCTCCAGGCGATTCAACGAGCTGAGGCGTGAAATCCCGAGCGTGTCGCAGCGAATGCTGACGCTGACGTTGCGCAACCTCGAGCGCGACGGATTGGTCAGCAGGACGGTGACGCCGACAATCCCGCCGCGGGTCGATTACGAGCTGACCGAGCTCGGTCGCTCCCTCCAGAAGCCGATCTGCGGGCTCGCGACCTGGGCGACTGAAAACGTCGAAGCGATTCACCTCGCGCAGGCGCGGTTCGATGCTGAGCAGGACAAGGCCGCCGCGGCCTAGCATTTGCGCGGTAGCGCCGACGCGCTAGGGCGCTCTCATGCTCAAGCCCGCGTCCACTGATATCGAAGCGCTGAAGGCCCTGGATGAGCGTCTGCGCTGGCTGTCCGCCTGGACCATACACCATGCCAACCATGTCCGATCCAGCGACGACGGACTGAAGGTCGGCGGGCATCAGGCAAGCTGCGCGTCGATTACGGCAATCATGTCCGCGCTCTATTTCCACGCGCTTGGCCCGAACGACCGCGTAGCGGTAAAGCCGCACGCCGGGCCGGTGCTTCACGCAATCCATTACCTGCTCGGCTCGCAATCACGCGAAGCGCTGGAGAATTTCCGCGGCTTCGGGGGGGCGCAAAGCTATCCGAGCCGGACAAAGGACAGGATCCCGGTCGATTTCTCGACGGGCTCTGTCGGGCTCGGCGTTGCGATTACTCTCTTTGCGAGTCTGGTTCAGGATTATCTGACGGCCCACGGCCGGCTCGAGGAGCAGGACCGCGGCCGCTTCGTCGCACTGATCGGCGACGCAGAGCTCGACGAAGGCAATATATACGAGGCGATCATTGAAGGCGCGAAGCACGATATCCGCAACCTTTGGTGGATCATCGACTACAACCGCCAGAGCCTCGATGCGACAAGCCCGGATCGCATGTTCGAGCGGTTCGACGAGATCTTCCGCAGCTGCGGCTGGCGAGTGGTCGAGCTACGCTACGGCAAGCGGCTCCGGGCCTTGCTCGACGAGCACAAGCTACTCAAGGACTGGTTCGAGCAGCTTTCCAACGCGCAGCTGTCTGCGCTCCACTACCAGGGCGGCGCCGCCTGGCGGGCAAAGATGGAGGCGGAAGTCGGCAAGAAGGCTGCCCCCTTCCTCAATGATTATGACGACGAGACCCTCGCGCGCGTCTTCACCGACCTCGGCGGCCATTGCCTCGAAACGCTGGTCGAGGCGTTCGATGCAGCTCAAGACGATGTCCCGACGCTGTTCATCGCCTGGACGATCAAGGGCTTCGGACTGCCCTTCGCCGGTCACAAGGATAATCACGCCGGATTGATGAACCCGACCCAGCTCGCCGCGCTGCGCGACACAATGGGCGTGCGCGAAGGCCAGGAATGGGAACCTCTCGAGGGCCTCGGCGAAAACGCGCGGACAGGCGTTGAAGCGCTGCTCGATCGCACCCGCGTGATGCGCGAAAAGCGCGAACGCAGCTTCTCTTCCATCGCTATTCCGCAGATCCCTGCGCCGGCCGGCGAGGAACAGTCGACGCAAGCTGCCTTCGGCCGGATTCTGCTCGACCTGTCGAAGGCCGGCGGCGAGCTCGCCGACCGGATCGTCACAACCTCTCCTGACGTGACGGTCTCAACCAACCTCGGCGCATGGGTCAATCAGCGCGGCCTGTTTCGTCGCAGCGAAATGCAAGACGTATTTGCCAAGGCAAAAATTGCATCTGCGCAAAAGTGGCACGGTGATAATAACGGCCAGCACATCGAGCTCGGCATTGCCGAGAGTAACCTGTTCCTGATGCTGGCCGCGGCGGGGCTTTCGGGCGACCTGTTCTCGACACGGCTCTTCCCGATCGGCACCCTCTACGACCCGTTCATTGCCCGCGGCCTCGATAGCCTCAATTATGCCTGCTACCAGGACGCGCGCTTTCTGCTCGTTGCAACGCCAAGCGGCATCACGCTCGGGCCCGAAGGCGGAGCGCATCAGTCGATCAACCCGCCCTTGATCGCGCTTGGTCAGCCGGGATTGCGCCACTACGAGCCGGCTTACGCCGACGAGCTTGCTGCAATGATGCAGGAAGCCTTCAGCCTCATCGACGACCCCGAAGGCGAGAGCACCTACCTGCGCCTGTCCACCCGCAACATCGAGCAGGTGGAGCGGACCGATGACGAATGGCGCGATGGAGCGCTTTCCGGCGGTTATTGGCTGCGAGAACCGGGGGCAAATTCCGAAGCTGCAATCGTCGCAATGGGGGCCGTGTTGCCCGAGGCACTCGCGGCGTGGGAAGAGCTAAGATCGGATGTGCCTGGCCTCGGCCTTCTCGCCGTCACCTCTCCGGATCTGCTCCACCGCGGGTGGACCGCGGCACAAGCGGCGCGGTGGCGCGGCGAGCGTTTGCCGAGCCACGCAGAGAAGCTGCTGTCCCGCCTTTCGCCGGCGGCCGGGCTTGTCACCGTGGCCGATGCAGCGCCGGCTTCGCTTTCATGGCTCGGCGGCGTCCTTGGTCAGCGTGTTGCGCCCCTGGGCGTCGGGAAGTTCGGTCAGACGGGCAATCTCGCCGATCTTTACGCTGCCTATCGACTTGACGGAGCTGCGATTACCGAGGCCGTTGCCGAACTGCTGCTGCCTGCCTAGGAGGACAGCAATGGCCGGGCGTTATTTCGACGAGTGGCAGGTTGGCGACAAGGTCGCGCACGCAATCTCGCGTACGGTGACGGAGACAGACAACGTCCTCATCACGACCCTGACTCACAATCCGCAACCTCTGCACCTTGACCATGAGGCCGCGTCGAAGAGCGAATTCGGAAAACCGTTGGTCAACAGTTGCTTCACGTTCAGCCTGATGGTCGGCGTGAGCGTCCATGATACGACGCTCGGAACGCTCGTCGCCAACCTTGGCTATGACAAGCTCGTCTTCCCTAACCCCGTGTTCGCGGGCGACACCCTCAGGAGCGAAAGCGAGTGCGTCGCCTTGCGCGAAAGCAAGTCGAGGCCGAACGCAGGTATCGTCACTTGGGCCCACCGAAGCTTCAACCAGCGCAACGAACTCGTGTGCGAATGCACGCGAACCGCGCTCATCCTGAAAAAACGGCCGCAATGAGCGAGCCGCGCTCCTGGCTGTTCGTGCCGGCGGACGATGAGCGGAAGATCGCCAAAGCACTCGAAAGCGACGCCGACGCCGTGATTTTCGATCTTGAGGACAGCGTCGCGCCAGGGATGAAGGCGGCCGCGCGAGACATCCTCAAGAAGCTACCGAAACGCTCGAACGGGCCGCAATGGTGGGTGCGCGTCAACCCGCTCGCCAGCGAGTTTCACAAGGACGACCTAAAGCTGATCGGAAGCGCTTATGTCCACGGCATCGTCCTTCCCAAGGCAGAGAGCGGCGCCGACGTTACCCAGCTTGCCCATCGGACCGGCAACATCCCGATCCATGCAATTGTCACGGAGACGGCAGCGAGCCTGTTCGGGCTCCTCTCTTATCGAGACCCGAAGTCGCCACTGACAGCAATGAGCTGGGGCGCCGAAGACCTTTCCGCGGCGCTTGGCGCATCTTCCAAATATAACGGGAACGGAGAACTAGGCTTCACCTACAAGCTCGCGCGCTCGCTCTGCCTCGCGGGCGCGGTCGCGGCGGGAGTTCAACCGGTCGATGGAGTGTTCGCGGACTTCAGGGACGAGGCCGGACTTAGGACCGAGGCCGAAGCGGCGCGAAGTGAGGGCTTCACGGGGAAGCTCGCGATCCACCCCGCACAAGTGCCGATTATCAATGCGGCCTTCAGCCCTTCGGAGGATGAAATCAGGCATGCTGAAGAGATCGTCGCCGCCTTCGAGGCACATCCCGATGCAGGCGTATTGTCGATCGAGGGCAAGATGGTTGATCGCCCGCATCTAATTCAAGCGAGGCGCGTACTCGAACGAGCACGATAGGAGGTGCAAAATGGCGACGACCGCGGAACCCCAATCGACGTCAAGCCGCGAAGCCTCCGGTCCGACAAAAGCCAGGGGTTGGGGCGCCGACGCGCCGGACCAGCCGCTTCGCCCGATGGAGTTCGAGCGCCGGGCACTGCGGCCCGACGACGTCGCGATCAAGATCACGTTCGCGGGCATTTGCCACAGTGACCTGCACACGGCGCGCAACGATTGGGGCGGGACGCGCTACCCGGTCATTCCGGGCCACGAGATCGTCGGTGTCGTCACGGCGGTGGGGGACGAAGTCACGCGTCACCGCGTCGGCGACACCGTGGCGGTCGGCTGCATGGTCGACAGCTGCATGGAATGCGACCAGTGCCTCGAAGGCTGGGAAGTCTTCTGCCGCAAGGGGTCCGTCCTAACCTACAACAGCAAAGACTATCACGACGGGACGATCAGCAAGGGCGGCTACACCGACCATATCGTCGTCCGCGATCACTTTTGCCTGAAAGTGCCTGAGGGCATGGACGTCAGCCGCGTTGCACCACTGCTGTGCGCTGGCATCACCACATATTCGCCGCTTCGGCAGTACAAGGTGGGACCGAACACCAAGATGGCCGTCGTCGGCCTCGGTGGCCTTGGACACATGGGTGTCAAGCTTGGCGCCGCGATGGGCGCGCATGTCACGATGATCACGACGACGCCAAGCAAGGGTCAGGATGCCCGGGAGCTCGGCGCGCACGACGTGATCATCTCGACCGACGATGCGCACATGCGCGAAGCCGCGACGCGCTTCGATTTCATCCTCAACACAATACCGGTCAGCCACGAGATCGACGGCTACCTGCAACTGCTCGGGCGCTCCGGCAGGATGGTGATCGTAGGCGCGCTGACGCCCATGCCGGGCTTTGTCGGTATGAACCTCATCTGGTGGAACCGCGCGGTTGGCGGCTCGGCGATCGGCGGCATCCCGGAAACTCAGGAAATGCTCGATTTCTGTGCATCAAAGCAGATTTATCCGGACGTCGAGTTCATCACCATGAGCCAGGTCAATGAGGCCTATGAACGCCTCCTTCGAAACGACGTCCGCTATCGTTTCGTGATCGACATGAGCAAGGGCGTGTGAGCGAAACCGTCCACCCCGTCCCTGCTGACTCCAACGCGCGGATCGGCCCGCGCGAGCTCGAACGGCTGCACGATTTCGAGCAGGCCGATCCCGATGGATTCTGGCTCGAACAGGCGCGCCGGCTGACTTGGAACAAATTCCCCACGAAGGCCGGCGACTGGTCGTTCGATGAGGACGACTTCCACATCCGCTGGTACGAAGATGGGCAGCTCAACCTATCGGTTAATTGCCTCGACCGGCACCTTGCCGAGCATGGCGACAGGACCGCTCTCATCTTCGAGGCCGACGAACCTGGCCACGGCCACAGCCTCACCTATCGCGAACTGTATGAGGAAACCTGCCGCTTCGCGAACCTCCTGAAACAGCGCGGGATCAAGCGCGGCGACCGCGTCATGATCTACATGCCGATGATTCCTGAGGCGGCGGCGGCCATGCTCGCCTGTGCGCGGATTGGCGCCATTCATTCGGTGGTCTTCGGCGGATTCTCTCCCGAGAGCCTCGCTGGCCGCATCTTGGATTGCGACGCCCGCGCGGTGATTACGGCCGACGAGGGTATTCGGGGCGGTAAGCGCATTCCCCTGAAGCGCAACGTCGACACGGCGCTGGAGGAGCGCGACGTACCGACCGTCATCGTCGTAACGCGGACCGGCGCTGAAGTGCCGATGAGGAACGGCAGGGACGTTCGTTATTCGGAAGTTCGCGACGGCCTTGGCATCGATTGCGAACCCGAGATCATGAACGCGGAAGATCCGCTGTTCATTCTCTACACGTCGGGTTCGACAGGGAAGCCCAAGGGCGTCGTTCATACGACCGCCGGCTACGCGACCTGGGCGGCCACGACGTACCATTGGATCTTCGATTATCGGCCGACGGATATATTCTGGTGCACGGCCGACGTAGGCTGGATCACCGGCCACACTTATGTCGTCTACGGGCCGCTCATCATGGGCGCGACGAGCGTCATGTTCGACGGCGTCCCGAATTACCCCGATTTCTCTCGCTTCTGGGAGACGATCGACCGTCTCGGAGTGACAATATTCTATACTGCCCCAACCGCAATTCGTGCCCTCGAGCGCGAGGGTGACGAGCCGGTGACGCGTTACAGCCGCAAATCGCTGCGGTTGCTCGGAACCGTGGGCGAGCCAATCAACCCCGATGCATGGGAATGGTACTGGCGGGTCGTCGGCGATTGCCGCTGCCCCGTCGTCGATACCTGGTGGCAAACGGAAACTGGCGCCGCACTCATCTCGCCGGTTCCTGGCGCCACTCCGATGAAGCCAGGATCCGCAACCAGGCCGCTACCCGGCGTGAAGCCCCTGCTCGTCGATGCCAGCCATCAAGTGCTCGACGGGCCAGCGAGCGGAAACCTCTGCATCTCCGCTTCCTGGCCCGGGCAAATGCGCACGGTCTGGAACGATCACGGCCGCTTTTTCGAGACCTACTTCAAGGCCTATCCGGGTCTCTATTTCACCGGTGACGGCTGCCGTCGTGATGAAGACGGATATTATTGGATCACCGGTCGTGTCGACGATGTGATCAATGTATCAGGCCACAGAATCGGGACTGCTGAAGTCGAAAGCTCGCTCGTCTCGCACGCAAAAGTCGCCGAAGCAGCGGTCGTGGGCTTCCCACATGAGATCAAGGGCCAGGCGATTTACGCGTTCGTGACCCTCAACGCTGGCGAGGAAGGCACGGACGAACTGCGCAAGGAACTGGTCCAGGAGGTACGCCACGACATCGGCGCGCTCGCTGCGCCCGAGAAGATTCACTTCACCCCGGCTCTACCCAAGACCCGTTCGGGCAAGATCATGCGGCGCATCCTGCGCAAGATCGCAGAAGGTGCGACGAGCGGGTTTGGCGATACGAGTACGCTGGCCGACCCGACCGTGGTCGACGCACTTGTCGCCGGTCGCCAGTGAGGCCCGCCTTTGCGCTCCTGCTTCTGGTTGCAATGGCCGCGAAGGCGAACGCTGCGTTCAACCCTGTCGAGTTCTTCCAGGGCCGCACCCGCGGCGAAGGCACGCTGAAGATCATCTTTCAGTCGCCAAAGCAGATGAGCGTCGACAGCGTGGGCACCGCGGAGAAGGACGGCTCCCTGCTGCTGGAGCAGGTCATCCATGAACCTGGAAAGCCGGCGCGCACGCGTTATTGGCGGCTTCGGCAGACCGCGCCGTCACGCTTCGAAGGAACGCTAACGGACGCGGCGAGCCCGGTACGCGTGGACGTGACAGGCGAACAGGTACGCATTCGCTACAAGGCCAAGAACCACCTCGATTTCGACCAGGTGCTCACGCCCGCCGGTCCGAAGGAAGTGAAGAACAGCATGCGGGTCCAGCGGTTCGGCATCACGGTTGCTCACTACGAAGAGCGGATCCGCAAGCTGGACTGACGCGTCAGCTCGACATCCTGACGAAAGCCACCTCGAACTGGCGCAGCTCGTCGGCAGAAATGTCGGACACCGCGGCGAACCTTAATCCATTGAGACTCCATTCCCGGACCGCGAAACCATCCTTCGCGAACGAGCGCTCGCCCGCATTTTTCGCAGGCCACACGAACAGGTTCACCGTGTGCAGGCGCCGGTGATAAACGATCGCGGCGACCGTTTTCCCGTCGATGGAATCGAGCCGTCCGCCGGCCAGTGGGAAGCCCTGATCCGCAAGCTCGGGAACCGGCGGGGCAAAATCGATCCGGCCGTTGAACCATGGCTTCACGATGTGCTGGTTGGTCGTCTGCACATCGGTGAGGTGCCCCGGCTGGAGCGAACGAACGTGGCTCGAGACGAGCTGCTCATCGAGCAGAGCGTCGGTGCCCGCCGGGAGCAAGGTCATCATTGCAAGCGACGCTGCGAGCGCCCCTACGAGCCCCGGTCCGAGCCACTTCACGACCCGGTTCTCATTGGCGGCCAGCGCGAGTTCGGGCATCGCTTTGATCCGCCGTGCGAGGGCTTCAGGGGCCCTGTGCCTGACCCCATCTTGTGAAAGAAGATTGCGCACGGCCTGCAGCCGATCGAGTTCTTCCCGGCAGCCTTCACAGCGAGCGACGTGAGCTTCGACCATGGCGGTGTTGGCAGCATCGAGCTCGCCGTCCACGAGACCGCCTAGCAACAATTCCTGGTCCGCACAGGCCGCCATCTACCTTGCGCTCCTTGACTGGCCGTCTTCCATGTGCGGCGGAAGCAAGACCTTGGCGAGGATGGATCGACCGCGTGCGAGGCGCGACATCACGGTTCCGATCGGCACGCCGGTCACCTCGGCGATCTCTGCATAGGACAGGTCTTCGAGGTCTCTCAGCACGACGGCTTCCCTGAATGGCTCCGGGACTGCTTCTATAGCCGTTCGAACGCGGTCGACGTCTGCCCGGCGCATCACTTCTTCTTCCGGTGTCGGGGCGGGATCGGGCTGCTCCAGGAAATGCGCTGCAGTCTCTTCGGACAGCGAACTCTCGTTGATAACCAGTGCAACGCCGCCGCCGCGCCCCGACTGTGCAGTCCGGCAGCAGTTGCGGACGATGGCGAAAAGCCACGCACGAGGGGATTCGCCACGGAACTGGCCGAAAGCGCGAAATGCGCGAAGCATGGCTTCCTGCACCGCATCTTCGCTCAGCACCGGATCGCGCATCAGATAGCGGGCCAGATTATAGGCTCCGTCAAGATGCGGCAGGATCAACTCGTGAAAGCGTTGGACCTCGCCGGCGCCGCGAGAGGTGCGACCCTCCCCCAGCCCCTTTCCGGCAACCTGGCGTCGCGTGAAAAGCGAGGGAACGATCATCTTCACGAGCTCACGGCCGGTTTCCCTGCCTCACGATTTGACGATGATTGATGCCCATCATGTGCGGGTCTCGAGGCCCAGAGATAGCCGAACTGGCACGGCTCGGCGGAGCGAAGTATATACGCTCACCAATAGTCTGGGGAAGCTGCTGCAGCTTTCAGCCTGGTCGTCGCGCATCGATCGTCCTCTCGAGAGATCGTGGTGATGACCGCCGCCGCGCACATTTTATTCCCGGCCAAGCGAAGATTTTATTGAGCGCTTCCGCGCGTAAAGCTGTGCCGCTATCTCTCCTCTCCAAGGGGAGAGGATATGGCGAGCGTAGCCGAGCATCACGAGCATAAGTCCTGGTCGATGGCGCGGGTGATCATCGCCTCGTCGGC